>OGYY01000011.1_pt1 | contig 160096 bp, 146 predicted proteins | sample 1576671 | NCBI WGS metagenome assembly OGYY01 (sample SAMEA3541593, study PRJEB24748) | human gut metagenome | biome: human gut; feature: human-associated habitat; material: faeces | place: China | collected 2012 | reverse complement strand
AAGGTGACGGAAGCCAAGATTGGAAACGCAGAAGAGAAGGCAAGAGAGATTATTGATGAGGCGGTGAAGACAGCGGAGACCAAGAAGCGCGAGGCAATGCTTGAGGCGAAGGAAGAATCCATTCGTGTGAAGAACGATCTGGATAAGGAAGTAAAAGAACGCCGGGCAGAGATTCAGCGCAGCGAGCGTCGTGTTGTACAGAAGGAAGAGAATCTGGACAAGAAGCTTGAGTCAATCGAGAGACGCGAAGCGGGTTTTGCTGCAAAGGAAGAAGAGATCAACAAACAGAAAGCGCAGGTCGCAAAGCTCAATGAAGAGCGTGTGAAAGAACTGGAAAGGATCTCCGGTTTAACCTCCGAACAGGCAAAGGATTATCTCTTAAAGACTGTTGAAGAAGACGTTAAAATTGATACTGCAAAATTGATCAAAGAAATGGAACACAAGGCAAAGGAAGAAGCTGATAAGAAGGCAAAAGAGTATGTGGTGACTGCAATTCAGAAGTGTGCTGCGGATCATGTTGCCGAAACGACGATTTCTGTTGTACAGCTTCCGAATGACGAAATGAAAGGAAGAATCATCGGACGTGAAGGAAGAAATATCCGGACGCTGGAAACCCTGACAGGTGTAGAACTTATTATTGATGATACACCGGAAGCGGTTGTATTGTCTGGATTTGATCCGATCCGAAGAGAGGTTGCAAGAATTGCCCTTGAAAAGCTGATTGTTGACGGACGTATTCATCCCGCAAGGATTGAGGAGATGGTGGAGAAAGCACAGAAAGAAGTGGAAGCTGTTATCCGGGAAGAAGGAGAGGCGGCTGCTCTTGAAGTGGGTGTTCACGGAATCCATCCGGAGCTTATCAGACTCCTTGGAAGAATGAAATTCCGTACCAGCTATGGTCAGAATGCGCTGAAACATTCTATTGAAGTTGCGCAGCTGGCAGGTCTTCTTGCAGGCGAGATTGGATTGGATGTGCGTCTTGCAAAGAGAGCTGGACTTTTACATGATATCGGTAAATCCATCGATCATGATGTAGAAGGATCCCATATCCAGATTGGTGTAGAACTTTGCAGAAAGTACAAAGAATCAGCAACTGTGATCAATGCGGTAGAAGCTCATCATGGCGATGTGGAGCCAGAATCCCTGATTGCGTGCGTGGTTCAGGCGGCAGACACTATTTCAGCTGCAAGACCTGGCGCAAGAAGAGAAACCATCGAAACATATACAAACAGATTAAAACAATTAGAAGATATCAGCAACCAGTTTAAGGGTGTTGAGAAATCTTTTGCTATTCAGGCCGGTAGAGAGATTCGTATTATGGTAGTTCCAGAACAAGTATCTGATGCAGATATGGTATTACTGGCAAGAGATATTTCCAAGCAGATTGAGTATGAATTGGAGTATCCAGGACAGATAAAGGTAAATGTGATCCGGGAATCAAGGGTTACAGATTATGCCAAATAGATGATAAGTCTGAAATAAAAAAGAGTTCCGTGAGCGGAACTCTTTTTTAGTAGGGGAATCCACTTTATTTTATATGGACAGGAGAGAATAAAAATTATGAGTGAAGAGATCAAAAGAATAAAAAGAGAATTGGTGCATAAAGGCGCAGTGATTGATATATACGAAGATACTATGGAATTTCCGGACGGACATACGGCCAAATGGGACTATATCCATCATGACGGAGCAGCCGCTGTTATTCCGGCGCTGCCGGATGGAAGGATCCTGATGGTGAGACAATACCGCAATGCCCTGGAGAGGGAAACGATAGAAATACCGGCCGGAAAGCTGGATGATCCGAAAGAACCAGGCATTGAATGCGCATCCAGGGAATTGGAAGAAGAGACGGGATACCGGTGCGAACATCTGGAACCGCTTTTGACACTGCACACAACAGTAGCGTTCTGTAACGAGAGGATTGAGGTGTTTGCGGCCCGTAATCTGATCCCTTCCAGACAGCATCTTGATGAGGATGAATTTATTGATGTGGAAGCGTATACAATGGAAGAACTGAAGGAGAAGATTTTTTCCGGTGAGCTTCAGGACTCCAAAACAGTAGCGGCAATTCTGGCTTATGAAGTAAAATACTGTCAGGACCGGATGGAGAAGAGGAAGACAGGAAAATAAAAGAATACAGGAAAGGCATATCCTTGAATAGCCGGCATATAATGAAATATCTTGTGACATGAGAGTCAGGCATGGAGGTATGCGGGTGAAAACAAGGGATTATGGCAGAATTTTTTTCATTTTCTGTATGGCGGGGTTCCTTTTGGGAATTTTGTATACGAATATTATGTCTGGGCAATATCTTTCTTCGGGCGGAATGTTCAGTGAATATTATATGAGCCAGTATCTTCATACGGAAATTCAGGCTGAAGAGTATTTCTGGTATATCCTGCCGATAAGGATTCTGCCGCTTGTGCTTCTTGCTTTGGCCGGGAAAATAAAATTTCGGCGGTGGGCAGCGGCAGGAGTACTGGCCTGGACAGGCTTCCTGCTGGGTATTCTGTTTACGGCAGCTATCATGCAGCTTGGAATAAAGGGAATTCTTGTATGTCTGGCGGCGCTTTTTCCGCAGGGAATCTTTTATGCAGCGGGATATGGGCTTGTGCTGTGGCATCTGTATCTTTATCCGCAGATACGCTGGAATTTGACAAAAACGATAGCAGTAGCGGCAGTGATTTTAGTCGGAATTATATTGGAGTGTTACACAAATCCGATTTTTATGAAAATTGTGCTAAAAACAATTTGATTTTTTTGAATTTTCTTCGTATAATCTAAGTTATACGATGGGAGATAAAAGAATATGGAGAAAATAGTTTTAGAGTATGTTGAGTATTTAAAAGCGACAAAGGGAATATCTGTCAATACGGAGATGGCGTATCGCCGCGATTTGATGAAACTTGTGCGCTATTTGGCAGGACAGGATATCTATAAAGCGGATGAAGTTACTTCCACAAATTTGACTTCATATATGCTTTTTATGGAAAAACAGCAGCTGACGAATACAACGATATCAAGAAATGTCGCTTCAATAAAGGGATTCTTTCATTATCTGCTGAAAAAGAAATATATTACGGAAGATGTATCAGATTGTCTGACAAGTCCGAAGGTAGAAAGAAGGGAACCAAAGAGTGCGACAAAGGAAGATGTGGAGAAGGTTCTTTCCGTACCTTCCGGCAAGACTCCGAAGCTTCTTCGAGACAAGGCAATGATAGAACTTTTGTATTCTACCGGAATTATGGTGGAAGAACTTGTAGCTCTGAGGATTCAGGATATCAACATGGAAATGGGATATCTGCAGTGCAGCCTTAGCGGAAATGAAAATGCATATCCGATTGATAAACAGGCATTGAAAGCTTTGCGTACTTATTTAAAAAGTGGAAGAGAGCCACTTTTGAAAGGCCGTGATTCCGACGTCCTCTTTCCAAATATCAGCGGAAAGAAAATGAGCCGGCAGGGCTTTTGGAAGATACTGAAAGGGTATGCGGCAAAAGCCGGAATCAAAGGGACTATCACTCCAAGTATGCTTCGGCATTCCTAAGACGGCAGTTTCATAACGGGAATTTTACAAATATTTGGCGCATTATGGGAAAACGAAAGGACATTCCGGACGGATGTCCTTTTTTGTTGTATGACGGGAAAATTGGCTCTATCCCTCTTGCATTCGAAATCGAGGTTCGGTATAATGATTAACGTTTGCGTAAAAAATGCAGGAGGAAACAAAAATGGAAAAAGACATGACAGTAGGAAGCCCGGGAAGGGCCATTTTGAACTTTACGATACCCATTTTTATCGGAAATATATTTCAGCAGCTGTATAATATGGCGGACGCAGTGATCGTAGGGAAGTTTGTAGGGCCGCAGGCACTGGCGGCGGTGGGATCCTGCGGAACAATTATGTTTTTGATCCTGGGATTCTTACTTGGACTTACGGCAGGATTTACCGTGATCACTTCACAGTATTTCGGGGCCGGAAACAAAAAGGCTGTGCGGCAGTCTGTCGCATCAGCGGCAATTTTGTCTGCAGCCATATCCGTCATTATGACAGTGGGCAGTATGCTTGCAATGAAACAGATTCTGGCGTGGATGAATACGCCTTCAGACATTTATGGGGAAGCTTACGGATATATTATGGTAATCTGCGGGGGAATTGCGGCTCAGGTGCTCTATAACCTTTTGGCCAGCATTCTGCGTGCTCTCGGCAACAGTAAAGTGCCCTTATATTTCCTCGTACTGGCGGCATTTTTGAATGTGGTACTGGATCTTGTGTTTATTATTGTGTTCCACATGGGAGCGGCGGGAGCGGCTTTCGCGACGGTGATCTCACAGGGTGTATCGGGACTACTGTGTCTTGTATACATCGGGAAAAAGGTTCCGGAACTCCATCTGAAAAAGGAGGATTGGAAGATAAACTGGAGTATGGCTGGATGGCAGATGAAGATCGGTCTTCCTATGGCACTGCAGTATTCCATTACTGCAGTGGGAACTATCATGGTCCAGGCTGCCCTGAATACGCTGGGATCACTGGCAGTTGCAGGGTTTGCGGCAGCCAGCAAGATCGAGCAGGTAGTGACACAGGCATATGTCGCCCTGGGGACAGCGATGGCAACTTACTGCGCACAGAATACAGGGGCGGGAAGATTTGACCGGATCAGGAAAGGATTTGGAGCGTCCACTCTGATCGGCTGTATCTATGCGGTCCTGACAGGAGCTGCTGTCATTTTGGGAGGGAAATATCTCACCATTCTTTTTGTATCAGAACAGGTGAATGAGATTATGCATCTTGCAGATATCTATCTGAAATGTGTGGCTGTTACTTTTATTCCTTTGGCTGTTGTCAACATTTACAGGAATGGGATACAGGGAATGGGATACGGACTGCTCCCAATGCTGGCAGGTGTGGCAGAGCTGATCGGAAGAGGAAGTGTTGCTCTTATTTCCGCTTCCCGCGGAAGCTATATAGGAACATGCATGGCCAGCCCCGCTGCCTGGATTTTGGCAGGCGGCCTTCTTCTGATTATGTATTTTGGTATTGTTTATGCTAAAAACAGAGAGGAAAAGAGAAAAAAAGCTGTCAGAAAAGGGTGATCATTTATTCCATTTTCAGAGAACCTATGCTATACTTTACCTTAGGTATGCACAAATGAAGAATACCAGGTGTGCATCTCATTATGTTGGAAAATAAGGAGCATGACTTTATGAAAAGAGTATTGTTAAAGTTAAGCGGAGAAGCGCTTGCAGGAGATAAAAAGACCGGATTTGATGAGGCGACTTGCATTGGAGTTGCCCGTCAGGTGAAAACACTTGCAGATGACGGATATCAGATCGCTATTGTGACAGGAGGGGGAAATTTCTGGAGAGGAAGAACCAGTGAAACGATCGACCGTACAAAAGCAGATCAGATCGGGATGCTGGCAACAGTGATGAACTGTATTTATGTATCAGATATTTTCCGCCATGTAGGTATGAAAACGGAAGTGTTCACTCCTTTTGTGTGCGGAGCATTTACAACACTGTTTTCCAAAGACAGGGCAGTGGAAGCGCTGGAAGATGGAAAGGTGATCTTTTTTGCAGGAGGAACCGGACACCCGTACTTTTCTACAGATACGGGAGCTGTTCTTCGGGCAATCGAGATTGAGGCGGATGCCATGCTTCTTGCAAAGGCAATCGACGGTATCTATGACAGCGATCCCAAGGTAAATCCAAATGCGGTGAAGTATGATGAGATTTCCATTCAGGAAATTATCGATAAAAAGTTGATGGCCGTGGATCTGACAGCGTCCATTATGTGTCTGGAAAATAAAATGCCCATGCTGGTGTTCGGACTGGGCGAAGAAAACAGTATTGTGAACACTATGTCAGGAACCTTTACCGGTACAAAAGTGACCGTGTAGTATAAAGAAAGATAAGGGAGGAAATTACTATGAACGAAAAACTGCAGGTATATGAAGAAAAAATGAAAAAGACACTGGCAAACCTGGACGGAGAGCTGGCCACAATACGTGCCGGCCGTGCCAACCCGAATGTGCTCAATAAGATTACGGTAGATTACTATGGAACACCGACGCCGATTCAGCAGGTTGCAAACATTTCTGTACCGGAAGCCCGTATGATACAGATCCAGCCATGGGAAAAGAGTATGCTCAAGGTGATTGAAAAAGCTATCAATATGTCAGATCTGGGCATCAATCCTACAAACGACGGAACTACAGTACGCCTGGTATTTCCGGAACTTACAGAAGAGCGCAGGAAAGAGCTGGTAAAAGATGTAAAGAAAAAGGGAGAACAGGCAAAGGTAGCGATCCGAAATATCAGAAGAGATGGAAATGATGCCTTCAAAAAACTGAAAGGAAGCGACGTCTCAGAGGATGAGATTAAAGATCTGGAAGACCAGCTGCAGAAACTGACTGATAAATATGTGGCAGAAGCAGAAAAATCAGTAGAGCATAAGTCAAAAGAAGTCATGACAGTTTAAACGAAAGGACAAAACGGGGACGGGGACATGAAAATAGTGTCCCCGTTTAAAGCGTCAGGCGTAATGCCTTTTCCCGATAAAAGAACATAGCAGGAGGAATTTGGTGATGAATATACCAAGACATGTGGCGATCATCCTGGACGGAAACGGACGATGGGCAAAATCTAAAGGAATGCCCAGAAATTACGGCCACGCACAGGGGAGTAAAACAGTAGAAAAAATCTGCGAAGAGGCCTGGAGGATGGGAATAAAGTATCTTACCGTTTATGCTTTTTCCACGGAGAACTGGAACCGCCCCAAAGATGAGGTGGATGCGCTGATGAAGCTGCTCCGTAATTATATGAAAACTTGTCTGAAAACAGCAGAAAAAAATGATATGAAGATACGTGTCATTGGAGACAAAACCAGGCTGGCACAGGACATTCAGGATCGGATCAATGAGCTGGAAGCAGCTACCGTCAATAATGGAGGGCTGAATTTTCAGATTGCTATTAATTACGGAAGCAGGGATGAAATTCTACGTGCTGTCAGAAGAATTGCCCAGGATGCAGCTTCCGGGATTCTGGATCCGAAGTCTGTTGATGAGTCCTGTTTTGAGTCCTATCTGGATACACATGATATTCCCGATCCGGATCTTTTGATCCGCACAAGCGGTGAGGAACGTCTTTCCAACTATCTGCTGTGGCAGCTGGCATATTCCGAGTTCTACTTCACAGACGTACTCTGGCCTGATTTTTCAAAGGAGGAACTTTGGAAAGCAATCGAACAGTATAATGCCAGAGACCGCCGATATGGGAAGGTGTAGGAGAGGGAGGAATAACAGATGTTTAAAACGAGACTTTTAAGTGGGATCATACTGGTGATCGTGCTGATCATTACTGTGGGATACGGAGGCAATCTGCTGTTCGGAGTCCTGGCGGTGATCAGTTTGATCGGCATGAGTGAACTTTATAAAGTAGTAAAAGTGGAAAGAGTAAGCCTGGGCATTGCGGGTTATCTGGCGGCAATGGTTTACTATGGGCTGTTGTTTACAGGAAGAATGGAAATGGTGACAGCCCTTTTGGTCCTGTTCCTTGTAGTGGTGATGGCGGTCTATGTTTTCGCATTTCCAAAGTACCGTACGGAACAGGTGATGGTTACTTATTTTGGACTGTTTTACGTAGCAGTCATGCTCTCCTATGTTTATCAGACAAGAATGCTGCCGGACGGCGGAGTGGCAGTGTGGCTGATCTTCTTAAGTTCCTGGGGATGCGATACCTGTGCTTACTGTGTAGGCATGCTTATCGGAAAGCATAAAATGGCGCCTAAGTTAAGCCCGAAAAAATCTATAGAAGGAGGAGTGGGCGGTGTACTTGGAGCGGCTCTTCTTGGAGCATTATTCTCACTGGCCATGAATCACTGGGCGCAGGCGGAAGTTTCGCCGGCATTCTATGCACTGATATGCGGAATCGGAGGCATTATTTCCCAGATCGGGGATCTTGCCGCTTCAGCTATTAAAAGAAACCATGAGATCAAGGATTATGGAAAGCTGATCCCGGGCCACGGAGGGATCCTGGATCGGTTTGACAGCGTGATCTTTACAGCTCCGGTCATCTATTATCTGACAGTGCTGCTTGGATAGGAGGCGGAAAGAAAATGAAGAAAATAGGGATTCTTGGCTCTACTGGTTCCATTGGAACTCAGACCCTGGAAGTGGTAAGGGAAAATAAGGACATTGAAGTGACTGCTCTGGCAGCCGGAAGCAATATCCGGCTTCTGGAAGAACAGATCCGTGAGTTTGCGCCCCGTATTGCCGCTGTATGGGATGAAAAGAAGGCGAAAGAGCTGAAAGAGAGAGTAAAAGACCTGCCGGTTAAGATTGTTTCCGGTATGGATGGGCTGATCCAGGTATCAGCATTTGAGGAAATGGAGATACTGGTAACAGCAATTGTCGGAATGATCGGCATACGTCCTACAATGGAAGCTATAAAGGCGGGAAAAGATATTGCTCTTGCAAATAAAGAAACTTTAGTGACAGCAGGTCATCTTATTATGCCTCTTGCAAAAGAAAACGGAGTTTCTATTCTACCGGTGGACAGTGAACACAGCGCTATTTTCCAGTCTCTTCAGGGAGGACAGCAAAAGGCTGTGAAAAAGATCCTTCTTACTGCATCAGGAGGACCTTTCAGAGGAAAGAAAAGAGAAGAACTTGCAGATATCCAGGTGGAGGATGCACTGAAACACCCAAATTGGGAGATGGGAAGGAAGATTACCATTGATTCCTCTACCATGGTAAACAAAGGCTTGGAAGTGATCGAGGCAAAGTGGCTTTTTGATGTGGATGTCAGTCAGATTCAGGTTGTGGTTCAGCCCCAGAGCGTCATTCACTCCATGGTGGAATATGAGGACGGAGCGGTGATTGCTCAGCTTGGCACTCCGGATATGAAGCTTCCTATACAGTATGCTCTTTACTATCCGGAGCGGAGGTATCTGCCGGGCGAACGGCTGGATTTCTGGAATCTGGGAAAACTGGACTTTGAAAAGCCGGATACCGATACATTTTACGGTCTTGCCCTTGCATACGAAGCAGGAAGAAGAGGCGGCAGCCTGCCTACGGTGTTTAATGCGGCAAATGAGCGGGCAGTGCAGCTTTTCCTGGAGCGGAAAATCGGTTATCTGGAAATCCCGAAGATTATAAAGGAATGTATGGAAAGACACAAAAATGTGGAACAGCCGTCTCTTGAAGAGATATTGGATACGGAAGAGGGGGTATATGAATATATCAACAGCAGGAAATAGCAGGAGGTAGAATTTGGGAATCATCATTGCAATTTTAATCTTCAGTTTTATCATATTTTTTCACGAGCTGGGACATTTTGTTCTGGCAAAGCTCAATGGCATTGAGGTACAGGAATTTGCGATCGGAATGGGGCCGGCCCTTTTTGCAAAGGAGTATCATGGAACACTCTATGCGGTCAGGATCTTTCCGATCGGAGGATACTGTGCAATGGGGGAAGATGACGAGGCAACGGATTCACCTGCCAATTTCAATAATAAATCAGTGTGGGCAAGGATTTCCGTCATTGCTGCAGGTCCTGTCTTTAACTTTATCCTGGCTTTTGTCTGTGCGATAGTGCTGATCGCTTTCGTGGGATATGACGAGCCGGTGATCGGATCTCTCGACGAAGGATATCCGGCACAAGAGGCAGATCTGCAGCCCGGAGACCGGATAGTGGAGATCAATGGAAAGAATATCCATCTTTTCCGAGAGGTGAAGACTTACAATCAGTTCCACCAGGGGGAAGAAGTGGAGATTATCTTTGAGAGGGACGGAATAGAGCGGGGAGTGATCCTGCAGCCAAAGTATAATGAAGAGATATCCTATTATCTTCTTGGAATCAACGGAGCGGGAAATACCAGGGCAACGCCTCTTAAAACATTGCAGTACAGTGCTTACGAGGTGAAATACTGGATCGACACGACTTTGTCCAGTCTGAAAATGCTTGTTACAGGGCAGATTGGAATAGACCAGCTTTCCGGGCCGGTAGGAATTGTGGATGTGGTAGATTCCACCTATAAGGAGACAAGAGATTATGGAGCGCTGACAGTGACCGTGAACATGCTGAACATTGCGATCCTGATATCAGCCAACCTGGGGGTAATGAATCTGCTTCCTCTTCCGGCACTCGATGGAGGGCGACTCGTGTTTCTCGCCATTGAGGCTGTGCGGAGGAAGAGGATTTCGCCGGAAAAAGAGGGGTATGTACACTTTGCCGGTATTGTTGTTTTGATGGTGCTGATGGTTGTTGTCCTGTTCAATGACATTCAGAGGGTATTTTTCTAGAGAATACCCTCTTTTTTTCTGCAGGAGAAATAGATTCGGAGGAATGAGAAAATGGAAGAAAATAAAAATATTTCCGCCACAATCCGTCGTGCAGAACGATTTCAGGTTATTCTGATCGGCGAGGGGATAATCGTCGGGGGGATTGGCGGACTTGTAGTGATCTTATATCGAATGATCCTTGGATGCGCCGGGGACTGGCTAAATAGGATCTTAAGCTTCATAACCGGACATCCGCTGTTGATTGCCGGCTGGTTCATGGTTTTGGTTTTAATGGCGCTGCTGACAGCAGCACTTGTCTCATATGAACCGTTGATCTCAGGAAGCGGCATCCCGCAGTTGGAAGGGGAGATTGCCGGGAAGATCGATCAGGCCTGGTGGCGGGTGCTTCCGGCAAAATTTGCAGGAGGATTTCTCTGCATTTTCGGCGGTCTGGCTCTTGGACGGGAAGGTCCGTCCATTCAGCTGGGGGCCATGGCGGGAAAAGTTGTGTCACGCCTTCTTGACCGGGGAAAGACGGAGGAAAAATTTCTGCTCACCTGCGGCGCCAGTGCAGGTTTGGCCGCTGCCTTTCATGCGCCGCTTGCCGGAGTTATGTTCTCTTTGGAGGAAGTTCATAAGAATTTCTCTGTGTCTGTGCTGATTTCTGTCATGTCGGCTTCTCTTACAGCAGATTTTCTTGCCACAACAATTCTGGGGAGAGAATCTGTATTTTCTTTTGAACTTCTGAAAGTTCTGCCTACAGAGTATTATGGAATGATCCTTGCCCTTGGCGTCCTGCTTGGCGTTCTTGGTGCGTTTTATAACTGGTTTACCCTGAAGATCCAGGCATTGTACAGCTGCATGACAAGGATGGGAAACACAGGAAAAATCCTGATCCCCTTTTTGTGTGCGGGAGTCATTGGGCTTTTTGCTCCTGAAATGCTGGGAACAGGGCATATGCTTATTGAAGAGTTGACAGCAGGAGAGATGGCCCTTGGAACCATGGTATTTTTTCTGGTGGGAAGATTTCTGTTCTCCGCCGTCAGTTTTGGCTCCGGTGCGCCGGGAGGAATCTTTTTTCCTATGCTGATCATCGGTGCGTTTATCGGAGGTATTTTTGCGGAGGCAGGTCATGTCCTTTTCGGATTGGAGGAAATTTACCTGAATAACTTTGTTCTTCTTGCCATGGCCGGCTATTTTACGGCAATTGTCCGTGCGCCTCTGACCGGTATTATACTTATTTTTGAAATGACAGGTTCTGTCAATCAGATGCTCTCCCTGGCGCTTGTGTCTATCATGGCTTATATTGTAGCGACTTTAATGCGCTCAGAGCCGATTTATGAAAGCCTTCTTAGAAATCTTCTGAAAAAGAGAGGAGAAAAAGTACTTGAGAGGAGAGGAGAAAAAGTACTGACAGAATGTACGGTTATGCTTGGCTCCTGTGCGGCAGGAAGGAGAATACGGGAAGTGGAATGGCCGGAGCGGTGCCTGCTTGTGTCCGTGCGAAGGGGAGAAGAGGAAATTATCCCAAGGGGAAGCACAAAAATACAAACAGGGGACTGCCTTGCCTTTTTGACCGATGAAGCAGACAGTCCGGCGGTAATCGGAGAAATCCGGAAAATATGCAGTGAAAATCTGACAGATTTTCATGTGAATTAAAAAGGAGAGCAGGGGATGAAGAAAAAACTTTATCCCCTGTTCTCCTTTTTGCATACGGATGATATGTAGAGCCAAAGATATACAAGGCATAACAAAAAGACAGTTCCCTGGCTGATGAGAAGTCCCCACAGATATCCGCGGATTCCCGAAAGAGGAATCATGAAAAAGACGCTGGCAATCCTAAGAAGCAGTCCGGCTGTATTAAGCAGAAAAGAAATGTTGGCCTTTCCCAGTCCGTTGATGACGCTAAGAAGAGTGCTGTTTGTATAGAGGAAGGGACATATCCAGGCCAGAGTTATGATAAACTGTCCGGCCATTTGACTGTGAAAAAGAAGTTCGCCTGCCAGCTGTCCAAAAAGGAGAAAGGCAAAGCAACAGGCAAGCCCCAGGGCAAAACAGCAGAAGAAGACTTTCCGGATCACTTCCCGAAGCTTTTTTGTGCTTCCGCCAGCCTGGATTTCAGCAACTGCGGGAAGGAGCATGGTGGAGATGGAATTGGTGATGGCTGATGGAAAGAGGATGCAGGGAAGAGCCATACCGGTCAGAACCCCATAGATACTTAAGGAGTCACTGACAGAAAATCCGAAGATCTGGAGCTTTGCAGGGATGGAAACGGCTTCTGTGCTTTGGAGGATATTTAAAAGTACACGGTTGCCGGTCAGAGGAAGAGAAGTCTGAAGGATGCCCCTCATTCCATTTCTCCAGCTGCCCGGCTTTTGAGGAAGAACTGCAGAAGCAGGAAGAAGCGTCTGCCTTTTTTCTTTACGAAAAGCGTGGAGAGAAAAAAGGGAGGAAAATATTTCCCCCATTACCAGTCCGACAGCAGCAAGAGAGATGCCGGCTGACAAAGAGCGCTCCATAAAATAACGGTAAAGAAAGAAGACAGAGCACACCCTGGCAATCTGTTCAACCAGCTGTGAAATGGCTGGTATCCTTGTCTTTTTTAATCCGATATAGTACCCGCATATGCAGCTGTGGACAGCGGCAAAGGGCATGGCGTAGGAGATGATAATAAGCAAAGGGGCACACCTCGGTTCTCCTAAAAAGAAGGAAGCGATAAAATCTGCTTCCTTTTGCATAAGAAGCATCATGATACAAGAGGGGAGGAAAGATAAAAAAAGGCCACAGTATAAAAATATAACCGCCCTTTTTTTATCTCCCAGAGAAGAACTTGCAGCCACGTTCCTTGCAACGGCAGTTTCAATACCGGAACAGCACAGGGAAAAGCAAAGCGCATAAACCGGAAAGATCAGCTGATAGAGCCCCACGCTTTCCTCTCCGAAAGACTGACTTAAAAAGATACGGTAAAAAAAGCCGATAAACCGGGTAGCAAAACCGGTTAATGTAAGAATAAATGCGCCTTTGATAATGGCGTGTTTCTGATCCATAGAAAACTCCCAGGTAGCCTTGTTACAGCATATTCCGATTTTCTCCTTGACAGAACACCCGGCGGGTGATATTCTACTGATAGAAATTCCGAGTAAAATACTAGGGATTGGGAAGAAGGTGGAAAAATGAAGCTTTCAACAAAAGGAAGATACGGGCTTCGCGCTCTTATTGATCTGGCAAGATACAGCGAGGAAGAGCCTGTTTCCATAAGCAGTATTGCGGCGCGCCAGGATATTTCGGAAGGATATCTGGAACAGCTGATGGCACTCATGAAAAGAGCCGGTCTTGTAAAGAGTATTCGGGGAGCGGCAGGAGGATATGTGCTGGCAAAGTCTGCAAAAGAGATTTCTGTAGGAGATGTGCTTCGTGCTCTGGAGGGAAAGCTGGAACCGGCTGAATGCGCTGCTTTCCATCCTGAAAAGGGGTGCAAGGCTTCTGCCAACTGTGTAACGAAATATGTCTGGCAAAAGATCAATGACAGTATCAATCAGACTGTAGATGAAATCCATCTGAATGAACTGGTGGAGGAGAGCAAAGTTCTTGGCGAGAATGAGGAGAATACAGAGAAAGCATGCAGCAGAAAATAGATAGAAAATGACTGCAGATAGGAGGAGAAAATGGAAAAACTGATTTATTTAGATAATGCAGCAACAACAAAAACAGCGCCGGAAGTAGTGGAGGCTATGCTTCCTTATTTTACGGAGAATTATGGAAATCCGTCCAGTGTATACAGTTTTGCTTCCAAAAACAAGGATGCAGTGACAAGGCAAAGAGAGATCATCGCTGAAGCGCTGGGAGCGAAGAGCAATGAGATTTACTTTACAGCCGGTGGTTCGGAATCCGACAACTGGGCCCTGAAAGCAACGGCGGAAGCATATGGAGAAAAAGGAAAACACATTATTACTACAAAAATAGAGCATCATGCTATTCTCCATACGGCAGAGTATCTGGAAAGAAAAGGATTTGAAGTGACTTATCTGGATGTGGATGAAAATGGAACCGTGCATCCGGAAGAAGTTGAGAAGGCTATCCGCCCGGATACCATCCTTATTTCTGTTATGTTTGCAAATAATGAGATCGGAACGATCGAACCTATTAAGGAAATCGGGAAGATTGCCAGTGAACACGGCATTTTATTCCATACAGACGCTGTGCAGGCTTTCGGACAGGTTCCCATCAATGTAGATGAGTGCCACATTGATATGTTAAGTGCCAGCGGCCATAAGCTGAACGGCCCGAAAGGAATCGGTTTTCTCTATATCCGGAAGGGAGTAAAAATCCGTTCTTTCATCCACGGAGGAGGACAGGAGAGAAAACGCCGCGCCGGAACAGAAAATGTACCAGGCATCATCGGACTTGGAAAAGCAGTGGAAAGAGCAGTGAACACGATGGATGTAAGAGCGCGGAAGGAAACAGAACTTCGTGATTATCTGATCGGCCGTGTTTTGGATGAAATTCCGTATACAAAGCTGAACGGGGAGAGGACAAAGCGTCTGCCTAACAATGCCAACTTCAGCTTCCGGTTTATTGAAGGGGAATCCCTTTTGATCATGCTGGATATGAAGGGAATCTGCGCTTCCAGCGGTTCTGCCTGCACATCCGGCTCACTGGATCCGTCTCATGTGCTTCTGGCGATCGGACTGCCGCATGAGATTGCTCACGGATCACTTCGACTGACCTTAAGTGATGAAACGACAAAGGAAGATATTGACTATGTAGTAGATACTTTAAAGGAGATAGTATCTAAATTGAGAGATATGTCTCCTCTGTACGAAGATTTTGTAAAGAAAAACAAATAAGAGCAGGAGGAATGGACTATGTATACAGAAAAGGTAATGGATCATTTTCAGCATCCAAGAAATATGGGAGAAATTGAGAACGCCAGCGGCGTTGGAACAGTAGGAAACGCAAAGTGCGGAGATATCATGAGAATCTACCTGGATATTGATGAGAACCAGATCATCCGGGATGTCAAATTTAAGACATTCGGCTGCGGAGCGGCAGTTGCCACAAGCAGTATGGCTACAGAGCTGGTGAAAGGAAAGAACATCCAGGAGGCCATGGAAGTAACGAATAAAGCGGTGATGGAAGCTCTGGACGGGCTTCCGCCGGTGAAGGTACACTGTTCTCTTCTGGCAGAGGAAGCCATTCATGCAGCGCTTTGGGATTACGCGGAAAAGAACGGTATTAAAATAGAAGGACTGGAAAAGCCGAAATCCGATATCCACGAAGGAGAGGAAGAGGAAGAGGAAGAAGAGGAATACTAGGCCGGGGAAAGAGCGAAAATGGAGAAAAAGAGGGTTGTAGTAGGCATGTCGGGAGGAGTGGATTCCTCCGTGGCTGCCTGGCTTTTAAGAGAACAGGGATATGACGTGATCGGAGTCACCATGCAGATCTGGCAGGATGAAGAGGAGAAACTTCAGGAGGAGAACGGCGGCTGCTGCGGTCTTACGGCGGTGGATGATGCAAGGAGGGTAGCGGCCAGCCTTGACATTCCTTATTATGTCATGAATTTTAAAAGAGAATTTAAAGAGAATGTGATCGACTATTTTGTAGATGAATATATTGGCGGCAGGACTCCGAATCCCTGTATCGCCTGCAATCGTTTTGTGAAATGGGAGTCTCTTCTGAAAAGAAGCATGGATATTGGAGCTGACTATATTGCCACAGGGCATTATGCCAGAGTCGAGCAGCTTCCCAACGGACGCTATGCAGTGCGTACTTCCGCTACCGGAAGGAAGGATCAGACATACGCGCTCTATAATCTGACGCAGGAGCAGCTTAAGAGGACGCTGATGCCGGTGGGCGGATATACAAAGGAAGAAATTCGGGAAATGGCCGCAAAAATGAACCTGCCCGTGGCGCATAAGCCGGACAGCCAGGACATTTGTTTTGTGCCGGATGGAGATTATGCTTCCTTTATTGAGAAAACGGCAGACCAGACATTCCCGCAGGGAAATTTTGTTTTGGCAGACGGAACAATTGTAGGGCGTCATAACGGGATCATTCATTATACAGTAGGGCAAAGGAAAGGACTGGGAGTAGCTATGGGCTATCCGGTCTTTGTGTTGGCTATCCGCCCGGAAACCAATGAAGTGGTGCTGGGAAAGGCAGAAGAGTCGCTTTCCAGATACGTAAGGGCTGACCGGATCAATTTTATGTCAGTGGAAGATTTAAAGGAGCCAAAAAAAGTCTGGGCAAAAATACGATACAATCATAAAGGGGCCTTGTGTACTGTAGAAAGGACAGGGGAAGATGAGATCCTTTGCACATTTGACGAGCCTCTTCGCGCCGCGGCGCCCGGACAGGCGGTAGTGCTCTATGACGGAGAATATGTCCTGGGAGGCGGGACGATCATAAACAATCAATAAATCAGTAAGGATGTGAAAGAAAATGAGGGCGGATGTACACATGCATACTTCCTTTTCCCATGATTCTAAGAGCGCTCCGGAAGAGATGATACAAAAATCCATCGAAAAGGGGCTGGAGGTGATCTGCTTTACAGATCACTATGACAAGGACTATCTCGGATGGGGAGAGGAAAGCGTTTTCGATGTAGAAAAATATTTTAAAGTACTGGAACCTCTTAGGGAAAAATACAGAGACAGGCTGGATATACGGATTGGGGTAGAACTTGGAATGCAGCCCCATCTGGGCGGGTTTTTTACAGAGCTGACAAAGCAGTACCCGTTTGACTTTGTGATAGGCTCCCTGCATGTGATTGACGGGGAAGATCCGGCGCTTGGGACGCTTTTTAACGGAAAAAGTGATGAAGAAGTATACCGGAGAGCTTTTGTGGAGATGCTGGAAGATATACGCAGCACCCCGGATTTCGATGTGCTTGGACATATTGATTATGTGGTGAGATACGGAAACGGCAAAGCAGAAGGGTATTCTTATCAAAAATATGCTGATGAGATCGATGAAATCCTGAAAGCGGTTATAGAGCGGGGGAAAGGAATAGAATTGAACATGGCGGGACTGAAATACGGGCTGCCTTTTGCCCACCCCCACCCGGATATTCTGAAGCGTTACCGGGAACTTGGCGGAGAAATCATCACAGTAGGGGCAGACGGACACTGTCCGGAACATATAGCCTATGATTTCCATAAGGCAGACGATATCCTGAAATCCTGCGGATTCCGGTATTACACGGAATTTAAGGAAAGAAAGCCTGTTTTCAAAGTACTTACATAAAATTGGAAAAGGCTCTTGAATTTTTGTATGAGATTTAGTACAATTGTTAATGGTTGATGGTTCTTTAACGAAGTTAAGGAGCAAAAATAAAAGCTGTGAAACAGTGAAAAGACTTTAGGAGGAATTAATCATGGCAGTAAAAGTAGCAATCAATGGTTTTGGACGTATCGGACGTCTTGCTTTCAGACAGATGTTTGGAGCTGAAGGGTATGAAGTAGTTGCGATCAATGACCTGACAAGCCCAAAAATGTTAGCTCACCTGTTGAAATATGACTCTTCACAGGGAAAATATGCTCTGGCTGATAAAGTAGAAGCTACAGATGATTCTATCATTGTTGATGGAAAAGAGATCAAGATCTACGCAAAAGCAAATGCAGAAGAGCTTCCATGGGGAGAGATCGGAGTAGACGTTGTTCTGGAATGTACAGGCTTCTATACATCTAAAGATAAAGCATCTGCTCATATTAAAGCAGGAGCTAGAAAGGTTGTTATTTCTGCACCAGCAGGAAACGATCTGCCGACTATCGTATATAATGTAAACCATGAAACACTGAAACCGGAAGATACAGTTATTTCTGCAGCTTCCTGTACAACAAACTGTCTTGCACCAATGGCTAAGGCTCTGAATGATCTTGCACCGATCAAATCCGGTATTATGTGTACAATCCACGCTTACACAGGCGATCAGATGACACTGGACGGACCACAGAGAAAAGGTGACTTAAGAAGATCACGTGCTGCTGCATGCAATATCGTTCCAAACAGCACAGGAGCTGCTAAGGCAATCGGTCTTGTTATTCCGGAACTGAACGGAAAACTGATCGGAGCTGCACAGAGAGTTCCAACCCCGACAGGATCCACAACAATCCTGACAGCAGTTGTAGAAGGAAATGTAACAGTTGATCAGATCAACGCTGCAATGAAAGCTGCTGCTACAGAATCCTTCGGATACAACACAGATGAAATCGTATCCAGCGATATCGTAGGAATGAGATATGGTTCTCTGTTTGATGCAACACAGACAATGGTACTTCCATTAGAGAATGGAACAACAGAAGTACAGGTTGTTTCCTGGTATGACAATGAAAATTCATACACAAGCCAGATGGTAAGAACAATCAAATACTTCTCTGAATTAGCATAATTAAGACTCAAAACGGGTCCGGTCTTGTTGGGACCGGATCCGTTTTTGGCATTATGAGAGAATTTCGACTTTTTTCAAAAGTATCGGAAAATGAAAGGAGGCACTTAAATGCTTAATAAAAAATCTGTAGATGATATCAATGTAAAAGGGAAAAAGGTCCTTGTAAGATGTGATTTCAATGTACCGCTTATCGATGGAAAGATTACGGATGAGAATCGTCTTGTTGCAGCCCTTCCGACAATTAAGAAGCTGATCGGAGACGGCGGAAAGGTGATTCTTTGTTCTCATTTGGGTAAACCGAAGGGACAGGCAGTGCCGGAACTGTCTCTTGCACCGGTTGCAAAGCGTTTGTCAGAGCTGTTAGGACAGGAAGTGAAATTTGCGGCTGATCCGGAGGTTGTAGGACCAAATGCAAAAGCTGCTGTTGAAGCCATGAAAGATGGAGAAGTTGTTCTTTTGGAGAATACACGTTACAGAGCGGAAGAAACGAAAAATGAAGATACATTTTCAAAAGAGCTTGCTTCCCTGTGCGACGTATTTGTAAATGACGCTTTTGGTACTGCTCATAGAGCACACTGCTCAAATGTTGGAGTGACAAAATATGTAGATACTGCAGTGGTTGGTTATCTTATGCAAAAAGAAATTGATTTCCTCGGAAATGCAGTCAACAATCCGGAGAGACCATTTGTGGCAATTCTGGGAGGCGCAAAAGTTTCCAGCAAGATTTCTGTTATTGAAAACCTGATCGATAAAGTGGACGTTTTGATCATCGGCGGAGGAATGGCATATACTTTCGCAAAATCCAAGGGAGGAAAGATCGGAACATCTCTTTGTGAGGACGATTATCTGGAATATGCAGAGAACATGGTAAAGAAAGCAGAGGAAAAAGGTGTAAGACTGCTTCTTCCGGTTGATAATCGTATCGGAGATGAATTTTCTAACGATGCAAATATCCAGATCGTACCGACAGGAGAAATCCCGGATGGCTGGGAAGGAATGGATATCGGACCGGAAACAGAGAAGATTTTTACAGATGCAGTGAAAGATGCAAAGACAGTTGTATGGAATGGTCCTATGGGATGTTTTGAAATGCCGAATTTTGCTCACGGAACAGAGGCAGTTGCGAAAGCGCTTGCGGAAACAGATGCTGTGACGATCATCGGAGGAGGAGATTCTGCAGCAGCTGTAAATCAGTTGGGATACGGTGACAAGATGACACATATCTCTACAGGTGGCGGCGCATCTTTGGAATTTTTGGAAGGAAAAGAACTTCCGGGCGTAGCAGCAGCTAACGATAAGTAAGCACTTAATTCACCGCACTTAGCGAACCAAGCCCGTTAGGGCACAGGTGAGTTTAGTAAGGTGAACATCCCCCCCCTTCCTGACGGGCTTAAGCAGGGGACTTAGTAACGAATGCAGATTTTAAAGAATATATAAAGGAAAGAGTGAAAACAATGGCAAGAAGAAAGATTATAGCAGGAAACTGGAAGATGAATAAAACTCCCAGCGAGGCAGTTGCGCTGGTAGAAGAATTAAAGCCTTTAGTTGCAACAGAGGATGCAGACGTTGTATTCTGTGTTCCGGCAATTGATATTATTCCGGTAGTGGAAGCGTGCAAGGGGACAAACATCCAGGTTGGAGCAGAAAACATGTATTACGAGGAAAGCGGAGCATACACAGGAGAAATTTCTCCGGCAATGCTTACAGATGCGGGTGTAAAATATGTAGTTCTGGGACATTCAGAGAGAAGAGATTACTTTGGCGAGACAAGCGAGGATGTCAACAAGAAAATGCACAAGGCATTTGAACATGGCATTACGCCTATCATGTGCTGTGGAGAATCTCTGGAGCAGAGAGAACAGGGCGTTACCATGGATTTCATTCGTCAGCAGGTTAAGGTTGGATTCCAGGGAATTACAGCAGATCAGGCAAAGACAGCTGTGATCGCATATGAACCGATCTGGGCGATTGGAACAGGAAAAACAGCAACAACAGAACAGGCAGAAGAAGTGTGTGCCGGAATCCGTGCATGTATTGCAGAGATTTATGACGAAGCAACAGCGGAAGCTATCCGTATTCAGTACGGCGGTTCTGTTAATGCAGGAAATGCTGCAGAGTTATTTGCACAGGCTGACATTGACGGAGGACTTGTCGGAGGAGCTTCTTTGAAGGCAGACTTCGGAAAGATTGTAAATTATAAGTAAGAACCAGATTGAACCGCAGGGGCTTGCAAGACAGTTCCTGCGGGCTTTTGAGTTTCGGGAGTGAAGAGTGTGATTATTGAAAGAATGAAACTGCAGACGGAAGGTTCCCTTCCGGATGCTCATTTTATCGCTTATGTATTAGATACGCCGGGAGATCTGCATATAAAAAAGCGTCCCATGGTTATTTTATGTCCGGGAGGCGGATATGAGAGAACCAGTTTTCGGGAAGGAGAGCCTATTGCAATGTACTTTCTGCAAAAAGGGTATCATGTAGGGATTCTGCGATATTCCACTGCCCCGGCAAAATATCCCACAGCGCTTCTGGAACTTGGAATGGCAATGGGAATTGTTAAAGGACATTCTGAAGAATGGAAGGTGGACGAAAGGCAGATTTTTGTTCAGGGTTCATCAGCGGGAGGACATCTGGCTGGGTGTCTTGGAGTTTTCTGGAACAGTACATTTCTTTCCAAAAAGCTTGGAATCCCATCAGAGAAATTAAGACCGGCGGGACTGCTGCTCAGTTATCCGGTGATAAGTTCTGATGAAAATATTTCCCATAAGGGAAGTTTCCTAAATCTTCTTCAGGATGAATATGAAGAAAAGAAAGAGATGCTGTCCTTAGAAAGACAGGTGACAGAATATACAGTTCCCTGCTTTATATGGCATACCTTTGAAGACAGAACCGTTCCGGTTCAAAATTCTGTCAGAATGGCAGAAGCGCTGCACGAGAAAGGGATCAGGACAGAGCTTCATTTGTTTCAGAAAGGCTCTCATGGACTGGGGAGCGCAGGAGAAGAATCCAGGCGTGCTGATGGAAGCGGCGTTCAGGAGGAATGTCAATGCTGGATGGATCTGGCATACAAGTGGATGGAAAACATCTGCAAAGACCAATAGAAGGAGAATAGAAAATGAGTAAAAAACCAACAGTACTGATGATTTTGGATGGTTATGGATTAAATGAAAAGAAAGAAGGCAATGCGGTAGCAGAAGGGAAAACTCCTGTTATGGATAAGCTGATGGCAGAGTATCCCTTTGTAAAGGGAAATGCAAGCGGAATGGCGGTAGGACTTCCGGATGGTCAGATGGGTAACTCTGAAGTAGGACATCTGAACATGGGTGCTGGCCGCATTGTGTATCAGGATCTGACTAAGATTACAAAAGCAATTCAGGATGGTGATTTCTTTGAAAACAAAGCTCTTCTTGCAGCATGTGAAAATGTGAAGAAACATGATTCAGCGCTCCATCTTATGGGACTGGTATCTGACGGCGGCGTGCACAGCCATAATACTCACATTTACGGACTTTTGGAGCTTGCAAAGAGACAGGGAATTGAAAAGGTATATGTACACTGCTTCCTGGATGGACGAGACACTCCTCCGGCATCTGGAAAAGAATATGTAGAAGAGTTGGAAGCCAAGATGAAAGAAATCGGCGTAGGTCAGGTTGCTACTGTAATGGGACGTTACTATGCAATGGATCGGGACAATCGCTGGGATCGTGTGGAGAAAGCATACCGTGCAATGGTATTTGGAGAGGGCGAAAAGGCAGCGTCAGGCCCGGAAGGAATCCAGGTTTCCTATGATAAGGATACAACAGACGAATTTGTACTTCCTACAATTGTAGAGAAAGACGGCGCTCCTGTGGCGACAATCAAAGATCAGGATTCCATTATTTTCTTTAATTTTCGTCCGGACCGTGCAAGAGAGATTACAAGGACATTCTGTGATGATGACTTTGCCGGGTTTGAAAGAGGAGAGCGGATCAAGACGGTCTTTGTATGCTTTACAGAATATGATGTAACGATTGAAAATAAACTGGTTGCGTTTGTGAAAGAGGAAATTACAAATACATTCGGAGAATTTCTTGCTGCTAACGGTATGAAGCAGGCACGTATCGCAGAGACAGAAAAATACGCGCATGTGACATTCTTCTTTAACGGCGGTGTAGAAGAACCAAATGAAGGAGAAGACCGTATTCTTGTAAAATCTCCAAAGGTTGCTACTTACGACCTGAAACCGGAGATGAGCGCTTACGAAGTTTGCGATAAACTGACGGAAGCTATTCGTTCTGGAAAGTATGACGTTATTATCATTAACTTTGCGAATCCGGATATGGTAGGGCATACCGGAGTAGAGGCGGCAGCCATTAAGGCGATCGAGGCAGTGGATGAGTGTGTTGGAAAGACAGTAGAGGCTATCAAAGAAGTGGGAGGTCAGATGTTTATCTGTGCAGACCACGGAAATGCAGAGCAGCTCATCGATGAAGAGACAGGAGAGCCGTTCACTGCCCACACAACGAATCCGGTACCGTTTATTCTTGTAAATGCTGATCCGGCTTACAAATTAAGAGAAGGTGGATGTTTGGCGGATATCGCTCCTACATTGATTGAACTGATGGGAATGAAACAGCCAAAAGAGATGACAGGAAAATCATTGCTTGTAAAATAATGAGAAATATATGGTGAGTAAGGGCAACAACAATTATTCTTAAAAAAGGCAAATAAAAATAACCAAAAAGGACCTTGGATTGAGGGGATTCCCCCTAATCTTCGGTCTTTTTTGCATTAAACCAAGGTATTTTTTCTATTTCCTGTTTTTTGGTGTTTAAATCCAGTATAATGTCTCTATTCCTATTTCGAGAGGGGGACATTTAGTGGAGATAACAATTGGGAAATTTATGTATCAAAGCATAGATGATGAAGTGTTGACTATCATGAAGAAAGATAAGGAAGTTTATAGGATGAATATCAGAGAAATAGAAATTACTTTCTATCAACCTGAAGCAACTTTTTCCAGAGTGCCTGGTGTATATTTTGTTGCTCCTGGCATGAATTCGGCATACCTTTGTACTAATCGGAAAGATAAGGGAGAGATTAGAAGGCTGCATGATTACTTGGTGCAGTATGGCGCTAAAGAAATAATTATGGGAGCTATGAAAGCAGGAATGGCGCAACATTCTTCAGATATCCAGAAAAAACAGGAAGAGAAAGCACTCCTTAAACAGCAAAAGGAAGAAGAAAAGAAACAATTGAAGCTTGAAAGAGGGAAACAGGCTGCCATTCGATTAGAGAAACAAAGAAGGCGATCCGGATGCAAAGAAAAGACAGAAGAAAAGTACCGGTGTACCGTTTGCGGTGCTATCTGGTATTCTAATAGCATGGATCGAGCAAAAAATGTTCATAATGCACTCTCCATGTCCACATATGCTATTAATCAGATGCGAGATATATCCCGATGTCCTAAATGTGGTTCTGGTGCGTCTAAACATCATACTGTCCGATATTGGATCGATAAAAAAGGAAATTGTATGGATCGAGAAGAATAAGGGAATAATCCGTGATTTAAGACCTTCAAAAAACTATATATTCATATAGCTTTGTCGCAGATTTGTATGATTTGTCAAGTGTTTTTACTAAAAAAGCATGGAATTTTTCGTTCCATGCTTTTTTGAATCCTAATTTCTAAACTTAATGACATTGAATTTAAATGTTACTACGTCCCAAATTTTACTATCCTTCCGTTTTTGCCAGATTTTTATTCGCTGTTGACAGCATTAGTTTAATACGGTTCAGCTGATTTACCTCACTTGCACCCGGGTCATAGTCGATGGCAACAATATTTGCCAATGGATGGCGGCGTCGCAGCTCTTTGATAACCCCCTTGCCCACTACATGGTTCGGAAGGCAGGCAAAAGGCTGTGTGCAGACGATGTTTGTGGCACCGCTGTGGATCAGCTTCAGCATCTCTCCGGTGAGGAACCAACCTTCGCCAGTCTGGTTTCCGAGGGAAACAATCTCAGATGCCATTTTGCCCAGATCCCGGATATCAGCCGGAGGATCGAAGTGCTTGCTCTCTTTAAATGCCTTGCTGGCAGGAGAGCGGAACCATTCCAGCGCTTTGATTCCAAGGTTTGCAATAGTAGCCTTTGACTTGGCAAAACCAAGATGGGATACCTTGAAATTCTGATTGTAGAAGCAGTACAGAAGAAAGTCCAAAAGATCTGGAACGACAGCTTCGGCGCCTTCACTCTCCAAAAGATCCACCAGATGATTATTGGCGGCAGGGAGGAATTTTACCAGAATTTCTCCAACTACACCTACGCGGGGTTTCTTGATATCTAAAAGTTCAATATTGTTGTCGAAGTCTTCAATAATATTCCGGCACAGTTTTTTGAATTTTCTTCGGGAAGGGTAGCCCTGGGAAACAAAATCAGCACAAACTTTTACCCATTTGCGATGCATAGCGTCAACCGAACCGGGCACTGCCTCGTATGGACGGAGGCGGTAAACACATTTCATGAAAATGTCTCCGAAAACAGCAGCATAGATTCCGCGAAGCGCTAATGCCGGTGTAATCTTAAAGCCGGGATTTCCTTCCAGCCCGCTTAAGTTGATAGAAATAACCGGAATATGTTCATAGCCGGCTTTCTTCAATGCGCGGCGGATGAATCCGATATAGTTGGAAGCACGGCATCCGCCACCGGTCTGACTGATAATGACAGCAATCTTATCTGTATCGTATTTTCCGGATAAAATAGCTTCCATAATCTGTCCTACAACCATAAGAGAAGGGTAGCAGGCATCGTTGTTAACATATTTCAGTCCCACATCAACGGCTTGCTTATTGTCGTTTGGAAGGACTTCCACTTTATAACCCGAAGCGTTGAAAGCAGGTTCCAGAAGTTCAAAATGCATTGGAGACATCTGCGGGCAGAGGATGGTGTACTCTTTGCGCATCTCCTTTGTAAAAGGTACCTTTTTTATGGAAGATGGCTCAATATGCCGTTTCTGTTCCCTTTGTTCTCTGACGCGGATTGCAGCAAGCAGAGAGCGGACACGGATTCTTGCAGCTCCCAGGTTATTGACCTCATCGATTTTTAAAGAGGTGTAGATCTTATCGGAGCGAGTCAGGATATCGGCAACCTGATCTGTGGTGACGGCATCCAGTCCGCATCCGAAAGAATTGAGCTGGATCAGATCCAGATTATCTTTTGTCTTTACATAATTTGCTGCCGCATAGAGGCGGGAGTGATACATCCACTGATCCATAACATTTAAAGGCCGTTCTACCGGGTGAAGGTGTGATACGGAATCTTCTGTCAATACGGCGATATTGTAGGAATTGATCAGCTCCGGAAGTCCATGGTTTACCTCGGGGTCAATATGATAGGGACGTCCGGCAAGAACAATTCCCCGGTTTCCTGTTTTGTCGAGGAAAGCAACGGTTTCCTCACCTTTTTTGCGCATATCGTTCCGGCACGCTTCAAGCTCAACCCAGGCTTTATGAACAGCCGTTTTAATTTCTTCTGCTGTGAGATCAAACTTTGGAGCAAGTTCTTCGATCAGGCGGGAAGAAAGGGTTTCCTCGCTGGCAAAGGACATGAAAGGATGGATGAAATCCACGTTGCCGTTTACGATGGCATCAATATTATTTTTGATGTTCTCCGGATAGGAGGTAACAATCGGACAGTTATAGTGGTTGTTGGCATCGGCAAATTCATTTCTCTCATAAGGAATAGAAGGGTAAAAGATATGCCGGATGCCTTCATTGATCAGCCATTGTACATGCCCGTGGGCAAGTTTGGCGGGATAACATTCAGATTCACTTGGGATAGACTCAATTCCCAGCTCATAAATCTTCCTTGTGGAAGCGGGAGAGAGAACTACACGAAATCCAAGATCCGTGAAGAATGTGAACCAGAACGGATAGTTATCGTACATATTCAGAACTCTGGGTATACCGATCACGCCGCGGGAAGCTTCCTCCTCTGAAAGAGGCGTATAGCCGAAATACCGCTGACTCTTATACTCAAAAAGGTTGGGAAGGTTGTTCTTCGATTTTTCTTTTCCAAGTCCCTTTTCACAGCGGTTTCCGGTGATAAACTTTCTTCCGCCGCTGAAATGGTTGATCGTCAGACGACAGTTATTGGTACATCCGCGGCACTTTGTCATCGTTGTCCGGTATTCCAGCGCTTCGATATCTTCGATGGAGAGCATGGTAGTACCTTCGCATTCCACATAGCGTTCCCTTGCGATCAGGGCAGCACCGAACGCTCCCATGATGCCGGCAATGTCCGGGCGGATTGCGTGGCAGCCTGCAATTTTCTCAAAACTTCTAAGAACAGCATTATTATAGAAAGTACCGCCCTGCACAACAATGTGCTGTCCCAGTTCTGATGCATCAGATACTTTAATTACTTTGAAAAGAGCATTCTTAATGACAGAGTAGGCCAGTCCGGCAGAAATGTCGGACACGGCAGCTCCCTCTTTCTGTGCCTGTTTTACCTTAGAGTTCATAAATACAGTACAGCGGGTTCCAAGGTCAATCGGATTATGGGCAAATAAAGCTTCGTGCGCAAAATCTTCTACAGAATAGTTGAGCGATTTGGCAAAGGTTTCGATAAAGGAACCACAGCCTGAAGAGCAGGCTTCGTTCAGCTGTACACTGTCAACAGTCTGGTTTTTGATCTTAATACATTTCATATCCTGCCCGCCGATGTCCAGAATACAGTCTACATCCGGTTCAAAGAAAGAGGCGGCATAATAGTGAGAAACGGTTTCTACTTCTCCTTCATCAAGAAGAAGAGCAGCTTTGATCAGTGCTTCGCCATATCCGGTGGAGCAGGAATGAACGATCTCCACATCCTCGGGAAGCTGAGAATAAATGTCTTTGATTGCTGAGATTGTGGTACCGAGAGGATCTCCTTCATTATTATGGTAAAAAGAATACAGAAGGGTTCCGTCTTCTCCTACAAGAGCCGCTTTAGTTGTAGTGGAACCGGCGTCGATACCAAGAAATGCTTTGCCTTTATAAGAGGCAAGATCCTTAACCGGAACCTGATGTTTTGCGTGGCGCTCTGTAAATTCCTTATATTCTGCTTCGGTTGCAAAAAGAGGTTCCATTCTCTCTACTTCAAACTCCATCTGTATCCGTTTTGCCAGGCGTTCCTGGAGCTCACGGATAGGCACGATGGGTTCCTTGGTAGAGTTTAAGGCAGAACCAATGGCTGCAAAAAGGTGAGAATGATTTGGAGCAATAGTGTGCTCCTCATCCAATTTCAGTGTGCGGACAAACGCTTCTCTAAGCTCTGAAAGGAAATGAAGAGGTCCTCCCAGAAATGCTACGTGTCCGCGAATCGGTTTACCGCAGGCAAGTCCGCTGATGGTCTGGTTTACAACTGCCTGGAAAATAGAGGCGGCCAGATCTTCTTTGGAAGCCCCCTCATTGATCAGCGGCTGAATATCTGATTTCGCAAATACGCCGCATCTGGCAGCGATAGAATACAGAGCTTTATAATTTTTTGCGTATTCATTCAATCCGGAGGCGTCGGTCTGCAGAAGAGAAGCCATCTGGTCGATGAAAGAGCCGGTTCCGCCGGCGCAGACACCATTCATTCTCTGCTCAATATTGCCGCCTTCAAAGTAAATAATCTTTGCATCTTCCCCTCCAAGCTCAATTGCCACATCTGTCTGAGGCGCATAGTCCTGAAGAGCAGTGGATACGGCTACAACTTCCTGCACAAAGGGAACACCCAGATGTTTTGCAAGAGTCAGTCCTCCGGATCCTGTTATAACAGGAGACACCCGGATAGAACCGAGTTTATAGATAGCCCTTCCCAAAAGGTCAGAAAGGGTTTCCTGGATATTTGCAAAATGTCTTTCATAATCAGAGAAAAGCACATCATTTTGATCATCCAGAATGGCGATCTTTACTGTGGTGGATCCGATATCGATCCCCAGGGTAAATAATTCTTGTTGATTCATAAATATGTACTCCTTGTCTTTGTAATAGTATAGATTTCAGTATGACAAAGATAAAATCCTGTCTGGGAATATATGTAATTCTACATATTAAATGTTGTTTTCCTAAACGGTAACATTATACGACAAAAAAATTGAAAAGACAATCAACAAATGTAATAGAAATATTAAAATACGGTAAAGTTATCCGGTGTAATTGACAAAGACTTCCTAAAAAGGTAGAATGACTACAGTATTAGAGTAATATGGGAAAGCAGGTATTTTTTCTATGAATTGGTTGGAAAAAATGGAACGGAAATTCGGCAGATATGCCATCCACAATCTGATGTATTACATTATTATCCTTTATGTTGTGGGGCTGGTTCTGCAGCTTTTGGTTCCTTCTTTTTATTATCAGTATTTGAGTCTTGATGTCAGCGCAATTCTGCGCGGACAGATCTGGAGGATCGTAACCTTCATTATACAGCCGCCTCAGACCGGATATCTCTTTATGATTTTTGCCCTTTATCTGTATTATATGCTGGGAAGGGAACTGGAAAATACCTGGGGTGCGTTTCGGTTTAACCTTTATTTCTTTTCAGGTATGTTATTTCATGTGATCGCGGCATTTGCCGCCTATTTCCTGGTGGGGGTATCCTTCCCGCTGGGGACATGGTATTTAAACATGTCATTGTTTCTTGCATTTGCAGCTGTTTATCCGGATATGCAGTTCTATCTGTTTTTTGCGATCCCGGTCAAGGCAAAATGGTTGGGAATCCTGGATGGCGTTTATTTCCTCTACACCATATTGCAGGCTTTTCTGCCCTCCTATGGCGGAAATCCTCTGGTGGGAGTGGTGTACCAGGCAAACGCGATTGCGGCGGCAGTTTCCATTTTGAATTTTGTGATCTTTTTCCTGGGTTCAAGAAATATGAAGCCTTATTCTCCAAAACAGAGAAAGAGAAAAAGAGAATTTCAGCAGAAGATCCGGCCGGAAAATCATTATGCAGGCGGAGCCAGACACCGCTGTGCCGTGTGCGGACGCACAGAGCTGGACGATCCGTCCCTGGAGTTCCGGTATTGTTCCAGATGTAATGGGAATTATGAGTACTGTCAGGATCATCTCTTTTCCCATATACATGTAAAATAGTAACGTGGAAAGAGCAGGGCATTTGTCCTGAAACTTTGGAAATAAAAATATGAAAAAGGAATTGGTGAAAAAAATGAAGAAAAAGAAAACAAAAATAGTCTGTACAATGGGACCTAACACAAATGATGAAAATCTGATGAGAGCGCTTGTGAAGAATGGGATGGATATTGCAAGATTCAATTTTTCACACGGAAGTCTTGAAGAACAGAAGGGCAGAATGGATATGCTGAAGCGTATCCGGGATGAAGAACATATGCCAACAGCGATCCTGCTGGATACAAAAGGTCCGGAGATCCGTACCGGTATCCTGAAAGATGGAAAAAAGGTAATGCTGGAGACAGGCAGAAAGTTTACACTGACCTCTGAGGATATTACAGGGGATGAAACGAAAGTATCCATTTCCTATAGCGGACTTGTAGACGATGTATCTGTTGGAAGCACGATCTTGATAGATGACGGGTTGATTGGTCTTAGGGTGATCAGCAAAACAGTAACGGATATTGTCTGCGAGATTGTGAACGGAGGAGAGTTGGGAGAGCGCAAGGGCGTGAATGTGCCTAATGTGCCTGTAAGACTTCCGGCTATCACAGACAAGGACAGAGAAGATATCCGTTTCGGCGTGGAACAGGGTATTGATTTTATTGCGGCATCCTTTGTGCGCAATGCAGAGTGTATTGTAGAGATCCGCGCTTTTCTGAAAGAATGTGATGCTCCATACATTCCGATCATCGCAAAGATTGAAAATGCAGAAGGAATTAAGAATATTGACGAGATCATTCGCTGTGCAGACGGTATTATGGTAGCCAGAGGAGATCTTGGCGTGGAGATTCCGGCAGAGGAAGTGCCTTATCTCCAGAAAATGATCATTCAGAAATGTAATTATTATTATAAACCGGTTATTACAGCAACACAGATGCTGGATTCCATGATCCGCAATCCTCGTCCGACACGGGCAGAAGTGACGGATGTGGCGAATGCAGTTTATGACGGAACGGATGCAGTCATGCTGTCTGGAGAAACTGCACAGGGAAAATATCCATTAGAAGCGCTTCAGATGATGGTGCATATTGTGGAGAATACAGAGGAGCATCTGGATTATGATCTTATGCTCAAAAAGGCAGAGGAACACCGTATGAAAGGAATTTCCAGTGCCATTGGCCATGCTTCTGTTACGACAGCATACAATCTGGGAGCGAAGTGTATCATCACTCCGTCTGTATCGGGTGCTACTACCAGAGTTGTTTCTAAATTTAAGCCTAAAATGCCGATTATTGGCGTGACTCCTAATGAGCGTTCTCTTCGCAGAATGCAGATTTACTGGGGAGTAGAGCCGATCAAATCTATTCAGTTCAATACGACGGAGGATATTTGTTCCGGGGCGATCGAGCTGGTATGTGCAAAGCAAATGGCTGATCCGGGAGATGTTGTGGTGCTGACAGCAGGCATTCCCTCCCCGAATGTAAACCGTGCAAAAGAAGGCGTCAGCAATATGATGAGAATTGCTGTGATTGAATAATAAATTAAAATCTGTACAGATATAAGGAGTAACGTACCTATGAAAAAAGAGACATTTGTGACAAAAGAACAGCTGGATGAAATTGTAAAGAAGTATCCCACTCCTTTTCATCTTTATGACGAGAAAGGGATCCGAAAGAATGCGGAAGCGCTGAAGGAAGCTTTTGCGTGGAATAAAGGATACAAAGAGTATTTTGCGGTAAAGGCAACGCCCAATCCCTTTCTGATACAGATTTTAAGAGAATATGGATGCGGATGTGATTGTTCCTCGTACACAGAGCTGCTTCTTTCAGAAGCCATTGGAGCCACAGGAGACGATATTATGTTTTCTTCCAATGATACTCCGGCAGAAGATTTTAAATTGGCCGAAAAGCTTGGGGCGATCATCAATCTGGATGATATCACACACATTGATTTCCTGGAGAAGGCGATTGGGTACATACCGGAGACAATCAGCTGCAGATACAATCCGGGAGGATTGTTTAAGATCAGTAATGATATTATGGACAATCCGGGCGATGCAAAATATGGCATGACAACAGAGCAGATTTTTGAAGCCTTTAAGATCCTGAAGGAAAAAGGTGCGAAAGAATTTGGCATTCACGCTTTCCTTGCAAGCAATACTGTAACAAATGAATACTATCCGATGCTGGCAAAGGTGCTTTTTGAACTGGCAGTGAAACTTCAGAAGGAAACCGGAGCACACATTAAATTTATTAATTTGTCAGGCGGAATCGGTATTCCTTATAAACCGGATCAGGAGCCTAATGATATTCGCGCCATCGGAGAAGGCGTGCGGCGGGTGTACGAAGAGGTGCTGGTTCCTGCCGGAATGGGTGATGTGGCAATTTATACGGAGCTTGGCAGATTTATGATGGGACCCTATGGCTGTCTGGTGACAAAGGCTATCCATGAAAAACATACTCACAAAGAATATATCGGAGTGGATGCGTGTGCGGTGAATCTGATGCGTCCGGCAATGTACGGCGCTTATCACCACATCACTGTGATGGGAAAAGAAAATGAGCCATGCGATCATCTGTATGATGTGACAGGATCCCTCTGCGAGAATAACGATAAGTTTGCGATCGACCGGCACTTGCCGAAAATTGATGCCGGAGATTTGCTTGTCATTCATGATACCGGAGCACACGGTTTTGCTATGGGATATAATTATAATGGAAAGCTGAAGTCAGCAGAAGTACTTTTAAAAGAAGATGGAAGTACAGAGCTGATCCGCCGTGCAGAGACGCCGAAAGACTATTTCGCTACATTTGACTGTTTTGAAATAGGGAAAAAACTGCTGAAATAATTGATAATATGTCCTTAATGAGGTAAAATATAGAAAATTACTTTATTGAGGAGGAAAAAGTATGAAAAGAAGGAAAAAGGCAGTTGGTCTTCTCGTGGCGGCGGCTGTTATGCTGCTGACAGCCTGCAAAATGAGTCCGGAAGAAGTTGGAACTTATGCACAATCGATTCTGGATGCCAGTTATAAGGCGGATTTTGACGAGTACACGGAACAGACAGATTCCACAAAGGAAGAGGCAGAAAACCTTTATGAGAACAATATTGATCAGATGATGACCATTGCCGGTTATGATTCGGCAGGATTGTCAGACGAATTGCTGGACAACTACCGCCAGCTTTTTAAAGACATGTTGGCGCTGGCGGAGTATGAAGTGGGAGAGGTAACAGAAGAAGAGGATGGAAGCTTCACAGTAGCTGTTACGGCAAAGCCGCTCACAGCTTTTGAAGGTTTGGAAGCTGAAGTTACAGAGGCAGTGCAGGCAGAACTGGCGGGTATCACCGATGTTTCCCAGATCCCGGGAGAAGATGAAATTAATCAGATGGTATTCCAAAAGATGTATGAAGGGCTTCAAAGCCGGATGGAATCGCCCACTTACGGGGAGCCGCAGCAGGTAGATCTTCATGTAGCGGCTGATTCTGACAACGTATATTCTGTCGCGGAGTCTGATCTGACGGCTTTAGATCAAATTCTGTTTCCGACGGAAGGATTTTAGATTCTTCTTGCAATGACCTTCCAGGTATCTGTGTGAAAAAAGCTGCTTTCCACACATTCCTCCATCTCCAGAAAACGATGAAAAGGAATTGTAAAGGAAAGGAGATCGCTTGGTATACATTTCCTGGCGGAAGGATCTGTCAGACCGATATAACAGGCAGTGGGATTGTTCCGTGCCGCATCAAGGCCGTAAAGGACTGACTGTGCGCATCCGGATCCAAACGAAAGCTTCACATTGTCCTGTGTTTCCCGGTCGTAATTTGCCAATGTTGCAAGACCGGAAAGCTGGTCGGCATTTACCAGAAAAATGACGATTTCCGGCGTTTCATTTTCTTTTAATTCATTGAGAGGTTTCATAATAACATATTCATCTGTTTCAATGTCCGGCATTGTTTCGATATAATTTCGTGCAATGTCCGGACTTTTTTTGGTTAGGCCAAGGGCCTGTTTTCTGATACGGAGTTTTTCGTGTTCCGAAAAATGTAGGGTTAGAAAACCAAAAAACCACTTGCTATGCAAGTGGACAGGGGTGCTTCAGCTTACAGAAAACCTCCAATGTTATAATTAGTGCAGGTTCGCCAACCGCATTAAAAACAAAGGAGGTATCCATTATGGACAGTAATAGTTTATCACATACGAGATGGAATTGTAAGTATCATATAGTTTTTGCGCCGAAGTATAGAAGAAAAGTAGCATATGGGAAAATAAAACAGGATATAGCCAATATCCTAAGTATGTTATGCAAGAGGAAAAGTGTAAAAATTATAGAAGCGGAGATATGTCCAGATCACGTACATATGCTGGTAGAAATTCCGCCAAGCATGAGTGTATCGTATTTTGTAGGATATCTGAAAGGGAAAAGTACACTTATGATATTTGAGCGGCATGCCAATTTGAAATATAAATATGGGAACCGACATTTCTGGTGCAGAGGATACTACGTAGATACGGTAGGGAAAAATGCGAAGAAAATAGAGGAATATATAGCGAACCAGCTACAGGAAGATTTGGAATACGATCAAATGACATTGAAAGAGTATATAGACCCGTTCACGGGTGAGCCAGTAAAGCAAAACAGATAAGAAGAGCCCTTTAGGGCTTAAGTAAGAAAATGATGTTGCGATTGGCGAACCAAATCGATGAGTCTTTAGACTCCAGTGCCGGTAAAAGACCCTTATAGGGTCAAAGCAAGCCACCGGCTTAGCCGGTGGTCTTGACTATAAAATTCCCCTTTTTTCGGTCCCTTTCCGCCGATGGAAAGAAAGTATTCAATGGTTCCAAGCTCAAACTTTCGAATACCCAGTCCCGCCTTTCCTCCCGCGCAGACAACGGTTTCCCTGTCAAATGCAGCTGTTTTGCCTTTAGAGACTGCATGCATCATGGCGATCACACATCCCCATACGCCTTTTTTGAATTGCATGGCATTTTCCGGAACTTCTTTTGATGTAAATACAGCCACCGGCTGACGGGTTAGTTTAATTGCTTCTGCTATTTTGCTGTTCATAAGAGACATTCCTTTCCTACAGATAATGATATCTTTGCAAATTTTATTTTTGTATATTAAAAATGCAGTTTTCTGATTTAGAAAACTGCACTTTTGCGTCTGAAAATAGAAGATGCGGATGGTGGGACTTGAACCCACACGAAGTCACCTCCGCAAGATTTTGAGTTTTACAAACCATTCAGAAGTATCTGGAACATACTGGTGTTGAATGGTACTGAAAAACTGGCAAAAACCGCATAAATTCAAGCCCTTTCAGCCATTGGCAATAAATAAACCTTACAGATAAAGGATAATTGAAAAAATGCGGTTTGGCAAGTAAATTTTCCCGTTGGAGGGATATTAGGAGGGATGTGGAGGAATATTCATTACTCCCCTCCCGGCAAGATACTTATAAATATATTTATAGAAGAAAAGCAGTCAGCACCTATCACTGACAATCTGATATAAGGAGCTGACGAAGAATGAGAAATAAAGAATATTACGAAGAACGATTTAAGGATTATCCAGACCTTGTGAATTTGGAACAGTTCAGAGAAATGCTGGGCGGCATAGGCGACACCACTGCAAGAAAGCTCGTGCGGCAGAACAAGGTCAAACATTTTTATATCCGCTCTACCTATCTTATACCAAAAGCAAATGTGATTGATTATGTGCTGGGTGAACATTATGCGGAGTACAAGTATTCCTTAAAAGTTCAGATATGATTTTTTAGGACGTTCAGAAATGAGCGTCCTTTTTTGTACCCAAAATGAAAGGAGAAAACAATCCATATGAAAAAGATACTCAACCGGCTGCTGGCTGGTTTCCTTAGTCTGGCAGCGGTGTTTACCACTTTACCGGCTTCACAGGTTCATGCTGCCGAGACACAATACTGGACAGAGTCAGCAGAACGAGCCGGTCATATTGAAAAGGTAATGAACGACGGCTCTATCGGTTCAACCTTTAATGAGGGCACTATGAAAGTAGAGGGCGAGACAGCCTACTGTATTGACATCAACACAGACTTCCGCAATGGATACAAGACCAGAGCGGACGCAAGCACACGCATGAGTGCAGACCAGATCGCTGACGTTGCCCTCTCACTGGAATACGTCAAACAGTATGCCGCCAGTCACAGCAGTCTGAATTATAAACAGGTCTACTTGCTGGAACAGTGTGTGGTCTGGCAGCGTTTGAGCGTCCATCTTGGCTGGCAGTGCGATAACGTCCGTGCTTCCTATGATGAAATCTCAAAGACAGTACAGGACGAAGTCTACAGCGGAGCGAAAGCCTTTGTCAGTGAGAATAAAGGACGGTATGAGTGCGGCGGCTATATCTACTCCGGCGAGGGGCAGGAATTAGGTCAGTTCTGGGCGAAGCTGGCTGTCGGAAATGCCACACTGAAAAAGACTTCCAGTAATACCGGCATTACAGACGGCAACGGGAATTATTCAATCGCCGGTGCGGTTTATGGTGTCTATTCTGATAAAAGCTGCACAGAGCAGCTTGCCACCCTTACAACGGATACCAGCGGAAATACAGAAACCGTGGAGGTCAAAGCTGGTACGGTCTATATCAAGGAGCTGTCCACTCCGGCTGGCTACAAGCTGGACAAGACTGTGTATCCGTTATCTGTGGAAGCCGGAAAGACCGCCACTTTGAGCGTATCGGATACGCCAAAGGTCACAGATACCCTTATCGAACTGTTTAAGATTGATATGGAGACAGGAAAAGCTACCGCACAGGGTAACGCTTCCTTAGAGGGTGCAGAGTTCACATGGAATTTCTATGCCGGATATTATACGGCTGACAACCTCCCGTCAGAGCCTACAAGGACGTGGACGACAAAGACACTCGCTGAAAAAGACAGCGACGGCACGGTTCACTATGTATCCCGGCTGGCTGATAAATATAAGGTATCCGGCGGCAGCTTTTATACACAGGACGGAACAGCCGTGCTTCCTCTGGGTACATTGACCGTGGAAGAAACAAAGTCTCCCTCCGGCTATCTGTTAGAGGGCGCATATATGCAGGCTGCCGGAAGTGAAGAACAGATTACCGGCTTGTATATCACACAGATTACCGAGGACGGGGAGCTGGCTGTCCTTACCGGCAGCAATCAATTTTCTGTATCCGACAAGGTCATTCGTGGCGGCGTGCAGATACAGAAACGGGATTTAGAGACAAAGGATACAAAAGCACAGGGCGGCGCAACGCTGAAAGACGCTGCCTTTGAGATTATCACGCTCAATGACAATCCCGTGCTGGTAGACGGCAAGCTCTACAATAAGGGCGAAGTCGTCAAAACAATCCATACCGGCATTGACGGTATCGCTTCTACTGCTGCGGACACGCTGCCATACGGGAAATACCGTATCGAAGAAAGCGAAGCTCCCGACGGTTATCTGACCGAGGGCGCTAAAGCGGTAGAGTTTTCCATCACAGAGAACGGGAAAATCGTGGATTTGACCGGCGAGGATACGTCCATCTATAACCAGATTAAGCGTGGCGACATTGAGGGTGTGAAGATTGGTGCCGGAACACATCAGCGTCTTGCAAATGTTCCGTTTCGGATCACGAGCAAGACTACCGGCGAGAGTCACATCATTGTGACAGACGCAAACGGTCAGTTTTCCACTTCTTCTGCATGGGTATCCCACAAGCAGAACACAAACGAGGGCAAAGACAGCGAGGACGGTATCTGGTTCGGCATATCAGAGCCGGACGACTCCAAAGGTGCGCTCCTGTATGACACCTACGAGATTGAGGAACTCCGCTGCGACAGCAACAAAGGCTTTCAACTTATTCCTGCCTTTGAAATCGTGGTATCCAAAGATAAGACAGTCATTGACTTAGGAACACTGACGGACGAATACGAGAAAGAGCTTACTATCCATACCACAGCCACAGGTACGGACGGTGAGAAGTCCATCATTGCCGGTAAAGAGGTGACTATCATGGATACCGTCACCTTAGATGGTCTGGAAGTCGGTACAAAGTACCAGCTCAAAGGCTGGCAGATGGTAAAAGATGAAAACGCCGAGCTGCTCATTGACGGCGAGCCGGTGCAGAGTGATTACAGCTTTACCGCAAAAAAGGAGCAGATGGAGGTTGAGGTATCCTTTACCTTTAATGCTTCTGCCCTTACCGGGAAAAATTTGGTAACTTTTGAGGAACTCTACGACGTGACGAACCCGGACGAGCCGGTAAAGGTAGCGGAACATAAGGACATTGACGACGAGGGGCAGACCGTACTTATTACCGAGCGGATAATTGAAATCCACACAACGGCGACAGGTGCGGACGGTGAAAAGGAAATCACTGCCGGTAAAAAGGTGTCTATCGTGGATACCGTCACTCTTAGCGGTCTGGAAGTTGGTACAGCTTACCAGCTTAAAGGCTGGCAGATGGTAAAAGACGAAAATGCGGAGCTGCTCATTGACGGCAAACGTGTGGAAAATGATTATACCTTTACGGCTGACAGTGAGGATATGGGGGTTGAGATTGTCTTTACCTTTGACGCTTCCTCTCTTGCCGGAAAGCAGCTTGTCACATTCGAGGAGCTTTACGACGTGACAAACCCGGACGAGCCGGTAAAAGTCACAGAGCATAAAGACATCACCGACGAGGGGCAGACTGTGACAATCAAGGAAGTGCCGGAAGAACCAGAGCAGCCGGATACACCAGAAACTCCAGAGACACCCGACACGCCGGAGACTCCGACAAAATCAACGGACGCTCCTAAAACGGGCGATACTACGAATATAGCCGCCTTTGCTGTCATGCTCGGATTGTCTGCGGCTGGTATTGCTTTTGCTGCTTACAGGAAATTCCGCTCCTTAAAGCGTAAATAACCGGGTGGCTGCCTATGGAACTACATATCCGTTCACCGCCCCTATCCTTATTCAGTCCTTGCGGCTGACACGTTACCTAAATTCTGCTTGTTTGTCCTAAATCTTTCTGCATGGGGATTGTCAAGGGTGCGAAGCACAACGCCTGCCCTTGATTATCCACAGGCAGACAGATATTCTCTGCAAGGCAGAATGAAACTATCATATTCAAAACTATAGAAAGAAACGAGGTTAAAAAAATTTATGGAATTAAAACACGTTATCCCTAATATGGAAAAAACATTCGGAAATCTGGAATATGCCGGTGAGGGCAAGGTCGATCAGCGACGGATCAACGGACGTATGACCGTCGTTTCCCGGAGCTACAACCTGTACTCTGACGTGCAGCGTGCAGATGATATTGTGGTATTCCTCCCGGCTTCCGCTGGTGAGAAGAATTTTGAAATCGAGGAAAAGGTGAAGCTCATTAACCCTAAAATCACAGCTACCGGCTACAAAATCGGCAGCCGTGGATTTACCAATTACATTTTATCTGCTGATGATATGGTGAAAGCATAAGGAGGTACAGAACAGATGAGATTAGCAAACGGGATTATCATTGACAAAGAGAAAACTTTCGGGATTTTGAAATTTTCAGCCTTACGCCGTGAGGTACACGTCCAGAATGAGGACGGTACGGTGTCCGAGGAAATCAAAGAGCGCACCTACGATTTGAAGTCCAGAGGACAGGGGCGCATGATACAGGTATCCATTCCGGCAAGCGTGCCTTTAAAAGAGTTTGAATATAACGCCGAGGTGGAGCTTATCAACCCGATAGCCGACACTGTGGCGACAGCTACGTTTCAAGGGGCAGACGTGGACTGGTATATCAAGGCGGAGGATATTATCTTAAAAAATAGAGGTAACATATCCAAACCAAAATCTGATACTTCAACCAAATAGCATTGAGTGTTTTAACCAGAAGTGATATAATTGCAAAAAACTAAGGAGAGTGCAATTATGGCTGTAATTGATTTTTTCATTGAAAATTGGGTAAACTTAGCATTAATTATTGTAGGTTTATCTGCGGTCTGGATATATAAAGCACAGGAAAAAGGCAAATTACGTGATGCGGCTTCTTTAATTGTCTTGCAAATAGATGAACTTCAAAAAAGGGTGTCGGAGCTTCAATCTTATATTACTGATAAAGGTTTAAATTTTGCAGCTTTTTATGAGTCATTACCATTAATTGATGTAAACTACTGGAATAAATATAAACATTTATTCATTCGGAAAATGGACAACAAAAGTTTTGATAATTTAAACAAATTCTATCAATATGTAACTTCTATGCAAGAACAACAGGAATTAATGAAAAATCTACAAAAACAATTTTTCTTTGTTAAGCAATCTGCTATTTCAAATTGGGAGTTCTCATTTATTGTTGAAACTCTGAAAGAGGTGTTTGCAACTTCTGTATCTCCTCAACAGCTCCAATCTATTTGTACTTCTTCTCAAGTAAATAGTGAGCAAGAACAAATTATAAAAAATTTAGTGAAACAAATTGAACAGAGTAATCCTAATGTAGATATGAACAGATTTTGGGGAATATACCAAAATAAGCGCAAATTATTAATAGACATTACTGATGGTAATTCCTTAACTGCATATACTCCAGAGCAAATATCAACTTCCTTGCAGTCTCTTTTAAAACAATATTCATTATTAGAAATATCGGGTACAGAAGGATACAACAAATTGCGCAAAATAGCAAAAATGACCAACAAATAATTACTAGCAGTAAATTCCACCGGATTTACTGCTTTTTCTATGTCCAAAAGGAGGTGTTATGAAACATTTTCAAAAAAAAGGCAACCGTATCCGGGCAAGCGACAAGACGCTTGTATTCCGCACGGCAACCGGCTTTCTGCTTCTGGTGTTCCTTGTGGTGCTGCTCTTAAATATCGGCACGCTGTTTCATACAGACTGGAAATCAGTTTCTCTGCTCCATGAGGGCAGCTTCCATCTGACCGTCACGCCATACATGATAGGTTCTGTCATGGTGGCAGGTGCGGTGAGTGTGGCGGCTGCCTTTTTGTATCGGTATTTCCTGCCGGATAAAGTAAAACAGCTTTCCCACCGGCAAAAGCTGGCACGCATGATATTAGAGAATGGGTGGTATGAGTCTGAAAAGACACAGGACAGCGGTTTTTTCAAAGACCTGCCGGACAGCCGTTCCAGAGAGAAAATCACCCACTTTCCCAAAGTGTACTATCGTCTGGAGCATGGACTTATCCATATACAGGCAGAGATCACACTGGGAAAGTATCAAGAGCAGCTCTTACATTTGGAGAAGAAGTTGGAAACCGGCTTATATTGCGAACTGGTATCCAAAGAGCTAAAAGACAGCTTTGTGGAGTATGTGCTGCTCTATGACACCATTGCGAACCGTATCACCATTGACGAGGTACAGGCGGCGCACGGCAGCCTAAAGCTCATGGCTAACGTATCATGGGAATATGACAAGCTCCCCCATATGCTCATAGCCGGTGGCACAGGTGGAGGAAAAACTTATTTTATCCTTACCATCATTGAAGCTCTGTTGCGTACCAACGCACAGATGTATGTACTTGACCCTAAGAACGCTGACCTTGCCGATTTGTCCGCTGTCATGCCGGAAGTCTATTACCGCAAGGAGGATATTACCGCCTGTATCGAGCGTTTCTACGACGGTATGATGGAGCGGAGCGAAACTATGAAGCTAATGGACGGCTACAAGACCGGGGAGAACTACGCCTATCTTAACTTGCCACCCCACTTCCTTATTTTTGACGAGTATGTGGCATTTATGGAAATGCTGACGACAAAGGAAAACGCTGCGGTCTTAAACAAGCTGAAACAGATTGTCATGCTGGGGCGGCAAGCCGGATACTTCCTTATCCTTGCTTGTCAGCGTCCAGACGCAAAGTATCTTGGTGACGGTATCCGTGACCAGTTTAATTTCCGTGTGGCATTAGGGCGTATGAGCGAACTGGGATACTCTATGATGTTTGGAGAAGTAGACAAGGACTTTTTTCTGAAGCAGATCAAAGGGCGTGGCTACGTTGACGTGGGAACAAGTGTCGTATCGGAGTTTTACACTCCCCTAGTACCAAAAGGGCATGACTTTCTAAAAGAAATCGGGAGACTCATGCAGCAAAGGCAGGACGGACAGGCGGCGTGCGAAGCAAAAGCCGCTGGTACGGACTAGCCGTGTTGGTGTGGCGCAAGCCACGCCAACCATTCGCCCCCGGTATCTAACAGGGGGGCACAATTACAACAGGAAACAGTCTCAAAAGTATGGAAAGTCCTTGTGTTTTAAGGACTTTTCGTGCTGATGGGCGTGTCAACTGGAACAGCTCTTAGTTGACACTGGCAGATAGGAGGAATTTGACTGAATGATACAGACTGGATAACCAGCTTTAGGGAAAAGCGGCTCTCTTACGGCGTTTCACAGAATAAAATCGCTGTAGCAGCCGGTATCACCCGGCAATATCTGAACAAGATTGAGTCCGGCAAGGCTGCTCCCGGCGAGGAAGTAAAAGAACATCTGCTGCAAGCTCTGGAACGCTATAACCCGGAGTCGCCGCTTACCATGCTGTTTGACTATGTGAGGATACGCTTCCCGACTACGGACGTACAGTTTGTAGTGAGTAAAATCCTTAGATTGAAGCTGGACTTTATGATACATGAGGATTACGGATTTTATAACTATCCAGAGCATTACTACATGGGAGATATTTTCGTTCTGGTATCCCCCGACGTGGAAAAAGGCGTGCTGCTGGAACTGAAAGGAAAAGGCTGCCGACAGTTTGAAAATTTCCTGTTGGCACAGCATAGGAGCTGGTATGACTTTCTCATGGACGTATTGATGGAGGGCGGCGTGATAAAACGCCTTGACCTTGCTATCAACGATATGGTGGGGATATTGGATATTCCAGAACTGACAAAAAAGTGCCGGAATGAGGAATGTATCTCTGTCTTTCGGAGTTTTAAGTCTTACCGTTCCGGCGAGCTGGTACAGAGCCGTGAAGAAAATAAATCCAGCATGGGAAACACGCTGTATATCGGCTCTCTGAAATCAGAGGTTTACTTCTGTATCTACGAGAAAGATTATGAGCAGCTTGTAAAGTATGACATTCCCCTAGAGGAAACACCTATCAAAAACCGCTTTGAAATCCGATTGAAAAATGAGCGAGCCTATTATGCGGTACGGGATTTGCTGACATACCATGACGCTGAACGTACCGCTTTTTCTATCATCAACCGCTATATGCGCTTTGTAGATAAGGACGATACGAAACGCCGGAGCGAGTGGCAGACAAATGAGCGGTGGGCGTGGTTTCTCGGAAAAGACCGGGGGCGTTTGAAGCTGACGACACAGCCAGAACCCTATAACTTTAACCGCACGCTAAACTGGCTGGCAAGACAGGTCGCCCCTACTTTACAGGTAGCAGAAACGCTGGATAAGCAGAACGACACCACCATTATCCGGGATATGGTGAAAAACGCAAAGCTCACTGACCGGCTGAAAAAGGTCTTGCAGCAGCTTTCAGTGAGTACAGAAGAAATGATTATGGAGGAATAGATATGTGGCATTTATTTTGTGACCTGCTGCTGGTGTCGGCAGGTATGGGTATTGGCGTGGTGCTGATGTGTATTTTGCAGGTAGGCAAAGCAGCCGACGAAGAAATGAAAAATATTAAAGCAGAAAGGAATGAGGATAAATGAATTTCGGTCAGAACTTATACAACTGGTTTTTAAGCAATGCACAGAGCTTGGTGCTGATGGCGATTGTTGTAATCGGTATCTACTTAGGCTTTAAGCGTGAATTTTCCAAACTTATCGGCTTTCTGGTAATTGCGCTCATTGCGGTAGGTCTGGTATTTAACGCCGGTGGCGTAAAAGATGTGCTACTGGAGCTGTTCAACCGTATTATTGGGGCATGATTTATAATAAAAATAAAGATTGTACCTTTAGTGTGTTGGTGATAAAATTATTAGAGTGTAATAATAGTTATTTGCTTTAATAATGGAGGAAACAATGGGAATACATATAGGTGATGGAAATAAAATTAAAAATTCATATATAGCAGAAAAAATCAAGAATGTGAAGCCAACTGAAAAGAAAAACTTTTATGAAAAACATCCTTGGATTTGTGGAATTTTAGCGTCAGTTCTTGCAGGAGCAATTTTACTGTTTTCTTTTTGGGACAATATTGTCAAATGGATTGAGGGGTGGTTCTAATGGCTAAAAGTCAAATAATTAAGGATTTGGCAAACGGTGTTGTCGACACTCAAACGGCATTGAAAAGAGCAAAAGTGCTATTACAAGAATTAGATAATATTGATTTGCTCCAATGGATAAATTATGAAATTGGTGGATATCCGGAAAATGTTGATGTACCAGAATATAGGATAATCTCTGGACCACTGTATGGTTCTTATTTTAAGGGGTCAATAGCCAATCATATAAAATACAATGATGTTCCAATTTCTCTTGGTAATATGTCAAAAGATATGCAAACAGACATTCTTACTATAGAATTACGACAAGGTATTGGCGCTTTAAAAGATACAGTCATTGAAAGCCAACAAAATGGAAATAATGGTTTGGCAAAGCCTATTCCTGCTGAATATTATCCAATAATAGCACAAGCAAATAATGACCTTGGTATGATGATTGCTACTGCATATGTAAATCTAAATATGGCTAGTATACGAAATATCTTTCCAATAGTTGAAAATAAACTTCTTGATATTTTGTCATATTTAGAAAAGCAGTTTGGTAATTTAGATGAATTGGATATAGATATTGAAAGTAAAACGCCAGATGAATTGACGCAAATTATCAATCACATTTATATAATGATATATAAGGATAACAGCGTATCTCTTGGAAATAACAATAAAATTAAAGATAGTACCATTGCTTCTACCATAAAAAATGAATAAGTCGTTCTTTAAAGCAGCTTTTAAAAAGGCTGCTTTTTTCATACCCTAAACCAGATGGGAGGTCGATTGTGGACAAAGATATTTTTACCGACATACAGGCAAGGATCGGCTGCTCTTACATCTCGGACTTGCCCTACTACAAACGGGCGGTCTGGTTCGAGATGAAGCGGCTTCCCCTTGCCGATTATCCAAAACAGCAGCTAGAGGACTTTTCACGTTATGTATTCGGCGTGAAGTATGCTATCTTAACAGAAGTGATGGCACGTTTAGAAAGGACGTGATGAAAAAATAATGTATGAAATGAGACTTTATATCCTCAACATCACAAAACCCTACTCGGAGGACGAGGACGGTTACGCCGGAGAATGGTTTAACTGCCCGGTGGATTTTGAGGAAGTAAGAGAAAAGCTCGGTGTCAAAGAGGTGGAGGAAATCGAGATTGCCGACTATGAGCTGCCCTTTACCATTACACCCAGCATGAGCCTGTGGGAAATCAACGGTATCTGCCGTCAGATACAGGAAATCGAGGGTACGCCTGTGGGAAAGGAATTACAGGCGATTGTCTATAAATGGTTTCAGAATATCGAAGATTTTCTCAACCACAAGGACGAGATACGCCACTATGATGTGGCAGACCCTACCGCTTTAGCGGAGTATCTCATTTTGGAGGAACACTGTTTCGGGGAGCTGCCGCCGGAGCTTACGGCACATATTGACTATGCTTCCTATGGGCGTGAGCTGGAACAAAGCGACAGATACCTGTTCACTCCCAGCGGTGTGTTCCGCTATCAATAAGGCGGTGCGCCTATGGAGGAAATGCGTGTCTATATCGCCAACTTAGGCAAATACAATGAGGGCGAGCTGGTAGGCGCATGGTTTACGCCGCCGGTGGACTACGACGAGATGGCAGAGCGTATCGGCTTGAATGGCAATTATGAAGAATATGCTATCCATGATTATGAGCTGCCGTTCCCTGTGGACGAATATACGCCGATTGAGGAAGTCAACCGGCTGTGCGCCATGATTGAGGAACTGGATTATCCTATCAGCGAAGTGGTGGACGATTTACTCTGCCATTTTATGAGTGTCGAGGAACTCTACGAACATAAGGACGACATTATCCAGTATCCCGGCTGCGAGAACATGGTAGACGTTGCTTATTACCTCATTGACGAGTGCGGCTCTCTGGGCGAAATACCAGACCGTTTGAGAAATTACATTGACTATGAAGCCTATGCCCGTGATATTGACTTGGAAAGGTGTTTCATAGAGACAAGATACGGGGTATTTGAAATCCCCTACTAGCTGTCAGATCTAATGCAAGTGTTCTTCTGGCAGCTTTTTTATTGCAGCAGTCTGTGAAATACAGGCTGCTGTATTCATTTTAGAAGAAAGGAATGGTGCAACTTTGAAAAAAATCAGAAGCTATACAAGTATCTGGAACGTGGAAAAGGTCATTTACGCTATCAATGATTTTCAGCTTCCGTTCCCGATTACCTTTACACAGATGGCATGGTTTGTTGTCTCCCTGTTTGTGGTTATCCTGTTCGGGGAGCTGCCGCCTTTTTCCCTCATTGATGGGGCGTTTCTTAAATATTTTGGTATCCCCGTCGCCCTCACATGGTTTATGAGTCAGAAAACCTTTGACGGCAAGAAGCCTTTCGGATTTTTAAAATCCAGTGTCAGTTATGTGGCACGCCCTAAAGTGACCTATGCCGGAAAGCCGGTGAAGCTGGGAAAAGAAAAATTTGATACCATCATCACAGCAGTTAGGAGTGATTTGTATGTTCCCGATTAAATATATCGAAAATAATCTAGTGTTCAACCATGACGGGGAGTGCTTCGCCTATTATGAGCTACTCCCCTATAATTACTCTTTTTTATCGCCGGAAGAAAAATATCGGCTGCATGACAGCTTCCGTCAGCTTATCGCACAGAACCGTGATGGGAAGATACACGCCTTGCAGATAAGTACAGAGTCCAGTATCCGGCAGATACAGGAACGCTCCAAAGAGGAAGTGACCGGGCGGCTGCGTGAAATCGCCTGTGAAAAGATAGACGAGCAGACGGACGCTTTAGTGGATATGATTGGTGAAAATCAGATTGATTACCGTTTTTTTCTTGGCTTTAAGCTGCTGGTGAACGAGGAAGAAATCAGTCTGAAAGGCGCAAGAAAATCCCTGTCCATGACCTTTGCTGACTTCCTCTATGAAGTCAACCACAAGCTGATGGGTGACTTTGTCTCCATGAGCAATGATGAAATCAACCGCTTTCTAAAGATGGAGAAGCTATTGGAGAATAAAATCGCTCGCCGGTTCAAGGTGCGCCGTCTAGAGAAAAAGGACTTCGGCTACCTGTTGGAGCATATCTACGGCAAGACCGGCGTTGCCTACGAGGACTATTCCTATGACTTTCCTGTAAAAAAGCTGAAACGGGAAACGCTGGTAAAACGGTATGACCTTATCCGTCCGACACGCTGCTTAGTGGAAGAAAATCAACGATACCTCCGTCTGGAAAGTGAAGATCAGACGGCATATGCCGCCTACTTCACGATTAACAATATCGTAGGGGAGCTGGATTTTCCATCTTCGGAAATCTTCTACTACCAACAGCAGCAGTTTACATTCCCGGTGTCCACCTCTATGAACGTGGAAATCGTCACCAACAAAAAGGCGCTGACGACGGTACGCAATAAAAAGAAAGAGCTGAAAGATTTGGATAACCACGCATGGGAAGCCGGAAATGAAACCGGAAACAGTGTGGTAGAAGCACTGGACTCGGTCAATGAGCTGGAAACTACCCTAGACCAGAGCAGGGAGTCCATGTATAAGCTCTCCTATGTGGTGCGTGTGTCTGCGGACAGTCTGGACGAGCTGAAACGCCGCTGCGATGAGGTCAAGGATTTTTACGACGACTTGAACGTAAAGCTGGTGCGCCCCTTTGGTGATATGCTCGGACTTCACAGCGAGTTCATTCCTGCCAGCAAGCGGTACATAAATGACTATATCCAGTATGTGACAAGCGATTTTCTGGCTGGTCTGGGTTTCGGTGCGACACAGCAGCTAGGGGAAAAGGACGGTATCTATATCGGTTATAGCCTCGATACCGGCAGGAACGTGTACCTAAAACCCAGCCTTGCGGCACAGGGAGTCGAAGGCTCTGTCACAAATGCGCTGGCGGCTGCCTTTCTCGGTTCTCTGGGCGGTGGAAAGTCATTCTGTAATAACCTCATTATCTATTATTCTGTGCTGTTCGGCGGTCATGCGGTAATTATTGACCCAAAATCAGAGCGTGGCAGATGGAAAGAAACACTCCCGGAGATTGCGGAGGAAATCAATATCGTAAACCTCACCAACAGCGAAGAAAACCGGGGTATGCTTGACCCGTATGTGATTATGAAAGACGTACATGACGGGGAAAGTCTTGCCGTGGATATTCTGACCTTTCTGACAGGTATCCGATACCGTGACGGCGAAAAGTTTCCCGTCCTCATGGCGGCACTACAGGAAGTGACAAAGGGAGAAAAACACGGACTTCTCTGTGTGGTGGACGAGCTGCGGAAAATCGGCACGCCCACGGCAAACAGTATCGCCAACCATATCCAGAGTATTGCGGACTATGACTTTGCACATCTGCTCTTTTCCGACGGAACGGTGGAACATTCTATCAGTCTGGACAAGCAGCTCAACATCATACAGGTAGCTGATCTTGTGCTGCCGGATTGTGACACGAAGCTGGAGGACTACACCTCCACGGAGCTGCTCTCTGTGGCTATCCTTATGGACATCAGTACCTTTGCCCTAGATTTTATCCATTCTGACAGGAGCATTTTTAAAATCGTGGACTTAGACGAAGCGTGGACGTTCTTACAGGTGGCACAGGGGAAATCCCTCTCCAACAAACTTATCCGTGCCGGACGCTCCATGAACGCCGCTGTCTATTTCGTGACGCAAAATTCCGGCGACGTGGACGACGAGAAAATGAAGAACAATATCGGTCTGAAATTTGCGTTCCGCTCCACGGACAGCAAAGAAATCAAAAACACGCTTGAATTTTTCGGTGTGGACGGCGACGACGAGAACAACCAGAAGCGGCTCCGGGATTTGGAGAACGGGCAATGCCTGTTTCAAGACCTCTACGGGCGTGTGGGCGTTGTCCAGATACACCCGGTCTTTGCGGATTTATTTGCCGCTTTTGATACCAGACCGCCAAAGCAGCGTGAAGAAACGAGGTGAAGCCTATGAGGAAACGAAACATCCTGCGCTATCTCGGTATCGCCCTGCTGGTGGTGGTCGGTATTCTGGCTTTCCTCTCCATCACAGGCATGGTGGCTCATGCTGCCGGTCTGGTGGACGATACGGTGGACGCTGCCAATGAATACTCAAAATATCCACTGGAAAACTATCAGCTTGACTTCTATGTAGACAGTTCGTGGGATTGGCTTCCGTGGAACTGGCTGGACGGTATCGGTAAGAGTATCCAGTATGGACTCTATGCGATTACCAATTTTGTCTGGACAGTGAGTATGTATATCTCCAACGCTACCGGCTATGTGGTGCAGGAAGCCTACAAGCTGGACTTTATCTCGGATACGGCAGACGCAATCGGAAAGAATATCCAGACTCTTGCCGGAGTGACGGAGAACGGCTTTTCCACACAGGGATTTTATGTAGGTTTCCTGCTTATCCTCATTCTGGTCGTGGGTATCTATGTAGCCTATGTGGGATTGCTGAAACGGGAAACGACAAAGGCGGTTCACGCCGTCCTTAACTTCCTTGTGGTCTTTCTCTTGTCAGCGTCCTTTATCGCCTATGCCCCTAACTACATTGCAAAAATCAATGATTTTTCCTCGGACATCAGTAGTGCGGCTCTGACGCTGGGTACAAAAATCACGCTGCCGGACTCCGGCAGTCAAGGAAAGGACAGCGTTGACCTTATCCGTGACAGCCTGTTTTCTATACAGGTAAAGCAGCCGTGGCTCTTATTGCAGTATGATACGACAGATGTGGACAGTCTCGGTGCTGATCGGGTGGAGAGCCTGCTGTCTGCCAGTCCAGACACCGACGAGAGAGAGAATATCGTGATTGAGGAAATCGAGGACAGAGATAACGACAACATGAGCATTACTAAAACCATGAGCCGGTTAGGTACAGTGGTCTTTCTGTTTATCTTCAATATTGGTATCTCTGTCTTTGTGTTCCTGCTTACCGGCATGATGATTTTCTCGCAAGTGCTGTTTATCATTTATGCCATGTTTCTGCCGGTGAGCTTTATCCTGTCCATGATACCGACGTATGAGGGCATGGGGAAACGGGCGGTCACAAAGCTGTTCAACACTATTATGCTGCGTGCCGGTATTACCCTTATCATCACCGCCGCCTTTAGCGTCAGTACAATGTTTTACTCTATTTCAGCCGGGTATCCGTTCTTTATGATAGCCTTTTTGCAGATTGTCACCTTTGCCGGTATCTATTTCAAGATGGGCGATTTAATGTCCATGTTCAGCTTACAGTCCAATGACACCCAACAGGTCAGCCGACGTATCATGCGCCGCCCGTATCTGCTCCTCAACCGTGGGGCAAGGCGTTTGGAGCGTCGTATCGGGAGGACACTGACGGCTGGTGCTGCCGGTGGCGTGGTAGGAGCTGCGGCGGCTTCCGGCTCTAAATCTGATACCAAAAGAGCCGCTTCCCGTCCTAACCATGACAACGGGCAAAGTTCGGACACTTCCTCCGGGAAACGTACCGCTTCTACTGTAGGTGCTATGGGAGAAAAACAGCGTGCCGGTGACAGCAGTCGGAAGTCACAAACCGCAAAGGAACAGAACAGGAAAATTCCATCTCAGTCTGGCTATGCGACTTCCACAGAACAGACAACAAAGGTATCCGGCGTTCAGCGTGACGTTGTAGAGAACCGCCATGCAAGGCAGCATGGCCGGAGTGACCGGCAGGAGAACCGCCGTCCGTCTATCGCACAAAGGCGCATGGCAATGGAGAAAGCGAAGCTGGCAGGATCAGCGGCAAAGGCTGGCCCTGTCCATGAGCGTCCAGCCACACAGCCAGTATTGAAAAAAACTACTTCCCCGGCGGCAGCTTCTAAGGTGCAGCACAGTGAACCTATGAAGAAAGAGCGTCCGGCGGTATCCCGTGAGAATGTATCAAAATATCCCACACCCAAAGAGCCAGTGACAAAGACACAGGAAATCCGTACACAGGTGAAGAATGAGCCGGTGTCTCATGCGCCGGGGATAAAAAATCCTGCTCCCCCGGAACGAAAGAACCCATCTTTGCCCGGGAATAAGGAAATCCGGCAGACTGCCACGAAACGGTCTGTCCAGAAAAATATCGAGCGTAACACCGTGAAGAAAACTGCAACAAAGAAAGGACGGAAACAATGAGGCTGCGCCATCTGCTGATATTTGGCTGGATTTTCACGGGAATTATCAGCTTGCTTTTGTTCCTTTTTATCGTCACTTCTGACGACGAGGAAAGCAGCGGCGCACAGTTTGACTATTCGGGGTTGAACCTGTCAGCGGAGGTTTTGAAACATCAGCCTACTGTTGAAAAATACGCACGGAAGTACGGCATTGAAGACTATGTGAACTATCTGCTCGCCATCATGCAGGTGGAGTCCGGCGGCACAGGCGAGGACGTTATGCAGTCCAGTGAAAGTCTTGGTCTGCCGCCCAATTCCCTTAATACGGAGCAGTCTATTGAGCAGGGGTGCAAGTATTTTGCTTCCCTGCTTTCTTCAGCAGAAGCGAAAGGCTGCGATATAAATACCGTCGTCCAGAGTTACAATTATGGCAGCGGTTTTATCGACTATGTAGCTTCCCGTGGAAAGAAATACAGCTTTACACTGGCAGAGAGTTTCGCAAGGAAGAAATCCGGCGGCGTCAAGGTGGACTACAAGAATGAAATTTCCATCAAGCAGAACGGCGGCTGGCGGTATAAATACGGGAATATGTTCTATGTGCAGCTCGTCTCACAATATCTGGCTGTACCTCATTTCAGCGACGCAACCGCACAGGCAATATTCAATGAAGCCTTAAAATATCAAGGCTGGAACTATGTCTATGGCGGCAGCAATCCTAATACTTCCTTTGATTGCAGCGGTCTGATTCAGTGGTGCTATGGGAAAGCCGGTATCTCACTTCCGAGGACGGCACAGGCACAGTATGACGCTGTGCAGCATATCCCTCTGTCAAAGGCAAAAGCCGGCGACTTGGTATTTTTCCACAGTACCTACAGTGCCGGAACGTATGTAACCCACGTCGGGATATATGCCGGAAATAACCGTATGTACCATGCCGGTGACCCGATTGGATATGCAGACCTCAATTCCTCGTACTGGCAGCAACACTTCATCTGCGCCGGACGTGTAAAATCCAACTAAGACAGAAAGGACAACATTTTTATGAAATGGAAGAAAAAAGAAAAAGAGACTAAACCTAATACGGTGAAAAAGGTGCGTACTATGAAAGTCGGCACGCACAAGAAATCCGTGATTGCCCTGTGGCTGGTGCTGATTGCAAGTGTCAGCTTCGGGGTATATAAGAATTTCACGGCGATAGATATGCACACTGTCCATGAAAAGGAAATCATAGAACAGCGTATCGTGGACACCAATAAAATAGAAAATTTCGTCAAGAACTTTGCAAAAGCCTATTATACATGGAGCAATACCAAAGAAGCGATTGACACACGGACAACCGCCATCAGCGGCTACCTCACAGAGAGCTTGCAGGATTTGAACGTGGACACTGTCAGAAGCGATATTCCTACCAGCTCTGCGGTGGGAGAAGTCAAGATATGGAATATCGGGCAGACCGGCGAGGACGAGTACACCGTCCTCTACTCGGTAGATCAGACGGTGACGGAGGGCGAACAGGTGACAGAAAGCACCGCCGCTTATACGGTAACTGTCCATGCGGACAGCAACGGAGATATGGTTATCATCAAAAACCCGACTATCAGCAGCCTGCCGGGGAAATCCGGCTATACGCCAAAAGCACAGGAAGCGGACGGCTTGGTAGACGCTGCCACCACAACGGAAGTGACAGAGTTTTTGGCAACTTTCTTCAAGCTGTATCCCACCGCCACAGATAAAGAGCTTGCCTACTATGTGTCCGGCAATGCCCTTGAACCCGTGGGCGGCAATTATCTGTTCTCGGAGCTTATCAACCCGGTATTTTGTATGGATGGGGATAACGTCAAAGTGTTCGTATCCGTGGCATATTTAGACCAGACTACAAAGGCAACACAGGTATCACAGTTTGATTTGACACTGGCAAAGATGGACGGAAACTGGAAAATCATTCAATAGCGTAGATAAGGCTTGCAGCATACTTTGGTGTGATCTGCAAGCCAGTCTGCCTAATAAAAATCATCGAAATAATTAGTATAGACATTTAAGGAACACTATCTTGCGGTTATCCTATATATGCAGTATCATATGGGGCAGAAAGGAAGTTGAATATCTTGAAAAAAATATTGATTATTGATGATGATTTACATATCGGAAATGTACTTGAAGAAACACTTACTAATGAAGGATATGGTGTTACTCGTGCTTATTCTGGTACGGAAGCCGTGCTTGTACTTTCAAAAACAAAACCCGACCTTGTACTTCTTGATTTAATGCTGCCGGGACTAAGTGGTGAAGAAGTGCTACCGCACATTAAAGGTATTCCTGTAATTGTTATGAGTGCAAAAGTCGATATTGACAATAAGGTTGAATTATTGCTTGGTGGTGCAGTTGATTATATGACAAAGCCGTTTCACACAAAAGAATTGTTAGCTCGTATTGCAGTACATCTTCGCACTTTTAATACTTTTGACAAGCCAAAGGTTTTGACTTTCGGAGAAATCGAACTTGCCAGTGATACACATATAGTACAGATAAAAGACCAAAAAATTAAATTGACAAGAACAGAGTATGCCATTTTGAAACTTTTAATGCAAAATCCTACGCAAGTGATTTCAAAGGCTCACCTCCTTGACCGTATTAGTGAAGATACACCAGATTGTACAGAAAGTTCATTAAAAACACATATCAGCCACTTAAGAGCAAAACTATGTGGAGTTAATGGAAAAGATTATATCGAAACTATCTGGGGAATTGGTTTTAGAATGAAAGGATAAATCCTTAACAAAATCTCAACATTTTTCCTTACCATTTTCTCAACTGTTTTATTGTAAAGTACCCTTATCAATCCAAAGGAGGAGGAAAACCATGGAATACATTCTTAAAACTAACGATTTAGTAAAACGCTATGGTCGTTATGAAGCATTGAATGGACTGACTATGAATGTTCCTAAAGGCTCTATCTATGGTCTTGTCGGAAAAAATGGTGCTGGAAAAACAACGCTAATTCGTCTTATTTGTGGACTTCAAAATCCAACGAGTGGAGAATATTCTATTTATGGAGTGAGTAATAAACAAAAAGAAATTATACAATCTCGTCATCGAATGGGGGCTGTTGTAGAAACACCTGCTATTTATCTTGATATGACTGCTGAAGATAATTTGAAAGTTCAACATTGTGTTCTTGGATTGCCGTCTTTTGATGAAATACCCCATATTTTGAAGATGGTTGGTCTTGAAAATACCGGCAAAAAAAAGGCGAGAAACTTTTCACTTGGTATGCGTCAACGCTTAGGAATAGCTGTTGCAATAGTAGGTTCCCCGGATTTTCTTGTATTAGACGAGCCAACTAATGGACTAGACCCACAAGGCATTGTTGAAATGCGTGAAATTATATTAAAATTAAACCGTCAACATGGAATTACTATTTTAATTTCAAGCCACATTCTTGATGAAATGGCACGATTGGCAACTCATTTTGGCTTTATTGATAACGGTCAAATGATAGAGGAAATTAGTGCTTCTGAATTAAATGCTGCTTGCCGTAAATGTATTCATGTGTCCGTATCTAATATTAAAGCATTAAGCAAGGTGCTGGATGATATAGGATTGGAATATACTATTTTCCCCAATAATGAAGCTGACATTTTTGGAGAACTCAACGTAACAGAGCTTGTCTTAAAACTTTCAGCAGAAAATTGTGATGTTAAATCACTCTATGAACGTGATGAAAGCCTTGAAAATTATTATATCAATTTGCTGGGAGGTATAAGTAATGATTAAACTATTGTTAGCTAATAAAATGCGTCTCAAAAAAAATAAATTATTCTGGAGTGGCTTATTTATAACAGTGGGATATTGTTTACTGCTACTATTGCTTAACTATATTGAAATGATTTCTCATACGGGCAATTCTATTATAATGGTAGATTGGTACTTATTAGCTCCTTTTTCTGCTTTGAGTTTTTTCTGTCCTATTTTTTGCTCTATGTTTATTGGAACAGAATATAGTGATGGTACTATCAGAAATCGTTTAATTGTAGGTCATACAAGAAAAAGCATTTATTTATCAAATTTTTTTACAGTTAGTTTTGCCTGCGTTATCATTGCTATTATTGCAAGTCTAGTGGTAACAATATTTTATGTCATATTCTTCGGATGGAATATATCAAATCCTATGACATTTATTCTATATTACTTTTGTGGATTACTTATGCTTATTGCAATGTCTGGTCTTTTTTCGCTAATAGCAATGTTGATCAGTAATAAATCAAGCTCTCTTTTAGTTTGTATAATGATATGTTTATCAAGTTTTGTTTTGGAGAATATTGTAAAAACGTGGATTTTCAACGGCTTTGATGAAGGTATATTTCCCAAAGCAAAAATTTTTCATTCTCAATTCATATCAGAACTTTTATACGATGTTATACCTATGGGGCAATGCCTTCAGATTACAGGAGAAATGGTGTTTCATCCTTTTAGATTGCCGTTATATTCCTTACTGTTTATCATAATAACACTTGTGTGTGGTATATGGTTTTTTGAGAAAAAGGATTTGAAATAAGGAGGTCAGTATCGTGATTTGGCTTTTGCTGCTATGTATTGTTTTAGCAATAACTGTTTTCATTCTTGGCATTAAATTATTTTTAATTCGGAAAGCTGCCATAGAAATATGCGATGAGTTCAGCGAAAAATTAAAGAGCGATACCAATACCTTAATCTCGATTTCTACCGATGATAAGATTATGTGCTATCTTACTAAAAATATAAATATTCAACTTAAGGAGCTACGATTACAACGATTGCGTTATATGCAGGGGGATTTAGAATTGAAAAATGCAGTTACAAATATTTCACACGATTTGCGTACCCCACTAACGGCAATTAGTAGTTACTTAGATTTACTCGATAAAGAAGAAAAAAACGAAACTATAGAACGATATATAGGCATAATAAAAAATCGTACAGAAACTTTAATCCAGCTCACAGAGGAATTGTTTCGTTATTCTATTATTACATCGCCAAATAATAATATAAAATTAGAACCAGTATCTGTAAATAGAATTTTGGAAGATAGTATTTTACAATTTTATGCTACTTTACAAGAACGAGGGATAACTCCTTCTATTAACATAACCGAAAAAAAGGTGGTTAGAAATCTAAGCTCTGTTGAACTGTCCCGCATTTTTTCAAATATTTTGAGTAATGCAGTTAAGTACAGTGACGGAGATTTGAATGTTACACTTACAGATAATGGAATAATTCAATTTTCCAATACAGCTTTTAATTTGAATGATGTACCGGTTGAAAGATTATTTGACCGCTTTTATACGCTTGAAAATGCGAGAAAGTCAACGGGACTTGGATTATCAATATCAAAGATATTGGTTGAACAAATGAATGGCACAATATCTGCGAAATATGAGAAGGAAAAGTTAAATATTAGTATTGAATTTCCAAATCCTACTGACGATTAAAAGGGGGGTGTATGTTTGAAAGAAATGCAATGGCTACGTTGTCCTATTTGTGGTAATAAGACAAGGAACAAGATTAGAGAAGATACTATTTTAATAAATTACCCTCTTTTTTGTCCAAAGTGCAAACAAGAAAGTTTAATCGAAGTTAGAAATATGCAAATAACAGTTATCGAAGAGCCAGACACAAAGATGCAGAGCCGATAATTTAAAGGTCAAACCTTTTAGATTACCGGCTCCTTTTTATGGAGTGGATACCTATTTCCCCTCTGTTTCTTTAGACTTGACGATACCATCAATGACGCTCTCTACAATAATAAGCTCTTGATCGGTAAGCTCGTCAAGTCCGGCTTCCACAGCTCTGCGCCGGGTACTTTTAATCTGGCGTTCACCGGCTGACAGAAAATGTTCGTCGAGAGATACGTCGAGCAAGGAGACAAGGTCATATAGCACCTGTAGGCTAGGGTGCGCCCCTTTGTTTTCAATGTTTGTCAAATAACGTGGGTCAATCTCTATCGCTGCGCCCACCTGTTCACGGGTCAATCCCTGTCTTTTGCGTGCTTCTTTGATTGCCTGCCCTACTGCTCTGAAATCGTATCTATCCTCTTTTTTACGCATATGTAATCACCTCACCACATTTTACTGTTCCTGTTGAATTAGCAACAGGTATAGAAAAACGTGTTATAGGACTTTACAATTCCTATTAGGTGCATTTTTCAACTGTATATGCTGCATGGCGGCAAATAAAAAAAACCGCCGTTGGCAGCAAGGCTTTTTCGTGCGCCTTTTTAAACGACGGTTTTACAGCCGCCGTTTTCTTTTTTCCAGACGGTCAAGGTTTTTGTTTTAGCGGCTTTAGGAGGTAGCCGCATGGAAATTCGTATCAGACCGCCAGTGGTCTTTGGTAGACCGTCAAAAAAATCTCACTTCTTCCTGCGGCTCAAAGCACCCTAGAATGTGGTTTTTCACATCATATAGCAGGAATAATCTATAAAGCGCAAGATCAGTACGTTTGTATTGTCCTTGTGCTTTTTTGCTGCCAAAAACTTTTTGAAAAAGTTTTTGAAGTCGGGTATCAAATCCCACCTTCTCTGACGAGTGTTAGTGCGGAAAGGGGTAAAAGCCTTTTTGCTTTAGCAACTTCCGACAGAAAGGAGGTGAGATTATGAAACCATCTTCTTTCGAGAGTGCTATCAGACTTCAATTTGACTGTCTGGCTCGTAAAGTTGTAGGCACTACAGTAAAAGACTACAACAGAGAGCTTGGCAGACGTGCAAAACGTGAAACTCCGTTCTGCGAGCTGTCCGAGATGGAAATAAACCATATCGGTGCTGTAGACGAATACTCGGTTGAATTTACAGCCTTTGACGTATTCGGCAATGAAGTCCGTATCTATGATGAACGCTTATGTGAAGCAATCAAAAAATTAGCAGAAAGACGGCGTAACATTCTGCTTATGTCGTACTTTCTGGAGATGACCGATGCTGAAATAGCAGCGGTCATGGAAATGGAGCGTTACTCCGTTTGCCGCAACAGACTACGCACATTGAAGCTCATTAAGGATATGTACGAGGAGGATTAAAACATATGAAGTCTGTAAAAAAGTGTCCGTTGTTCTCAACCATCTGCTCTGCGGCAGACGGCGACGAAACGGCGATTGAAAAGATTTTGAACCACTACGACGCTTACATATCAAAAGCAAGCCTGCGCCCGTTCTATGACGAACACGGCAATATGTATATTGTGGTCGATATGGAACTGAAAGGCAGAATAAGAGCTGCGCTGATTGAAGCAATTCTTGGTTTTGAAGTCAAAGTGAAATAAAGCCTACAGGGGCGTGTACCACCTCATTCCAGCTCCTAAACTTGCTCTTTGAAAATTGAATAAGGTAATCAGATACTTTAGATATATGACGAGCCTGTAGGCAGATACGCCATGACCTCATACACATGAGCGAGCGGTTCATATCTGTGATCTACAAGCGACTTGTGGAATGGTCGTGTGCCATGACTCATATATCCTACAATGATACTCCCGTATAGCCTTAGTTTGAGCGTTAGAAGCGTCGCACGCAAAGGGTATGGCTGCACCGTGTATGCAGGGGTGAGACTCCCGTGAGCCGCTAGGCTGTCTGATTACCTGTCTGTATCTTGCCCCGGAGGTGTTGTAATGGATAAAGAATATATGACAAACGATACCTACCGTGTAATGTTCAAGGATTATCCAGACGTAGTAACCGTAGAGCAAATGAGCAAAATGCTCGGTATCAGTATGAAAACAGCCTACATATTATTGAGGGAAAATAAAATCCTGCATTTTAGGGTCGGAAGAACCTATAAGATACCAAAGCTCAATATCCTGCGGTACATGGAAATGCTCTAGGAGTTTACTGCGTCGCTTGTTGTCAGCAGCCTTAGAACCTGTTATACTTGACATAGTCAGTGATAGGTGAATGGCTGCTGCTATTAGGAGGACAAACATGGTAGCAGGACATTTACGAAAACAAAACGGATATTTCCAGATGATTTTAAGCTATAAGGACAGCACTGGCAAAAGGCGTACAAAATCAATCAGTACAGGACTTCCCGTAAAGGGAAATCAGAAGCGTGCGGAAGCTATGCTTTTGGAAACGAGAAAGAATTTCACGCCAGAGGACGCTATGACGGATAAAGAACTCCCGTTTGATAAGTTCCTCGACAAATGGCTGAAAGACCATCTCAACCTTAAGACCTTAGAAGCAGAAACATATGCTCTATACTCTTACAATGTGAGAATGTATCTCACACCGTATTTTCAAAAAAAGACAATTCGTATCTGTGATTTGAGGACTACGGACATTGAGAACTATTACAATTATGAGAGGACGGAACATCACGCTTCAAAGGTGGTAATCTTACAGCTACATGAGATTACTAAAATTTCTCTTGATTATGCGGTCACGCTTGGCTGGATCGAGGACAATCCGGCAGACAGTATCAATCCGGCGACAAACGAGGTATCTATCTTATTTACGGATTTTATGCTGGAATGGCTGGAAATGATGAAACAGTGTGTAGAAGAAACAACAATGGCTTCTTACACATGCTCTGTGAAAAAGCGTATTGTTCCCTACTTTTTAGAGAAACGATATACTTTGACAGAGATTGAGGAAAACCCTAAATACATTCAAGACTACTATCAGTCAGAATTGGATAAGGGGCTATCTGCCAACACTGTTATTCACCGCCACGCCAATATCAGAAAGGCTCTGCAATATGCTTTTCAGATTGGACTCATCAAATCAAACCCGGCAGACCGTGTGGAAAGACCAAAGAAGAACAAATTTGTAGCTTCCTACTATAATAAAGAAGAACTTGACACTTTGTTCAAAGTCTCTAAAGGCGACCCTATGGAACTGGCGATTATCCTCGCTGCTTTCTATGGTCTGCGCCGGAGTGAAGTAATAGGTCTGAAATGGAGTGCGATTGATTTTGAGCGTAAAACTATCACAATCAAATACACTGTAACAGAAGTCAATCTGAATGACGGGCGTGGCAATGTGCTTATTGAGAAAGAGCGGACAAAGTCAAAGACCAGCCGCCGCACGCTGCCGCTTGTTAAACCGTTTGAAGATTTACTTGTCAAGATGTATCGGGAGCAGAAACAGAACCGGCGATTGTGTGGTGACTGTTATTGCACGGATTATCTGGACTTTATCTATGTTAATGAAATCGGGGAAAGAATAAAACCCGGTTATCTGACACAACATTTTCCCTTGTTGCTGAAAAAACATAATCTGCGAAAAATCCGCTTTCACGATTTGAGACATAGCTGTGCCAGCCTTTTATATGCAAATGGCGTGAGCTTGAAGCAGATACAGGAATGGCTCGGTCACAGTGACATTTCTACAACATCTAATATCTATACGCATTTAGACTACAGCAGCAAGGTTTCATCTGCCAATGCCATATTATCCGTGTTCCCGTCACAGACGGCAGCGGAGATTGAAAAGGCAGTAGGTTAGAACTTTTGACAATAAAAAAGCTCCCTAGCTGGAAGCTAAAGAGCTGAATTTGCTGGTGCCGCTGGCCGGACTCGAACCGGCACGGATATTCTCCGTCTGATTTTGAGTCAGGTGTGTCTGCCAATTCCACCACAGCGGCTTATATTTCAAATCCCTTATTTCTTGTATATCCTTTCCGATTTTGGAGGGATATGCAGGAGGGATATTGAAAACGAAGCAAGTCATTAAGTTGTCAAAAGCCTTGAAAAATCAAGGGATTTAAAAGTTACCTATCAGCCGAGCGCATTGGATTTTGAGTCTTGTGCGTCTGCCATTCCGCCACATCCGCAGGTGGTCTTTTGTAAGAACCGAATGTAAGTATAGCATATTGATATTTGAATTACAAGATTTTTCAACAATTTTTTCTTTTAAAATGGGAAAGATTGTTGTATAGTAGATTCAGTAGCTTTATAAGATGGAGAAAAAATATGGCGGAAAAAATTGTATTGATTGACGGACACAGTATTTTGAACAGAGCCTTTTTTGGTCTTCCGGATCTTACAAATTCGGAGGGACTTCATACGAATGCCATTTACGGTTTCCTTAACATTATGTTAAAACTGCTGGATGAGGAGAAGCCGGAGTATCTTACGGTAGCTTTTGATGTACATGCGCCAACCTTCCGGCATCAAATGTATGAAGAATATAAAGGGACAAGAAAACCTATGGCGGACGAGCTGCGACAGCAGGTCCCTGTAATGAAGGAAGTCCTCCGGTCCATGGGAATCAGGATCATAGAACAGGAAGGCCTGGAAGCGGATGATCTTCTGGGGACGCTCTCAAAACGATGTGAGAGCGAAGGCATGGATGTGACCATCATCAGCGGAGATCGGGATCTTCTGCAGCTTGCCACGGACAAGGTAAAGATCCGTATCCCTAAGACGAAGCAGGGAAGAACAGAAGTGGAGGACTATTATGCGGCTGATGTAAAAGAGCGTTATCAGGTGACTCCTCTGGAATTTATTGATATGAAAGCGCTTATGGGAGATACCTCAGATAATATTCCCGGAGTTCCCGGAATTGGGGAGAAAACTGCGGCGAAGATCATTACAGAATACCACAGTATAGAAAACGCGTACCAGCATGCCGGGGAGCTGAAGCCGCCCCGTGCATCCAAAGCTATTGTAGAATACTGGGATATGGCAGTGATGAGCAAGAAGCTGGCAGCAATCTGTGTAGATGCATCGCTGGATTATGATATTGAAAGCGCAAGACTTGGAAATATTTTCACGGAAGAGGCATATACCCTTTTTCAGAAACTGCAGTTCAAAAATCTTTTGAGCCGTTTTGAGGTGAAAGGCCCTTCCCATGAGGTGGAAGATTCCTTCCGGACTGCCGGAAGCCGCGAGGAGGCGGAACGCATTCTCGAAGAAGCGTCGGAAGCAGAAACTCTGGGTGTGGCTGTCTTTCGGAGAACAGCAGAGGCACTTCCGCTTTTTGCAGGAGAGGCACGGATTGGAGGAGTTGCTCTTTGCTTCGGAGAAAAGGAAATTTACTGTATTCCGGAAGAGAAGATGGAGATAGCGGAACTCCTGGAGAAACTGGAGAAATTATCTGCCGGCCCGAAGACGTTGTCTGTCTTTCATCTGAAAGAAACAATGAAATATTTTACGCCATCTGTCAAAGACAATTGTTTCGACGGGATTATTGCAGCATATCTTTTGAATCCTCTTAAAAATGATTATGAATTTGAGGATGTGGCAAGAGAACAGCTGGATCTTCTTTTGGAAGAGAAGATGGAAGATGAAAAGAAAGCATGCTATGAAGCTTATACCGCCTATGCGTCAGCTGCTCCTTTACAGGATAAGCTGGAAGAGGCGGGAATGTGGAAGCTTTTCAAAGAAATAGAAATGCCGCTTGTATTTACGCTTTTTGATATGGAACAAAATGGAGTCCGGGTAGAAGCGGACGAACTGAAAGATTACGGAAACAGACTTGCAGTTCAGATCAGCAGGCTGGAACAGGAAATCTGGCAGGAGGCGGGAGAAGAGTTCAACATTAATTCTCCGAAACAGCTTGGAGTCATCCTTTTTGAAAAAATGGGACTTAAAGGCGGAAAGAAGACAAAAACCGGATATTCTACTGCAGCGGATGTGCTGGAAAAGCTGGCGCCGGATTATCCTGTTGTAGCTAAAATCCTGGAATACAGGCAACTGGCAAAACTGAAATCCACCTACGCCGACGGCCTTGCAGCCTTTATCTCGGAAGATGGAAGGATTCACGGGAAATTTAATCAGACGATTACCGCAACCGGGCGGATCAGCAGTACGGAGCCGAATCTACAGAACATTCCGGTTCGGATGGAGCTGGGAAGGCTGATAAGGAAAGTATTTGTTCCGGAAGAGGGATTTGTCTTTGTGGATGCAGACTATTCCCAGATTGAACTTAGAGTGCTGGCCCATTGTTCGGGGGATAAGCAGCTTATTGAGGCTTACAGAGAGGAAAAGGATATCCACAGAATTACCGCTTCCCAGGTATTCCATACCCCTTTTGAGCAGGTGACGGATCTCCAGAGAAGAAATGCCAAGGCAGTCAATTTTGGGATTGTATATGGAATCAGCTCTTTTGGGTTAAGCCAGGATCTGAGCATTACGCGGAAAGAAGCGGCACAGTATATAGAACAATATTTTCACACTTATCCGGGAATCAAAATTTTTCTGGATGATGCTGTGAAACAGGCAAAAGACAAAGGATATGCCGTCACTCTTTTTGGAAGGAGAAGGCCTGTGCCGGAACTTTCTTCCAGCAATTTCATGCAGCGTTCCTTTGGAGAGAGGGTGGCAATGAACTCACCTATCCAGGGAACGGCGGCAGATATTATGAAAATTGCCATGATCGGTGTAAATGACCGGCTGAAATCCGGGAATATGAAATCCCGGCTTGTTTTGCAGGTGCATGATGAACTTTTGGTGGAAGCCTGGGAGAGTGAGGCGGAAGAAGTCAAAAAGATACTGAAGGAAGAAATGGAGCAGGCGGCATCCCTTGCGGTACCGCTGGAAATTGATATGCATACCGGAAAAAGCTGGTATGAGGCAAAATAGAGGTGCGAGTAAGATGAAAATAATTGGAATTACCGGTGGAATCGGTACAGGAAAAAGTCTTGTATTGGATTATCTGAAAGAATCCTATGGAGCGGTCTGCTGTCAGGCAGACGAAGTGGCAAAGCGCCTGCAGAGAAAGGGAACGAAATGCTATAAAAGGATTGTAGAGCATTTCGGAGAAGGGATCCTGGACGAGGAAGGCAGGCTGAATCGATCTCGCCTTGCCGGGATTGTTTTTTCAAATCCTGCAGAACTCCGGATCCTTAATGAAATCGTCCATCCGGCGGTTAAAGAAAAAATAAAAGAACAGATCCGCCGGGAAGAGAAAAAGGAAAGTCCTGTGTTTGTGCTTGAGGCGGCTCTTCTTATTGAAGACCATTATGATGCTTTTTGCGATGAACTATGGTACATTTATACGGATGATGAAACGAGGAAAAAGCGTCTGATCGCATCCAGAGGATATGATGAGAAGAAGATTCAGGGGATCTTTTCTTCCCAGCTTCCCTCATCTGTCTTTTTTGAGCATTGTGACCGGGCGATTGATAATTGCAACTCCTTTGAGGAGGCATGCCAGCAGATTGATGATATTATGACGCAATTAGGCCTGAAAAAGGGATAGCATTGGCGTATACTGATGCAAAAAACCAAAATTAGGAGAAGAGAATATGAGATTATGCAGCATAGCAAGCGGAAGCAGCGGAAACTGTATTTATGTGGGGAGCGATCATACCCACCTGCTTGTGGATACAGGAATCAGCAAAAAACGGATTGATGAAGGATTACATACACTGGGAATGAAGGGTGAAGAGCTCTCTGGCATTTTGATCACGCATGAACATTCCGATCATATACAAGGGCTGGGGGTTTTCAGCCGTAAATATGGTATTCCGGTGTATGCAACGAAAGGAACACTAAAGGGGATACGGGAATACAAAAGCCTGGGGAAGATGCCGGACGGGCTCCTTCATGAAATTGAAATTGATACCGATTTTCTTCTGGGAGATCTGACCATTCATCCGTTTGCAATTTCTCATGATGCTTATGAACCATCCGGATACCGGATCGCATGTGGCAAACGGTCTGTGGCTGTGGCTACTGATCTGGGCGTCTATGATGATTATACAGTAGACAATCTGAAAGGACTGGACGCTGTGCTTTTGGAGGCAAATCATGATATCCATATGCTGGAGGTCGGGCCTTATCCCTATCCTCTGAAGCGAAGGGTTATGGGAGAAAAGGGTCATTTATCCAACGAAGTGTCAGGAAGACTTTTGTGTGATATTCTCCATGACAATCTAAAACAGGTCGTTTTGGGGCATTTAAGCAAGGAAAATAATTACGCAGAGCTGGCTTATGAAACGGTGAAGCTTGAAGTAACCGTGGGGGACAATCCATACAGAGGAGAAGACATTCCTTTAATGGTAGCCAGACGAGATGCGGTTTCTGATATTGTTACTGTTTAAAATTATGAAATTGAGAGGAATAAAATGATATGGGAAAAGTGGCGGTAATTACAGACAGCAACAGCGGTATTACACAAAAAGAAGCAAAAGAACTGGGGATCAGAGTACTTCCTATGCCGTTTTATATTGACGGTGAGGTATATTATGAAGATATTACTCTGACACAGAAAGAATTTTATGAGAGGCTGACAGATGATGCAGATATTTCCACTTCACAGCCGGCGCCGGCTGATGTGATGGAATTATGGGAGGAAGCCCTGCAGGAAGCGGATGAGGTGATATATATCCCTATGTCCAGCGGTCTTTCCGGTTCTTGCCAGACGGCAATGATGCTGGCGGAAGATTTTGATGGAAAAGTTTTTGTGGTAAATAACCAGCGTATTTCTATTACACAGAGACAGTCAGTTCTGGATGCATTAGAGATGGCGGCGGACGGAATGAGCGGAAAAGAGATCTATGATGTTCTTATGCGGGAAAAGCTGGAAGCCAGCATTTATATTACAGTGGATACACTGAAATATCTGAAAAAGGGCGGAAGGATCACTCCGGCGGCAGCGGCTCTTGGCACAGTGCTCAACTTAAAGCCGGTACTTACGATCCAGGGAGAAAAACTGGATGCTTTTTCCAAAGTCAGAGGAATGAAGGCTGCAAAAAAGGTTATGATGAACGCCATGGAAAAAGATATTACAGAAAGATTTAAAGGGCATAAAGTCTGCCTGCAGGCAGCTCACACCTGTGAAGCGGAAGTGGCAGAGCAATGGAAAAGAGAGTTGGAAGAGCATTTTCCGGGATACGACATCCACATGGATGCTCTGTCGCTGAGTGTATCCTGCCATATCGGTCCCGGATCTTTAGCTGTTGCCTGCACCAGAGTGGTAGAACGATAACCAGGAAGAGAGTATTTTACGGGCAGATGTAAAAAGCAGCAGCTTATATGAGAACAAGCTGCTGCTGATATTCATGAATAAATGGAAGACGGAATTTTTCTGTTATGACAGATTCGTAAAGATTAGATGCGAAAATTTCGTTTTCCAGCATTTTTTTTGCGGACATATCAAGATTTTCCTGCTGCGTCAGCTTTGTGATGAGGGGGATCTCGGTATGTCTTTTTAAATGTTTCAGAAGAGGAGCAGCGTCTTTGCGGAAGCCAAGAATGCGGGCATAGCCGCAGTCGTCATGGTGCCGGTACAGTTCCATATCTTCCTTTTTTATATGAAGAAGAATGTGGAACAGGGCTCTGCTGATTCTTGTATAAGTGACCTCTCTTGTTTTGAGAAGATCACAGAATTGATCGAAAGTGACAAAATCATTCAGTCTGTTTAAGATCCGGTTGGCAAGATCCGGGGTGACATCTGCATACTGTGTCAGGCTTTCTTTTGTTTCACACATCAGCTGATACTTCAAAAGAAGAGAAAAATCATTGGCGTATACAGGATATCTTGTCCGATGTGTTTCCTCCAGCATGCGAATACAGGCGGAAGGGACCTGGCCTTCCAGGCGGGTCAGGGCATCGGAAAGAGGGGGCTCATCATACAGCCGTTCTCCTTCCAGATGGATGGCGTTGCTGGCGTGCCACAAAAGCCGGCGGATAGCGGAGGCGGAGCTGTAATTTTCAGAAAGCTCCTCATCGTGATAGCCGGATACGCGGCGTTTGATGGTATAAACCGCCATACCGCTTTTGCGGCGCATCAGCGCTTTGATGTATTCAATGCCAAGGATATTGTTGGGTTCAGACAGGATAAGATCAATTTCTTCATCTTTTGTATAACGTTTCAGGGCATTTTGTCTGGCTTTGGGATAAGAAAGCCCATTTTTCAATTCCTCCTGAAGAAAGGCGCGGTATTCGGCAGGTTCGTCAGCGGTAATGGAAGCAATCCTCTCCAGAATGTTGAGATCACCACACTCGCTTCCGAAGCAGATGGCATCAATGCAGCCCAGTTTTTCCAAAATGGAGATAGCGCCTTCAGCAAAATATTCTGCACTGCCGCAGGCATAACATACCGGGAGTTCCAAAACAAGGGGGACGCCTGCTTCCAGAGCAACCTCGGCTCGGATATGTTTCGGCATAATGGCCGGTGCGCCTCTTTGCACATAATTTCCGCTCATAACGGCAATAACAGCGTCGGCTCCGGTAATTTCTTTTGTCTTTTGCAGATGGTACAAATGTCCATTGTGAAAGGGGTTATATTCTGTGATTAATCCGACAATTTTCATGAAAATCTCCTTGTATATCTTTCTGGAATTGATTATACTATATTAGAATATTTCCGGCAACGGACAAAAGAGGAAAGGAGGGTACGTTTCAATGGAAGAAAAAGAAATGTATGAAAAGGAATACGAAGAGCGGGAAGAGCTGACAGAAGAACGTATCCTCGAAATGCTGGAGGAGCGTCGGTTTAAGGAGCTTAAAGAAGAGCTGGAAAATAATATGTATCCGGTGGATCTGGCGGATCTGATGGAAGATTTCAACCAGAAACAGCTGGTGATGGTATTCCGGCTTCTGGCCAAGGAAGAGGCGGCAGAAACTTTTACCTATATGGACAGCGACTTAAGAGAAATGCTTATAAATGGCCTGACAGATTCCGAGCTGGAAGAAGTTATGGAAGAAATGTATCTGGATGATACCGTTGACGTCCTGGAGGAGATGCCGGCCAATGTAGTAGACCGTCTTTTGATGGCAACAGATGAAGAGAAGCGTCAGCAGATCAACCAGCTTCTTCAATATCCGGAGGACAGTGCCGGAAGCGTAATGAATGTAGAGTATATTGCGCTTAGAAGAGAGATGACGGTGGCAGAGTCCATTTTGAAGATACGGCAGGTGGGATTGAATAAAGAGACGATATACACTTGCTATGTCACGGAAAAAAGAAAGCTGATCGGTGTTGTGGATGTCAAGGAACTTTTGACGACCAGTGAGTCCAAGACGATTGAAGAGATCATGGATACTAATATGCTCTACGCCCATACTACAGACGACCAGGAAGATGTTGCCAACATCATTACGAAATACGGACTGATTGCCCTTCCAATCGTAGATCATGAGATGTGCATGGTTGGTATTGTAACAGTAGACGACGCAATGGAAGTCCTGCAGGAGGAAACGACAGAGGACATCAGCATCATGGCCGGTGTCAGTCCCAATGATGAGTCCTATTTCGGTACAACAGTACTGGAGCATGTGAAAAGCCGTCTCCCCTGGCTTTTGTTCCTGATGCTTTCTGCAACGGTGACGCAGATGATCATGAATCACTATGAGAGTGCCCTGGCTGTGATGCCGCAGTTGGCAGGCTTCATTCCTATGCTGATGGGAACTGGTGGAAACTGCGGATCACAGAGTTCAACTTTGATGATACGAGGACTGGCTGTAGGAGAAATTGAGTTCGGAGATCTGTTTAAAGTGATCTTTAAAGAAGTTCGTGTTGCAGTTTTGATCAGTTTGATCTTATCTACGGTAAACGGCATACGCATTCTTATTATGGGGCAGGGAGATATCCTGGTGGCGCTTACTATTGGTATGACGATGGCGTGCACGATTATTTTAGCTAAAATTGTCGGCTGTACGTTACCGCTTGTGGCAAAAAAAGTCGGTCTGGATCCGGCGATCATGGCGACGCCTCTGATCTCCACGCTGGTGGATATCAGCACAGTTACTGTTTATTTTGCTATTGTCAGCGCTGTGTTTAAAATATAGCTGCCAGACAGCTGCAAAAGGCTGAAATTGTACGGAAAAAGAGACATTTGATTCCCAAAAGAGACCTTGTTTGTAAGGTCTCTTTGTATTATAATAAAAATAGTGAGAAAAAATGGAAAGGAGTCTTTAAATCATGGGATTTATAGATGAAATCAAAGCAAAGGCAAAAGCCGACAAAAAGACAATTGTGCTTCCGGAATCCGAGGATATCCGTACTTATGAAGCTGCACAGGCTGTATTAAAAGAGGGAATTGCAGATGTTGTCATTGTCGGGAGCGAAGAGGAAGTTGCAAAGAATAAAGGAAACTTCGATATCAGCGGAGCAAAGATCGTAGATCCTGCAAAAAGTGAGAAAACAGAAAGCTATATTGCAAAACTTGTAGAACTTCGTCAGAAAAAAGGAATGACAGAGGAACAGGCAAGAGAAATCCTTCTGACAAATTATCTGTACTACGGCGTTATGATGGTAAAAATGCAGGATGCAGACGGAATGGTTTCCGGAGCATGCCATTCTACAGCAGATACCCTGCGTCCGTGTCTGCAGATTCTTAAAACAAAACCGGGAACAAAGCTGGTATCTGCTTTCTTTGTTATGTGCGTTCCGGACTGTGAGTTTGGAGAGGACGGAGTATTTGTATTCGGTGACTGCGGGCTGAACCAGAATCCAACGCCGGAAGAGCTGGCTGCTATTGCAGAGTCTTCTGCAGAATCTTTCCGCATGCTGGTGGGAAAAGAGCCAAAAGTTGCACTCCTTAGTCATTCTTCCAAAGGAAGCGCAAAACATGCAGATGTTGATAAGGTGACAGAGGCAGTGCGAATCGCAAAAGAGGCAAATCCGGATCTTGAGCTTGACGGAGAACTTCAGCTGGATGCTGCAATTGTTCCGAGTGTAGGAGAATCCAAAGCTCCGGGCAGCAAAGTGGCAGGACATGCCAACGTATTGATCTTCCCTGATCTTGATGCCGGAAATATCGGCTATAAATTAGTGCAGAGACTTGCAAAGGCAGAAGCATACGGACCAATGACACAGGGAATTGCAGCGCCGGTTAATGACCTTTCCCGCGGATGCTCTGCTGATGATATTGTGGGTGTGGTTGCGATTACAGCAGTACAGGCACAGAATCAATAAGACGAGGAAAACAGGATAAAAATAATAATTCCGGAGGAAAAAGAAATGAATGTATTAGTAGTAAACTGTGGAAGTTCTTCTCTGAAATTTCAGCTTATTAACTATGATAACAGAGATGTTATGGCAAAAGGAATCTGCGAACGTATCGGAATTGACGGACGCCTTGTGTATGAGCCAAAGGGAGGAGAAAAGGAAGTAACAGAGGCAGCAATGCCGGATCATACAACAGCGATCCAGATGGTGCTGGACGCTCTTGTAAATGAAAAATCCGGCGTTGTAAAATCATTAAGTGAAATTGATGCCATCGGTCACCGTGTACTTCACGGAGGAATGAAGATCACAAATTCTGTTATTATCGACGAGGAAGTGATCAAGGTTATTGAAGAGTGCGCGGATCTTGGACCTCTTCACAATCCTGCAAACCTTATGGGAATCAATGCATGTATGAAGCTGATGCCGGGCGTTCCTAATGTGGCTGTATTTGACACCGCATTTCATCAGACAATGCCGCCAAAAGCTTATATGTATGGAATCCCGAAAGAATATTATGAGAAATATGCGATCCGTAAATACGGCTTCCATGGAACTTCTCACAAATATGTTTCCAAGAGAACAGCAGATTTTCTTGGAAAAGATATCAAGGATCTTAAGATCATCGTATGCCACATGGGCAACGGAGCATCTTTGTCCGCAGTAAAAGACGGCAAATGTGTGGATACATCCATGGGACTGACACCTTTGGAAGGTGTGATCATGGGAACACGTTCCGGAGATATTGATCCTGCTTTTGTTGAGTACCTTTGCAACAAGGAAAACCTTTCCGTATCCGAAGTACTGAACATTTTAAATAAGAAATCCGGTATGCTTGGAATGACAGGAATCTCCAGCGATTATCGTGACGTGGCTGCAGCTGCAGAAGAAGGAAATCAGGATGCCATCAACTGTCTGGAAGCATATGCTTACCGTATTATCAAATATATCGGTTCCTATATTGCAGCTATGGGCGGAGTAGATGTGATCACATTTACAGCAGGCCTGGGAGAAAACGCAATTCCGCTTCGCAAGACAATCTGTGAAGCTTTCGGATATATGGGACTGGTATTTGATGATGAGGCAAATAACTGCCGCGGCAAGGAAATGATCATTACCAAACCGGAATCCAAGATTATGGCTTGTGTCATTCCTACAAATGAGGAAATTGCGATCTGTGAAGAAACAGTAGAACTCGTACAGAAAAGCCTTGACAAATAAGAACAGAAAAGATATACTTTAAAAAGTGTGGTTAGGAGAACGTCATGCTGATAGAATTAACGAAACTCCTGGAACAGGATGGGAAGACCATTCGCCGGGAAGCACATCTTGAACTGGAAGATATCCGAATATTCGGGAATCCGTATAAGCTCCAGGAATTGGAGCCGATACAATTGGAAATCACGAATCTGGGAAAGAAAGTAATCCGGATTACAGGAAGTGCAAAACTGAGAACTATCATTCCATGTGACAGATGTCTGGAAGATGTCCCCTATGTGTTCGAACTCAATTTTGAGCGGGAAGCGGATATGAAGCTTACGGAAGAAGAGCGGAAGGGATCAGATGAGGAATACAATTTCCTGGAAGAAATGTGCATCAATACAGACACGCTGATACAAAACGAGCTTCTGATCAACTGGCCGATTCGAGTGCTGTGCCAAGAGGACTGTAAAGGAATCTGCAGCAATTGTGGTGCTAATCTGAATCATGGTGAATGTGGCTGTGACAGACAGGTATTAGACCCGCGAATGGCAGCCTTTAGCGATATATTCAGCAAGTTTAAGGAGGTGTAAAGTATGTCCATCTGTCCAAAGAATAAATCATCCAAAGCTAGAAGAGATAAAAGAAGAGCAAACTGGAAAATGAGCGCACCAAATCTGGTAAAATGCAGCAAATGCGGCGAACTGATGATGCCTCATAGAGTGTGCAAAGCATGCGGATCTTACAATAAGAAGGAGATCATTGCTCAGGATTAATTGGAGAAATTGGAAGTAAGGAGATTCTGTTGTTTCAGGATCTCCTTTTTCATTTAACAGGAAACGAAGTTTCCTGTTAAATGAAACGCTCCGCGGGATGCGCACTCGCGCAAATGGAAATTTGCCGCTAAAGCGACCGCGCTCGGCGCGGGAGTTCCGCAAGCGGAACTCTTTCTTATAACAGAAAACTTCGTTCCTTAAAGGAGGTAAGAGAGATGATTTATACGGTGACATTTAATCCTTCCCTGGATTATGTGGTCGGATTGGACAAATTTATCCCGGGGACGGTGAACCGGGCAGCCAGCGAGCATATTTATCCGGGAGGAAAAGGAATCAATGTTTCGGTTATGCTTTCCCACTTGGGATACGAGAGCCGGATCCTGGGATTTTCAGCGGGATTTACCGGGAGAAGCCTGCAGGATATGCTGAAGTATCACGGCTGTCCTCCGGACTTCATAGAGGTGAAAGAGGGACAGACAAGAATCAATGTAAAGCTGAATGCCGGGGAAGAGACAGAGATTAACGGACAGGGTCCGACGATCACAGGTCAGGATATGGAAAAGCTCTACCAAAAACTGGATATTCTTCAGAGGGGAGACTGGCTGGTCCTTGCCGGCAGCATTCCAGGATCAGTGCCCCGTGATGTGTATGAGAGGATCATAGAAAGACTGTACAAAAAGGGTGTCCATTGTATTGTGGATGCAGAAAAAGAGCTTTTGATGGATGTTCTGAAATATAAGCCATTTCTTATAAAGCCAAATCATCACGAACTGGAAGAAATGTTTGGAAAAGAACTGAAAACACAGGAAGAAATTATTAGACATGCCAGATTGCTCCAGGAAATGGGGGCGGTCAATGTACTGGTTTCTATGGATGCAGAGGGGGCAGTTCTGGCGGCAGGATCAGGAGAGATTTATCAGAGGAACGCCCCGAAGGGAAGAGTGGTAAACTCTGTTGGCGCCGGAGATTCCATGGTTGCCGGATTTCTGGCAGGGTATCTGCAGACAGGAGATTATGAAAAAGCGCTTGAACTGGGCGTTGCTGCTGGAAGCGCGACCGCTTTTACAAGCTGGCTGGCAAAAAAAGAAGAAATTTACGCCCTTCCTGCAAAAGAAATGACGCCGGCCTGATGGCCGGCGCCGAGAGAGCGTTATTCATAGATTCCGTTTACTGTAACAGTAAAAACGGCGTCTTTTCCATTTAGCTCCTCATTGCCGTAATCATCCGGGAAGGTTACCTGTACTTCTACCGTATCCCCGGGATGGGAGCCGATCAGCTGATTTTCAAAATCGTCAATATAGTCGCCGGAACCGATCACCAGATCTGTTCCGTTTCCGTCTGTGCTTCCCCCTTCAAATTCAACGCCGTCCACAGTGCCGACGTAGTCAATATTGACAGTGTCCCCATCTTCAACAGTCAAAGAAGTATCCGTCTGGTAAGTTTCAGACTGCTCTTCGGTCTGCTGGTTTTCTGACTGCTGGGTATCTGAAGAAGAATCATCATTTTCTGACCGGAGCGCATCCCATATGATGACAGCGGCCAAAATCACAATGGCCAGTATGGAGACAGCGATTTTGAGAATATTTTTACACGTGCCCTGCGGGCTTTTCTTGCACGTTCGCGGGCTCTTCGTTCCTGAGCCATTTTCCGGTTTTCTTTTTTCATGTCTGTAGTACTCCTTTGTTTTTTCTGCTGATATTATACAGAAAAAGTGTGGCGCAAATGTGAAATCCCGGAAAATTGTCAGAGGACAAAGGCGAGGTGCTTTGACGGAAGAGAAGAAAAACAATATTGATTTTTATTACAATGTCTAGTAGAATGATTCTAGTAGCGTTGGAGGAGATAAAAATGGCAGAATTGACAAAAATAGCACTGGATGCCATGGGAGGGGATAATGCCCCGGAAGAAATGGTAAAAGGTGCAGTTGATGCAGTTGGAAGAGAAAAATCTATCAAAGTATTTCTGGTAGGACAGAAAGATGTCATAAAGAAAGAGCTGGAAAAATATACTTACAGTTCTCAGCAGATAGAAATTGTCCATGCTTCAGAAGTGATAGAGACTGCGGAGCCGCCGGTGAACGCGATCCGCAAAAAGAAAGATTCCTCAATCGTAGTGGGAATGAAGATGGTAAAAAACGGAGAGGCAGATGCCTTTGTTTCTGCAGGAAGCTCCGGTGCTGTGCTTGTAGGAGGACAGACCATTGTCGGCAGGATCAAAGGAGTGGAAAGACCTCCGCTGGCGCCGTTGATCCCTACAGAGAAAGGGGTGTCTCTTCTGATTGACTGTGGAGCCAATGTAGATGCAAGACCCTCACATCTGGTACAGTTTGCCAAGATGGGTTCTATTTATATGGAACACGTTATGGGAGTAAGAAATCCCAAAGTGGCAATTGTGAACATTGGAGCTGAGGAAGAGAAGGGAAATGCACTTGTCAAAGAAACATTTCCGCTTCTGAAAGAGGCAGATGGGATTAACTTTACCGGAAGTATTGAGGCAAGGGAAATTCCTCATGGACAGGCAGATGTCATTGTATGTGAAGCATTTGCAGGGAATATTATTCTGAAGCTTTTTGAAGGAGTAGGCGCAGTGCTCATCAGCAAGGTAAAAGAGGGGATGATGACAAGTCTGAGAAGCAAGATCGGCGCGCTGCTTGTAAAACCGGCTCTGAAAGAGACGTTGAAAGGATTTGATACAAGCGAATATGGCGGGGCGCCACTGCTTGGGCTGAAAGGTCTTGTGGTGAAGACACATGGAAGTTCTACGGCAAAAGAGGTTTCCAATTCGATCATTCAATGCCTTACCTTCAAGGAACAGCGAATCAACGAAAAGATTCAGGAGTGTATTCAGGCGGATCAGGGGTCCGATGAATAGATATTAAGCAACAAAAAGGAGATGAAAGCTATGGAATTTGAAAAATTACAGGAAATCGTTTCAGATGTTCTGAACGTAAACAAAGATGAAATTACAATGGAGTCTACCTTTGTAGATGATCTGGGAGCGGATTCCCTGGATATTTTCCAGATTATTATGGGAATTGAAGAAGCATTTGATATCGAGATCGACAACGATGATGCAGAGAAGATCGTAACTGTAGGGGATGCAGTAGAGCAGATTAAAAACGCAACTAACTAGGCGGAAAAAGGAAAAGCCCAGGTTTGGGCTTTTTCCTTTTATGAGGAAAAATATGAATCATAAAGTAAAAGAATTGAAAGAATTGCAGGAAAAAATTAAATACCATTTTCAAGATCCGCAGATCCTTCGGCAGGCAATGATACATAGCTCCTATGCCAATGAAAATCATCTTCAGAAATATGAGTGTAACGAGAGGCTGGAATTTCTGGGTGATGCGGTCCTTGAACTTGTATCAAGTGAATTTTTGTTTCATGAGGATAAGAAGATGCCGGAAGGCGAGCTGACTAAAACAAGAGCCAGCATGGTCTGTGAACAGGCTCTGGCGTTCTGCGCACGTCAGATCGGTCTGGGAGATTATCTCTTGCTGGGCAAAGGAGAGGACGCCACCGGAGGAAGGAAGAGAGATTCGATTACATCGGATGCTCTGGAGGCTCTTATAGGCGCAATTTATATGGATGGTGGTTTTGCTAATGCAAAAGAGTTTATCCATCGGGTTGTTTTAAATGATCTGGAGCATAAAAAACTCTTTTATGATAGCAAGACTATCCTGCAGGAAATCGTGCAGGCTAATTTTCAGGATCCTGTGGAATACCGATTGCTGGGAGAAGAAGGTCCGGATCATGATAAATCATTCCGGGTCATGGTGTATATAGGAGAGCAGGCATTCGGCCAGGGAAAAGGAAGGGCCAAGAAGGCGGCGGAACAGGAGGCGGCCTACCAGACGATCCTTATGCTGCATAAGAAGAATATAAAGTAGGTGTTACATGTATTTAAAGAGCATTGAAGTGCAGGGATTTAAGTCCTTTGCCAATAAGATTGTATTCGATTTTCATAATGGGATTACAGGTATTGTAGGGCCAAACGGCAGCGGAAAGAGCAATGTGGCTGACGCAGTGCGCTGGGTGCTTGGCGAGCAGCGCGTAAAGCAGCTGCGTGGCGGAAACATGCAGGATGTGATCTTTTCCGGGACAGAGAACCGTAAACCGCTAAGCTATGCTTCAGTTGCCATCACTTTGGATAATTCAGATCATCAGCTTGCTGTTGATTTTGAGGAAGTGACGGTTACAAGAAAACTGTATCGTTCCGGAGAAAGCGAATATCTTCTGAACGGATCGACATGCCGGCTGAAAGATATCAATGAGCTTTTTTATGATACCGGGATTGGAAAAGAAGGCTATTCCATTATCGGACAGGGACAGATTGACAAGATCTTAAGCGGAAAACCGGAGGAGCGAAGAGAACTTTTTGATGAAGCGGCCGGGATTGTCAAATTTAAAAGGCGGAAAAATATGTCGGTCAAAAAGCTGGAGGATGAAAGGGCAAACCTTCTCCGGGTGAATGATATTCTTGCGGAATTGGAAAAGCAGATCGGACCTTTGAAGCGTCAGTCGGAAACAGCCAGGGAATATCTGAATAAAAAGGAAGAGCTGAAAACATTTGATATCAACATGTTTCTGCTGGAGACAGAACGACTGAAAGAGCAGATTCAGCAGATCCAGCAAAATTTAGACACTGCAAAAGAAGAGCTTAAGGTGGCCGGAACTTCGTACGATGATATGAAAGAGGAATACGAGGCGATTGAAAAGCAGGTAGATGAGATTGATGCGGCGATTGAAAAATCAAAAGGCCAGCTGAATGAAACAAATCTTCTGAAACAGCAGCTGGAAAACCAGATTGAGCTTCTGAAAGAACAGATCAACAGTGCAAAAATGTCAGATGAACATTACGGCCAGCGTTTTCATGCTATTCAGATTGAAATAGGGGAAAGAACCCGCCAGTTGGAAGAGTTTCAGCGGGAAAAGGACGCAATTTCCGGAGAGCTGAAGGAAAAAAGAAAATCAGAGGAAGAGGCAGGGCAAGCACTGATACATGTACAGAGCAGGATTGCCGCTCTTACCGATGAAATTGAAAAGAATAAAAACGATATTATAGAGATTCTGAATAACCGCGCTTCAACCCGGGCGAAAATACAGCGCTATGATACGATGATGGAACAGATCCAGGTGCAGAAATCCCAGATGCACAAGCGGCTCATCTCATCAGAAAGCGAAGCGGTGCTCCAGATACAGAATAAGAAGGAGCATGAAGAGAAGTTAAAAGAAATCTCCGACCATATCAGGACTCTTGAGGAAGAGAGCAGGGGACATGAGCAGCGGATTGAAATACTGCAAAAAGAGCTTGCCGGGCAGACAGAGAAACTCCGGATCGGGCAGACCGCCTATCACCGTGAGGAGTCACGCCTGGAATCTCTGAAAAATATTACCGAGCGGTATGATGGGTATGGAAACAGCATCCGCAAGGTTATGGAGCATAAGCAACAGGAACAGGGACTTCTTGGGGTGGTAGCGGATATTATTAAAGTAGAAAAGGCATATGAAGTGGCGGTTGAGACTGCACTTGGAGGCAGTATTCAGAATATTGTCACTGACAGTGAGGAAACTGCCAAGAAAATGATTGCCTTTTTAAAGAAAAACCGGTTTGGACGGGCAACATTCCTCCCTCTGACCAGCGTCAGTTCAGGACAGAGATTTTCACGGTCTGAGGCATTGAAAGAACCGGGAGTGATCGGACTTGCCAGCAGCCTTGTACAGGTGGAAGAAAAGTACCGGGGAATTGCAGACCATCTGCTTGGAAGGACTATCGTGGTGGATACTATTGATCATGGGATCGCCATTGCAAGAAAATATCATCAGAGTCTTAGGCTTGTTACGACAGAAGGGGAACTTTTAAGTCCGGGAGGGTCCATGACAGGAGGGGCGTTCCGGAATTCCAGCAATCTTTTGAGCAGGCGCCGGGAGATTGAAGAATTTGAAAAAACCGTGAAGCAGCTGAAAAAGGAAATGGAGGAAATGGAACAGTACTGCGAGGCACTGCGAAAAGAAAGAGCAGTCTGTTATGCAGCTGTAGATGAAATCCAGCAGAAGCTTCAGAAGGCTTATGTGATTCAAAATACAGAAAAGATGAATCTGGATCAGGCAGAAAACCGAATCCGGATACTTAGAGAGACTTCGGAGAGCGTCCGGCGGGAAACAGACGAACTGGATCAGCAGATTACAGATATCAGCAATAATCAGGAGTCTATTACGGTAGAACTGGATACGTCTACCAGTCTGGAAGAGGAGCTTACAAGAAAAACGGAAGAAGCACAGGAACAGCTTGAAGCAGTAAAGGAAGAAGAGACAAGGTGCCAGAAAATTTCGGAGGAAGTACATCTGGCATATGCCTCTCTGGAACAGAAAAATACATTTATACTGGAAAATATTGAACGTATTCAGGAGGAAATTGCAAAGTTCGAAGAAGAGAAAAGCGGACTTGGCGAGAGTAAGGAAGATACGTCCAGAGAAATTCGGGAAAAGGAAGAGCAGATTGCAGATATCCGTAAAACAATAGAAGATTCCAAAGAACTTTTTGAAGAAATTGAAGAACAGATACGAGCGGATGTCCTCCAAAGGGATGAGCTGAACAGACAGCATAAGACCTTTCTTGGCAAAAGGGAAGAACTTTCCAGACATATGTCAGACCTGGATAAAGAAATTTTCCGTCTGGAAAGCCGAAAGGAAGATTATGAACAGTCTTCAGAGAGACAGATCAATTATATGTGGGAAGAATATGAAATCACCTACAATCATGCACTGGAACTTAGAGATAAGAATCTGACAGATCTTGCCTTTATGAAAAAGAGGATACAGACGCTGAAAAGTGAGATCCGTGCACTTGGTTCTGTCAATGTCAACGCGATCGAGGATTACAAAAATGTATCAGAGCGGTACGAATTTCTCAAAGGCCAGCACGATGATCTGACGACAGCAGAAGCAACCTTAGAAAAGATCATTGCAGAGCTGGATGAGGCAATGCGCAGACAGTTTACCGAACAGTTCGGCAGGATTGCCGCAGAGTTTGATAAAGTATTTAAAGAGCTGTTTGGCGGAGGGAAAGGTACGCTGGAATTGATGGAAGATGAAGATATTCTGGAGGCGGGAATTAAGATCATTGCACAACCGCCGGGCAAGAAGCTGCAAAATATGATGCAGTTATCGGGAGGAGAAAAGGCTCTGACGGCAATTTCGCTTCTGTTTGCCATACAGAATCTGAAACCGTCACCCTTCTGCCTGTTGGATGAAATTGAAGCAGCGCTGGATGATTCTAACGTGACCCGATTTGCAAAATATCTTCATAAGCTGACAAAGAATACACAGTTTATTGTGATTACCCACCGCCGTGGAACAATGACAGCAGCGGACCGTCTGTATGGAATCACCATGCAGGAAAAGGGCGTCTCTACTATGGTTTCAGTCAGTCTTCTTGAAAATGAGCTGGCAGAGATGGAGAAACAGCATAAGGCGGGATAAAGGGGAAAAGGAGGAAAGAAATGGCAGAGGAAAAGGGATTTTTTAAACGGCTGGTATCCGGGCTTGCCAAGACAAGAGAAAATATCGTATCCGGGATGGACAGTATATTTCATGGCTTTTCCCATATTGATGAGGATTTCTATGAAGAATTAGAGGAAGTTCTGATTATGGGTGATCTGGGCGTACAGGCCACAGAAGAAATTCTGGATGATCTGCGAGCCAAGGTTAAAGAGCGCCACATTAAAGAACCGCAGGAATGCCGTCAGATTTTAATTGACAGTATTAAGGAACAGATGGATGTAGGAGAGACTGCCTATGAGTTTGAGGAAAAGACTTCCGTAGTTATGGTGGTAGGAGTTAATGGAGTGGGAAAGACCACTACCATAGGAAAACTGGCAGGAAAGCTCCGGGCACAGAATAAGAAAGTTGTGCTGGCTGCCGCCGATACTTTTCGTGCAGCGGCTGGAGAACAGCTGAAAGAATGGGCAAACCGTGCCCAGGCAGAGCTGATCGGAGGCCAGGAAGGATCTGATCCGGCGGCAGTTGTCTATGACGCTGTTCAGGCAGCGAAGGCAAGACATGCGGATGTGCTTCTTTGCGATACGGCAGGACGGCTTCACAACAAGAAAAATCTGATGGAAGAGCTGCGCAAGATGAACCGCATTGTAGATCGGGAATATCCGGAAGCATTTCGTGAGACTTTGGTGGTTCTGGACGCCACGACCGGACAGAATGCACTTCAGCAGGCCAGAGAGTTCAAAGAAGTAGCTGATATTACCGGAATTATTCTCACAAAAATGGACGGCACTGCCAAAGGCGGCATTGCAGTGGCTATTCAGGCGGAGCTTGGTATCCCTGTAAAATATATCGGAGTGGGAGAAACGATTGAGGATCTTCAGAAATTTGACGCTGATACTTTTGTAGACGCGCTTTTTGCATCACCAAATGACAATGAATAAAGAAAGGCAGGAGAGAAAAATGGAAAAACTGACACTGGAAAATTTTGAGCAGGCAAGCGAACTGGTAAAAAAGGTAACTCTTCCTACAGAGCTGGTGTACAGCGAGTATTTAAGCCGGCAGACAGGCGGCAGGATTTACCTGAAGCCGGAAAATATGCAGTATACCGGGGCTTATAAAGTGAGAGGTGCTTATTATAAGATCAGTACAATGTCGGAAGAGGAAAGAGAGAGGGGCCTGATTACAGCTTCTGCCGGAAATCACGCACAGGGTGTTGCTTTTGCAGCACAGAAATTCGGCTGCAGGGCAACCATTGTAATGCCGACAGTAACGCCGCTTATCAAGGTAAACCGGACCAAGAGTTATGGCGCAGAGGTGGTACTCCATGGGGATGTCTATGATGATGCCTGCGCATATGCACTGAAGTTGGCAGAGGAAGAAGGACTGACATTCGTTCATCCGTTCGATGATCTTGAAGTAGCAACAGGACAGGGGACGATTGCTATGGAGATCATCCAGGAACTTCCTACAGTAGATTATATTCTGGTACCTGTAGGCGGGGGCGGACTCATCACTGGTGTATCTACTCTTGCAAAAATGCTGAATCCCAAGATCAAAGTGATCGGCGTTGAGCCTGCAGCTGCAGCAAGCCTGAAGGCGGCGCTGGAAGCAGGTGAGCCGGTAACGCTGCCAAGCGCTAATACTATTGCAGATGGCACGGCTGTTAAGCGTGTGGGAGAAAAAGTATTTCCATATATACAGGAAAATGTAGATGACATCATTACAGTAGAGGACGATGAGCTGATCGGCGCATTTCTCGATATGGTGGAAAATCATAAGATGATCGTGGAAAATTCCGGCCTGCTCACAGTTGCAGCCTTAAAGAAAATGGATCTTAAGAACAAAAAGGCGGTGTCTGTTTTGAGCGGCGGTAACATGGATGTGATTACTATGTCCTCTATCGTCCAGCATGGACTTATCCAGAGAGACAGAATTTTCTCGATCTCTGTTCTGCTTCCGGATAAGCCGGGAGAACTGGTGAATGTGGCGACAGCCGTTGCAAATGCCCAGGGAAATGTTATTAAATTGGAGCATAATCAGTTTGTCAGCACAAACCGTAATGCCGCAGTAGAACTTCGTATCACATTAGAGGCTTTTGGTACAGAACATAAGCGTGAGATTATCAAAGCTCTGGAAGATGTAGGATACAGTCCGAAGGAGATTGGAGCAAAATTATATTAAGCGGCAAAAGCCTGGGTGCAGGAGCCTGCATCCAGGCCGCAGCATATAAGAGAACACTCTGAAGTGACAAGAAATCAGGAAGATTTTGTTACTTCAGAGTGTTTTTGCTTGACTTTAAATGTATGATTGTATACAATTATACAAGAGTATTCTGGAGGAGAGATGAAAAATGGAAGACAGGAAGGTTTATTTGGACAGACATACGAATTTGCTACAGCTGGAAGAGCACATGTATCCCCTTGTAGATGTGGAGAAACCCAATGTGTTCAGAAATCTGTTCCATTATGATGAGATACCGAAAATTGCATTTAATGACAGGATTGTGCCCCACAGTATGCCGGAAGAGATCTGGATCACAGATACAACCTTCCGGGACGGACAGCAGTCCCGGGCGCCTTACAGTACAAAACAGATTGTAGATATTTACGATTATTTTCACAGACTGGGAGGCCCAAACGGAAAGATCCGGCAGTGTGAGTTCTTTTTGTACAGTAAGAAGGACAGAGATGCCGTGTATCAGTGTATGGAAAAAGGATACAAATTTCCGGAGATCACAAGCTGGATCCGGGCCAGTAAGAAAGATTTTGAGCTGGTAAAGGAAATCGGCATGAAAGAAACGGGAATCCTTGTAAGTTGTTCGGATTATCACATTTTTTACAAGCTGAAAATGACAAGAAAGCAGGCGATGGAGCACTATCTTTCTGTCATAAGAGAATGTCTGGAGACAGGAGTCAGTCCCAGGTGCCATTTAGAGGACATTACCAGATCAGACATTTATGGATTTGTGATCCCGTTTTGTCTGGAACTTATGAATCTGATGGAAGAGTATCAGATTCCGGTCAAGATCAGAGTCTGTGATACCATGGGATATGGAGTGAATTACCCGGGGGCTGTGATTCCAAGATCGATCCCGGGCATTATCTACGGACTTAGAGTTCATGCAGGGGTACCCAGTGAACTGATTGAATTTCACGGGCACAATGACTTCTATAAGGCAGTCAGCAATTCTTCTACAGCGTGGCTGTACGGAGCAAGTGCAGTCAACTGTTCTCTCTTTGGAATCGGGGAGAGAACCGGCAATACGCCTCTGGAGGCAATGGTTTTTGAATATGCCCAGCTTAGAGGAACACTGGATGGTATGGACACGACAGTGATCACTGAGCTTGCTGAATATTATGAGAAGGAAATCGGTTACCACATTCCTTCCCGAACACCTTTTGTAGGGAAAAATTTTAATGTAACCCGAGCCGGGATCCATGCAGACGGACTTCTGAAAAATGAAGAGATCTATAATGTGTTTGATACAGATAAATTCCTGAACCGTCCGCCTCTTGTGGCAGTATCCAATACATCCGGACTGGCAGGAATCGCCCACTGGATCAATACATATTTCCACTTGCCGGAGGCAAAGCAGGTAGATAAAAATTCAGAAGTTGTGGCTATGGTAAAAACATGGGTGGATCAGGAATATGAAAGCGGCCGTGTTACTGTATTGACAGACGAAGAACTTTTGAAGGTAATTGATGATGCATGCCGGAAGACAGGAACTACTCTGACTGCACAGGAGGAATAAAGATGGAGGAATATCAGGATCAGTCTCTTAGGGGGAGAGTGTTCCGAAGGCTTAGAAATGACATTTTATCAGGAGTTTACAAGGAACACGATGAGCTGCGCGAGACTACCATAGGCGAAGAGCTGGGGGTCAGCAGAACTCCGGTCCGGGAGGCGCTCCGCCAGCTGGAACTGGAAGGACTTGTAACGATTGTTCCAAATAAAGGTGCTTATGTGACAGGGATTTCCAAAAAAGATGTGCATGATATTTATAAGATCCGTTCCATGCTGGAAGGGATGTGTGCCAGGTGGGCGACAAGATATATTACGCCGGAACAGATTGGAGAGCTGGAAGAAGTTATCCTTCTGTCAGAATTTCATTTGAAACGGAAAAATGAAGAGAAGGCAGTGCAGGTATCTGAACTGGACGGAAAATTTCACAAGGTCTTGTATGAGGCTTCCAATAGTCGTATACTGGAACATGTATTATCTGATTTTCACAAATATGTACAAATGGCCCGTACACATTCCGTGGAATCCAGGGAACGTGCAGAAAAATCTATCGAGGAGCACAGGGCCATTCTGGAAGCCATCAAAGGGAAAGACGAAGATCAGGCAGAAAGACTTGCCAATGCTCATGTAATGAAAGCGATGGAAAATCTTCATATTGAAGAATAGCTGATAGAAGAGCAGTGGAGATGGGAAAGCAAATGTAAACCAGAAAGAAGAAAAGGAGAATACAAAAAATGGAAAGAATCAAAATGACCACCCCTATTGTAGAGATGGATGGAGATGAGATGACAAGGATTCTCTGGAAAATGATCAAGGAGAATCTTTTGGAACCATTTATTGAACTGAACACCGAGTATTATGATCTGGGTCTTGAGCACCGCAACGAAACAAATGATCAGGTGACTGTGGATTCTGCCAACGCGACAAAAAAATATAAAGTTGCCGTAAAGTGTGCGACAATCACACCTAATGCAGCGCGTATGAAGGAATATGATCTGAAGGAAATGTGGAAAAGTCCTAACGGAACCATTCGTGCAATCCTGGACGGCACTGTATTCAGAGCACCTATTGTTGTAAAGGGGATTGAACCCTGTGTGAAAAATTGGAAGAAACCGATCACCATCGCAAGACATGCTTATGGTGACGTCTATAAAGGGGCAGAGATGAAGATTCCGGGAGCCGGAAAAGTAGAGCTTGTGTATACAGCAGAAGATGGAAGCGAGACAAGAGAGCTTGTACATAACTTTACCGGTGCAGGTATTGTACAGGGAATGCACAATATCGATGATTCTATCGCAAGTTTTGCAAGGAGCTGTTTTAGTTATGCGCTGGACACTCATCAGGATCTCTGGTTTGCAACAAAAGATACAATTTCCAAAAAATATGACCATACATTTAAAGATATTTTTCAGGAAATTTATGAGAAAGAATTTGAATCAAAATTCAAGGAAGAAGGCATTGAATATTTCTACACTCTGATCGATGATGCTGTGGCACGTGTAATGAAATCAGAAGGCGGCTATATCTGGGCCTGCAAAAACTATGACGGTGATGTCATGAGCGATATGGTATCTTCTGCATTTGGTTCCCTTGCTATGATGACCTCTGTTCTCGTATCCCCGGAAGGCTATTATGAGTACGAGGCAGCACATGGAACAGTACAGCGTCATTACTATAAGCACCTGAAAGGCGAGGAAACTTCTACAAATTCTGTGGCAACTATCTTTGCATGGACAGGAGCGCTTCGCAAGAGAGGTGAACTGGACGGAAATAAAGAACTTCAGGATTTTGCAGATAAATTGGAAAAAGCCACTATCGATACGATCGAGGAAGGCAAAATGACAAAAGACCTGGCACTCATTACAACAATAGAAAATCCGACTGTACTCAACAGCGAAAACTTCATTAAAGCAATTGCCGAGAAGCTGGCATAAAAGCAATCTGGGACGTAACAAAGTTTAACTTTGTTACGTCCCAGATTGCTTTTAGTGGTGGGTAAAACTGCGCAAAGCCCCGGGTATTTTTACATAAATTTAACAAAAAGATGAAAACTATTTTTACATAACTCCTTTATAATAAAATGGAATATAAGTAAAGAAGGACAGGGAAATCATGAAACGAAAGAATGTAGTATACTTTTTGGCGGCTGCCTGCATTGCCGGAGTGATAGGAGGATGCGGAAGTACGTCTGGATCCGGTTCATCTGACTCGTCGAAATGGCAGGAAATGGGCGAAGTGATTCCGATAACGAGGGAGAATGGATCAGGTACCAGAAGCAGCTTTGCAGAGGCACTTGGTCTGAATATAGAAGGGGTAGATGACCAGGATGAGATCACAGAATCTGCGCAGACAGAGACATCGGGAGAAGATATGCTCCGTGCTGTTGCAGGAGAAAAGAATGGTATCGGCTATGTCACTTACAGTACGGATCTTCAGGAAGGGGATGGAGCAAAAGAAATTACGATAGATGGACAAAAAGCAGAGGATGAAACTATTGAAGAAGACAGCTATCCGCTTACACGAACGCTTTATCTTGCCCACACAAGTGAAGACAAGGATCTGGAAACAGATTTTATAAACTATGTGACGGGGCAGGGACAGGAAACCGTATCAGAGTTTTTTGTGCCCATAGGAGGTAAAGAGGTTTTTTTATCTAATCAGGCATCCGGTACTTTAAAAATACACGGCTCCACAACTCTGGCACCGGTGATAGAGCAGTTGGCAGATGACTATGAGAAAGAAAATTCCAATGCACAGATTGAGGTGGAAGTATCAGATTCTTCAAAAGGTATTACAGATGTACTGACAGGAAAATGTGATATTGCTATGGTATCCCGGCAGCTGTATCAATATGAGACAGAAGTATTAGAAGCAGAAGCAGTTGCAAAAGACGGGATCCGTGTAATCGTAAATGAAGAAAATCCGACAGAAGATATTTCAATGGATACACTGGAGAAAATTTACACTGGAAAAATCAGTAAATGGGAAAATACACAAGAATAGAGGATGAAGAGAAATGGATAATGTATATATGAATCGAGAGTTATCTTGGCTGAAATTTAATGAAAGAGTGCTGGAGGAAGCGGAGAATAAAGAGGTCCCTTTGTGTGAAAGGCTCTCTTTTGCGTCTATCTATCAGACTAATCTGGATGAATTTTTTATGGTCCGGGTTGGTTCTTTGCAGGACCAAAGCCTTCTTGACAAAAAAATCAAAGATAATAAGACCAATATGACTGCAAAGGAGCAGATTGAGGAAATTTTGAGAAGAGTTCATATATTAAATGAACGCCGTGACAAAGTTTATGAAGAACTGATGTCACGTCTGAAAGAGTGGGGATTTTCCCTTACGGATTTCAGAAGCATGGAAAAAAGCGAAAGTGAGTATATGGAAAGATATTTTGCCATGGAGATCGAGCCTTTGATATCGCCTACCGTGGTAGGAAAGCGTCAGCCATTTCCATTTCTTAGAAATAAAGAAATTTACGCGGTAGCTGTTTTGGAAACAAAGAGTAAGAAGCAGAGGATCGGTATCATTCCCTGTACAAATAGCATGGTAGAAAGGCTGATTGCAGTTCCGGACAGGTCAGGAACATATATGCTGGCTGAAGAACTGATTCTGCATTACATGCCGAGAGTTTTTAAAGGCTATCAGATCAGGGCCAAATCATTGATCCGCGTAACGAGAAATGCAGATATAGATGCTGACGCCTTATATGATGAAGATTTGGATTATAGGGAATTTATGGCAGATTTAATTAAAAAAAGAAAAAAACTTTCTCCGGTCCGGCTGGAACTGTCCAGGGAGATGGACGGAGATATCGTAGGTATTCTCTGTAAATACCTTGATTTAGAGGAAGCCAGAGTATTTCGTCAAAGCACACCCCTTGATCTGTCTTTTTCTTCTAAAATCCAGGATATGCTAAGAAAGAACCCGGAATTGTTTTTTGAAAAGCGCACGCCACAGAAATCTTCCTCTTTTGAAGATGGAAGAGGAATTATAGAGCAGATAAGAGAGTCGGATAAAATGCTTTCCTATCCCTATGAATCCATTCGTCCGTTCCTCCGGATGCTAAATGAGGCGGCAGAGGATGAAAACGTGATTTCCATTAAAATGACACTCTATCGTCTGGCAAAACAAAGTAAGGTTGTTGAGGCATTGGTGGAAGCAGCGGAAAACGGAAAAGAAGTTGTCGTTTTGGTAGAGCTGCGTGCCAGATTTGATGAGGAAAATAACATTGAATGGTCAAGACGTCTGGAAGAGGCAGGCTGTCAGGTGATCTATGGTCTGGAAGGCTATAAGGTGCACTCCAAACTCTGTCTCATCACGAGAAAAAATGAAGGAAAGATTGAATATATCACTCAGATCGGAACAGGAAATTACAATGAAAAGACCTCCAGACTGTATACAGACCTTTCTCTTATGACGGCAGATCCGGATATTGGCATGGAAGCATCAGCTGTATTCCAGGCGTTGTCAAAAGGTGAGACTGTGGAAAGTTCCAGTCACCTCTTAGTAGCGCCAAAATGCCTTCAGTCCCGGGTCCTGGAAATGATGGACGAAGAGATAAGGCAGGCAAAAGAAGGACAGCCGGCTTATATCGGATTAAAGTTAAATTCTTTGACAGATAAAAAAATTATTGATAAACTGATAGAAGCGTCGGAAGCAGGAGTGAAGATCGATATGGTGATTCGCGGTATCTGCTGTCTGGTTCCACAGGTAGAGGGAAAAACAGAAAATATCCGTGTCATCAGTATTGTCGGAAGATTTCTGGAACACTCCAGAATCTATATTTTCGGATGCGGCGAGCGGGCCAGATATTACATTGCCTCTGCAGATTTTATGACTCGGAATACTGTGCGCCGGGTAGAAGTGGCGGCGCCTGTGCAGCAGCAGAATCTGAAAGAACGACTTCAGGCTATGTTTGATCTTATGTTGAGGGACAATCAGAAGGCACGGCACGAAACGGCTGACGGCAGTTACCTTTTTGTTCGCATCGAGGATCCTGACACAGTTAAAGTAAACTCACAGGAATACTTTTATGAGGAGGCTTACGAAAAGGCAGGACAAATGTAAGATAAGAGTGGTGGTAGAATGATATGGAAACTTGGAGAGAGGCTGGAGCAGATTGAGACAGAAACATGGAAGGAGACAAGGCCTCCGGCTGTATTTCTCACTGATTCCAAAAATGCCCGCCGGGATTTGGAATTGGCAGGTATACAGTATGAAAATGAAATACAGACCAACAAGATAGGATTTTGTAAACTGGAAACACAGCAGGAATGCCTGGCGGGTACACTTTGTATCCCCAGGCTTTTGGACGTGCTTGGAAGCAGATACCGCATTTACTTTTTTGTGAATCAAGATCATGTTGTACTTGTAGATGATGAAGATTTTTCTATGAGGCTGATCCGAAGGATCAAAAGAAAAAAGACCCATCAAGGAGAAACAAAGGAACGGTTCATATATAATTTTATTGCTGAATTTATGAGCAGAGATCAGGAAATTTTGATGCAGTATGAGAAAATCCTTATGCGCATGGAAGAAGACGTCATGCAGGGGAAAATTGAAAATTTCCAGAGGGAACTGATGCCGATACGAAGAAAACTTCTGACACTTCGCGGCTATTATGATGAAATGATGGATATGGGAACAGAGCTTGAGGAAAATGAAAATGGATTTTTCGCCAAGAAACAGCTCAAATATTTCGGGACACTTTCCAATCGGGCAGACCGGCTGATGGGGAGGACTGCCCATTTGCTGGAATACGCACAGCAGGTGCGAGATCTGTATCAGGCACAGGTGGATGCAAAACAGAATAGTAATATGCAGTTTCTGACTGTGTTGTCCACCATTTTCTTCCCCCTCACCTTAATTACCGGATGGTACGGTATGAATTTTGAAAATATGCCGGAGCTGAAAAACGGATATCCCGGCGTTATTGCACTAAGTTTGATCGTTATTGTTGTCTGTATTTTAATCTTTAAAAAGAAAAAAATTCTCTGATTTTATTCCTGGGAGGCGAGAGCCTCCCATTTTTCATATAATCCTTCCAATTCAGCTGCAATGTCAGCTTTTTCTCTGGCAAGTTCCTGACAGCGTATAGAATTGGTATATACTTCCTCCAGCGTCATCAGCTCATCAATCTGTCCGTCTCGTTCCTCCAGAGAAGTTATGCGTTCCTCTGTCTTCTTCAGATCATTCTGTCGTTTCCGTTCCCGTGCCTTTTCTTCTTTTTGCTCCTGCCAGCTTAACTTGGCTTCGGAGGCTGCTTCGGCAGCCGGGGCATTATCACAGGATGGAACTGACGCGTATGCGGCAGTCAATTCCTCCCGCTTTTCCAGATAATAGTCATAATTGCCGATATAGTTGACAAATGTTTTGTTTACAAGTTCCAGGATCCTGGTGGCCGTTTGGTTAATGAAATATCGGTCATGGGACACATAGAGGACGGTGCCTTTGTAATTATTCAGAGCGTTTTCCAGAATTTCTTTGGAGGCGATATCCAGATGGTTGGTAGGCTCATCAAGAATGAGGAAATTTGCTTCCGAAAGCATAAGCTTTGCCAGGGAAACACGTCCCCTCTCTCCGCCGCTTAAATCTCCGATAAGCTTAAAAACATCATCCCCCGTGAAGAGGAAAGCAGCCAGCATATTGCGGATTTCCGTGTTTGTAAGAGAAGGATATGCATCTGAAATTTCTTCAAATATAGTTTTTTCCATATGAAGAACATGATGTTCCTGGTCATAGTATCCGATATGCACGTTTGTCCCAAGTGTAAAGCTTCCGCTGTCAGCAGGCAAAACCCGGTTCAGGATTTTAAGGAGGGTTGTCTTGCCGGTTCCGTTATCTCCGATTACCGCTACATGTTCGCCTCTTTTGATTTCAAAGCTGACATTTTCAAAAAGGGGCTGGGACGGAAAAGATTTGCTTAAGTGATCTACGGAAAGAACATCATTTCCGCTGACACAGGAAGGTTCCAGCACCAGATGGATATCTGTTCTTTGCTCCGCAGGCTTTTCTATGCGTTCCATTTTTTCCAGCATTTTTTCCCGGCTTTCTGCACGCTTGATTGACTTTTCCCTGTTAAAAGAGCGGAGCTTTTCGATCACGGCTTCCTGATGGCGGATCTCCTGCTGCTGATTGAGATACTCTTTCATCCTTGCTTCACGGATTTGCTGCTTTTTACGGGAGTAATCTGTGTAATTGCCAAGGTAGGTCATAATGGAACCCTGTTCAATTTCAATGACCTTTGTTACCACTCTATTGAGAAAATAGCGGTCATGGGAGACGATAAGCACGGCACCGGAATAATTCAGAAGATAAGTTTCCAGCCAGGAGATCGAATTAAGATCCAGATGGTTGGTAGGCTCATCTAAAAGAAGGACATCCGGTTTTGTAAGAAGAAGTTTGCCTAATGCTACACGTGTTTTTTGACCACCGGAAAGAGCGTCTACCGGTTTGGAGAATTCTTCTTCGTCAAAACCAAGCCCCTTGAGTACTCCCACAATTTCACTTTCGTAGGCATAGCCATTTTCACGTTCAAACCGGTCAGACAAACGGTGATAAGTATTCAGTCGCTCAGTAAGTTGTTCGCCCGCAAGGTTGGGAATTTCCTGTTCAATTCGGCGGATCTCTTTTTCCAGTGATATGATCTCCGCTTTGGCAGTGCGTACTTCTTCGTAAATAGTGTTTCCTCCGGAGAGATTCTGGTGCTGGGAAAGATAGCCAAGAGATTTTCCTTTCGATAAAGTAATGCTGCCGCCGTCAAGTGGCAGTTCTCCCACGATCATTTTCAGTATTGTTGATTTTCCAGCTCCGTTGATCCCAACAAGTGCTGCTTTTTCATATTCTTCTATGTGAAAGGAGCCGTTTTTTACAATGACATCCTCACCAAATGCTTTTTCAATTGAATGACATGCTAGTATCATAAATATATACCTCCGGGACTATTATATCGGTGATTTGTGAAGGTGTCAATTTTCTGCAATTCTTTATATAAAATCTAATATTCCAAAGTTTTCCGAACAAAAATTTGACTTTGAACAAACAATTCTATATAATGTAGACAGAAAAAGATTGGGAAGGTGAAAAGAGTGGAAAGCAGAGAAATTTCGCAGGCAGTCATACGGAGGCTCCCAAGATATTACAGGTATTTAGGAGAACTGCTTGAAAATGGGGTGGAACGTATCTCTTCAAATGATCTGAGTAAGAGAATGCAGGTAACTGCATCCCAGATTCGGCAGGATTTAAATAATTTCGGCGGATTTGGCCAGCAGGGATATGGATATAATGTGAAATATCTTTATACAGAGATAGGAAAGATCCTCGGTTTGGAGGAAGAACATGGAATGATCATCATCGGGGCAGGAAATCTGGGTCATGCTCTGGCGAATCATGCAGGATTTGAAAAGCGGGGATTTGTATTAAAAGGCATTTTTGATGTTAATCCTACTTTAAAGGGAATGACAATTCGTGGAGTGCCTATTTATATGATGGATGAGCTGGAAGATTTTATGAAGAACAGTGATATTGAGATCGGAATCCTCACCATACCTAAGGCAAAGGCAATTGAAGTGGCAAATCAGCTGGTGGACTATGGGATAAAGGCGATTTGGAACTTTGCCCATACAGATCTGAATTTGCCGGATAACGTGATCGTGGAAAATGTACACTTATCGGAAAGCCTGATGAGATTATCCTATAATATCAGCCGTTACAACGAGGAACATAGGGCTGAAAAATAGCGGGGATATGACAGCGTGTGAAGTAAGCGTGTGCGAAAGGACAGGCTTTCTTTACACGCTTTTTCAATAGAAAACTTCGTTTCCTGTTGCGGATTCTTTGTTCTATATAAATAAAATAAATAAAAAGGGGGTTGACAGTATGAGATATTTGCCGGATGGAAGACAAATGAAGGCAGCGGATGGGTATACGATACGGGAGAAAAAAATGCCGTCTCTTATCCTGATGGAAAGGGCGGCAAGAACTTTTGTAGAAACGGTATGTGAAACAGATGCAGATCTGTCAGATGTATGTGTTGTATGCGGATCCGGAAATAATGGCGGAGATGGATTTGCTATCGCCAGACTTCTTCTGGAAAGAGGAGCGGGAGTATCAGCCTGTATGGTGGGAAACCCTGATCATTGTACCGAAGAGACAAAGAGGCAGATTCAGCTTTTCCGGGAGGCAGGAGGAACCATAGAGGAAGGTTTTACGGAGAGAAAATGCAGCCTGCTTATCGATGCCATATTCGGGGCAGGGCTTAGCAGGCGTGTGGAAGGGCATTACCTGGAATGTATTCAGGCGATGAACCGGTCTGAGGGGAAAAAAGTGGCAGTAGATGTACCCTCCGGAGTTTCCACATCTACCGGAGAGGTTGTAACCGACGCTTTCCGGGCAGAGCTGACAGTCAGTTTTCAGTGTGAAAAACTTGGCTGTGTACTTTATCCGGGGAAGGAGTTTGCCGGAGAAGTAAAGGTAACGGATATAGGAGTCGATGTCTCAGAGATGCCGGGGGACAGAGATGTAGCCTATGCACTGGAGCAGGAGGATGCGGCGAAAATGCTGCCGAAGCGCAGAGAGGATTCTCATAAAGGGACTTATGGAAAGGTTCTTATTATCGCCGGAAGCAAAGGAATGGCCGGAGCAGCTTATCTGGGCGCACTGGCGGCCTATAAGACGGGGGCAGGTCTGGTACAGATCTATACGTCAGAGGATAACCGGGCTGTACTGCAGACGCTTCTTCCGGAGGCAATCGTTCGCTGTTATGATTTCTTTGACGAACGGGAACTTTTGCAGCTGCTGAAATGGGCGGATGTGGTGAGTATTGGTTCCGGGCTTGGAACCAGCGACAAATCACGGAGGATTTTACAGGCAACACTGGAAAATGTAGAGGTTCCCTGTGTTGTGGATGCGGACGGATTGAATCTTTTATCTGCGCACAGCCGCTATATGAAAAATCTTGTCCGTGGTCAGTTTATTTTTACTCCCCATATGAAAGAAATGTCCAGGATAACAAGGAAATCAGTGGAAGAACTTCGAAACAGCCGAATGGAAATATTAAAGCAGTTTGCCGGAGAATATGATGTTACATGTGTACTGAAAGATGCGCGCACGTGTATTTTCAGTCCCGGGGAGCATCCTTTTGTGAATTTGTCAGGAAATGCGGCTATGGCAAAGGCAGGAAGCGGAGATGTTCTTGCAGGTGTGATCACAGGTCTTCTTGCACAGAAAATGTCCTGTTTTGATGCAGCGGTCCTAGGTGTTTACCTTCACGGACTGGCAGGAGATGAGGCAAAAAGGGAGAAGGGAAGCTACAGCGTGCTTGCAAGAGACCTGGCGGAAAATATCGGGACTGTTCTGAAAAGACTGGAGGAATGATCGTATGAAAAAATACAGCAGAGTCTGCGCCAGAATAGATTTGGACGCAGTGGAATATAATCTGGATATGATGAAGCAAAACATCAAAGAAGAAACGAAGATGATCGGCGTGATCAAGACGGACGGATATGGCCATGGCGCCGTGCAGATTGCCAGATATGTAATGGAAGAAAAAGATTATATATGGGGATATGCAGTTGCCACTCTGGATGAGGCTGTTCTATTGAAGAAAAATCAGGTGAAGAAGCCGGTTTTGGTTCTGGGCTGTATTTTCCCGGATCAGCGGGATATTATGATAGAGCAGGAAGTACGTATGACCTGCTATACATTGGAAATGGCAGAAGATATTTCCAAGAGGGCACAAAAATTGAATCAAAAGGCATATATCCACATTAAACTGGATACAGGAATGTCCAGGCTGGGCTTTCAGATTACAGAGGAGAGTGTGGAAGAGATCTGCCGGATTGCTTCTTTGCCGAATCTGGTATTGGAGGGCATGTACTCTCATTTTGCCACAGCAGATGAAACAGATAAGACATTTACAAAAAAGCAGTTAGAGCGCTATCTGTGGATGAAAGAGAAGCTGGAGGAACGGAAGGTCACATTTCCTTATTATCACTGCTCAAACAGTGCGGGTATTATTGATGTAAAGGAAGCCAATATGGATCTTGTCCGTGCGGGAATTTCCACTTATGGTCTTTATCCTTCCAATGAAGTGGAAAAGAAGAATGTTCCCCTGAAGCCGGCGCTACAGCTGATCAGTCATGTGGCTCATGTGAAATGGGTGGAGAGCGGAACGCCTGTAAGCTATGGATGCACATACGTGACAAAAAGGAGAACACGCATTGCGACCATACCTGTAGGTTACGGAGACGGTTATCCAAGGAGTCTGTCCAATAAAGGCTATGTCCTGATCCGCGGAAAGAAAGCGCCCATTCTGGGGCGGGTATGTATGGATCAGTTTATGGTTGATGTCACAGACATAGATGCGGTAACCTTCCAAGACAGGGTAACTTTGGTAGGGACGGACGGAGGAGAGGATCTCCCCGTGGAAGTGTTAAGTGATCTTTCCGGCAGATTCAATTATGAGTTTGTATGTGATCTTGGAAAACGAATACCAAGAGAATTTATCCGGAACGGTAAAGTTGTGGAACAGATGGATTATTTTGCATAGGATTCAGGTGATGCATACTTTGGAATACATCCGAAAAAGCTGGCAATACTAGAAATATCTTAAGCAAATCGGAGTGTGAACAAAGGTGCAGGTAAAGCGAGGAGACATTTATTATGCAGATCTAAGTCCGGTGGTGGGATCAGAGCAGGGAGGAGTCCGGCCGGTACTGATCATCCAGAATAATATTGGAAACAGACACAGCCCTACTGTGATATGTGCGGCCATTACTTCCCGCATGAATAAGGCAAAACTGCCTACGCATGTGGAAATTGATGCAGGTAAATATCAGATTGTCAAAAATTCAGTGATCTTACTGGAACAAATCAGGACGATTGATAAAAGAAGGCTGAAAGATATGGTATGCCATCTGGACAAAGAACTAATGAATAAAGTTGATGAAGCGCTGAAGATCAGTTTTGAGCTTCATACATAATAACAAAGGAGCAGGAGAAGAAAAGCTATGGAAGAAGGCAGTTTGTTTCAGAGAATGAAACAGATTTTTCAAGGAGATGATGAAGAAAAAGAAGCTTTGGGCCAGGAGGCGGCAGAGCTGATACGGAACATTTTCCGGTATATGGATAAGGATGCAAGAGATATTATGACACACAGGCGTGACATTGTTGCGATAGACGGAGAAGAAACGCTGGAAGAGGCACTGAAATTTATGCTGGAAGAGAGCCATTCCAGGTTTCCCATCTATCAGGAAGATATTGACGGGATCATAGGTACCATGCATCTTAGAGAAGCGATGAGATGCTACTTTAATGAAGAACAGCGGCAAAAGTCAGTGAAAGAACTGAAGGATTACATACGCCCGGTTACATTTATCCCGGAGACAAAGAGTATTGACACACTGTTTAAAGAAATGCAGGCCGGAAAACAGCATGTGGTAATTGTACTGGATGAATACGGACAGACAGCAGGACTTGTTGCCATGGAAGATATTCTGGAAGAGATCGTGGGAAATATTTTAGATGAATATGATGAGGAAGAGGAAATGCTGACCTTAAGTCCCGATGGTTCTATGCTGGCAAAGGGATTTATGGATCTGGAAGATCTGGAAGAAAGTTTAAAAATCAGCTTTGATAAAGAGGAGTATGAGACTTTGAATGGTTTTCTCATCGATCAGCTGGATCGTATACCGGCAGAAGATGAGCACTGTGTGATAGAGTATGAAGGATATTGTTTCACAGTTCTTTCTGTAGACAACAATGCAATTCAGACAGTTAAGATTGAAAAAATATCCAAGGAGTGATAAAATAGAAAAAGTGTGAATAAAAAGGATAAATGCAAGGAGAGAGAAAAACATGTCAGGACATTCAAAGTTTGCCAATATTAAACATAAAAAAGAAAAAAACGATGCGGCAAAAGGAAAGATTTTTACAAAAATCGGTAAGGAGCTGGCGGTAGCCGTTAAAGAGGGCGGAAGCGCCGATCCGGCTAATAACAGCAGACTTCGGGATGTCATTGCAAAGGCGAAAGCGAATAATATGCCTAATGACACGATCGAAAGAAATATTAAGAAAGCAGATGGAGATGCAAACTCTGCCAATTATGAACATATTACATATGAAGGATATGGACCGGGGGGAACGGCGATTATTGTAGAAGCGCTGACAGACAATAAGAATCGTACAGCGTCCAACGTAAAGAGCGCCTTTACAAAGGGAAGCGGAAACGTAGGTACTCCGGGATGTGTTTCCTTTATGTTTGACAAAAAGGGACAGATCATTGTAGCAAAGGAAGATTACGATGGAGATGCAGATGATCTGATGATGCAGGCGCTGGATGCCGGAGCAGAAGATTTTGCAGAAGAGGAAGACAGTTATGAAATCCTGACAGCACCGGATGATTTCAGTGCAGTGCGTCTTACTCTGGAGGAAGCAGGGATTGTCATGGCCCAGGCGGAAGTGACAATGATACCGCAGACATGGGTGGAATTGACAGAGGAAAAGGATATCCAGAATATTCAGAAAACTCTGGATCTTCTGGATGACGATGACGATGTACAGGACGTTTACCATAACTGGGACGCATAGGTGGCTTTTATGGAACTGGAATATATCGGAGAATTGAAAAAAGAATTGGTCGACTTTTTCATAGAGATGCAGGAATACCGCCAGTATTTTAAAAGAAAACTTTATGAAGAAGCATTTCAGAAATGTTACGAAAATCATAGAGAGATGCTTGCCAAGATCATTGAGGTCTGTGAGAAAGCCGAGGACAAGGACGCTGTCTTAGAAGAATTGTCCGGCGCAATTCCAGAGTATGCTCATAGTCAGATCAATGTCCAGAAAAATAGAGGTAAAAAGGAAGGCCTCATGGTAGATTACAATATGTCCATGGTGACATTTGTTATACCGATTCTTGGCTACAGCAGGAACGAATCCTGCGACAGGCTGATCGATCTCATGATCAAAAAGTGGAATGTCAAGCCTATGACAATGAGAATCCAGAAGTCAGAATATGAGAAGATGAAAAACGGTTTCAAATCTCGCCTGTGTTATATCACAACTGCTGTGTGCGCAAGTAGAAATCAGAGGGATGACTGTTATGAACTGAATCTTTTGAGAGATTATCGGGACAGATATCTTGCGGCAGACAGAAAAGGAGAGGCGTTGATCGAGGAGTATTACAATGTGGCACCCACTATCGTAAACCGTATTAACAAAGAGGAAAACGCCGGTGAAATTTACGAGAACATTTATCAGGAATATCTTCAGAAGTGCGTCCATCTGATCGAAACAGGGAGGATGGAAAAATGCGGAGAGATTTATGCTGAAATGGTAGAAGAGCTGGAGAAAAAATACTTATTTTCATAGAAGGAGGAGTCAAATTGAGCAATTACAAAATAGAGACAAAATGTATCCAGTCCGGGTACACACCGAAAACAGGCGAACCAAGAGTGGTTCCCATCTATCAGAGCACTACGTTTAAATACGATACAAGCGAGCAGATGGGACGTCTTTTTGATCTGGAAGATTCCGGATATTTTTATACACGTCTGCAAAATCCGACGAACGACGCGGTTGCAGCGAAAATCTGCGATCTGGAAGGCGGAGTTGCAGCAATGCTGACTTCATCCGGACAGGCAGCAAGCTTTTACGCCATTATGAATATTGTAGAAGCGGGGGATCACATCGTATGCGCTTCTGCGGTTTACGGAGGAACTTATAACCTTTATGCGCATACCATTCGGAAAATGGGTGTGGAAGCTACTTTTGTAGATCCGGACTGCAGTGAGGAAGAACTCAATGCTGCATTTAAGGAAAATACAAAGGCAGTATTCGGTGAGACGATCGCCAACCCGGCGCTGGTGGTGCTGGATATCGAAAAATTTGCAAAAGCGGCTCATGATCACGGCGTACCGTTGATCGTTGACAATACATTTGCAACTCCCATCAATTGCCGTCCTTTTGAATGGGGGGCTGATATTGTGACTCATTCTACAACAAAGTATATGGACGGACATGCATCTGCAGTGGGCGGGGCAATTGTTGACAGCGGAAATTTTGACTGGGAAGCTCATAAAGAAAAATTCCCGGGCCTTACCACACCGGATGAGACATATCACGGAATTGTCTATACCCAGAAGTTTGGAAAAGGCGCTTACATCACCAAGGCAACTGCACAGCTTATGAGAGATCTTGGTTCCATTCAGTCTCCGCAGAATGCATTCCTTTTGAATATCGGGCTGGAGACACTCCATCTTAGAGTGCCGAGACATTGTGAAAATGCCGTAAAAGTTGCTTCTTACCTGAAGGGTCATGAAAAGGTTGCATGGGTACACTGCCCGTCTCTGGAAGGAGATCCTTACTATGACCTTGCAAAGAAATATATGCCAAACGGAACATGCGGCGTTATCACATTCGGTCTGAAAGGCGGAAGAGAAGCTTCTGTAAAAATGATGGACAGCTTGAAGCTGGCAGCAATCGTAACTCATGTGGCAGACGCCAGAACATGCGTCCTTCATCCGGCGAGCCATACCCACCGCCAGATGAACGATCAGGAGCTTCTGGAAGCTGGCGTTCAGCCGGATCTGATCCGTTTTAGCGTCGGTATCGAGAACGCAGACGATATCATCGCTGACCTGGAGCAGGCGCTGGCGCAGGTATAAGCAGATATAACTGCCTGCTGTTTTCTGGAAAAATCGGATAAAACTTCAAGTATAAAAAGAAAAGCCACCTCCATACTAATAACATCGGTGTACATGGGAAAATGCTTCTGTACATTGATGGGAAAGCAGTATGGAGGTGTTTTTTGTCGTGGAAAATGTGAACGAAAGTAACGGTAAGCAAAATAACATAAGCGATCGTATAGAAAACAGCACAGGAAATGAGACAGAACAAAAGAATGAACAGATCAAGGAAATGGGAAGCCTGGATCTTCAGGAAGATTCTTCCTGCCACAGGATTAAGCTGATTACGATTATTGGAGAGATTGAGGGGCATGAGTCTGTGTCCGGCAGTACAAAGGCGACGAAATACGAGCATCTTCTCCCTATGCTTGCGGAAATCGAGGACAATCAGGAGATAGACGGACTTTTGATCCTTTTAAATACCCTTGGAGGAGATGTGGAAGCAGGTCTTTCTATAGCAGAACTGATTGCATCCTTAAGTAAACCGACGGTGTCTCTTGTGCTGGGAGGAAGTCATTCCATCGGCGGCCCTCTGGCAGTATCTGCAGACTATTCCTTCATTGTGCCAAGCGGTACGATGATCATCCATCCGGTGCGTTCCAATGGCATGTTCATTGGCGTAATGCAGAGTTTTCGTAATATAGAAAAAACGCAGGACCGCATCACAGGTTTTCTGGCAAGACATTCCCATATGAAGCAGGAGCGGATTGAAAAGCTGATGCTGAACTCGACACAGCTTGTCAAAGATGTGGGAACATTGCTGGAAGGGGAAGACGCCGTCCGGGAAGGGCTGATCGATGAAGTAGGCGGTTTAAGCGACGCATTGAAGAAGCTTCATCAGATGATCGATGAGAGGAAGAAAAGGGAAAAGTAGGAATCGGCAATATTCCAGCAGCAGCTCTTTATAGTTCAATTTCTAAATGCACATCAGGAAAGGGACTTCAATGCTTTTGTAACTATTTACACAGCAAAGGGGTCGCTTTTCTGTGGGGAGACAGCAGTAAGAAAGCGCCATTTGAAAGGTTTTTAGAAAAAATGAAAAATTATGTCAAATATATGGACAACCATCTTTACATATGTTAACATATATCTAAAGCATTATATCTTCACAATCTTTTGTGTCTTCTGCAGGAAATTGTAAGCATCTTAGACTTGTTTCCTGTATCTTATTTTCTAAATACACATCAGGAAAGATATCTCAATGCTTTTACGACTGATTTATATACAGTAAAGAGGTTCTTTCCTGGATGGTATGGAAAATAGAATAAGGCAGGACAAACAGAACCAGGGGGGAGGAAGAGCCTCTTCATATGATTAAGAAAAGGAGGCTGCCTATGGAAAAAGCGACACAAGACGTCAGAAGAATTAATGCATCGACGGAAGAGCATGAGCTTGAGAACCGATATAAAAAGTACAAGCGAATCCTTGAAGGACTTACGATCATGAGTGATATTTTCATGCGGAATGTCTTGAAAAAGCGGGAATGCACAGAGTATATTTTGCGGATCATTATGGACAGAGAAGATTTGGAAGTGAAGGAGCAGATTCTGCAGAAGGATTATAAGAATCTGCAGGGAAGATCAGCCATTCTTGACAGCGTTGTTTGTGATATGGAAGAGAAACGGTATAATGTAGAGATTCAGCAGGAAAACGAAGGGGCTTCCGTAAAAAGAGCGAGATATCACAGTAGCCTGCTAGATGTAAACGAGTTGAAGGAAGGACAGACTTTTGAGGAACTGCCAGAGAGTTATGTGATTTTTATTGCGAGAAACGATGTGCTTGGCTATGGACTTCCCATTTATCATATTACTAAAAAGGTTGAAGAAGTGCGGGAGGATTTCCGAGACGGTGCTCACATTATCTATGTGAATGCAAAAATCAAGGATAAAGAGACAGCATTGGGGCGCTTGATGTATGATCTGCAATGCAGAACTGCAGACGAAATGTTTAGCGAGATTCTGGCAGAGCGTGTCAGGGAGTTAAAGGAAACGCCGGAAGGAGTGGACAGTATGTGTCGTGAGATGGACGAGATTTACAATGAAGGAATTGAGAGAGGACTGGAGAAAGGAAAAATGGAAATGAAACAGGAAACTGTTTTATCTATGGCTAATTTGGGCATGCCGGTGGAGCAGATCGCAGCGGTAGTAAAAGAGAGCATTGGTATGGTTCAGAAGTGGATTTCCGAAGGCAAGACAGCTGTATAACAGGTGAGGCAAAAACAACTCCAGCTCTTTGTGAGCCGGAGTTGTTTACTATAATCTACATATTCGTATATCCCATCAGATACTGATCCACCTCACGGGCGCACTGCCGGCCTTCAGCGATGGCCCAGACAACGAGTGACTGGCCGCGGCGCACATCCCCGGCTGTGAATACTTTTTCTTTGCCGGTTGCAAAAGAGGAGGGGGCAGTGGAAATCGTGCCCCGGGCTGTGCGCTCCAGTTGAAATGCGTCAGTGATATAATCCTCACATCCGGTAAAGCCGGCTGCAATGAGCAGAAGATCAGCTTCTATGATCTGTTCACTGTCTTTTACTTCTGTCATCTTACCGTTTTCAAACCGGACTTTAACTGTGCGAATGCCTGTCAGATGGCCTTTTTCGTCGGATAAAAATTCTTTGACTGTTGTCTCATATATACGGGGATCATGTCCGAAGAGAGCACAGGCTTCTTCCTGACCGTAATCTGTCTTACAGATCCTGGGCCATTCAGGCCATGGATTGGATGCCAGGCGTTCATCCGGAAGTTTCGGCATCATTTCAATCTGGGTGACAGAGGTGCAGCCCTGGCGGATGCAGGTGCCGACACAGTCGTTCCCGGTATCACCGCCTCCTACAATGACTACCTTTTTCCCTTTGGCAGAGATGGGAGATGTCTGATCCATCAGATGTTTGGTGGCGGCAGTCAGGAAGTCCACAGCAAAATGAATTCCTTTTACCTGGCGGTTTTCACCGGCCAGATCCCGCGGCTTTTTGGAGCCGCAGCAAAGGACAACGGCATCATAATCTTTCAGGATTTTTTTTTCGTCTATATTTTTCCCTACATCTGCATTTGTAACAAAGCGGATCCCTTCTGTCTCCATAAGAGAGAGACGACGGAGCACTATAGATTTATCCAGCTTCATATTTGGAATGCCGTACATAAGAAGTCCGCCGGGACGGTCTTCCCGTTCGAATACAGTAACCTGATGCCCACGTTGATTCAGCTGATCAGCAACGGCAAGCCCTGCAGGACCGCTGCCGATGACGGCTACGGTTTTTCCGGTGCGTACGGGCGGAATGACAGGCTGCATATTTCCTGATGCAAAGCCGGTTTCGATGATGAAAAGTTCATTGTCTTTAATGGTAACCGGATCATCATTCAGACCGCATATGCAGGCTTTTTCGCAGAGCGCAGGACATACGCGTCCGGTAAATTCCGGGAAATTGTTTGTTTTTCTAAGGCGCCAAAGAGCTTGTGAAAAATTTCCGTGATAGACTTCATCGTTCCACTCCGGGATCAGGTTGTGAAGAGGACAGCCTGTAACCATTCCCTTAAGGACAAGGGCGGACTGGCAGAAGGGAACGCCGCAGTTCATACAGCGCGCCCCCTGTTTTTGACGTTCTTCTGCGGAAAGGGGCGGATGAAATTCATGATAATCCTGAATCCGCTCTTTTGGAGCAGAGGATGGATTTTCTGTTCGTTGATATTCTAAAAAACCAGTTGGTTTTCCCATAAGATCAGTTCCTCCTTCGGCTTATTTCTGGATTTCATAGAATGCTTCCAGTGCGGCATCCTCGTGTGAGAGCCCTTTTTCTTCATATTTGCTGATCGCATGAAGCATCTTTTGATAATCATTGGGAAGGATTTTCTTAAATCCCGGAAGATAAGCGTCAAAGTGTTCCAGGATATCTCTGGCAAGAAGAGAGGAAGTCTCTTTTTCATAATCCTTCAAAATATTTTTTAATTCTGCAATATCATGCTTTTCTGTCACTTCGGACATGGTAACCATTTCTTTGTTCAGTTTCTTATAAAGCTGATGTTCAAGATCCAGGACATAGGCAATGCCCCCGCTCATTCCGGCGGCAAAGTTTTTCCCGGTTGGTCCCAGGATCACTGCACATCCGCCGGTCATATATTCCAGACCGTGGTCGCCGCAGCCTTCGGATACTGCTGTGGCCCCTGAGTTGCGGACACAGAAACGTTCTCCGGCTACGCCGCATACATAAGCTTTCCCGGAAGTGGCCCCGTAGAGAGCAACATTTCCGATAATAATATTTTCAGAAGCAGAAAAGGTGCTTCCCTTGGGCGGATAGACAACCAGTTTTCCGCCGGAGAGTCCCTTGCCGAAATAATCATTGGCGTCACCCTCCAAAGTAAGGGTCAGGCCTTTTGGGATAAAAGCGCCAAAGGACTGTCCGCCTCCGCCCTGACAGTGTACAGTGAAGGTGTCTTCTTTCAGCGTATCCTGGAAGTTTTCTGTAATGACAGAACCGAGAATCGTGCCGACAGTACGGTTTACACTGTTCACCTGGATGGATTCACTGTGCTTTTTGCCTGTTTTCAGTGCCTTTGCAAAGCGGGGCAGTAAGATGGATTCATCAATGGTTTTTTCCAGTTCAAAGTTATAAACATCTTCCGGATGAAAATGGATCGCACTTTCTTCTGGGAAGGAGGAGAGAATGCGGGACAGATCAATGCCGCGGCGGGAGGAACCGTCCGGTTCATGACGCATAGTCAGGCATTCTGTATGACCTGTCATTTCAGCGAGAGTTGCAAAGCCAAGTTTTGCCATGATCTCTCGTAATTCCTCTGCAATAAACAGCATAAAATTCATGACATATTCCGGTTTCCCGCGGAAACGCTTCCGCAGACATTCATTCTGTGTAGCCACACCGACAGGACAGGTGTCCAGATTGCAGACGCGCATCATCATGCAGCCCAGTGTAACAAGGGGTGCGGTGGCAAATCCAAATTCCTCTGCACCAAGAAGAGATGCGATGGCAACATCCCGGCCGCTCATGAGTTTGCCGTCCGTTTCAAGGATGACACGGCTTCTTAAATGGTTTCGGATCAGCGTCTGATGAGTTTCAGCCAGTCCCAGTTCCCAGGGCAGTCCTGCATGGTGGATGGAGCTTTGGGGAGCGGCGCCCGTACCTCCGTCGTGGCCTGAGATAAGGACAACCTGTGCGCCTGCCTTTGCAACACCGGATGCAATGGTGCCGACGCCTGCCTCGGAGACAAGTTTCACGGCGATACGTGCTTTCCGGTTTGCATTTTTCAGATCATAAATAAGCTGCGCCAGATCTTCAATGGAATAAATATCGTGATGAGGCGGAGGCGAGATCAGGGATACGCCGGGGGTAGAGTGCCTGGTCTTGGCAATCCACGGATACACCTTTTTACCGGGCAGATGTCCGCCTTCGCCGGGCTTTGCGCCCTGTGCCATTTTGATCTGAATTTCTTTGGCGCTGACCAGATATTCGCTGGTGACTCCAAATCGTCCTGAAGCGACCTGCTTGATGGCGCTGTTTTTTTCTGTGCCCAGCCGTTCCGGTTTTTCGCCGCCTTCACCGGAGTTAGATTTTCCGCCCAGGCGGTTCATGGCGATTGCCAGACATTCGTGGGCTTCTTCGGAGATAGAGCCGTAGGACATTGCTCCGGTTTTAAAATGTTTTACAATTTCGGATGCAGGCTCCACCTCTTCAATGGGAATCCCGCCGTTTTCCGGATACTGAAATTTAAGAAGTCCTCGGAGTGTATGCGGTTTATTTTCATCATCTACCATGGCAGTATATTCCTTGAAGCGTTTGTAATCTCCAGTTTGGACTGCCTGCTGCAGAGCGACGATAACAGCCGGATTATAGAGGTGATCTTCTTTGTCATCGCCGGTTCTTAAACGGTGGAAGCCGGTACTGTCCAAAGTGGTATCCACACCCAGACCCAGGGGGTCAAAGGCATGGTTGTGCCGTGCAATGACATCCTCATTGATTTCCTTCAGGCCGATTCCGCCCACACGGCTTACAGTGTTGGTGAAATAGCGGTCAATGACCTCCCGGCTGATTCCCACGGCTTCAAAAATCTGGGCAGACTGATAAGACTGAAGGGTGGAAATTCCCATTTTCGCCGCGATTTTGACAATGCCGTGAAGGATAGCTTCATTGTAATCATGGATGGCTGTGTGGTAGTCTTTGTCCAGCACACCTTTGTCGATCATTTCTGAAATACATTCGTGAGCCAGATAGGGGTGTACTGCTCTTGCGCCGTAGCCCAGGATTGCTGCAAACTGATGCACATCTCTTGGTTCAGCGCTTTCCAGAATGATGGAAACAGCTGTCCTTTTCTTTGTGCGCACAAGATGCTGCTCCATGGCAGAGACAGCCAGTAAAGAAGGAATGGCTACATGATTTTCATCCACGCCACGGTCGGAGAGAATGAGAATATTTGCCCCCTTTGTATAGGCCCGGTCACAGCTGACAAAAAGCTGATCCAAAGCCCGATCCAGCGATGTGTTTTTAAAGTATAAAAGAGAAATGACAGCGCTTTTAAAGCCGGGGCGATCCAGAGATTTGATCTTCATCAGGTCAACGCCGGTCAGGATAGGATTTTGTACCTCCAGAACTGTACAGTTTTCACTGGATTCTTCCAGTAAGTTACCGTCCGATCCGATATAAACAGTGGTATCGGTAACGATTTCTTCTCGAAGAGAATCGATAGGAGGATTTGTTACCTGTGCAAACAGCTGCTTAAAATAGTGGGAAAGAGGAGGGTGTTTCCTGGAAAGTACGGCAAGAGGAATGTCCGTTCCCATAGATGCGATCGCTTCAGAAGCATTTTGAGCCATGGGAAGAAGCACGTTTTTGATATCTTCATAAGTGTAGCCAAATACTTTATAGAGCTGATCCCGTCTGTGCTGATCATAGGTAGGAACCTTCTTGTTAGGAGTGGGAATATCTTTCAGATATAAAAGGTTCAGATCCAGCCATTCCCCGTAAGGCTGGCGGGAGGCATAATAGTTTTTGCATTCCTCGTCAGAGATGACCCGTTTCTGTTTCGTGTCCACCAGGAGGATTCGTCCGGGCTGAAGCCTGGATTTTTCCACAATATGCTCGGATGGAATATCCAGTACGCCAACCTCGGAAGAAAGGATCAGATGGCGGTCGTCTGTAATATAATAGCGGGAGGGACGAAGACCGTTCCGATCCAGTATAGCGCCCATAATGTCACCGTCAGAGAAAAGGATAGCAGCCGGTCCGTCCCAGGGTTCCATCATGGTGGCATAATAATGATAGAAATCTTTTTTGGAGGAATCCATATACCGGTCATGCTTCCACGGTTCCGGAATCGTGATCATGACAGCCAGAGGAAGTTCCATGCCGTTCATGTAGAGAAACTCTAAGGTATTGTCCAGCATGGCAGAGTCGGAACCGCTGCTGTTGATCACAGGGAGCACTTTGTCAATGTTGTCAGAGATCACGGGAGAATGCATGGTTTCTTCCCTTGCCAGCATACGGTCCGCATTGCCCCGTATGGTATTGATCTCCCCGTTATGGAGGATCAGCCGGTTAGGATGAGCCCGCTCCCAGCTGGGGGTTGTATTGGTTGAAAAACGTGAGTGGACCATAGCGATGGCCGTCTGATAGCAGGGATCCTGCATATCGTCATAGAAGCGGCGAAGCTGGCCTACAAGGAACATGCCCTTATATACGATTGTCCGGGAGGATAAAGAAGCCACATAGGTATCCTCACAGCTTTGTTCAAATTCCCGTCTCGCAATGTATAGAAGGCGGTCGAAGGGCAATCCGGCCGGGCAGTTTTTCGGGCGCTCAATAAAACACTGTGTGATATAGGGCATTCTCTCTCTTGCATAATCTCCCAGGATTTCCGGATGGACAGGAACCTTTCTCCAGCCAAGTAAATGCAGGCTGTTTTTTTGCAATATGACTTCAAACATTTTGCGCGAAAAATTGCGTTTTAACGTATCCTGCGGAAAAAAGAACATGCCGACTCCGTAATCACCGGCTTTTCCAAGACTGATTCCCAGCGAAGAAGCAGCTTTTTTAAAAAAGGAGTGGGAAATCTGTGTGAGTATTCCCACTCCGTCACCGACCTGACCCGTTGCGTCTTTCCCGGCACGGTGCTCCAATTTCTCTACAATCGTAAGAGCATCATCCAGGACTTTATGTTCTTGAATACCGTCAATACTGACAACGGCACCGATACCGCAGGCATCGTGTTCAAAACGATCTTGATAGAGGTTTGATTGATTTTGTTTCATAGTAAACTCCTTTTATTTTTATATACCGCTGGCACCATAATTGGAAAGTACCCTTGCGGAGGGATCATCCACATCACAGCCTTTCCAGGAACGGTTGGGCATCCAGAAATCTTTGATCATTTCGCCCTGACCGGGATAGAATTGTTCGAAAATCTCCCGGTACAGAAGAGATTCCTTAGTGAAAGGCGCAGCATGTGTAAATGTTTTGCATTTTTTTTCAAACTCGTCATCTGTATAAGAGTTTTCGGCATATTCTTTCAGATAATCTACCAGGGAATGACCGACAGCGTCTGAGAATGCAGCCTTTTCACGCATGAGAATATCATAGGGAAGATAGTCGCCTTCAAAAGCATGGCGGAGGAGATATTTTCCTTTCTGATAGATATTCATCTTTTTAGCGGGATCGACAGACATTACATAGGAAACAAAGTCCAGATCGCCGAAGGGAACCCTTGCTTCCATAGAGTTGACGCTGATGCAGCGGTCAGCTCTTAAGACATCGTACATATGAAGTTCCCTTATTCTTTTTGCGGACTCCTCCTGAAAGGCCTCTTTGGAAGGGGCAAAATCCGTATATTTATAGCCGAACAGCTCATCAGATATTTCTCCGGTCATCAGGACACGGATATCGGTAGTTTCATGGATTGCCTTGCAGATCAGATACATGCCGACAGATGCGCGGATCGTTGTAATGTCAAATGTGCCAAGAGCCTGGATCACATCAGGCAGAGAAGAGATGACATCCTCTTTTGTGATGATGATTTCCGTATGCTCGCTTCCAATGTGGTCGGCCACTTCTTTTGCATATTTCAGATCAATAGCGTCCTCGCTCATGCCGATGGCAAAGGTGCGGATAGGACGATCCAGTATGCGGGCGGAAATGGCGCAGACCAGGGAAGAATCCAGTCCTCCGCTCAACAGAAAGCCGAGAGGTGCGTCCGAATCCAGTCTTTTCCGGATTCCTTCCGTTAATTTGTCATGAATATTCCGGCAGACAGTTTCTGTGTCATCCAGACAGACGGAAGGGACTTTTGTCATGTCACGGTAACAGACAAATTTGCCGTCTTTATAATAATGACCGGGAGGAAACGGAAGGATGTGGTCTGCGATTCCTATAAGATTTTTGGGCTCACTGGCAAAAACAATGGCGCCCTTTTTATCATACCCGTAATAGAGGGGACGTATACCGATAGGATCCCTTGCAGCCAGATAGGAGTGCGTGTTTCCGTCAAAAAGGACGAGGGCATACTCGGCATCCAGCATGCGAAACATATCAGTGCCGTACTCCTCATAAAGGGGAAGAAGGATTTCACAATCGCTGTCACTTTTAAATGTGTATCCTTTTGTTTCCAGTTTTTTCTTTAAAGAACGGAAGCCGTAAATCTCCCCGTTGCATACAAGATAATGGCGGGAAAGGGAGAAGGGCTGCATCCCTTCTCCCGTAAGTCCCATAATTGCAAGTCTGTGAAAACCAAGAAGTCCAAAGCCGGTATCTGTGATCCTGCTGTCGTCAGGACCACGGGAAATCGTACGGTCAAATCCCTCCTTAAATAAATCATAATCAGCATCGGCTGTACAATAGCCCATAATTGAACACATAACAGTAACCTCCAGGAACTTATTTTTATAAAATGCCGAACAAAAGCTCCCCGTAAGACGGGAATGGCCATGCGGAAGATGCAGTCATAGATTCCAGCGCATCGATATCTGTCCGGAGTTTTTCCATTGCCGGAATAACAAAATCGCGGTAATAGAAGGCCTCTTTCTCAAAATCAGAGATTCCTTCTGCTTCTTCCAATACAGTTTTCAAACTCTCCAGTTTCATGTAGGCAGAAGCAGTCAGACTAGAAAGCTTTTTAACGGATGTATACTCATAGCTGCAATCTATGTCAGCGCCGAGCGATTGTTTGGCGAGGACCGCATCTGTCATGGAATGACAGTAAACGGACACAGCAGGAAGAATATCCTTTTCTGCCATATCTGCCATAGTAAGGGCTTCAATATGCAGAACTTTGACATAGTTTTCCATTAAAATTTCATACCGTGCTTCCATTTCTTCTTTGCTGAATACTTTGTGAGAGGTAAAAAGCCGGATATTTTTCTCATCCAAAAAGCGGGGCAGGGCATCTGGAGTTGTACGTAAGTTTAAAAGTCCCCGTTTTTCAGCTTCTTTGATCCACGCATCATCATAACCGTTTCCATTGAAAATGATGCGTTTGTGATCCCGGATTGTCTTGCGGATCAGATCATGGAGTGTGAGGTCAAAATCGTCGGCACCTTCCAGAATATCTGCAAATTCTTTCAGTTCTTCCGCCACTGCAGTGTTCAGGATGATGTTGGGACCGGAGATGGATTCAGAAGATCCCAGCATGCGGAACTCGAACTTATTTCCTGTAAATGCAAAAGGAGAAGTACGGTTCCGGTCAGTTGCATCTTTCGGGAATTTAGGAAGCACATGTACGCCGACCCGCATCAGTTCTTTTTCCCGTCCGTCATAAGATTCTTCCTTTTCAATAGCATTAAGGACATCAGTCAGTTCAGAGCCAAGGAACATGGAAATGATGGCAGGTGGAGCCTCATTTGCGCCCAGCCTGTGGTCGTTTCCGGCGGAAGCGGCAGATAAACGAAGAAGATCCTGATATTCATCTACTGCTTTGATGACTGCACACAGGAACAGAAGAAACTGGGCATTTTCAGACGGAGTGTCTCCGGGTTCCAGAAGGTTCATGCCGGTATCTGTAGAAATAGACCAGTTGTTGTGTTTTCCGCTTCCGTTGATTCCTTCAAATGGCTTTTCGTGAAGAAGACAGACAAGATCGTGCTTTTTCGCAATCCTTTGCATCAGCTCCATAGTCAGCTGGTTATGGTCGGTCGCAATGTTGGTAGTAGTAAAAATGGGGGCCAGTTCATGCTGAGCGGGAGCCACCTCATTGTGTTCTGTTTTGGCAAGAATACCCAGTTTCCATAATTCTTCATTGAGTTCTTTCATATAGGCCTGGACGCGGGATTTGATAGTGCCGAAATAATGATCCTCCAGTTCCTGCCCCTTTGGAGAAGGAGCGCCAAAAAGTGTTCTTCCTGTGTAGATGAGATCTTTTCGTTTTTCGTAAAATTTTTTATCTACCAGGAAATATTCCTGCTCTGGTCCTACGGTTGTCTTGACGGAAGTTACATCCTCGTTCCCAAACAGACGGATTACACGCATAGCCTGGCGGTTGATTGCCTGCATACTGCGAAGAAGAGGGGTCTTTTTGTCAAGAGCATGGCCGCTGTAGGAGCAGAAAGCAGTGGGGATGCAAAGCACGCCGTTTTTAATGAACGCATAAGCAGTGGGATCCCAGGCAGTATACCCGCGGGCCTCAAAGGTTGCCCGAAGTCCTCCGGAAGGGAAGGAAGAAGCATCCGGTTCGCCCTGTACCAGTTCTTTGCCGGAGAACTCCATGATCACTTTTCCATCCTGGTCAGGCGAAATAAAACTGTCATGCTTTTCAGCGGTTCTTCCTGTCATAGGCTGGAACCAGTGGGTATAATGGGTTACGCCTTTTTCGATGGCCCAGTCCTTCATGGCGTTTGCAACTACATTTGCAATATTGATGTCCAGGCTTCTTCCGTCTTTCATTGTTCTTTGCAGCTGGCGGAATGTTTCTTTTGGAAGCCGCTCTTTCATGACAGATTCATCGAAAACCATGGAACCGAATTTTTCTGTAACTGTACTCATATACTCTGCATCTCCTTTTTCATTTTATTAACGTTATTAAACGAAGAAAGTCTTTAGACTTCTCTGTAAAAGAACAGAAACGACAAAAGCGCCGCCTTCCCTTACATGAAGGGAAAACAGCGCCTTTGCCGTTTCTATGCCTATGACTATACTGCTCAAAAGCAAGTTTGTCAAATGATTTCTATGTATTTATTTCCATACAATCTTTAGCCGGAGGCAGACAAAAGTTGACAAATAACAGGAAATCCGTTATATTTCACCTATAGTAAAAAGAGTAAGGGCAAAGGTGTTCTTCACGGGGGAAGATGGCAAAAAGGGGTCAGCTTGCCCTGTGGACGAATACCTTTTTATTTTATCCGTGAAAGGAAGGGTTTTATGAGTGCATATGAATATGAAAAGGTCATGGATTTTGTGGACGAGGAGGATGTGAAATTTATCCGACTTGCCTTTTTTGATGTATTCGGAATACAGAAAAATATTTCCATTATGCCGGGACAGCTGGAGAGAGCGTTCCGGGAGGGGATTTCTTTTGATGCATCAGCAGTGGAAGGTTTTGGGGATGAAGTGAAAAGCGACCTTTTCCTCCATCCTGATCCATCTACATTTTCCATTCTTCCGTGGAGACCGTCTGTGGGAAGAGTGGCCAGGATGTATTGTGACATCCGGTATCCGGACGGTACTTTATATGAAAAGGACAGCAGATACATTCTGAAGCAGGCTGTAGAGAAGGCGAAAGAGAAAGGCCTGACGGTTTACTTTGGCACAGAAGTAGAGTTTTATCTGTTTGAGACAGACGAAAAGGGAAGACCTACCAGAATTCCATTTGATCATGCAGGATATATGGATATTGCGCCGGAGGATAAAGGGGAAAATATACGGCGGGAGATCTGTTTTACACTGATTGATATGGGAATCGAGCCGGAAGCTTCTCACCATGAGGAAGGACCGGGGCAAAATGAGATTGATTTTCAGTACAGCGATGCTCTGAGCGCTGCTGACAACACATCTTCTTTTAAATGGATCGTGCGAACAGCGGCAATGGGGAATGGGCTTAGCGCTGATTTTTCGCCAAAACCGGTGAAAGAATATGCAGGAAACGGGATGCATATTAACATGTCGGTACAAAGCGAAGATGGTGAGGATTATAACAGGCAGTTTATGAGCGGAATTTTGGAGCATATCCGGGAAATCACTCTGTTTTTAAATCCGTCTGAAGATTCTTATATGAGACTTGGGGAAAAGAAAGCACCCAAATATATTACCTGGTCGCCGGAAAACCGGTCGCAGTTAATCCGGATTCCGGCTGTAAAAAACGGCCGCAAACGAATCGAGCTGCGCTCACCGGATCCGACAGCCAATCCATATCTGGCATTTGCCCTTTTGATCTATGCAGGTCTGGATGGAATAGAGAATGATCTTCCTTTGATGGAGCCGGCGAACGTTAACCTTTACAGAGCCGGAAATGAAGTAACCGACCATCTGAAAAAGCTGCCGGAGAGCAGAGGTGAAGCATGGGATGCGGCAAGTGCAAGTCCGCTTATAAAAGAAGTTTTACCGGAAGCCTACCTGGAAGTATACAAGAAACCTTTGAAAGCCTAGAACGATCAGAAAAGGAGAGAGGACATGCTCACAGAAAAAGAAAGATACCGCATATTGATCGTGTCCAGGGCAGAAAAAATGGCTGACCTCTTTAAAGAGACATTTCCGGGGCCGCAATATAAGGATGTATCATGTACGGCGGCTGCCGGAGATGCCAAACGTCTCTGTGTCAGCCATATGTACGATATTCTTATTATAAACACACCTCTGGCCGATGATTTTGGCGTGCGCACAGCAATTGATCTGTCAGAGCAGCATCACAATATGGGGATTCTTCTGCTTGTAAAAAATGAAATGTACGAGCAGGTTGTCTGTCAGGTGGAAGATTATGGAATTATAGCGCTTCCCAAGCCGACGACAAAACAGAACCTGTATATAGCGGTTAAAATGCTAAGCGCTCTGCAGATGAAAATAAAGAGGATGGAAAAGGAATCCAGACGGCTGAAAGAAAAGATGCAGGAGCTTCGCACCATTGACCGTGCAAAATGGATCCTGGTGGATCAAAGGAAAATGAGCGAACCCGACGCCCACAGATACATTGAAAGAAAGGCAATGGACCGCTGTGTCCGGAAAATAGAAATTGCAGAGGAAATCCTGAAAGAGATGTAACATATGATATATAAAGTGAGAGGATACCAGTTTTTACCAGTGTAAAAGTTTTCCTTCTTCGCATACTAACATAGGAAATGAACTTTTCTATACGATGAAAAAAGACAGATGGATAGTGGAGAGACAGTATGAGAAGATTTTGGTACAGACGAATGATTGTGATGATACTGGTATTTGCCTTTTCTGTAGGAGGCAGCTGGTATGTGATCCGAACAAATCAGAAAGCTTTGGAGAAAGAGGTGGGGGCCGATACTTCCAATGAGCTTTTGATTCCCGGAGGAATGCCGGTGGGGATTTACCTGGAAACGGAAGGAGCTCTTGTATTGGGAACAGAAGGAGTAACCGGTGAAGATGGAGAGGAACATGAACCGGCCGCTCATCTTGTAAAAGAGGGTGATTATATTATTGCCCTGGATGACGAGGAGATTAAAAATAAATCCCAGCTGATCGAGGCGGTGGCAGCTCTGGAAAGCGATGATATTGTTCTGACTGTACTGCGGAATAATCAAAAGATTGATATTCGTATGAAAGCCGTGCGGTGTGAAAGGAACGAATATAAGCTCGGGATATGGGTAAGAGACAATGCACAGGGACTTGGCACAGTGACATTTTTAAATGCCGACAGTCAGTTCGGCGCTCTGGGACACGGTATTCGCGACACAGATACAGGGCAGCTTCTGAATGCAGCAGACGGTCTTTTGTATACCACAAGCATCAAAGATATACAGAAAGGAGAAAATGGAACACCGGGCGGCATGGAAGGAATTATCGTGTACAATAATTATAATATTCTGGGGACGATACAGGAGAATACAAGTGAGGGAATATACGGAAAACTTGACCGGGTAGATACGCTTTTTACGGATACCACGCCCATGGAACCGGTTCTTGACGAGTCAGAGGTGAAAGAAGGAGAAGCCGTGGTACGCTGCGCAGTAAGCGGCAGCGTAAAAGATTATGAGATTCGTATTACAAAAGTCGACGAAAACGCCAAAGAATCCAATAAAAAACTGCAGATTGAAGTGACAGATAAAGAGCTTTTGGAGCTGACTGGAGGAATTGTGCAGGGGATGAGCGGAAGTCCCATCATTCAGGACAATAAGATCGTTGGAGCGGTGACGCACGTGTTTGTAAATAACCCCAAAGAAGGATACGGAATTTTTATACAGGATATGTTGAAACATATCGAATAATCTGAAAATGGAAGAACCCTGTCGAGATTTTACGACCTTAATTTCTTGATTTCGCGACTTGTGGATTCTATAATTTTCCTTGACAGTTTTTCAAGAAAAAGATAGGAGGATTATGGAATGGGAGAGATTCGCGTAGCGATCGCCGACGACAATGAAAGAATCCTGGAACTGCTTGGCGAAATTATAAACAGCGACCGGGAGTTAAATCTGGTGGGAAAGGCAAATAACGGGGAAGACATGTGCAGTGTCATAAAGGAAAAGGAGCCGGATGTTGTCCTTCTTGATCTGATCATGCCAAAGATGGACGGTCTAAGTGTGATGGACCATGTGAATCATGACAAAACCTTGAAAAAGAGACCGAATTTTATTGTAGTAACAGCTGTGGGGCAGGAAAGAATTACGGAAGATGCATTTAATAAAGGGGCAGTGTACTATGTGATGAAGCCTTTTAATAATGAGATGATACTGGATAGGATCAAGCAGGTGGGGCAGAAAGGGACAAATGCATTTTCTCATATCAGCGAAGCCGGCCATTCTAAAGAAGAAGATCCGCAGGTAAGTCTGGAAACCCGGGTGACTGATATGATCCATGAAATTGGTATACCGGCCCATATCAAAGGATATCACTATCTTAGAGATGCTATTATGATGGCCGTGGAAGATATGGATGTGCTCAATGCGGTGACAAAAGTATTGTATCCCACTGTGGCCAAACACCATCAAACCACCGCGAGCAGAGTAGAAAGAGCCATCCGCCATGCGATCGAGGTGGCATGGAGCAGAGGAAAACTGGATACCCTGGATGAACTGTTTGGATATACTGTAAGCAATGGAAAGGGAAAACCGACCAATTCGGAGTTTATTGCGCTTATTGCAGACACACTCAGACTGGAATATAAAAACAGATAACTCTTTTCATCTGAAAAAAAATACGATATAATATTTTTATAGCGTATATTGTGAGGATGGGAGGATCTTAATCATGAAAAAAATACTTTTTGCGGCGTCAGAATCTGTACCGTTTATAAAGACGGGAGGACTGGCAGATGTAGTCGGCTCTTTGCCGAAATATTTTGATAAAGAAAAATATGATGTCCGGGTGATGCTTCCGAAGTATCTTTGCATCAAGGAAGAATGGAGAAACCAGATGCAGTATCGGACACATTTTTACATGGATCTGAACTGGAGAACGGAATATGTTGGGATTCTGGAGTTGGAGTATGAAGGGATAACGTTTTATTTTATAGATAATGAATACTATTTCAGCGGCTGGGCTCCCTATGGAGATATTTATGCTGATATTGAAAAATTTGCATTCTTTTCAAAAGCAGTGCTCTCGGCCCTTCCGGTGATTGATTTCCGTCCGGATATCATCCACTGTCATGACTGGCAGACAGGACTTGTGCCGGTGTATCTGGATAATTTCCGCTATGGGAACGAATATTACAGAGGAATCAAGACCATCATGACAATACATAACCTGAAATTCCAGGGTACATGGGACACAAAGAGGGTACAGGATATTACAGGACTTCCGCCCTACTATTTTGTACCGGACAAGCTGGAAGCCTATAAGGATGCAAATTATCTGAAGGGCGGTATTGTCTATGCAGACCGCATTACAACTGTAAGTAATACCTATGCAGAGGAAATTAAAATGCCGTTCTACGGAGAAAAGCTGGACGGTCTCATGAATGCCAGGTCAAACTGTCTGTCAGGTATTGTAAACGGGATTGATTATGATGATTTCAATCCGGAGACAGACAAGCATATTGCAAGAAATTATTCGGTAGATAATTTCCGTAAAGAAAAGATCAAAAATAAAATGGCTCTGCAGCAGGAACTGAACCTGGAACAGGATCATCATGTTATGATGATCGGTATTGTTTCCCGTCTGACAGATCAGAAAGGATTTGATCTGATTTCCTGTGTGATGGACGAGCTTTGTCAGGATGCTGTACAGATCGTGGTTCTCGGTACCGGAGAAGCACAGTATGAGAATATGTTCCGCCATTTTGCATGGAAATACCCGGGAAAAGTATCGGCCAATATTTATTATTCCGAGCCTATGTCTCACAAGATTTATGCTTCCTGCGACGCTTTTCTCATGCCGTCGCTGTTTGAGCCATGCGGCTTAAGCCAGCTTATGAGCCTTCGATACGGGACAGTGCCGATCGTACGTGAAACCGGCGGACTGAAAGATACGGTAGAGCCTTATAACGAATATGAGAAAACCGGAACAGGATTCAGTTTTATGAATTATAATGCACATGAAATGCTTGCCACAGTGCGCTATGCACAAAGGATCTTCTATGACCGCAAGAGGGACTGGAATAAGATTGTGGAAAGAGGCATGGAAAAAGATTTTTCATGGAACAGTTCAGCGAAACAGTATGAGCAGCTCTATGATGAACTGTAACCATAAAAATGAAATAAAAAATGAAAGAAAAATTACACAGCATTAGGAGAGGACGGACATGAAGATAAAAGATATTTTGAAAGAAGAGAAAGTACATATTTCCTTTGAGGTATTTCCGCCAAAAACAGACGCCGGATATGAATCGGTTTTAAGAGCTACCGAGAAGATCGCAGCGCTGAAACCGGCATTTATGAGTGTGACATACGGCGCCGGCGGAGGAACCAGCAAAAATACAGCCAGTATCGCTTCACAGATCCAGGATGATTTCCATGTAACAAGCCTGGCACACTTGACCTGTGTATCTTCTACTAAAGAAGAAGTACATACGGTGATAGAAAATCTGAAAGAAAAGGGAATAGAAAATATACTGGCTCTTCGGGGAGATATACCGGCAGATACAGAGTTCCCTCTTCCGAATCACTATAAATATGCAAGCGAGTTGATTGAAGATATCAAGCAGCAGGGCGATTTTTGTATCGGGGCAGCATGCTACCCGGAGGGACATGTTGACACAGAACATAAGAAAGATGATATCCGGAATCTGAAAAAGAAGGTGGACTGCGGAGTAGATTTTCTGACAACGCAAATGTTTTTTGATAATAATATCTTCTACAATTTTCTGTACCGTATTCGGGAGCAGGGAATTACAATTCCGGTACTTCCGGGAATTATGCCGGTGACAAATGGAAAGCAGATTGCCAGAATCTGCCAGCTTTCCGGAACAATTCTTCCGGAGCGCTTCCGTGCAGTGGTAGACTGCTTTGGAGACAATCCGGCTGCTATGCAGCAGGCAGGCATTGCCTATGCAACAGATCAGATTGTAGATCTGATTGCCAATGGAATCCGCAATATTCATATTTATTCCATGAATAAGCCGGAAATTGCAGGAGCGATCATGGAAAACTTGTCAGAAATTATAAAGGCGTAAGAGGAGATATATGGATACGAGGACAAAAGAAGCAGTCCGGTATCTTGGCTATGGCAGACATGCGGTAGATGAGGCGACACTGAACCTGATCCAACATTCCTTTCAGGAATTGGAGAAAGTAGCAAACGCCCGGATCGTCTACCGCATTTTTCTTGTATCTGACATAACAGATGACCGGTTAAAGATTGGTGGAATGGAAATAAAAAGCAAAAGTCTCGGGAAAAATATGAAGGGGTGTCAGGAAGCAGTTATGCTGGGAGCTACATTGGGAACAGGAGTGGATATCCTTATGCGCCGGGCTTCTTTGACTGATATGGCCAAAGCTGTGGTTCTACAGGCCTGTGCGGCCGCTATGCTGGAGGAGTATCTGGATGAGAGACAAGATCAGATTGCAGAAGAACTTCTGAAGGAAGGGAAATACCTGCGCCCCAGGTTCAGTCCGGGGTATGGGGATTTTTCCATTGAGCATCAGGGGCAGATCCTTGGAATGCTGGATGCACCGAAAAAGATCGGCCTTACCATGACAGAGGGGAATATGCTGACTCCTATAAAATCAGTGACAGCGGTGATTGGAGTCAGTACCCACAGGGAACCCTGCCACAGAAAAGGCTGCGAGGAATGTGAAAAAAGAGACTGTATGTATCGGAGGAACGAAGGATGATATTAGATCGGCTTGGAAAGGAACTGCTGTTTTTTGATGGAGGAATGGGAACTCTCCTTCAGGAAAAAGGATTAAAACCGGGAGAACTGCCGGAAAACTGGAATATTGAACACACTGAAGAGGTATTGGATATCCATCGCCAGTATTTTGAGGCGGGCAGCGATATTGTCCTTACCAATACCTTTGGAGCAAATGCTCTGAAATTTCACGGCAGCCAGTATGAGTTGGAGGACATTATTACAGCAGCAGTAGTGAACGCGAAAGAAGGAGCCAATTTCGGTGTTCATGACGGGAGAGAAGTTTATGTGGCTCTGGATATCGGCCCTACGGGAAAGCTTTTGAAGCCCCTTGGAGATCTGAGTTTTGAGGAAGCTTATGACGCCTTTAAAGAGGCGGCGGTGTATGGAGAGGCGGCAGGAGCTGATCTGATCCACATTGAGACTATGAGTGACACCTACGAGATCAAAGCCGCAGTCCTTGCGGCGAAAGAGAATACTTCTCTGCCTGTTTTTGCGACAATGATTTTTGATGAAAAGGGCAAACTTCTCACAGGAGGGGATGTTCCATCTGTTGTAGCATTGCTGGAAGGACTTAGGGTAGATGCACTGGGTATTAACTGCGGTCTGGGACCGGAGCAGATGATGCCCGTATTGGAAGAGATCATGCGCTATACATCCCTGCCTGTGATCGTGAAGCCTAATGCCGGGCTCCCGAAGCAGAGGGATGGAAAGACATGGTATGACGTGGAACCGGAAGCTTTTGCAAAAGCTATGGAAAATATTGTAAAAAAAGGTGCCTGTGTCATTGGCGGCTGCTGCGGAACAACTCCGGCACATATCCTCCGTATGACAAAGAGATGCCGTGATCTGCCGGTAAAAGCACCTGTGCCGAAAACAGATACCATCGTATCCTCTTACGGAAAGGCTGTTGTGATCGGAGAGAAGCCGGTTATCATTGGAGAACGGATCAATCCTACCGGGAAGAAGAAATTCCGTCAGGCTTTGAAAGAGCATGACCTTGATTATATTTTGAAAGAAGCAGTGACACAGCAGGATAAGGGCGCGCATATTCTTGATGTCAATGTGGGACTTCCTGATATTGATGAGAAAGAAATGATGACGGATGTGGTGAGCAGTCTCCAGAGCATTACCAGCCTTCCTCTTCAGATCGACACTGTAAACGCCGAAGCTATGGAGGCGGCTATGCGTCTGTATAATGGAAAGCCTATGATCAATTCTGTCAACGGAAAACAGGAATCAATGGATCAGGTATTTCCTCTGGTACAGAAATACGGTGGAGTAGTCGTTGGACTTACGCTGGACGAAAATGGGATACCGGATACAGCAGAAGGGCGGCTTGCAATTGCGGGGAAAATTATTTGTGAAGCGAAAAAATACGGAATCGAGGCAAAGAATATCGTTATCGACGTACTTGCCATGACGATCAGCTCTGATCCGGAAGGTGCAAAGACGACGTTGGAGGCGCTGGAACTGGTGAGAAAAACCTATGGCGTCCGTACAGTGCTGGGAGTATCCAATATTTCGTTCGGTCTTCCTTACCGTCCGGCAGTTAATTCCAATTTCTTTACTATGGCAATGCAGAAAGGTTTGAGTGCGGGCATTATCAATCCTTCATCAGAAGAAATGATGCGCTCTTACTATTCTTACTGTGCGCTGATGAATTATGACAAGAACTGTGAAGAATATATCCGTCAGTATGGGAATATTTCAGCAGCTTCCGGGGCAGCTTCTGAAGTTTCCGGACTTACCCTGAAGCAGACCATAGAAAAAGGACTGAAGGAAGAAGCCCATTTGCTCACAGCAAGGATGGTGGAAGAAAAGCAGCCTCTTTCTATAATAGATGAGGAATTGATTCCGGCTCTCGACCAGGTGGGGAAAGGATTCGAGAAAGGTACGGTATTTCTTCCGCAGCTTTTGATGAGTGCAGATGCCGCCAAGGAGGCGTTTGCAGTTCTGAAAGATAAAATGGCTGCAGAGGGAAAAGAAAAAGAGAAGAAGGCCAAGATTATTCTTGCAACAGTAAAAGGCGATATCCATGATATTGGAAAAAATATTGTAAAAGTACTTCTGGAAAATTACGGTTTTGATATCATCGACATGGGAAAGGACGTTCCTCCGGAAGAGATCGTGGAAAAAGCAGTGGAGCAGAATATACGCCTTGTGGGCTTAAGTGCTCTGATGACAACAACGGTAGGAAGCATGGAAGAAACCATAAAGCAGCTTCGTAAGGCAAAGCCGGACTGTAAAGTTATGGTGGGAGGAGCGGTCCTTAACCAGGAATATGCGGATATGATCGGCGCCGATTTCTATGGAAAGGATGCGATGCAGTCTGTCTATTACGCACAGGAACTTTTCGGAGAATGATATGTTTTTAATTTTGTACATGCGGTTGTATTGACAGAAAATTAACGTTTGTCTATAGTGAGAGTGAAAGATGAGAGAAGAATAGGAGGAAACTGTTCTATGATGAGAGGTCTGAATACCACAGTCCGTCGGATACGAAGAAAGGTATTTGAGGAGGTGGCCCGTCTTGGATTCCAGTCCAATGACGAAACACTCAACGATGACATGGAAGCGATTCCGTATGCAATTGTTAATGAAGATTCAAAAGTAAAATACAGGGAAAGCGTGTACCGTGCACGTGCGATTGTACGTGAGCGTCTGCGGCTTGCGATGGGACTTTCCCTGCGGCCGGAAAACCGCCCGGTACATTTGACAGCCGGAGTAGAAGCCAGCAATATTTCCGACAAATATTATGAGCCGCCTCTTATGCAGGTAATTCCATCGGCGTGCGAGGCCTGCGAGGAGAGAGGGTACGAAGTCAGCAACATGTGTAAGGGATGTCTTGCTCACCCATGTATGGAAGTCTGTCCGAAAAATGCGATTTCTTTTGTGAAAGGCAGATCTTATATTGACCAGGAGAAATGCATCAAATGCGGCAAGTGTAAAGCAGTCTGTCCCTATGATGCGATTTCCAAGAAAGAGCGTCCCTGTCAGAAAGCCTGCGGAGTAGGCGCTATTGAGTCAGATAAGATGGGACGAGCCTATATTAATACAGAGAAATGCGTATCCTGCGGTATGTGTATGGTAAACTGCCCATTTGGTGCTATTTCCGATAAGTCACAGATTTTCCAGCTTGCACATGCGTTAAAGAAGGGAGATAAGGTGATTGCTGAGATTGCGCCGGCATATGCAGGGCAGTTTGGAGACAACATCACTCCAAGGAATTTAAAAGCAGCGCTTCAGGAGCTGGGATTTGAAGGATTTTATGAAGTGGCGCTGGGAGCGGATATCGGAGCTGTAGCGGAAGCCCACCACTATGTGAACAAGGTGACGACAGGAGAGTTGCCTTTCCTTCTGACATCCTGCTGTCCTTCCTGGGCGATGCTGGCGAAGAAATATTTCCCGGATCTGATTGAAGAGGTGTCACAGGAGCTGACGCCTATGGTGGCAACGGCGCGTACCATCAAACAGCAGCACCCGGATTCCAAAGTTGTATTTATAGGTCCCTGTGCGGCCAAGAAACTGGAGGCAATGCGGCGTACTGTGCGAAGTGACGTGGATTTTGTCATTACCTTTGAAGAACTGCAGGCCATGTTTGACGCCAAGGGAATCGACCTGGAGAAATATGAGGCAGAGTCCTCGTTCCACAATGCAACAGGTGCAGGCCGTGGCTATGCCGTAGCGGGAGGCGTTGCGGAAGCGATTGAAAAATGCATCAACGCCTATTATCCGGATGTGGAGGTCAAGATTGAACATGCGGAAGGACTTGCGGAATGTAAAAAGGTACTGGCTCTGGCAAAGGCAGGCAAGATGAACGGATGCCTTATTGAAGGAATGGGCTGTCCGGGAGGATGTGTAGCAGGAGCAGGAACTAATATTCCGGTGGCAAAAGCACAGAAAAAGATTAAAGATTTTGTAAAAGCTTCCTCCAGGCAGATTCCGCCAAAAGAACTGGAAGAAATTGAACTGAAGTAGAGTAAAACGGCAAAAGGAATGCCAAGGGAATGAAACCCTGACGTTGACAAACGTCAGGGTTCTCTTTATAATTAGGAAATAGTTGAAAAATTTAGGAGGAAATTATGCAGAAATACGGTGTAAATGAACTAAGAAGAATGTTCCTTGAGTTTTTTGAGAGTAAGGATCATCTTGCCATGAAAAGTTTTTCACTGGTGCCTCACAACGATAAAAGTCTTTTACTTATTAATTCGGGAATGGCGCCATTAAAACCATATTTTACAGGTCAGGAAATCCCGCCGAGAAAACGCGTGACAACCTGTCAGAAATGCATCCGGACAGGAGATATTGAAAATGTGGGAAAAACAGCACGCCACGGTACATTTTTTGAGATGCTTGGGAATTTTTCTTTTGGCGATTATTTTAAAAAAGAATCCATTGCCTGGACATGGGAATTTTTAACAGAGGTAGTAGGACTTGATCCGGATCGGCTTTATCCGTCTGTTTATCTGGAAGACGACGAAGCATGGGAGATCTGGAATAAGCAGATTGGTATTCCGGCAGATCGGATTTTCCGTTTCGGGAAAGAAGATAACTTCTGGGAACATGGGTCTGGTCCCTGCGGTCCCTGCTCGGAAGTTTACTATGACCGCGGAGAGGAATATGGATGCGGAAAGCCTGATTGTACAGTAGGCTGCGACTGTGACCGTTATATGGAAATTTGGAATAATGTGTTTACCCAGTTTGATAATGACGGACATAATCATTATACAGAATTGGAACAGAAAAATATTGATACGGGAATGGGACTGGAACGTCTGGCGTGTGTGGTACAGGATGTGGATTCCATGTTTGATGTGGATACGATCCGTGACCTTCGGGAGCATGTCTGCAGGATTGCAGGAAAGGAATACGGGAAGGAATATAAAACCGATGTATCAGTACGTGTGATCACAGATCATATCCGTTCTGTCACATTTATGATTTCCGATGGGATCCTTCCTTCCAACAGTGGAAGAGGCTATGTTCTTCGCCGTCTGCTGCGTCGTGCCTGCCGCCATGGACGCCTTCTTGGCATAGAGGGAGAATTTCTGGTTCAGCTTGCGCAGACAGTGATCGATGGATCCAAGGACGGATATCCGGAACTGGAAGAGAAAAAGGATTTTATCTTTAAGGTTATTACAAAAGAAGAAGAACAGTTTAACAGGACTATTGATCAGGGACTTTCCATTTTGGAAGGACTGGAAGAAAAGATGGAGAAGGAGCATACAAAGGTACTTTCCGGTACAGAGGCTTTCCGGCTGTATGACACTTACGGCTTCCCGGTTGATCTGACAAGAGAAATCCTGGAAGAAAAGGGAATGAAGATCGACGAGGAAGGCTTTGAAAAAGCGATGGCAGAGCAAAGAGAGACTGCTAAGGGAACCTTCGGAGAGACAAACTACATGGGAGCTGATGTGACAATCTATGAGTCTATTGATCCGTCTGTCACATCAACCTTTGTCGGCTATGAGCACCTTTCCTGGGAATCTGATATTATTGTTCTGACAACAGATGATGCGATTGTGGATGCCCTTTCCGATGGGGAGAAGGGAACTGTTTTCGTGAAAGAGACACCATTCTATGCCACAAGCGGCGGACAGGAAGCGGACAGAGGATTTATCCGTACCAAGGACGGCGTGTTTGAGGTGGAAGATACAATTAAGCTTCTGGGCGGTAAGATCGGTCATGTAGGACATGTTGTAAGCGGCATGCTGAAGGTAGGCGACCATGTTTCTTTGGAAATCGATCAGGAGAAAAGAGCGCTTTCCGCACGGAATCACAGTGCTACACATTTATTGCAGCAGGCACTGCGGACGGTACTTGGCACCCATGTGGAGCAGGCGGGATCTTCTGTCAATGAGAACAGACTGCGCTTTGACTTTACGCATTTTTCCGCCCTTACAAAAGAAGAGATCAAAGAAATAGAGCGGATTGTTAACGAGCAGATCATGAACGCTCTGCCGGTAAAAGCAGAAAATATGCCTATCGAAGAAGCAAAAAAGACAGGTGCTGCTGCTCTTTTTGGAGAGAAGTACGGTGATATTGTCCGGGTTGTCAGCATGGGAGAATTTTCCAAAGAGTTCTGCGGCGGAACACATGTGGACAATACTGGAGTGATCACAGCATTTAAGATCATTTCCGAGACCGGAGTTGCTGCCGGAGTACGGAGGATAGAAGCACTGACTTCAAAGGGATTGCTGAAATATTACGATGAAATGGAAGAAAAACTGGAGCAGGCTGCCAAACTTGTAAAGGCGTCTCCGGATCATCTTGCAGAAAAGATTTCCCATCTTCTTGCAGAAAATAAGGAACTTCACAGCGAAGTAGAAAGTCTGAAGAGCAAGCTGGCTCAAGAGTCCATGGGAGATGTGACAGATCAGGTGAAGGAAGTGGCAGGCATGAAACTTCTGGCTGTGCGTACAGACGGAGTGGATATGAACGGACTTCGTGATCTTGGGGATCAGATGAAAGAAAAGCTGGGAGAGGGAGTTGTGGTGATCGCTTCTCAGATTGACGGCAAAGTTAATCTTATGGCTACTGCCACAGAAGGTGCTGTAAAAGCAGGTGCCCATGCAGGAAATCTCATTAAGGCCATCGCTTCCTTTGTAGGCGGAGGCGGAGGCGGACGTCCGAATATGGCTCAGGCCGGAGGAAAAAATCCGGACGGTATTGCAGAAGCGCTGGAAAAGGCAGAGGAAGTGCTGGCAGAGCAGATTTCTTAAATCGATAAAAGCATCAATAAGTGGTAAGAAAATAACAATGGTTGACGAATAGAGTTTCATCCTTTATACTGGACACACAAAAGAGATCAGACCAGATGAAGCAGTAAGGGAGATTTCCGCTGTGCAGGCGGAAAACCGACGAAGCAATTTCGAAGCTCTGCCCGGGGCTTGAGAGAAACTTTCAGGTACTGTACCTGCTGCTGATGGAACTCTGGAAAGACCAGCGCCGATTCCTTGCAGTTGTCAGGTGCAGGCACCGACGGGGTAATGCTTTCAGGTAAAAGAAACAGAGATACAGGGTGTTCCTTTTTGATGCCCTGTATTTTTTGTGCGCATTTTTAAGGTTCATTTCGGCGCGGAGCACGCCGGAAGAAGAATTGGTGATTTCAAAAGAAAAGGAGATGAGAAAAATGAATGAGAACAAAGGATTGAAAAAAAATCTTGGAGTGGCTACCGCAATGGCCACAGTAGTAGGTTGTGTGATCGGCTCCGGCGTGTTTTTTAAGCCACAGGCAATCTATACGGTGACTGGAGGTGCACCGGGGCTGGGAATACTGGCATGGGTGATCACAGGACTTGCCAGTATTGCAGCGGCTCTTACCTTTGCAGAAGTTGCGATCATGATACCAAAGACCGGAGGGATGGTGGCCTATCTGGAAGAGATTTATAGTCCGATTGTTGGCTTTCTTGCAGGATGGATACAGACACTGGTGTTTTATCCGGCTATGATTTCCGCGCTGGCAGTGGCTTTTGCCCAGCAGGCGGCTTTGTTTGTGGGTGAGAGCTTTATGATCCCCATTGCTGTGGGTGTGATCATTCTTATTATTTTTCTTAACAGCCTCGGTTCCAGCGTGGGTGGCGGCGTGCAGGTTATTTTTACTGTATGTAAACTAATTCCTCTGCTTCTTCTTATGGTATTTGGTTTCCTGAAAGGCGGCGGCGGAAATGCAATCTTTACTCCAATGGTGGGAGAGGGACTGAATCCGGCAGTTGTGCTGGGGCAGCTGATGGTTGCAATTCTTTTTGCATTTGAAGGATGGACAAATGTAGGGGCTATTGCAGGAGAAATGAAAAAGCCGGGAAGAGATCTTCCTATTGCAATTGTAGGTGGCGTATCTGTGATCATGGCAGTTTATTTTGTAATCAATATCGCTTATCTCTGGGTACTTCCGGCAGATCAGCTGGCGTCTCTTTCAGCTCCGGCTTCGGCGGTGGCGCTTGAATTGTTTGGAGAGATGGGCGGAAAGCTGGTGGCAGTAGGAATTATGATTTCTGTATTTGGAGCCTGCAACGGATTTGTACTTTCCGGATCCAGAGTGGCATATTCCTTGGCAACAACAAAGAGCCTTCCGTTTTCAGACACACTGGCTGTTCTTAATAAAGCGCAGGTACCGGTCAACTCCATTATCCTTGTAGGAGGAATCGGCTGCATATATGCAGTCAGCGGAAGATTTAATCTCCTGACAGACTTGGCGGTCATATCAAGCTGGATGTTCTATACTTTGACATTTATTGGCGTGATGAAACTTCGCCGGGACTGGCCGGACGCTGTCCGTACATATAAAGTTCCTCTTTATCCGGTGGTTCCTATTATTGCGATCGTAAGCGGCATTTATGTGATCATAAATCAGATTTTCCTTGCAGGAATACAGTCTACACTACTGTCTGCCGGAAGCATACTTGTGACGCTTATTGGTATTCCGGTGTACAGGAATGTCAGGAAAAGAGCGGTGCTGCAGGAAAAAAAGCGATAAAAACCATTGACGTACAGGAAAAATGTGCTATAATCTTATGTAGTGCAATAAATATACCCGAACAGTCGTATGATGCACAATATAGGGCTGGAGGGGAGGTTAGGTGTGAGACTATGTCAAATGTAATCGTTAAAGAAAACGAGACGTTAGATAGTGCTTTACGCAGATTTAAAAGAAACTGCGCGAAAGCTGGTATTCAGCAGGAGATTCGTAAAAGAGAACATTACGAGAAACCAAGCGTAAGACGTAAAAAGAAATCTGAAGCAGCTAGAAAACGTAAGTATAATTAATATGTGCAAAAGTGAAGGTGGCACGATTAAGTGCCATCTTTTTTTGCGCAATTTGGGACGTAACACTTTTAAAGTTTGTTACGTCCCAAATTGCAGTAAATGGTGTCCAAAATTGAGAATAAGGGTGGGATTTTTTGAAAATATCACAACATATAGATGAAATCTATATACACAACTATATATTGTTCTTATCTATTGGACGAAGACGAGCTGTATAGCTATAATAAACGAGGATATATTAGTCTCAAGGAGGTTTGAAAGGTATTATGAAAAAAAGAGTATTAGCTGCATTTTTATGTATGGCTATGACAGCTTCCGTACTGGCAGGCTGCGGCTCTAACACATCCACAGAGGAGGAGACTACCCAAGAGTCTACGGATGAGACAACAGATGAGAGCGCAGAAAGTGAACCTGTAGAGGCAGTGGAGACAAAAACTGTCTATGTAACTCCGCAGTGGGTAAACAGTGCGCTGAACGGGGAGCAGGAAGGCTATGAGGATATCCTGATTGCAGAGGTGGGATATGGCGATGTGGCAGACTGCGTATCTTACAATGAGGGACATGTTCCGGGAGCGATCTATGTAGATAACTGTGAAGTAGAAGACGCTACAGGAAGTGAAGAAGGTGCCTACAATCTTCTGGCAGCGGATGAAGTCGTAGATAATATGCTGAACCATGGTATTACAAAGGATACAAAAGTAGTACTTTATGGTGCTGATGTCAGCGGTACAGCAAGACAGGCATTTGCTTATCTTTGGGCAGGCGTTGAAGACGTTAAGATTATCAATGGCGGTATTGATGCATGGGAAAGTGCCGGATATGACACAGAGACAGAGGTAAACGAAGGAGAGGCCGCAGAGGATTTCGGTACAGAAGCCCCCGCACATCCGGAGTATCGTCTTGATATTGAGGATGCGAAGGAAAAACTTGAGAGCGATGACAACTTTAAGCTTGTCAGCATCCGCAGCGAGGAAGAGTGGCTTGGTGAATCCAGCGGATACAATTATATGGACAAAGCCGGTGAACCAGAAGGTGCTGTATGGGGTAAAGGCTCTGAGACATCATCGGATGTAAATGGTTTTCTCAACGACGACGGGACAGTGAAAGACCTGGCAGGCTTTGAAGAAGTATGGGCAGATTGTGATTTTACATTGGATAATGAACTTTCTTTCTACTGTGGTACAGGATGGAGAGCATGTGTTCCTTTCCTTGTTCTTTATGAGAACGGTTATGAAAATATTTCGGTATATGATGGCGGATGGTATGAATGGCTGATGCATGATGATTATCCGGTACAGGTAGGCGATCCTGCAAGTGATGACTGTGAGCACACAACTGTAGGAGAGCTTCCGACAGGCAAAGCTGCCAAATAGATATGATTAATAACAAAATGCTGCCGGCAAGTAAAGCGGCAGCATTTTTATTCTACCATATAGAAATGCCATCTGTGTTTACTCCTACGCGAAAATCCTCTGGGAGATCTATGTAATATGCCAAGAAAAGAATATGGAGGAAATTATGAAAAAAATAGCATATATTTTGGCGCTTATTCTGGAGATTGCTGCTCTGACCGGCGCCGGTATTATACACTATTTTGCAGAACGGAAACTGGGAATGGTTCGGTATCTGAATTATAAGAATATGACATGGGAGCGGGATTATCCTGTAGGTACTTTGAAAACAGTATCCTTACTAATAGCTGCAGTATTAACGGTGCTTATTTTCCTTCTCTTTCTGAAGAAAAGAAAGGAAGTTTCCCGGCTTACAATGGTTATGAATATTTGTATGATTGCTCTGACTGCGCTGTACGGGGGATATACACTTATAAACTCTACTGACACTATGGCAGATTATTATTTTATCAGTATTCTCTTTCTTTTGGCGGCTGTAATTCAGATCGTTAAAACAGGCATCGCAGTGTTGATGGCAAAAAGAGGAGAAGAGGGAAAGTAAAGTGAAAAATAAGAAACTTTGGCTTTTCATTAGCCTTGTGATTCTGATCCTGATACTCAATCACATATTTAAATGGTCCTCTTATCTTGGAGACACCGATAATCTGACATTTTTGAAAGCAATGATACAGGATAATCTGGCGGGAGCCATTGCAATCTATATGCTGGTAACGATTGTAGGAAGTGTTGTTCTGGCACTGCCGGGCGTTACTTTTGCCATTTTGGCAGGGCTTTTGTTCGGCCCTGTATTGGGAACAATATTATGTACGATATCTGCCACAGCAGGTGCCGTCCTGGCATTTCTTGCAGGAAGATTTTTTTTAAGGGACAGTATAAGGCCTGCAGCCATGAAAAACCAATATCTGAAAAAATGGCTGTTTGATGAATCGGGGAAAAATCAGCTTTTCGTTCTTATGATCACAAGGCTTGTGCCGGTGTTTCCCTATAATCTGCAGAATTTTGCCTATGGTGTAACAGATATCGGATTTGTTGCTTATACAGTAGGTTCTTTTGTATTTATGATTCCGGGGACGGCTATGTACACAATCGGAACTGCCGGACTTGCAGATGCAAAAAACAGAATAATGTACATTGGAATTGCTGTAATAATAGCGGTAGTGGTGATCCTGGCAGGAGTGTTTTTGAAGAAACGCTATATAGAAAATGTGGAGGAATAAGATGGAAAGCAGATATCCCGGGGAGGCATGTATTCACTGCCACCTGTGCCAAAAGAACTGTATGTTTCTTTCAAAATATAAAATAGATATCGGTGATACCGAAAAGTTAAAAAAGCTTTCCATGCACTGCTTCTTGTGCGGAAAATGTACCAGGGTCTGCCCTAAAGGAATTGATGGAAGGAAGATCATTCTGGAGATGAGAAGGCAGGCAGCAACAGAAAATGGGGAAAAACCGGCGGAAAAAGGATATGGTATGCTGCTTTGGGAAAAGAGGAATTACCGTTTTCGGAATTATAAAAATGCCGGTGGGAAAAGCGTGCTGTTTCCCGGATGTAACTTCCCGTCCTTTTACCCGGAGACAACAAAATATCTGGCTGAATTGCTGAAAAAAGAGGCAGATATAGGAATTGTTTTTGATTGCTGCGGAAAGCCGGTATCAGAGTTGGGATTAGAGAAAGAGGAAAAAAGAATTCTGGCAGATATGAATAAACGTCTGGATCAGCTTGGAGCGGAAGAAGTAGTTATGGTCTGCCCCAACTGTTATCATTTTCTGAAAGGGCGTCTTCATGCCAGGGTGACAGATATTTACAGTAAACTGCTGGAGCTGGGGCTGGGCAGAAAAATTTCCGGTGAGATCCGGATTTTTCCGCCATGTCCGGACCGTAAAGGAAAAGAGCTTCTTGAAAAAATGTCTGTATTTTTGGAAGGTAAACCGTGCCTGGAGGAAAAGGTTCAGTGCTGTGGTCTGGGAGGATGTGCGAGTGTGAAAGAACCAAAGCTTGCGGCAGAAATAACGGAGGATCTTGACAGGAGACAGACAGTATATACTTATTGTGGATCCTGCAGCGGGGCTTTCACAAGAAAAGGATATAAAGCAGAACATCTGCTTTTAAAAATACTGGGAAGAGAGGAGACAGCCGATGTGAAGAAATCTCTTTTAAACAGAGTAAAGTCGAGGTACTGGAGGAAGAAAAAAAGATGAAACAGAAAAACTGGGTAAAAAAAGGAATCATACTGGGGATCATTCTTGTATGTGCGGCGGTTTATTTTTTTGTGCCGCCGGTAAAAAGCGGTATGAATAAGGTATTCAGCATGTTTGCCAGTGGAGATTTTGATGTAGTAAGAGAGTTTGTGGCATCCTATGGTGGCTATGCAGCGTTGGTGTCCTTCCTCCTTATGATCTTCCAGTCTGTGGCGGCGCCGCTTCCGGCTTTCCTGCTTACTTTGGCAAATGCCAATCTTTTTGGATGGTGGCAGGGGGCTGTCCTTTCCTGGAGCAGCGCTATGGCAGGGGCAGCTGTGTGTTTCTTTATTGCCCGTATATTGGGGAGGGATGTTGCAGAAAAGCTGACCAGCAAGGCAGGGATCGCACAGATCGATACCTTTTTTGAAAAATACGGAAGGAATACGATTCTGATCTGCCGTCTTCTGCCTTTTGTGTCCTTTGACATTGTCAGCTATGCTGCGGGACTTACTTCTATGTCTTTTAAATCATTTTTTATTGCTACAGGCATCGGACAGCTGCCGGCCACTATTGTGTATTCTTATGTGGGAGGAATGCTGACAGGAGGAGCACAGCTTCTGATGACAGGACTATTGATATTGTTTGCCTTATCAGCTCTTATTGTAATGCTAAGGAAGATATACATGGACAGACAGAAAAAGACAAAAGGAGGAAATGAATAATGGAAACTTATTATAACCCGGAAGATCTTGCGAAATTTGGGACTATCGGCGAGGAAGCGCCACAGCTGGCAGAGAAATTTTTCGATTACTATGGAGCTGTATTTGAAGAAGGAGCTTTGACAGCCAGGGAGAAATCCTTGATCGCTCTTGCGGTTGCTCATGCAGTGCAGTGTCCTTATTGCATTGACTCCTACACAAATGACTGCCTCAATAAAGGAGTCAGTGAGGAGCAGATGACAGAAGCCGTACATGTGGCTGCTGCAATCCGAGGAGGGGCCACTTTGGTACACGGAGTACAGATGAAAAATATTGTAAAGAAACTGGAGCTGTAAGGGTATGAATCAGGCATTGGAAGATTTAAAGAATTTGACAAATATTCCGGATTTTGAAGAGAGGATCACGGAAGAAGAGTACAGGTATACGACTGACAGGCTGGAAGTGATGCAGATTAATGTGGGAAGGCTCTGCAATCTTGCCTGCAAGCACTGCCATGTGGAAGCAGGGCCTGCAAGGACAGAGGTTATGGACCGGAAAGTGATGGAAGCCTGTCTTAAAGTATGCAAAGAGCAGAAGGTAGAAACAATCGATATTACCGGCGGTGCGCCGGAGATGAATCCGAATTTTGAATGGCTGGTAGATGAGGCATGCAAAATATGCAGCCATGTAATTGTACGGACGAACCTTGTTATATTAAAGGAAGAGAAATACAGGCATCTGCCGAAATTTTATGCAGATCACAAGGTGGAGATTGTCTGTTCGCTTCCCTACTACCGCGCAAAAGAAATGAATCGTGTCAGAGGCGAGGGAACATTTGAGACAGCCATTGAAATGATCCGGGAGCTGAATGAGCTGGGATACGGGAAAGAGAAGGATCTGGTGCTTAATATGGTCTACAACCCGGCCGGAGCCTTTTTCCCTCCTGTGCAAAGTGCCATGGAGAAAGAGTACAAGTCCAGACTGTGGCAGGATTATGAAATAGTGTTTCACAATCTCTTTACTATAACCAATAACCCGACGGGGCGTTTTGAGGCTTTCCTGAAACGAAGCGGAAATCTGGAAAGTTATATGAAAAAACTGTCTGACGCATTTAACGCGGCTACCCTTCCGGGACTTATGTGCCGTTTTCAGATTTCAGTAGGTTATGACGGGCGGGTATATGACTGTGATTTCAATCAGGCTGCGGACCTGCCGGTCCTGACGGGGGAGACAATTTTTAATATGGTTGGGAAATCCTTCAAAAAGCGGAAAATCTGTCTGGCAAATCACTGTTACGGATGTACTGCAGGACAGGGATCCAGCTGCGGCGGCGCTACAGAATAAAGGAAAAGACAGACAGGATAAAAAGGAGAAGAAGATGACAAAAGAAGAGATTAAAGATCTTTTTATGCAGGGAATTGACTGTTCCCAGGTGGTGACAACAGAATTCGCAGAAAAAATGCAGCTGACAGAAGAACAGGCAAGAAAAGTGTCTGCCTGTTTTGGAGGCGGCATGATGTGCGGAGAAACATGCGGGGCAGTGACAGGAGCTTTGATGGTCATCGGTATGGTCTATGGGCACAACAGGGAAGGGGATCAGGAGCAAAAGGACAGGATGACTGCCAAAACAGCAGAATTTAAACGGCTTTTTGCTCAAAAGTATCCTTCCTGCATGTGCAAAGAACTTCTGGGACATGACATATCAAAGCCGGGTGAAATGGAAAAAGTTATGGGAAAAGGACTTTTGTTTGATTTCTGCCCTCAAGTGGTAGCAGATACAATTGAGATACTGGAGAAGATTCTGTAACAATGAAAAGAGCAGTCATTATTTTTACAAGAGTTCCAGAGCCGGGAAAGACGAAAACCAGGATGATGCCTCATCTTTCCCCGGTTCAGTGCGCCCGTCTTCACACCTGCTTTCTCAAAGATATTGTTATGGAGTGCCGAAACGGCGGGGCGGATGTCTTTGTCAGTTATACGCCGGAAGAAGGGTGGAAAACACTGAAAAACATTCTGGGAGAGGTAAAGGGATGGATTCCGCAGACAGGAAAGCATCTTGGAGAGCGGATGTATGGAGCTATGAAAGAGGTGCTGGATCAGAAATATGATTCCTGCCTTCTCATAGGTGCCGATGTACCGGAACTTGAGGTTAAAATTCTTAAAAAGGCGTTTGATGTACTTGAAACAGAAGATGTAGTCTTTGGAAAAACCGTAGATGGAGGGTATTATCTGACAGGAATGAAACAGCCTGTGAAAGAAGCTTTTTCCCTGGATACTTACGGACATGGGAAGGTACTGGAAGAGACAGTGTTAAAAATCGAATCGGCCGGATTTTCCGTTGGATTTACAGACACGTTATCCGATATGGATACACCAAAGGACTTAAGAGGCTATAAAAAGCGGATGCTGGAAGATGTTCGTTTGAAGGAGAGTTTTACAGGCAGATATCTGGCAAAGATCAGTAAGATTTCCATTATCATTCCTATCTACAATGAGAGCCGTACCATTGAAAAAATGCAAAGACAGCTTTTGCCTCTTCTTGGAAAATGTGAGATTCTATTTGTGGACGGGGGAAGCACAGACGATACATTGGAGAAAATTTCTCCTAGATTCCAGGTGATACGGTCAGAAAAAGGCCGGGCCTGGCAGATGAATAAAGGGGCGGAGCAAAGTACTGGAGATATTCTGTTTTTCCTGCACTGCGACAGTGAACTGCCGGATCATCCATTGGAGAGAATGCGGAAGGTCATGAGAGATTACAGGGCAGGGTGTTTCGGTATTGCTTTCCACTCCAGAAATTTCTTCATGTTTACATGCAGGGTGATCTCTAATCACAGGATCAAAGATCGCAAAGTCATGTTCGGGGATCAGGGTATTTTTCTGGATCGAGACCTCTTTTTTGAAGCAGGGAGATTTCCGGAGATACCTATCATGGAAGACTATCAGTTTTCTCTTACTTTAAAAGAGATGGGAGTAAAGCTTGGGATGGCAGACAGGCGTATCTACACGTCAGATCGCAGGTTTCCGAAAGGGACGATTCCGAAATTGAAACTTATGTGGAGAATGAATCGACTAAGGAAAATGTACAGAGACCAGGAAGATATAGAAAAGATTGCTCAAATGTACCGGGATGTAAGGTAGCATCATATGCGGGGAGGAAGATTATGGAAAGTCAGACAGGAAACAGTACAGAAAAAGATATAAAAAAGACAAAAGGTCTAAGCAATTATATCCAAACTGCAGGTTACAGAAAAGGACTTTGTCTTCCTGATAATGTGCAGGAAGAGTACAGTCTGCTGGGACAGGGAGAATACAACAGAAACTATTTGTTTACACACCCGGTGACGGGACAAAAGCTGGTCCTGCGGATTAATTTTGGAAGTCAGATGCACCTTGCCCATCAGATTGAATACGAGTACAATGCGCTGAAGCTTCTGGAAGAATCAGGACGTACGCCGCGTCCTTTCTATGTAGATGGAAGTCTGAAAGATTTTACAAATGGGGTTATGGTTATGGAATATCTGCCGGGACATGCACTGGATTATCACACAGAACTTTTTCGGGCAGCGGGATGTCTTGCAGATATACACAGCGTTTCTCTTCCGAAATGCACCCATCTGATAGTGCCTGAAAATCCAGTCCGAGCGATATTGGAAGAGTGCGAGCAGATGGTATGCACTTATATGGAAAGCAATCTGGCAGATGCGGATAAAAAGCAGAAGATACGTCTGCTGCTTGATCTTGCCTGGAAACAGGCGGACGCACTTGCCGCGGCTTCCTATCAGTGCTGCATCAACACAGAACTCAATTCCACCAATTTTCTCATGAATGGAACAGAAGGCCCGGATTATCTGATCGACTGGGAAAAACCGATCTGCGGGGAACCGGCCCAGGATCTGGGACATTTTCTTGCGCCTACCACTACCTTCTGGAAGACGGATGTTATCCTTGATGAGATGGAGATGAGGGCATTTGTAGAGAAGTATATAGAGGAAGTGAATGGGAGATTTCCGGTAGATGATCTGTGGGAGAGGACAAACACTTATATGACAGTTACCTGTCTTAGGGGAATTACCTGGTGTGCCATGGCCTGGGTGGAATACCAGCAGCCGGGGAGGAAACTTGTCAATGAATCGACCTGGCGGAAGCTGGAGGCTTATTTGACGGATGAATTTCTGGGGAAAATGAAGAGGTTTATTGAAAAATGAAAAAACGGAACATTATAAAAGGAATACTGTCGCTGATAATTGCCGCGGTCATTACCGCACTGACAGCCATTATACCAATTGTGGCTTCAGTGGGAAAAGCAGTTTATGCCAATAATGTTGCAGTAATATTTATTGGAATGGAATTAGGACCTGCAGCAGGTATCGTTTATACAATACTGTCGAGTTTTATATTAAACAATATCGGAATGGGAAGCGGGGTACTTCTTTATGTCCTGCTGTTTCAGATTGTGGAGGCCGGACTGCTGGGTCTTCTATGGCATAAAAAGCGTATGCATATGGGGAGATACTTATTGACAGTAATTGGAGGGACCTTCCTTTTAAAACCGCTTTCATATATGCTGTTCTATATATTCAACAGCAGCATATTGGGAGATATGACATTTCTGGAATATATGAAAAGTAATTATCTTCTCTATCTTCAAAATGGATGGACAGATACACTGATCATATATGCAACAGGAATTATCATAGCCTATATACTTCAGTATATTTTGGATATGATATTTGAAAAAATGGAAAAAAGGAGAAAAACAAATGAAAAAGAAGGTATTAATTGCAGTGCTCACCGCGCTGACAGCTATTAGTGTGGCGGCATGCGGAAAGCAGGAAACGGAAAAAGAAAGTGAAGAAACAATCACGCCTGCAACAGGTGAAATAACAGCAGTAACAGTTGATGATCTGGATCAGGAAAAGATGCAGATTATTGATGTGAGAGAAGAAGCACAGTATATCGGCTGGACAACAGAAGAAGGATCTGGCGGACATATTGAAAATGCTGTGGATTTTCCGGAAAGCTGGCTGGATATGGATCTGGAGAAGGAAGCAGCTATCGGAACGACCATGCAGCTGGAATTAGAAAGACGCGGACTGGATGTGACAAAAGAAACGGTTCTCTATGATAATGATACTGTTTCACAGGAGACAGCAGAAAAGTATCAGGCTATCGGTTTTGAAAATTTATCTGTTCTGGACGGCGGATACAATGCATATGTGGAAAGCGGAAAAGCAACGGAAAGTCTGGAACATTATGAGATGTATGTGTATCCGCAGTGGGTGCAGGATCTTGCAGACGGTAAAAATCCTGAGACTTTCGATGGAGGTGATTTCCAGATCATAGAAGTGTCTTTGGCCAGCGAAGAGGATGAATATGCAAATGGTCATATACCGGGAGCTATCAACGTAAACGCAGATGAGATCAATCATGTGCCGGGTCCCCGTGCTCTTGCAGATTATGAAGTAATTCCGATGGAAGAACAGTTAAAATACTGGAACCGTCCTTCTGACGAAGAGATACAGAAGAAACTGGAAGATCTGGGAATCCAAAAAGACACTACAGTAGTGCTTTATGGTACGACAGCAGCGACTACAGCATCAGCCAGAATGGGACTGATCCTGAAATATGCAGGTGTTGAGGATATCAGACTTCTGAATGGTGGAAAGACACTGTGGACATTGGAAGGAAGAGAACTGGATACAGAGAAACACGAACCGGAACACGTGGAATTTGGTGCAGAAGTACCTGTAAATCCTGAAGTTATTTATGACTACGATGAAGAGCTGGAAGTTGTAAACAATGAAAACGCTGTTGTCGCGTCTATCAGAAGCTGGCCGGAATACACAGGAGAAGTAAGCGGTTATACTTATATAGGAGAAGCAGGAGATATTGCCAATGCACGCTTTGGTTATGCAGGATCCGATCCTTACAGCATGGAAGATTTCAGAAATGTTGACAATACAATGTTCAACTATGAAATGATCGCAGATCGCTGGGAATTATGGGGAATCACACCAGATAAAGAGGTGTCCTTCCACTGCGGAACCGGCTGGAGAGCAAGTGAAACCTATTTTTATGCGTATGCATTAGGCTGGGAGGACATTCATGTATATGACGGAGGCTGGTATGAATGGCATAAAATTGCCGACAGTCCGAGAAAAGCTGACGGACTTCCGGATGATGCACCGGAACAGGAACCACAGGAATATTTTATTGTTTCAGAATAAATGGCATTGCCCCTTGTACACCAACGCTATACTTATCGAAAAAGCCTATATTAATATGTCATAAATCTATAAACAATTCTGACAATTCACTTGAATGGAAAAGAATAACCTTTTATAATTCTTATAAACCGAAAGATAAGGAGGAAAGGTTTTATGAAAAAAAGAATTGTGGCAATTTTAATGGCGGCTGCTATGGCATCCGCAATGATTACAGCATGTGGATCAGAAGAAACACAGACAACTTCAGAGGAATCTACAGATTCCGAATCAGGCAGTGAAAGTACGGAAGGGGATTACCAGTATGTGTCTGCCGCTGATGCTGTGTCTGCAGCAAAAGAGGGAGGGACTCATGTATTGGATGTTCGCGAATGGAACAATTATGTGAGCGGAAGAGTAGTAAATTCTGAATGGTGTCCGATTTTCCCTCTGGAAGATGACTCTCTTGTAGAGACAATGACTGCCTATGCAGAAGAAAACTTTGGAGATGATGAAGATATTTATATTATCTGCAACAGCGGACAGCGTGGAGCACAGAAGGCAACAGGTGTTCTGGAAGATGCAGGTATTGACGCTTCCCGCATTTATACAGTAGAAGGCGGGGCAGAGGCTCTGGCAGAAGAGAGCGGCGCGCTTACTACAAATCGTACGGAGGATAGTATTGAGTGGCAGTATGTATCCGGTGCGGAAGCAGTGGAAGCCGTTGGAAATGAAGACATTCAGATTCTGGATGTAAGAGACGATGATACATATGCGCAAGGGCATCTGGAAGGTTCATTGCAGTGCAATCTGAAGGAGATTGAGGATGCAGATGCACAGACTGCTCTCTATGAAATGGCTACATCAGAGATGGATCCGGAGAAACCGGTATATCTTTTGTGCTACAGCGGAAATAACTGTGCAAAGACCGGTATTTCTGTACTGAAAGATGCAGGATATGATGTATCCAATCTTTATATTATTGAAAACGGAGCAAAAGATGCTGATGTAGCGGCTGCTTTTGTGACAGAGTAGTATTAATTTGGGACGTAACACTTTTAAAGTTTGTTACGTCCCAAATTGCATTAAACGGTGTCCCAAATTGCGATTAAGGGTGGGTTTTTTTGAGTTCCTGATATAATCTTGCGATGGGAAGTCCTACGACGTTATTGTAATCGCCGCGGATTCCTTTTACATGAACCGCAAATTTTCCCTGGATCCCATAAGCGCCGGCTTTATCCATAGGATCGCCGGTAGCAATATAGCTTTTCAGATCTTCTCTTGAAATGGGATAAAAAGTAACTTCTGTACATTCGCAGAAGCTGCAGGTATGATACCTGCCGCCTCGGCGGGATAGAAGGGAAACTCCGGTATATACCTGATGTGTGCGATCTGAAAGCATGGAAAGCATGTCCATGGCTTCCGATTCATCTTCAGGTTTTCCGAGAATTTCGCCCCGGTAAACAACCACTGTGTCAGCGCCGATAACGGTAAAATCTCCGTCAAGAGAGGGAGCCAGTTTTTTGTAAACATCATCTGCCTTTTGAAAAGCCAGATCCATGACTGCTGCCGCAGGATCCTCCACAGTGATTTTTTCATCCGTATCTGACGGGTAAACTTCAAAGTCTATTCCTGCCTGTTTCAAAAGTTCTTTTCGGCGGGGTGATGCAGATGCAAGTATGTATTTCATCATATTTTCAACCTCGTTCTTTCCTGTTTTTCGAAAAAATTCTTCCGGCCCTTGTTCTTGCCAACGGAAGAGTTGTCCTCTATAATGTCTATTATAAAATAAAAATGAAAGGGAGGGAATACCCTGTGTATATCAGTGAAATTACGACAACAGTGCCTGACAATGTAAAAGAAAGAGCGCCGCTGGAACAGGAAGTGTATAAGGTTTTTACAAAACTGGGAATTAAATTTGAGCGGGTTGACAATGATGCGGCTTCCTCCATGGAGGAATGTGCCGAAATAGGAGAAGTGCTTCAGGCGCCGGTCCGCAAGGACGTTTTTTTGTGTAATCAGAAGAAGACGTCATTCTTTCTGCTTTTAATGCCGGACGATAAAGCCTTTGATACCTCATCTTTCAGCAAAAAGCTGGGAGTTTCTCATATGTCTTTTGCACCGCCGGAACTCATGGAAAAGCATATCGGATGTACGCCGGGATCAGCCAGTGTAGTGGGGCTTTTAAATGATGAAGATGACTATGTGCAGCTGATTATTGATAAGGAAGTGGCGGAAGCGGAGTGGTTTGTCTGCAATACCGGTATCAATACAACCCATCTGAAATTTAAGACTCAGGATCTGCTGAAAAAATTCCTGCCTTATACCCATCACAGACCAAGGATCGTTGATCTGTAGAAAACAGGCAATCAGTTTTTAAAAAGAAAAGAGGCAGAGCCGGTACAAAAGCAGCGAATATTCCAAATATTCATATTTGCCTCTTTGTACCAGCTCTGCCTTTTATAATGTTACCTTTACTTCCATACCGTTTACTTCCACCTGATCATCTACAGGGATCACAAGGCATTTCCGCCCGTCGATCATCTGAATATCTACCAGATCTGTGCGTTCGGGATTCACATTAATGACAATGTCCGGCGTTTTGATATTAAATTTTTTTGTATTTGTCAGATTGGAGGCAAGAAGAGAAGTTTTGGCCCCCACAGTCTCGTCAAAGTCTTTTTCGAAATCTTCCAGCTTTTCATCCGGTATGCCACTCAAAGAAAAAAGGCGTTTCATTTCCTGTTTCCCCAGTTCAAGAGGCTCCTCCGCCTCTTTATTTTCTTCAATTAAAGTATTGAGATTTTCATGGATGTTCCGTATGACAGTATATTCACAGTCATCCCCCAGCGTTTCTTCAATGACAGTCTGAAAAGATTCCTTCTGGCAACCGGCACTCATCACTTCTGTGCAGCCAAGTACCTGTTCAAGGAAGGTATCCTGAAGTTCTTCCGGTTTTTTAGAGTAGTACAGGACGCTATGTATGTCATCGGCCCGGTCATGGAAGGCAGGAAACAGAAAACCGTTCGCCGGTACATTGACGATCCAGTCCCGGATACGATCCTCAATGCTGTTGTGCTCTGCATTGTAACACAGTCCGGCTTTGGAAAGATTTACCGGGCAGATGCTGCAGAGAATATAATCGTAGACGGAATCTGAAGCATCAAACATTTCCGTTCCGTCGGAAGCTTTTCCAGGCACATCGTAGGCGGCATGGATCAGCAGGATAAGATAGTGTTCGGCAAAGTCATAGTTCTCGATCACTTTGTCATAGAACTCAGAAAGAAGCATATCGTCCGTCAGACGGCTGTCCCGAAGCTGCAGCAAAAATTCCTGAGTTCCGCCGCTTTTTTCCTGTTCCAGCGGGAATTCCATGTTGATGAGATTTTTTCCGACAGTGCCGGAGAGAGTCTTTTTGAAAAGATCAAAATATTTAAAAGCTTCCTCTTCCGGCAGAGAGAGGAACGCCTCTTTAAATTCCAGTTTCTTTTCCTTGTCCCCGTCCACATAGCAGCCGCAGAGTCTTGTGATCGCACAGTTCTGAGGTGAGAATTGTTTACGGATTTCAAGGACTTCCTTTTTATTCATATACAAAACCCCTTTTCATTTACCTGTTTTTCCCCTATGTACGAGGAAAATGACAGGAATAATCTTAGCATATTGAAGGTGAATTTACAATATATTGTTAACAGACGACTAGGCTAAGGAGAGGTAAGAATGAAAAGAGTCCTGGCAGCGCTGGTATGTGCTTTTTTGCTCATACAGCAGGCAGGAGAAGTCCAGGCGGCAGGTATCCTGCAGTTTGAAGAAGAAACGGATGCGATACAGAATACAGAGAATACAGAAGCAAAAAAAGATAAGGTAAGCGCTCCGTCGGCGCTTCTCATGGAAGCATCCACCGGGAAAGTGATTTGTGAAAAAAATGCAGATGAGCAAAGGCATCCTGCAAGTGTAACAAAGATTATGACCCTTCTTCTCATTTTTGATGCATTAGAAGAGGGGAAGATCTCTCTGGAGGACAAAGTAACGGTCTCAGAGTATGCGGCCTCTATGGGAGGCTCCCAAGTGTTTCTGGAACCGGGAGAAGAGCAGACTGTCGATACAATGATCAAATGTATTGCCGTAGCCAGCGCAAATGACGCTTCCGTGGCCATGGCGGAATTTGTCTGGGGAAGCGAGGAAGAATTTGTAAAACATATGAATGAGAGAGCGAAGGGCCTGGGCATGGAAAATACCAGCTTCGTAAATTGCAATGGTCTGGACACAGAAGGGCATCTGACAACAGCAAGAGATATTGCTCTGATGTCAAGAGAATTGATTCTTACATACCCGCAGATCCGGGATTACGTCACGATATGGATGGAAAATATTACTCATACAACGGCAAAGGGTGCCAGTGAGTTCGGTCTTGCAAATACGAACAAACTAATCCGGCAGTACGCTTATGCTACCGGGCTGAAAACAGGCTCCACAGGGGAAGCCGGATTTTGCATGTCAGCGACAGCTGAAAAAAATCAGATGCAGATGATAGCGGTGGTCATGGGAGCCAAAGATTCCAAGTCAAGATTTCAGGATGCAGTTACACTTTTGGATCACGGATTTGCATCCTGTGTCAAGTATACGGATGACGGTCTGGAGGGAATGAAACCGGTAAAAGTAGAAGGAGGGATGAAAGATCAGGTGCCGGTGAAGCAGAAAGAATCGTTCTCTTATATTGATACAGAAGGGGCAGATCTGACAGCGATTGAAAAGGATTACCAGACAGTTGAAAAGTTAAAGGCTCCTGTAAAGACAGGAGAGAAGGCGGGAAGCGTTGTCTATAGGCTGGAAGGGAAGACGATTGGAAGCATTGATGTTATTACAGTGGAAAATGTCAGAGAAGCGACTTATACAAGTATACTTGAAAAGGTTTTGAAGTCATTTTTTATCGGATAAACTTTACAATTGCCGGGGAATAATTATATAATCAGTATACATATATCATTCAGGACACAGCGCCAGCAAAAGGAGAAAAAGGTTTTGGGCGTTTTTCTCCTTTTTGATTGCGCACTGATATTAGGGAAAACGGCAAAGGAGAGATTAAAATGAAACTTGCAGCAATGATCGATCATACAATACTGAAACCAGAAGCAGGCAAAGAGCAGGTGGAAACAATATGCCGGGAGGCCAGGGAGTATGGTTTTGCATCTGTATGTGTAAATTCATCCTATGTACCACTGTGTGCAGAACTTTTAAGGGATACTGAAGTTAAGGTATGTACAGTGATCGGATTCCCTCTGGGGGCAATGTCAACGGCGGCAAAAGCAGCGGAAGCCCGCCAGGCTATTCTTGACGGAGCGGAAGAACTGGATATGGTCATTCATATCGGGATGCTGAAAGATGGGAACAATGAATATGTAGAGCAGGATATTCATTCTGTCGTGGAAGAAGCCAGAGGGAAAGCAGCTGTGAAAGTGATCATTGAAACATGCCTGCTTTCGGAAGAAGAGAAAGTAAGAGCCTGCCTGCTGGCGAAAAAGGCAGGAGCAGATTATGTGAAAACGTCCACCGGATTCTCTACAGGTGGTGCTACAGCAGAGGATATTGCCCTTATGAAGAAAACGGTTGGAAAGGACATGAAAGTAAAGGCTTCCGGGGGAATCCGTACAAGGGAAAAGGCGGAAGAAATGAGAAAGGCAGGAGCTGACCGGATCGGTACAAGCTCTGGAATCCGGATTGTGGAGGAAAGATGATGAGAAACTTCCTGACAGGAGCAGCAGCGATGTGTATCCTTGCAAGTGCGGAGATACTTCGGGAGCTTCACACTTTTGAGGTGCGCCATTACAGTATTCCTCTTCCCAAAATGAAAAAAGAAGAGAAAAGAAAAGTTTTGTTTTTGACGGATCTTCACGGGAAAGAGTACGGAAAAGAGAATAGAAGACTGATAAAGAAAATCCGGGAAGAGAAGCCGGACTATATACTCATCGGCGGAGATATGCTGACAAGGACAAAAAAAGAAACAGAGCAGAAAGCTTTACGACTTTTTTCTCATCTTGCCGGTATTTGCCCGGTCTATGCGGCAAACGGAAACCACGAACAGAAAATGAAAGAGAACCTGGAAGATTATGGAAGTCGTTATGAAAAATACAAAGAAGCGGTAAAAAGTACAGGGGTGCATCTGCTGGAAAACGATTCCGTCAGCCTGCATTTTGGGGAACAGCCGGTAAAAGTCACCGGTCTGGAGATTCCCCTGTCCTGCTACAGCCGGGTGAAACGGGAAGAACTGCGGGTTTCACAGATTACAAAGAGAGTCGGAGTCTGTGAAAAAGAAGAATACCAGATTCTGCTTGCCCATAATCCGGCCTTTATCTCACAGTATTGGGAGTGGGGGGCAGATCTTGTGCTGTCCGGACATCTTCATGGAGGAATCGTCCGAATCCCGGGAATCGGCGGCGTTATTACGCCGCAGTTTAAGCTGTTCCCAAGATATTCCGGAGATATATATCAAAAAGACGGACATATTTCCGTTGTCAGCAAAGGGCTTGGGACCCACACGGTCAATGTCCGTCTCTTTAATCCGGCAGAACTGACTGCCGTTACTTTTTATGGAAGCAAGTCCCAAAACTAGGGAGTGTGTACACGGAAAACGCCTACTCCCAGGGCGCCCGGGCCTGTATGACAGCCGATGCTCATAGTGAGAGGGTAGTGGACAATTTCCATGTCCGGGAAATATTCCTGGAAACGCTGCTTCCAGGAGGCGAATTCCTCCTCCGGCATGAGAGTTTCGGCCATGCCGATTTTCAGAAGCCCCTTCTCTTTCAGAGGAAGTAAACGGGTATCCATATCGTGCTGTACTGCTTTGCACATGGTGCGGAAAGCGGACTTCATCCCCCGTACTTTAGCAAAAGCATCCAGCTTGTCGCCTTGAATAGTAAGAACGGGCTTCAGATTTAATACGGTTCCGATTGCGGCAGCGGCAGGGGTGACTCTGCCGCCTCTTTTCAGATATTCCAATGTATCTACTGCAATGTAGATACTGGCATCCAGGGATTCCCTCTCAAGTGTTTCCTGAATCTGCCTGCCGGATAATCCTTCAGCGGCAAGATCACAGGCGTCCAGAACAGACTGCATCTGCGTGACGGAAATCCGATGATTATCCACCACATGTACCCGCCCTGCAAAAGGTTCGTCAGAAGCCAGCATAGCTGCATTTGCGCAGGAATTGGAAAGTCCGCTGGACATGGGGATATACACGATTTCATCATAGGATTTCAGGAGGGCTGTCCACATACTGATCACATCCCCCGGAGAGGGAAGGGATGTGCTGACTTTGGAACCGCCGGAAAGTTTCTGGTAAAACGTATCCGTTGTGATACTGGTTCCTTCAAAAAAGATCTCTCCCTCAATTAGTACGGGCATAGGAATAATATGAATATTCGGGCGGGGTTCACTGCCTGGCATAATTCCACAGTTACTGTCCGTCATGATTGCTATTTCTGACATAAAAATCTCCTTTTGACTGTAATCTTAACAGGTGTTAAAATTATAGCAAAACGTATATGGAATCTCAATTGACAAAACCTGCTATTTGTAAGTTATTTATACAAAATAAGGAAAGTGTAAAATGGAAGACAAGCGAATCACAAAAACAAAAAAGAATTTAAAATATACATTAGTTGATATGCTGGCAGAGCAGCCTTTTGAGAAGATCACCATTACTGAGCTCTGCAGCCGCACAGAAATCAGCAGGATTACTTTTTACTCTCACTATAGTGATAAATATGCCCTTGTGGATGAGATGTTTCAGGATATGATAGTTCTCGGGACAAAGGAATATGAAAAAAAGCAAAATGAAACGAATCCTGACCGTAATGAAATAAAGAGCTACTGCAATATTCTGGATAGTATCCTGGATATATATTATGGAAATTTTGACTTTTTCCGTCACACAGCTCCGGATAAAAACCCTTATTTGGCTTTCGCGCTTTATAGTATTATTCTGGAAACAGTGGAAGGACATACAAGGCGGATGGAATCGCGTACACCCTTGAAATATTCCGCGAAAAAGATTGCGGGATTTCTTTGCTATGGAATGATCGGATTTATTAACGAAAGTCACGAAGAAAAGGTTCCTGTAGAACAGATACGGGAGGAGGCAAGGGAACTGCTGGTAGGAGTCCTGGGTTCGAAAGCCCTGATTCGTCTGTAGAAAACAGAGGGGATTTTCGCCAGGAGAAAAAGATATTGTATAAAGACAAAAAGTCCGATATAATAGGATGGTTAGAAAAAGGGCGGAGGATTTATGGGTATACCGGTTAAGCTTCAGGTGTTCGAAGGTCCGCTTGACCTTCTCCTTCATCTGATTGATAAAAATAAAATAGATATTTATGATATACCGATCGTGGAGATCACCAATCAGTATATGGAATACATTCGGGCTATGGAAAAGGAAGATTTGAATGTTATGAGTGAATTTCTCCTCATGGCAGCTACTCTCCTGGACATCAAATGCCGGATGCTGCTTCCGAAAGAGATAAATGAAGAGGGGCAGGAGGAAGATCCCCGGCAGGAACTGGTAGAGCAGCTTTTGCAGTATAAGATGTATAAATATATGGCTTACGAACTTCGCGACAGGCAGGTGGAGGGAGAAAGAGCAATCTATCGGGAACCGGATATACCGGAGGAGGTTCAGGAATATGTGGAGCCGGTAAATCTGGAAGAACTTCTCGGAGACCTGACCCTGGCAAAGCTGAACCGCATCTTCAGGGATGTTATGCGGCGGCAGGATGAAAAGATCGATCCGATCCGGAGCGGATTTGGAAAAATAGAAAAAGAAGAAGTATCGCTTCCGGAAAAACTGGATTATGTGGAGGAATACGCAGTAAACCACTCTGTATTCAGTTTCCGGCAGCTTTTGAAAAAGCAGGGATCGAAAGTGCAGCTTGTGGTGACATTTCTTGCTGTATTGGAACTGATGAAGACCGGAAAAATCAAAATAGAACAGAAACAGCCTTTTGATGATATCTGTATTACATCAATGGTGTATCGGCAATAAGCCGAATATAGAAAGGGAAGTATAAAAGTGGAGATCAGCAGACTGGAAGGTATAATAGAAGCCATTCTTTTTACAATGGGAGATTCAGTGGAGCTGTCCAGGATTGCGGCGGCCATTGAACACGATGAGGATACGACACGAAAGATCATACATAATATGATGGATAAATATGAGGCGTCTGATCGGGGAATGCGGATCATAGAGCTGGAAAATTCCTTTCAGATGTGTACAAAAACGGATATGTATGAATATTTGATCAAAGTGGCCAGACAGCCCAGAAAATATGTATTGACGGATGTACAGCTGGAGACTTTATCTATTATTGCATATAAGCAGCCGGTGACAAAACTGGAGATCGAAAAGATAAGAGGAGTAAAGTCGGATCATGCAGTAAACCGTCTGGTTGAGTATAATCTTGTATGTGAAGTAGGCAGACTGGACGCTCCCGGACGTCCGCTTCTCTTTGGGACAACGGAGGAGTTCCTTAGAAGATTCAGCATCCATTCGCTGGATGAACTTCCAAGCCTCAATTCAGAACAGGTAGAAACTTTTAAACATGAAGCAGAGGAAGAGGTACAGATGAAACTGGATATCTGATATAGAATTTCATAGCAGATTCGGAATATCAGCAGCTGCAGGCGCATAGACTGGAAAAGAATAAAAAGAATCTGGTGTGACTTAAGATGGTGAGATCAAAATATAAAATGATATTGGCAACAGCAGTTCTTTTACTGGAAGTTTTCTTTGCCCCGGCTCAGGCAAAAGCCAGCAAGACTCCCGAAGAACTGTCACAGCTTTACGCCCGGTCAGCGGTTTTGATGGACGCTGACAGCGGGCGTGTTTTATTTGGAAAAGAAGAAAAGACTGTTCGCCCCATGGCAAGTACAACAAAAATTATGACCTGTATTCTTGTCTTGGAATCCGATATGGAGGAGATTTGCACAGCTTCTGATCATGCAGCGTCACAGCCGCAGGTCCGACTTGGAGTAAAAGAAGGGGAACAGTACTTTACAGAGGATCTTCTCTACTCCCTGATGCTGGAATCCCATAACGACAGCGCTGTGGTCCTGGCGGAAAATCAGGCCGGAACCGTGGAAGCTTTTGCAGATCAAATGAATAAAAAGGCAAAAGAAATCGGATGCAAAAATACACATTTTGTCACCCCAAACGGACTGGACGGGAAAGACGAAGAAGACATTCATGAGACAACAGCCGCTGATCTTGCGCGCATCATGCGTTATTGTATTAAGATTTCGCCGGAAAGAGAACGGTTTCTCGAAATAACCAGAACAAAAAGTTATCAGTTCACCGATGTATCAGGAAGCCGCAGCTTTTCCTGTTCAAATCACAATACCTTTCTTGATATGATGGAGGGAGCCCTTACTGGGAAGACAGGTTTTACCGCAGACGCGGGCTACTGTTATGTAGGAGCATTAAGAAAAGACGATAGAACATTCATTGTTGCTCTGCTTGCATGCGGATGGCCTAACAATAAAAATTATAAGTGGTCTGATACAAAAAAACTGATGCAGTACGGAATTGATAATTATCAGTATGAAAAAATAGAGAGGGCAGATACGCTGCCGGACCTTCCGGTCAGAAACGGAGTGCCGGACAGAGGAGTTGGGAGAGATTCCAGGGTCAGCTTATCCGTAAAGGGAAATAGTCGTCTGTTTTTGATGGCTGAAGACGAAAAAGTGGAGACAGTTGTGACTCTTCCGGACTATATAGAAGCCCCGGTTGAAAAGGGAGAGACAGTTGGAAAGATACGCTATATTGTGGATGATTTTGTGGTATCCGGTGATGAAATATATGCGGCAGAGCCGATTTTGAAACGGGATTTTTTCTGGTGTTTTACAAAGATAACAGAATTGTTTTGCGTGATATAAAAATGAAAATGTATTAAAATAAATCAATTAAAATGATTAAATTTGTCACTTCTATTTTTTGAATATGTATGTTAGGATAAACAAGTATTAAAAAAAGACAAGAAAGTTGATTAATATTTAACTTTTGGAAGATAGTAAGGGAGATGGCAAGATGAAAAATTGTGAAAAATATGAACGGCAGTATTTTATGCCGCCGGAAGTAACATATGACTGGGTAAAGAAGGAATACATTGATCAGCCGCCCATCTGGTGCAGCGTGGATCTTAGAGACGGAAACCAGGCGCTGATCGAACCTATGAGCTTAGAAGAAAAACTGGAATTTTTTGAGTTGCTTGTAAAAGTTGGTTTTAAGGAAATTGAAGTGGGATTTCCGGCTGCTTCTGAGACAGAATACCGCTTTATGAGAGCATTGATCGAGCGGAAGATGATTCCTGATGACGTGACAGTCCAGGTACTGACACAGGCAAGAGAACATATCATCAAAAAGACATTTGAAGCCGTTAAAGGAGCTCCTCACGCTGTGATCCATCTTTATAACTCCACATCTGTTGCGCAGAGGGAACAGGTATTTAAAAAAGATAAGGAACAGGTGAAAAAAATTGCCGTTGACGGGGCGAAGCTGTTAAAAAAACTGGCAGATGAAACAGAAGGTAATTTTACGTTCGAGTACAGTCCGGAGAGTTTTTCCGGAACAGAGGTTGACTATGCTGTAGAGGTATGTAACGCAGTACTGGATGTCTGGAATCCCCAGGCGGACAATAAAGCCATTATTAACATTCCGACTACAGTGGAAAATGCCATGCCTCATGTGTTCGCATCTCAATTAGAATATGTACATAAGCATCTCGCTTACCGGGAAAATGTTGTTCTGTCTCTTCATCCTCACAATGACAGAGGATGTGGGGTTGCAACTGCGGAGCTTGGCATTTTGGCAGGGGCAGACCGGATTGAAGGAACACTGTTCGGGAATGGAGAGAGAACCGGAAATGTAGATGTCATTACATTGGGAATGAACATGTTTTCTCACGGTGTTGATCCCAAGCTTGATTTTTCCAACATGGAAGAAATCAAAGAGACTTATGAACGGCTGACAAGAATGACGGTCGATGTGCGGCAGCCTTATGCAGGAGAACTTGTATTTACTGCATTTTCAGGATCACATCAGGATGCGATCGCAAAAGGAATGGCATGGAGAGATGAGAAGAAATGCAATACATGGACAGTACCTTATCTTCCGATTGATCCGCAGGATGTGGGAAGAAAATATGACTCTGATGTGATCCGTATCAACAGCCAGTCCGGAAAGGGCGGCGTAAACTATATCCTGAAACAGAGCTATGGCATTAACCTTCCGGAAAAAATGAGGGAGGAAGTAGGATATCTGGTAAAAGGGGTATCTGACAAAGCTCATAAAGAGCTGACTCCGGAATGGATTTATCAGATCTTTACCGATAATTATGTGAATGCTAAAACAGTATTTTCTATTGATGAATGTCATTTCCACCAGGCAGACGGTATTATCGCTGACGCCACCATCCATCATGGAAAGGATGAAAGAGTGGTAACTGCATCGGGGAACGGACGTCTGGATGCAGTGAGCAATGCCATTAAACAGTATTTCAATATCAGCTATGAGCTGACGTTTTATGAGGAACATTCCCTGACAAGAGGATCTTCTTCTAAAGCAGTGGCTTACGTGGGGATCATTGCTCATGGAAAGACATGCTGGGGAGTGGGAATCGATGCTGATATCATCCGCGCTTCCATAGAAGCTCTGATCGTGGCTGTCAACAAAATTGAAGAGATCGGAAATGCTGATCCGTGTAAAGATGCAAGAATGATTGAGATCATGAATTATCTGCAGGCAAATTATATAGACGTTACTTTGGATGATCTGGCAGAGAAGTTTTACCTTTCCAAGCCATATCTTTCCAAATATATTAAAGAAAAATCCGGAATGACTTTTGGAGAACTTGTGAAAAAGATTCGGATGAAAAAAGCCAGAGCAATGCTGAAAAGCAGCAGTATGACAGTAGAAAATATTGCTTTGTCCGTGGGTTATCAAAACGTGGAGCATTTTAACAGACTGTTTAAAAAAGCATACGATATGACTCCGGTACAATTCAGAAATCAGAAGTAGATCAAAAGGAAAGAAGATGCTGAAAAGAGAAGGATTTTTGGCGTCTTCTTTTTTGCTAATTTTTTAACGATTTTTTCAAAAACAGTTGAATAATGCAGAAAAAGAATATATAATATAATCGGCAGAAAATTTGGTTTAACTTTTTGCAATTGTCTGGCGTTAGCGGCTCTGACGCAACTATATGCAATAGAAAACCTGATTTAAATATGTAAGAAAATGGAGGGCTAGGTTATGAGCAACATGGCAACAGAAAATGCAGCAAGTCAGAGAATTGCCTCCCTACTTGATGCAGGCAGCTTTGTTGAGATCGGCGGCGGCGTGACTGCCAGAGCGACTGATTTCAACATGCAGAAAACAGAAACGCCGGGAGATGGCGTCATTACCGGTTACGGAGTGATCGATGGCAATCTGGTATATGTATACAGCCAGGATGCGTCTGTGTTGGGCGGATCGATCGGAGAAATGCATGCGAAAAAGATTGCAGCGCTTTATGACATGGCAATGAAAATGGGAGCGCCGGTGATCGGACTGGTTGACTGTGCCGGAATCCGGCTTCAGGAGGCGACAGATGCGTTGGACGGATTTGGAAAGCTTTATCTGAAACAGTCTATGGCGTCGGGTGTGATCCCGCAGATTACTGCGATTTTCGGAAACTGCGGCGGTGGACTGGCTGTCATTCCGGCATTGACAGATTTCACATTTATGGAAACAGAGCATGCAAAATTATTTGTCAATTCCCCTAATGCAATCCCGGGAAATACTATCCAGAAATGCAACACGGCTTCTGCCAAGTTTCAGAGCAGTGAGGCCGGTCTTGTTGACGAAACAGGAACAGAAGAGGAAATTCTGGCGAAGATCCGGGCTCTGATCTGTATGCTGCCGTGCAACAATGAAGAAGATGTATCTTATGAGGAATGCACCGATGACTTGAACCGTCTGTGTGAGGGGATCGAAAATGCTGCAGAAGATACGGCTGTCGCTCTGTCCTCTATTTCTGACAATGGTGTTTTCTTTGAAGTGAAAAAGGATTACGCAAAAGACATGGTTACAGGATTTATCCGCCTGAATGGAATGACAGTAGGTGCAGTGGCAAACCGTTCTAAGGTCTACAATGAGGATGCGGAAGTGACTGCTGAATTTGACGGATCGCTGACAGCAGCGGGAGCAGGAAAAGCGGCGGATTTTGTAAGATTCTGCGATGCATTTAATATTCCTGTGCTTACTCTTACAAATGTAACGGGATTTGATGCGTCAACATGCGGAGAAAAAGCGCTGGCTGCACAGACAGCAAAACTTATCTATGCTTTTACTGATGCGACGGTGCCGAAAGTGAACGTGATCATTGGAAAGGCTTATGGAAGCGCATATGTGGCGATGAACAGCAAATCCATTGGAGCAGATATGGTTTACGCATGGCCGAATGCGGAAATCGGCATGATGGATGCAGATCTGGCTGCAAAGATTATGTATGCAGATTCTGATATGCAGACTCAAAGAGAGAAAGCGGCAGAATACCGTGCTCTTCAGTCAAGTCCGGCTTCAGCGGCGGGACACGGCTATGTGGATGCAGTGATCAGTCCGGCAGATACAAGAAAATATATTATTGGAGCATTTGAGATGCTTTTTACAAAAAGAGAGGATCGTCCGGCAAAGAAACATGGAACAGTTTAGTGAGGTGAAACAAATTGAAGAAGAAAATTAGCTTATTAATGTGTATGCTTGCTGCTGTATTTACCCTGGCCGGATGTAGCAATAATGAAACAGGTGTAGAATATGATCAGGCGGCGATGGAGGAAGCTACCGAGTTTCTGCTCGCCTACTGTTCCAGTGTAGATGACGCCACGATTGAGCAGTGGAAGAGTCTGACAGACGAGCAGCTGAACTATCAGCTTATGCAGTCAGGATATCCTTTTACAGCGGAAAGTTTTCTTAGCTCAATGGATGCATGGCAGGCAGGAGTTGAGGAGTGCGGAGCTTACATCGGGCACGGCGACCTGACTTATGAGGCAGGCAATTCAGAACTTTCAATTACAACGACAGCAGAGTTTGAAGACCGGCAGGCGGATCTTGAGATCATTTACGAGACAGACCTTCGGGGAAATCTTCAGCTGGACAGTCTGACGGTGAGCGGAAAATATTCCATGGGAGAAATCCTTCAGAAAGCAGGACTGAATACTCTTCTTGGAATGGGAACTGTATTCGTTGTACTGATTATTATTTCTGTTATTATTTCTCTGTTGAAATATATTCCGAAACTTCAGGCGGCTTTCACAAAGAAAGCAGAGCCGCAGCAGGTGGCACCGGCATCAGTCTCTGAAACGCCGGCGGCTGAAGTGGCGGAGGAAGTTGTTGTAGAAGAAACACAGGAAGATGACACAGAACTTGTAGCAGTCATCGCAGCAGCGATCGCGGCATCAGAAGGTACAAGTACCGACGGCTTTGTTGTTCGGAGCATTCGTCGCCGCAGGTCAAATAAATGGAATTAAGGATAACCGGATCAGGAGGATATAAAAATGAAAAATTATACAATTACTGTGAATGGAAACGTATATGATGTAACTGTAGAAGAAAACGCAGGCGGAGCAGCACCGGCACCAGCCGCAGCGCCGGCTCCGAAAGCACCGGCGGGTCCGAAGGCGGCGCCGGCACCGAAACCGGCTGCAAAACCAGCAGGAGCGGGAGCAATCCAGGTAAAAGCAGGCGCGGCAGGAAAAGTATTTAAAATCGAGGCAAATGTCGGACAGAATGTAAAAAGAGGTGACGCTGTTGTCATTATTGAAGCCATGAAAATGGAAATTCCGGTTGTGGCACCAGAAGACGGAACAGTTGCAAGCATTGATGTGGCTGTCGGTGATGCGATTGAGGCTGGAGCAGTGCTGGCTACCTTAAACTAGGCAGTATATGTGAGCACTGCAGAGGTACTTTTGAAACACGACTGGAGGTTAAAAAATGGATTATATTATAACAACATTGGGAAACCTCGTGCAGCAGACAGCTTTCCTCAATCTGACATGGGGAAATCTTATCATGATTGCTGTTGCATGTTTTTTCCTGTTTCTTGCAATCAGACATGGATTTGAACCTCTGCTGTTAGTGCCGATCGCTTTTGGTATGCTGCTTGTTAATATCTATCCCGATATTATGCTGCATGCAGATGAGGCTGCTAACGGTACAGGTGGACTTCTCTATTATTTCTATGTGTTGGATGAATGGTCTATCCTTCCGTCACTGATTTTCCTGGGTGTCGGAGCGATGACAGACTTTGGACCATTGATCGCAAATCCGAAGAGTTTTCTTCTCGGGGCAGCGGCGCAGTTTGGTATTTTTGCAGCATATCTGGGAGCGATGGCTATGGGCTTTTCAGACAAAGCTGCAGCGGCTATTGCAATTATCGGAGGGGCAGACGGACCGACTTCTATCTTCCTTGCAGGTAAATTGCAGCAAACAGCTATTTTGGGACCGATTGCCGTAGCGGCTTACTCCTATATGGCGCTTGTTCCTATTATTCAACCGCCTGTTATGAAGCTTTTGACAACGGAAAAAGAGCGGAAGATTAAGATGGAGCAGCTTCGTCCTGTTTCCAAGCTGGAGAGAATCCTGTTCCCGATCATCGTAACGATCGTTGTTTGTATGATTCTTCCTACAACGGCACCACTGGTTGGTATGCTTATGCTTGGCAACCTGTTCCGCGAATCCGGTGTGGTAAGACAGCTTACGGAGACTGCATCCAATGCACTGATGTATATCGTAGTTATTCTGCTTGGCACATCGGTAGGAGCGACTACAAGTGCAGAGGCATTTTTGAATCTGGATACCCTTAAGATCGTAGCCCTTGGACTGATCGCCTTTATTTTCGGTACAGCAGCCGGTGTCCTTCTTGGAAAGCTGATGTGTGTACTGACAAAGGGCAAGGTTAATCCGCTGATCGGTTCTGCGGGAGTATCGGCAGTTCCTATGGCGGCCAGAGTTTCACAGAAGGTCGGATCAGAGGCTGACCCTACAAACTTCCTTCTGATGCACGCTATGGGACCAAACGTTGCAGGTGTAATCGGTACGGCAGTTGTTGCCGGAACATTCATGGCTATTTTCGGTGTAATGTAATAAGATAAATGGAGGAAGAAATAATGGCAGAAATTCAGAAAAAACCAATTAAAATAACAGAAACCATTCTGCGTGATGCCCATCAGTCTCTGATCGCTACCCGCATGACAACGGAACAGATGCTGCCGATCATTGATAAAATGGATAAAGTAGGGTATCACTCTGTAGAGTGCTGGGGCGGTGCTACTTTTGATGCGTCCCTTCGTTTCCTGAAGGAAGATCCGTGGGACCGTCTTCGTAAATTCCGTGACGGATTTAAGAACACCAAGCTTCAGATGCTCTTCCGGGGACAGAATATTCTTGGATACCGTCCTTATGCAGATGACGTTGTAGAATATTTTGTTCAGAAATCTGTAGCAAATGGAATTGATATTATACGTATTTTTGACTGTCTGAACGATCTTCGTAATCTGCAGACAGCAGTAAAAGCAGCAAATAAGGAAAAGGCAGATGCACAGGTTGCGCTTTCCTATACCCTTGGGGATGCCTATACACTGGAATACTGGGTAGATATTGCCAAGAGAATTGAGGATATGGGTGCAAATTCTATCTGTATCAAGGATATGGCGGGACTTCTTCTGCCATATGAGGCTACAGAGCTTATTACCGCGCTGAAAGAGGCGGTTGATCTTCCGATCCAGCTGCATACACATTACACATCCGGCGTAGCATCTATGACTTATCTGAAAGCAGTAGAGGCAGGTGTGGATGTGATCGATACTGCAATGTCTCCGTTTGCGCTTGGAACTTCACAGCCGGCTACGGAAGTTATGGTAGAGACTTTCCGCGGAACTCCTTATGATTCCGGTCTGGATCAGAAACTTCTTGCAGAGATTGCAGATTACTTCCGTCCGATCCGCGACGAAGCGTTGGACAGCGGACTTCTGAATCCGAAGAACCTTGGAGTAAATATCAAGACACTTCTCTATCAGGTGCCTGGAGGAATGCTTTCCAATCTGACTTCCCAGCTGAAGGAGCAGGGAGCAGAGGATCGTTACTATGAAGTGCTTGAAGAAGTTCCGAAAGTAAGAAAGGATCTTGGAGAACCGCCGCTTGTCACACCTTCTTCACAGATCGTAGGAACACAGGCTGTGTTTAATGTTCTGATGGGAGAACGATATAAGATGGCAACAAAGGAGACAAAGGATGTGTTAAGCGGAAAATACGGTGCTACAGTTAAGCCTTTTAATCCGGATGTTGTAAAGAAAGTTCTGGGAGATAATCCGGAGATCATTACCTGCCGTCCGGCAGACCTTCTTGAGGATGAGCTGGATACGCTCCGCAAAGAGTGTGAACAGTGGATTCAGCAGGATGAGGATGTCCTGACTTACGCATTATTCCCGCAGGTTGCAACGGATTTCTTCAAGTACCGTGAAGCACAGCAGACAAAGATAGATGTAGATATGGCAGATACAAAGAGCGGAAGTTATCCGGTATAATCGGTATAATGTTGAAAAAATCCGGTGAAGGCATGCCTCTTGGAGGCTGCTTTCGCCGGATTTTTTTGGTTGGTGAAATAAGTCATTACGCCATACCCTTGCAAATTCGGGGGCGAATATAGTAGAATGTCTTTGGATCTGTATAAGCGGACCTGCTGTTTGATAATATACAGGATGAAATACAGGAAAAGGATCGATAAAATGGGAATTAATAATGAATTACTGCGAAAGATAGACCAGGGGTATCTTAAATTCAGTAAGGGACAGAAAAAGCTTGCCGATTATATTCGCAAAAATTACGATAAAGCTGCTTTTTTAACAGCGGCGAAAATGGGAGAAGTCGTAGGCGTCAGTGAATCGACAGTGGTGCGTTTTGCTACAGCCCTGGGATATAAGGGATATCCGGAATTTCAAAAAGCGCTGGAAGAACTTGTCCGTACAAGACTGAATTCTATTCAGCGGATGGAAGTGACATACGGAAGGATCAGCCAGGGAGAGATACTGGCATCCGTTCTTCAGTCAGATATTGAAAAGATCAAAATGACAATGGAAAGTATTGATCAGGAAGCGTTCGAGCTTGCCGTAGAAACCATTCTTTCTGCAAGAAAGGTGTATGTAGTGGGAATACGAAGCTGTGCTCCGCTTGCCAGCTTTTTAAGTTTTTATCTGAATCTTCTGCGGGGGGATGTAACTGCAGTTCATACAAACAGTGCCAGTGAGATATTCGAACAGTTGATCCGCATCGGAGAAAAGGATGTGATCATAGGAATCAGCTTTCCAAGATATTCCATGCGTACATTGAAGGCGCTGGAATTTGCAAGCAACCGGAAGGCTAAAGTCATCACTTTGACAGACAGCGTCCATTCCCCGATGAATCTCTATTCTTCCTGCAACCTGATCGCAAGAAGTGATATGGCATCTATTGTAGATTCCCTTGTGGCGCCCTTGAGTGTGGTAAATGCCCTTGTAGTTGCCCTTTGTATGAAAAAGCAGAAAGAAGTAGTATCTACGCTGGAAATGTTGGAGCAGATCTGGGACGAGTACCAGGTGTACAGCGGCGATGAGCTGAATATGGTAAGAGACAGCGTAGAGATTACAGGAGATATAAGCGGCGGGGAGGAAAAAAGATGAGCAGAGTTCTGATCGTCGGCGCCGGAGCAGCCGGAATGTATGCTGCTGTATGGGCGGCACGGAATGGACAGGAAGTGTGCGTGTTTGAAAAAAATGAAAAGGCCGGAAAAAAACTGTTTATTACCGGAAAGGGACGCTGCAATCTTACCAATGCCTGCGATGTAGAGGATTTGTTTGAGGCGGCAAGAAGCAATCCTAAATTTCTGTACAGCAGCTTTTACACCCATACAAATCAGGATGTGATCGTTTTTTTTGAAGAACTCGGTATGAAGACAAAAACGGAGCGGGGAGGCAGAGTGTTTCCGGCTTCCGACCACTCGTCAGATGTGATCCGGACACTGGAGCAGGAAATGAAACGTCTGAAGGTAGAACTTAGGCTGAACTGCCGGGTGGAAAAAATTTGCCAGGAAAATGGAACGTTTACGGGAGTTTTACTTGCAGACGGTACGATGGAAACGGGAGATGCATGTATTGTGGCGACCGGAGGAATGTCCTACCCTTCTACAGGTGCTTCCGGAGACGGCTACCGTTTCGCAGGGGAAATGGGCCATGCCATTATAGAACTTAAGCCTTCTCTTGTTCCGATACAGACAGAAGAAGAATGGGTTCCCCAGCTTATGGGTCTTTCCCTTCGCAATGTGGAACTTAAGGTCTTAGATGGAAAAAGACAGATTTTTTGCGAAATGGGAGAGATGCTCTTTACCCATTATGGAGTCAGCGGGCCCCTTGTTATCAGTGCAAGCGCGGATGTAGGTGCCAGATTGGAGCAAAGGAAGTTGAAACTTTCAGTGGACTTAAAGCCGGCTCTTTCGGAAGAACGCCTGGACCAGCGGATCTTAAGAGATTTTCAGGAGCAGAAAAACAAGCAGTTCAAAAATTCCCTTGGAAAGCTGCTCCCTTCAAAGTTGATCCCTGTTATCGTAAAGTTATCTGAAATACCTCCGGAAAAGAAAATTAACGAGATTTCCAGAGAAGAAAGAGGAAGGCTGGTTTATCTCATTAAACATCTGGAAATGACAGCAGTAAATCTTAGAGGATGGAACGAGGCCATTATTACAAAAGGTGGTGTATCCGTGAAGGAAATTGATCCCGGAACTATGGAATCGAGAAAAATAAAAAATCTTTATTTTGTCGGAGAAGTGCTGGATCTGGATGCGGTGACAGGAGGGTTTAATCTTCAGATTGCCTGGTCTACTGCATATGCGGCAGCGTCAAATTTAGAAAATAAGTACACAGACAGGAGAGAGTAGTTATGGAACCTCTATTTTATATGGAATATAAAGAATCCAGAAAAATAGTGCTGGAAATGTTTATTGCTTATTATAAGTATCAGAATCTGAAAGCGTGGGGACCTTTTAAGATCAGCGATATAAAGGCAAAAGCGGAAGAGAAAACCCAGAAGCACTGGAAAGAGATTAAAATGATCAGCCGAAAAGAAAGAACAGTGCAAGTGGAATTTTATGAAGATTCTTTTTCCTGTGTCACTGGTGATGTGAAGCAGGAATACAGATATGATGAACTGGAGGCAATCTGCGAGACGGATACCACCTTTGTTCTGGTAGCAGGTAAAAAGCGTAAGAAAGATGCTTTTCTCGGACTGAAGAAGGGAAGTGTAAAAGGCAGGAGCCTTGCAGATCTCAAAGCATTCCTTTTGGAAAAATGTCCGAAGATAACGAAGATTACATATCTGGAATAAAAATACAGTGAGTGAGGAGAAAAAATGGGATATAATATAGCGATCGATGGACCGGCCGGAGCCGGAAAGAGTACGATTGCCAAACAGGTGGCAAAAGAAAAAGGATTTATTTACGTAGATACAGGGGCAATGTACCGCGGGCTTGCCGTACATTTTCTTCAGAATGGGATTGATCCTCAGGATACAAAAGAAATCGAAGAAGCATGCCGGAATGCGGAAGTGACAATCGGGTATGAAGACGGAAACCAGCAGATCTATCTGAATGGAGAAAATATTACCTCGAGGCTTCGGCAGGAAGAGGTTGGGAATATGGCCTCTAAAAGCTCGGCAGTCCCCAAAGTAAGAGAGAAACTCCTGGATCTGCAAAGAACCCTTGCAGCAGAAAAAGATGTAGTGATGGATGGAAGGGATATTGGCACTAACGTGTTGCCCCGGGCAGATGTGAAAGTCTTTTTGACAGCTGACGCAAGAACAAGGGCAAAAAGACGGTATGATGAACTTACTGCCAAAGGAATTTCCTGTAATCTGGATGAAATCGAGTCGGATATCAGGGAGAGGGATGAAAGGGATATGAATCGGGAGACTGCTCCTCTTAAGCAGGCAGAAGATGCTGTGCTGATCGACAGTTCTCATATGAGCATACCGGAAGTGGTTTCAAAAATACTCTCTCTTTGCAAATAGAAAGGAAAGTACAAGATGGAAATAAAACTGGCAAAATCAGCAGGATTTTGTTTTGGTGTAAAGCGGGCGGTAGAGACTGTCTATGAACAGATCCGGGAACAAAAGGAACAAAAAATCTACACTTACGGACCTATTATCCATAATGATGAGGTGATCCGAGATCTGAAAGAAAAAGGAGTCTGTGTCCTGGAAACAGAAGAAGAACTGGGGAAAGTGAAAGATGGTGTTGTTATCATACGTTCCCATGGCGTTCCGAAAAGAGTCTGCAGTATGCTTGAAAAAAAAGGGATTCCTTATGTAGATGCTACTTGTCCGTTTGTAAAAAAAATACATCGGATTGTTTCAGAACAAAGTGCAAGAGGCGCGTATATCATTATCATCGGAAATCCCGACCACCCGGAGGTGAAAGGGATACAGGGATGGGCAAAAGAAGATGTAAAGGTTGTTTTTACAGCAGAAGATGCACAGGCTGTTACGGTAGAAGAGGGAAAACCCGTGTGCGTCGTGGCCCAAACGACATATAATTACAATAAATTCAAAGATTTAGTTGAAATTATCTCGAAA
>OGYY01000007.1_pt1 | contig 175696 bp, 133 predicted proteins | sample 1576671 | NCBI WGS metagenome assembly OGYY01 (sample SAMEA3541593, study PRJEB24748) | human gut metagenome | biome: human gut; feature: human-associated habitat; material: faeces | place: China | collected 2012 | reverse complement strand
ACAAGGACCAGCAAAACAAGGACCAGCAAAACAAGGACCAGCAAAACAAGGACCAGCAGGACAAGGACAACGCCCAGGGCCGGGAAAACCAGGGGGACCGGAATGAGATGAAAAACGCCCCGCTGCCCTCCTCTCCGGAAAAAGACAAGCTGCCTGAAACGCCGGGAGCGGAACAGCCGCAGCCCCAGCCGCGCCCGGAAGGGGACAAGCCCGTACCAATAGCCACGCAAAAGGAAAGCAAGGAGGAAAAGGAACGCCGTGAAGCCAGGGCTATCCTGATGGAACGCAGGGATATTGAACCCGGCTGCCCCGTTCCCCAGCGCTCCCCGGAAATCCCGCCGGACAAGGACTATTAAACCTCATTTCCTTCATTATTAAACCCTTCAAACACCCCCGCAACATCATGAAAAAATTGTTCGCCATTCTTTCACTCTTCTTCTGCATGGCCGTAACGGCCATGGCGCAGCAGGTGGTCACCACCTGGTTGTCTGACGCCGTCGTGCCGGGAGAACAGACCCGCCTGTTCATCATCCTGACGGACGGCAGCATCGCCCGCCAGGACCCGCTCCCCAGGGTGAAGGGGGCCAGCCTGCGCTGGGTCAGCCAGGGCAACTACATCCGCTGGCCCGGGTCCCCCAACCAGTCCGCCTTCCTGATGGCTATTGAAGTCACGCCGGATGAAGTGGGCACCGTGGAAATCCCCTCCCTGACCCTCCAGGCCAACAACGGGCGCACCTATACCACGCTTCCCCAGACGCTGACCGTCTACCCGTACAGCGCCATCCAGTGGAACACGCTGAACATGAACGGAACCACTGTGCCATACGGCATGCTGTGGCATGTGGACAACCAGAAGCCCTACGTGCACCAGCCGGACCGCTGCGAACTGAAAATATACGCTCCGGAATACATCCTGGAATACACCGCCCCAACCATCACCACCTCCAACCTGGCCACCTGGCGCTTTGAACCCACGCTGGTGGAACTGCTCCGCGGGCAGCCCCGCGGCTCCGTGCTCTACAAAGGCGTGAACTGGAATGTCATGACCTTCCAGAGCACCCTGTTCCCGCTGCGCGCAGGACAAGTCACCGCGGCAGGCACCGTCACGGCCCGCGCCACGCTGCCGGAGGCGGATCCCCTCATCGCCAACTTCATCCGCTCGGAAGTACTGGTGGAAATGTCCATTCCGGAAGTAAAAATCACGGCGCAGGAACTCCCGGAGGGAGCTCCCGCCTCCTTCACCAATGCCGTAGGGGAATTCCGCATCTCTTCCAGCACGGATGCACGGGACCTCAGCGCCAATGAACCCATCACCGTCAAGATCAAGGTGACGGGCACGGGCAACATCCACAGCATCGCCTGCCCTTCCCTCACGGACGCCTCCAACTGGAAGCTCTATCCGCCCAACAAACTGGACCCGGGCCAGAACACCCGCACCATCCAGGGAACCGTGGAATTCCAGCAAATGCTGCGCCCCATTGCCCAGACGGATGCCATCCCACCCTTTGAACTCACCTTTTTTGACCCCAGCACTCAACAGTACAAAACCGTAACCACCGCACCCATTCCCCTGGAATGGAAGGCCTCCGCCATCACCGGAGCGGCGGCCGGAGCCGCTGCGCCCGCCACTCCTCCCCCCGCGGGCACCATTCCGGTAGCGGACATGACGGACATTTACGGCCTCATGCCTGCCTCCGTCATGAATGCCCTGACCGCCCCGGCCCACTGGGGATGGTACTTCCTGGCTTACATCCCCGCCGTCGTCCTGCTGGGCATGGCCCTCATCCGCTACATCCGGAAAGTCCAGAAGGAAAGCTTCACGGCCAGGGAACGCATGCGCTCCTTCAGGAGGCTCGCCTCCACCCCGCGCCACGCCAGCTCCACGGAATTCCTGCGCGCCGCGGGCAACTTCATTGAAAGCTACATTCCGCCCTCCAAACAGAATGAAGAAATGAAAACAATCCTTCAGCTCCGGGATGACAGGGCGTTCAAGCCTTCCGGCTCCGCGGACGAACTGCCCCATGCGGAACGCCAGAACATGCTGCACGCCATTAAAAAAGCCATCGCCAAGCTTCCCGTGCTCATCATGGCCGCCATCCTGGCCCTGGCCCTGGCCGGAACAGCCGCAAACGCGGAGGAAACGGACAATCTGGGCGTACAGGCCTATGAGCAGGGGGAATACGCAAAAGCCGCGGACTACTTCAGCAGGGAAAGCTCCAACCCGGACCTCTCCAGGGCGGAACGCGCCTATGCCTGCTTCGGCGTCGGCAACGCCTACTACCGCATGAACAAGCCCGGACTGGCGGCCCTCAACTACCGCCGCGCGCTGGAGCTCTCCCCATACTTCACGGAAGCCAGGTACAACCTGAAATTCATTGAACGCAAGGAGGGAGCCATCCTGCCGCCGGACACCACGGAAAACCAGTGGCTCACCTACCTCAGCCATGATGCGCTGGGCCCGGTCTCCATCCTTTCCGGGGCGGTCATGCTCACCTTCCTGGCCCTTCTGACCATTACCCGCAGGCACGGGGCGCTGCTAACCATCCTGGCCACACTCAGCGGCCTGGTCACCGTGGCGGCCATCATGAACTACATCATGTACCCTGAAACGCCGGAATCCGTTCCGGCGGACCGCCTCCTTATCGTCACGCAGAAGACGCCCGGCAGGCACGCGGCGGACCTGGCCAGCCCGGCCATCATCACCCTTCCGGAATCCACTCCGCTTATCCTGCGCGCGGAACGCGGCTCCTGGTACTACGCCAGCACCTTCCAGAACACGCCCGTCTGGATTCCCAGGACGGACGCCCAGCCGCTGTAGCCTCCCGCCCTTCCCCCCTTGCAAAAGGCCGTTCTACCGGACACCAGGCTTTCCGGAAGAACGGCCTTTGTCCATGCCTGAACGGAGTTGTTGCAAGCACACGGCAACGGCGCACTGAAGAACCGGGAGATGCCCTGATGCCCAAAAGCCGCCTTCACGGGAGCTTCCGTCTTTTCTTCTCCCCATTTCCGGGCGGATGGGGGAACCAAGGCGGAAGTATCAGGAGGGGGAAAAATCCGGGAATGCCGGAAATCCAACCGCTTTAAACAAAAAACAGTGAAGGGGAATAGCGGGAAAACCCGCCCATCCCGCTTCACTCACAACCGGACGGCGGCATGGGGTTACCAGGAATCCAGATGAACTTTCCTGCCCGGAGGCGGAAAAGCCTCGTCCAGCAGCTCCAAATCCCCCGCAGTCAACTTAATGGACAGGCTGTGGTAATTCTCCTGCACATGCGTGACGGAACCGGCCTTGGGAATGGCAATCATTCCGGGCATCCGCATAATCCAGGCCAGCGCGATCTGCACCGGGGTGGCCTCATGCTTCAGGGCCAGCTCCACCAGAACGGGATGGGAGCACAAACGCCCTTCATCCGCCGGAGAATAGGCCATTACGGGAATATGGCGTTCCCGGCACCAGGGCAGCAGATCATACTCCACGCCGCGGTGGGATAAATTATAAAGAATCTGGTTGGCCGCGCAGCTCTTTCCGCCCGGCACGGCATAAAACCGTTCCATCTCCGCTACATCCATATTGCTGACGCCCCATGACTTTATTTTACCCTCCTGCTGCAGCTCCAGCATGGAAGCCACCGTATCTTCAATGGGATGGGGACCGCCCCAGTGAAGCAGGTATAAATCAATAAAATCCGTCTTCAGCTTCTTCAGGCTGCGTTCACAGGCGGCCTTCGTTCCGGTTCTGCTGGCATTGCCCGGAAGCACCTTGGTGACGAGGAAAACGCGGTCGCGCAATCCGCGGATCGCCGCGCCCACCAGATCCTCGTTTCCGTACATTTCAGCCGTGTCAACCACGCTCATGCCCAGCTCAATGCCGGCACGCAGCGCCCTGATCTCTTCAGCCTCCCTTAAGGCTGATTTTCCCATCTTCCAGGTTCCCTGCCCCAGGGCGCAAACCTTCCGATGGTCCGGAAAAATCACTGAATGTTCCATTGCCGGTATTCTTTCTACCTGATCGTGCACGTTCATACTGTATAAACCTTTGACAGCATTCAGAGAAAAAAGATCAAGAATGAGGACGTTTCCCTCATTCATCCCGGCTCCCGCTCAGCCAGTTCTCCCGGTCCAGCGTTAAACAACGGATACGTAAATTTTACACAAAACGCTCATAATAAAAGAACTTTCATATCAAAAAAGAACCACGCGGAACATGCCTCCGCAATATGGTCCGCGCCGCCGTCCTGTCATACCTGCGCTGCCGGGCATGCATTCTCCGACTGGTAAAGCCTCCCAATGGCATTGGCTTTCCGCACGGTTCCTTGTTCCTGCAGCGTGTTTTAACCCACACACCCGTGAGGGTGCGACCCCTATCCGGCACCAATCATTTTGATATTCGTCAGTTTCAATCCACGCACCCGTGAGGGTGCGACTTTTCTTTTTCGCCAGTTCCAACTGTTCTTCCTCGTTTCAATCCACGCACCCGTGAGGGTGCGACGACGCCCGGCAAGCCCTCAAAGGCTCCGGAATTGTTTCAATCCACGCACCCGTGAGGGTGCGACGGCCCGGTGCCGGAACGCAAGGGGAGAAAGCAAGTGTTTCAATCCACGCACCCGTGAGGGTGCGACATGCAGGGCGCGGGCGAGGGGAACCACTAGGCAGTGTTTCAATCCACGCACCCGTGAGGGTGCGACTCAGCGCCAACTGATCCCCGGCCTTGTTACACCAGTTTCAATCCACGCACCCGTGAGGGTGCGACGTTCATCTGCCCATCCCGTTTCCCGTGGTGCGTGGGTTTCAATCCACGCACCCGTGAGGGTGCGACAAGATAGGCTTCTTTTCCAGCGGCCCCCATTACGGTTTCAATCCACGCACCCGTGAGGGTGCGACAGCGCACCATTTCCGTTACTTATGGGATTATTTGGTTTCAATCCACGCACCCGTGAGGGTGCGACCCGCCGCTCTATCCACGGTTGAAGACCTTGTTAAGTTTCAATCCACGCACCCGTGAGGGTGCGACCCTTAGTGCCGCCACCTTCCGCAAATTATTCGCGGTTTCAATCCACGCACCCGTGAGGGTGCGACAGCCTGGGGGTTTACAGGTTGATTATCAATAACGCCGTGAGCGTTTTGCGCCAACCTCCCATGCCTATGCATGGATTCCAGGCCGTAAAAAAGAGATCATTGTTGTCAAGATATGATTCCCAACGGATTACAGGAATCGCCGGTGTCCCGGGAATTTCCTGTGAGCTTGGGGTTGGCGCAAGGGAGACCGGACACTATGCTTTTTCTTCTGTAAAAAGCAACCGTCTCCGGCAACCTGGGCTTGTGCACGATGCAGGGGCATCCTAACCCGCGCCCTTTCCTCCGTCCAGAATTTTACACAGTCCTTTTCCCGGGAATACCGTTTTCCCCGCCCCTCCATACAAAAGGCGCTTCAGGAGCATTGCTGCCGTCCTGAAGCGCCTTTGGGAAAACATCCGGGCTTTTACATGATGCTCTTGCGCGTCCACTTGTTCAGGCTCAACAGCCATACCAGCACCACGGAGATGACGGAGGCCATACAGCCCAGCAGGGGAATTTTCACTGCCACGGGAAGGCCGCCCAGCCCGATGAAGTTCACAAAGTCATAGGAGCACTGGACAAAGAAGAAGTGGCACAGGTACACGCCGAAGGTCAGCGCCGCCAATTTGCCCAGCCACGGACGCGGCTTGATCCTGAGCCTGCTGATGATGGCAAAGATGGTGAAGGTCATCATGAAAACGTTGATGCCGGAGAAGTACCAGAGGACTTCCAGCTTGGAGTACTGGCCGGGGAAGTGTTTCTGGGTTTCCAGGAAGCCGAAGAAGGTGATGGCAAAACCAGCCAGGAACAGGGGAGCGGTGATGGCGAACATCTTTTTCCAGCTCCAGTCAAGGGGGTATTTAACCAGATAATGGGCCAGCACCATGTACCCCAGGAAGCCGGAAAAGTTATAGAACATGCCGTACGGGTTCCAGTCACAGACGCCCAGGATGCCCATGTTGCCGTAATTGCCTTCATAACCCAGCGCCGGAGCCAGCATCTGGATATAGGGGAGGGTCATGCTGAATATCCAGATTCCCAGGAAGATTTTCACGTCTTTTCTTTTGGCCTGCGTCAGCCAGGCGCTCATGATGGGCATGAAGAGGTACAGGCCTACCAGCATGTACACGTACCACAGGGGGGTGGTGTCATAGTTGAAGTTGAACAGGAAGGTGTACAGCTTCTGGACGGTGGCGCTCCAGGTGTAGGTGTCCATCACGATGTTGGGGCTGGCGGTCTGCACGCCTGCGGCAAAGTAGCCGAAGTAGAAGAGGGGAAGCAGCAGGGACCACACGATGAGCGGAATCAGCACCCTTTTAAGGCGCCTGGCATAAAAAGCGCCCATTTCCATGGTGACAGGGAAGAGCAGCACGCCGGAGATCATGGCGAAGAGCGGGACGCAGGGACGCACAAAGCTGCCCCAGAAGACGGCTGATTTGAAGTTGAACGTGCCGTCAAAACTGCCTACGAACGGGTCGCAGCAATGGGCCAGGACAACGAGGAAACAGGCCAGGATGCGCAGGAAGTCAACCCATGCGATGTGGCTGCCGTGTGAGTTCAATGGTTGGTTGGTGCTCATGGAAGTGTGATAGAAAAAGCGCCGCAGCGTTGCAGACGTTCCGGAAAATATACCCGTTTTCCGAAAACGTTCTATCACAAAATGGGGAAAAGAAACAAGAGGCTCCCGGAAACAGGCGTCCGGCAGCGGCGGAAGCAGGGAAAAAGAGAAAAAACAGTGGAAGACGAGCGGGGAAGCTTGCACGTCCTGTTGTTTTAAGAGGTCTTTCCCATCCAACAGGCACAAGGAGCGCCGCAGGGGCCTGCGGCGTTCCCATACGCTTTTCTTTCTTCCCGTCCCCGGCAGTTTTTCACGCCCCGGCAGTTTTTCACGCCCCGGCCGTCTTGAAACTGCCGGGAGGCGGAATCAGGTTGCCGTAGCGGTGGACGGTTTCAGAGACGGCCTGTTCCCGGAAGTAGCCCAGCAGTTCCAGGCGTCCGTTGGCAAGCACCGGGCGGTCCAGCACTTCCACGTCACGGGCGCGGGCGGCGTTCGCCAGGGTCTCGGAGATGCCCGTTCCGCGCAGGAATTGCACGCCCTGGGCTGCCTCCGGCATCCGGTCGATGAGCTCGGCTTCCGTCTCTACCGTCAGGGAGGCATAGTAGCCGTTCATTTTCTGAATCCAGGGATGGCCTTCCTCCACGCTCAGGTGCAGGGCCGCTCCGCACAGTTTCGCGCCCAGCAGCAGGATGGCGGCATCATCGTCAGACATGTTTTCCACACGGGCCAGTATCCCCTTCACGGGTACGTAACGGAATGTGTTGTTTTCCCCGTAGATATGGGAGGGGTCATGCTCCACGCCGAATTCCTCCATCCACCATTTGGCCTGGGAGCCCGCGGCGGAACGGATGCGCTTGGCGCAGTCCGGCAGTTCGGAGCATAGCTTTTCCACCAGCCCGGTAATGCGTTCCCCCGGCGTGCGCAGTTTCTGCGGGAGCGACTTTTCCTCCCAGCTTCCCAGCATGGTGAGGTAGTTGGGGCCCCCGGCCTTGGAGCCGGGCCCCATGGAGGAGTGGTTCCACCCGCCGAACGGCTGGCGGCGCACGATGGCTCCGGTAATGACGCGGTTGATGTAGGCATTGCCCACCTGCACCTTGCTTTTCCAGAGGGCGATTTCCCGTTCATCCAGGGACTGGAGGCCTCCGGTGAGTCCAAATTCGGAGTCGTTCTGAATGTCAATGGCTTCTTCCAGGTTTTCCGCGCGGATGATGCCCAGCACCGGGCCGAAGCATTCCGTCTGGTGGAACCAGCTTCCCGGCTTCACGCCCAGCCGGATGCCGGGCGACCACAGGCACGGGTTGTCTTCCGAGGGTTCCGGCTTGAGCAGCCATTCCTCCCCGGGTTCCAGCTGCGTGAGCGCCCGGAGCAGGTTGCCTTCCGGCTCCTTGATGAGCGGGGTCACTACGGAGTTGACCTCCCAGGAGCCGCCCACTTTCAGGCTGGCGGCGGCATCCTTCAACTGGCGCAGAAAGCCCGGGTTGTCATAAACGGATGCTTCCACAATGGCCACGCTGGCGGCGGAGCATTTCTGCCCGGAGTGGCCGAAGGCGCTCTTTACCAGGTCTTTCACGGCCTGGTCCGGGTCCGCCGTGGCGGTAATGACCATGGCGTCTTTTCCACTGGTTTCAGCTAGTACGCGCAGATCAGGCCGCAGGCCGCGCAGCATCTTCCCGGTGCGGTAGGAGCCCGTCATGATGATGCCGTTCAGGCGCGGATCCATCAGGAATTTGTGGGAAATTTCATTGCGCGGCATCGGCATGAATTGAAGCACGTTCCTGGGCACCCCGGCGCGCCAGAAGGCCTGGACAATCTGCCAGGCCGTGTAAACGGCCAGCTCCGACGGCTTGAACACCACCGTGTTCCCCGCTATCAGCGCGGCGGCGATTCCCCCCGTGGGAATGGCGAAGGGGAAGTTCCAGGGAGACATCACGCAAACGGTGCCCAGCGGGGTCATTTCCACGCCGTCATTCATGCCGTCCCGGTCCAGCCCTTCCGCATAATAGCGGCAGAAGTCAATGGCCTCACTTACTTCCACATCCGCCTCCGTGGGCACCTTTCCAGCGTCCCGTACCATGGCCGCAATGGCCTCTCCGCGGATTCTGGACAGTTCCTGCGCCGCCTGGTGCAGGATTTCAGCGCGCTCACTGACGCTTTTGGAAGCCCAGGAGGAACGGGCCTTGTCCGCCGTGTCCAGCGCGCGTTCAATCTGGTCAAAGTCCGCATACGCGAATTTATAGGAGATTTCATTGTGGCGTGACGGGTCACGCCCCACGCCCCACAGATTGGTGGTGACTTCCTCCCCGTTGACAACCAGGGGAATCTCCTCCCCGGATTTTTCTTTTTCCGCGGCAATCAGGCCGTTGATCCATTCCGCATTCTGCCTCAGGGACCAGTCCGTATCCCGTTCATTGGCAAAGGCGTCCCGGTAATGCGTGGGCTGTACGGGGTCTGTGGCGCGGTTCTGCGTGCGGTTGGGGCCGTACTTCACCTCGTCCTTTTCCTGGCAGGCTTTTAAAAACCGCTTTTTCTGGGCTTCCCAGCTCCGGGAACCCGGCGTCATGCCGAAGAGGTCATGCAGGAAGTTCTCCTCACTGGTGTTTTCATCCAGCCGCCGCACCAGGTACGCAATCGCGCTGTGAAAGTCTTCCTTCAGGACCACGGGCGCATACAGCAGCAGGCCGTCCGCCGCCTGGCGGATGACACGCGCCTGGTGGTTCGCCATCCCTTCCAGCATTTCAAATTCCACGTAATCCCGCACGCCTTCCCGCTCACGCAGGAGCATGGCATAGCACAGATCAAAGAGGTTGTGGGAGGCCACGCCGAATTGCACGTATCTGGCATTCTCCGGCATGCAGCCGTAATGAAGCATCCTCTTGTAGTTGGCGTCCACCTGGGCCTTCGTGCCGTACGGGGCCTGCGCCCAGTCATGCATGGAGGCCTCCACCTTCTCCATTGCCAGGTTGGCGCCTTTCACCAGGCGTATCTTGATGCGCGCGCCGCCCTGCTCCACGCGCTCCTTCGCCCAGGCGCACAGCTTCATCTGTTCCTCCCAGGAATCCGGCAGGTAGGCCTGAAGGACGATCCCGGCTTCCAGATGCATGAATTCCTCCTCCATCAGCGTGCGCTTGAACGCTTCCGCCGTGAGGTGAAGATCCCGGTATTCCTCCATGTCCAGGTTCACGAACTTGGGCTTTCTGGAGCCGTCCGGCAGCGTCACCGCATTCGTAATGGCCGCCCGGTACAGGATGCGCAGGCGCTCCTGAATGAGCTTGACGGTTTCCTCAAAGGCAACCAGATGAATCTGGCTGAAAATGGCTGAAATCTTGACGGAGATGTATTCACAGTCCTTGTCCCCCAGGCGGTCCACGACCTGCTGGAGGCGGTGATGGGCCTCGCTCTCACCCAGAATAGCCTCTCCCAGCTGGTTGATGTTCATCCGGATGCCGGCCTTGCGCCTGCGCCGCAGGTGGGAATGCAGCTTCCCGTCCTCCGCCGGAAGAATGACGTTGGAGCTTTCCTTCCGCAGCTGGCTGGTAATCATGGGCATCACCACGCCCGGAAATTGTGCGGAAAACCTGCCTCCCAGCTTCATGGCCAAGCGGTCCGTGGCGGACAGGTACCTGGGGATGCCGTAGCCGTCCAGCAGGTACCGGAACAGTTCCGCGCCACGGGCAGAGGAGGAGGGGCGGAATACGCGGTCCGCCAGCGCCAGCGTAAATGCCTTGCCCGCCGGATCATTCATCATGCGCTCCATCTGCTGCGCCTGCTTCTTTTCCTTCCTGCGCATCCCGGCATTGGATTGTTTCAGAATGGATTCCGCCAGTTCTACGGCCTTGGCGGCCAATTGCTGGTCAGTCCATTTGTCACGGCTGGCCGCCGCCATCATGTCCGGGATGGATGAATCTGTCATAACGGTCCGAAGACTAGCCCCTGGCATGGGCAAAATCAAGCCAATTTGCCCGGCCCTTCCTGTGGGGCGGAGAATCAGGAAGAAAAAACGCACTCCTTGATTCCGTGGAGGGAGCCGGGCCCCCTTCCTGTCCGGTTCCGGAATTTACGGGAAAACCGGTTCAATCATACCGGGCGGCAGCCAGCCGCGCCCTCCTGAGCTCCTCCCGGAGCTGGTGCGCCCGCCTGCCACAAACACTGGAGCGGTCCATGTCCCGCACTTCCTCCAGCACGGCAATCGCCCGGTTGAAGGCTTCCTCACTCTCCGCATTGTGGCCGTCCCGGTACAGGGATTCCTCCAGCCGGACCCAGAGGGGATGCACCATGGACAGCAGAAGCAACTGCCGCTCCTCCACGGCCAGGGAAGGATCAGCCGCCCTGTTCCGCCATGTTTCCAGGCATTTACGGATGGCAGGGGCTTCACTGGCCCGGAAGGATTCACAGAGCAGATCAGCCGTTTCCCGGTTTTTCTCCAGCCGGAGCGCCGCAGCGCGGGCGTTCAGGAAGGCAGGAACTTTACAGTCCAGCTTTTCCAGGCGCTTCATGGTCCCCGGATAGTCCCGGAACCAGGCTTCCGCCGGGACCTGCTCCAGAGCCCGGCAAATGGCGGCGGCTTCCTCCGCGGGCTCTCCGCCCTTCGGAACATCATTCACCACGGTGACGGGGCGCACGCGCTGCGCCTTCTCCGCCAGTTGGGCAATCCTCCCCGGGAGGGAGGCGGCATCCGCCCCGCCTTCCATCACATCAAACACGCGCCCCCGGGTATCAAGAAAAACCACCGTGGGGAGCACCCGAACGCCATGCACCGCAGCGCGGGACAGGCTGCCGCCCTCTTCCCAGTCTTTCAGGGCGGCACGCTTAGGAACCGTGACAAACTGCACGTCACGCACCTTCCCGTCCAGCATGCGGCGTTCTTCCGTGCCCGCACGGAGCGCCTTTACCCAGCGGGCTTCCGCCGCTCCGGGGTCCGCAGAACCGTATACCACCAGCACAGGGGGCGGCGGCAAGGAAGCCGCAACACAGGGGGCGGGAGCATCCTCCGTTTCCGCACGGCCCGGAACCGCCGTCACCAGCGCCAGACAGGCGGACGCTATTACCGCTGCAGCCCTCATGAACGTAACCGGACTTCAGGCACGCCGGATGGTGATGCGCTTGTAGCGGCCGTCACCTTCCTCAGATTCCGTGGCAATGCCTTCCATGGATTGAAGGGCATTGTGCACCAGGCGGCGGTGGTAGGCATTCAGGGGCTGCATTTTCATAGGCTTGCCGCTCTCCTGCACGCGCTCCGCCAGGGAGCGGGCCTTTTCCAGAAGGCGCGCCTCATTGCGTTCCCGGTAATGGTCGCAGTCCACCTTCACGCGGGGGGCCTCCTCCATTTTCCGCTGGACCATGCGGTTGACCAGGTACTGGAGGTCGTCCAGCCTGTCCCCGTCTCCGCCAATGATATACTGGCAATCCGGGGAAGAAATGTTCAGGCAAATAATGCCGTCCGTCTCCGTTATTTCAATATCCGCGGAAAAACCCAGTGAAGCCAGAAGGCTCTTCAAACTCTGTTCAGCTATTTCTTGCACCGTCATAACCTGTTAACAACTAATAAAAAATGTTCCGTACCGGAAAAGCCTGCGCCGCGCAGCAGGAATGACCCCTCCGGTAACCCCATTGACAAAAAAATCATAACCTATTTATTCCCCGCGTCTATGAAAATTTGTGGAAGCTCCGGTTCATTTACGTATGCAGGGGATTTTATCCATTCCCGTGTTCAGGAGAATTCCGGCGCCGCTTTTGAGGCCCCGCGGCTTTCACCTCTTCCGGCCCCTCCGGCTTTATTTCATCCTCCCCCTTGTTCAAACGGTACTTCCGCACCATGAGCCGGCGGCGGGATTCATCCATATAACACCGGGACACCACGGCGCCGTCCTCCTCCACGGCAACGGTACCCAGTGAAGCGATGATGCACCCGACCTGCTTCAACATGGGGGAGGCCGTGATGCAGCTCCGGGAATCTCCGGCATGCGCCACCTGTGAAATGCGGAACACACGCAAATGAAAGGCCCCGGCTCCGGCCTCATGAACCAGGAGCAGCTCCGGCATGCCGTCCCCGTCCAGATCAGACAGCCGCAGGGCCGGCTCCTCCCCTACCCTGGAACCGGCAAATATCCCGACAATGTGGGGCTGGTCCTCATCCTCTCCGCGGTAATTCATTTCCGCCACCAGATAGAGGGAATTTTCACCAGACCCATGGGCTTTATCCACATACAGATGCACCCAGGTGACCAGTCCGGCAGGGGCGCCCGGATGTTGCGGGAGAACCAGGCTTTCCACCGGGTCCAGATGCAGGGAGCGCGGCGGCTTTCCAAAAGCCGCCTGAACCTCCACGGCCACATCCCGGTTGTTCCCGGACTCCTGAGCCGCCCCCATCACAGGCAGGAGCACGAGTCCAATCAAACACGCTTTATTCATGAAGCTCATTTTTTAACATACTACTCCTTCAAGTCGAGTACATTCCGGAGAATTGCACCTGTACTTCCCCGGTTGAAAAACCTGAAGGAACGCCACAAGCCTTTGCGGCAGCTAAAAAAGAAACCCGCGCGTAGAGAATGAACCACAGGCAGAAACGCCATGCCAATGAAACAAGGGTTATCCACACCTTCCGTCCCTTGCAACTTAAACCATTCCATGCAAACGCCTTTCCCTGATTCTCCATCATTTCTTCCGTACCGGACTGACAAAATCGGCCAGAACATCCCGCGGAAAAACAGGGTCCAATCCTCAACCCATGTAAAAATTCAAACACATCAAGGGACAAACCAATGAAAAAAAAGACCCAGCAAATGGAAGAACGCTACGCCCCCTTTCCGGACGGAGCAGAAGCGGAACCCCACTATACAGATACTATTGACCCGGAGCTGATCAAGCCCACCCCCAAGCCTACGCCGCCCAACGCGGAACCCTCCGCCCCCGGCTCCATGAAGACGCCGGACAACACTACGGAAAAAATCAAGGACCTGGATACCATGCGCTCCAACGGCATGAACCAGCCCCTCACAAGCAACCTGGGAGTAAAAATAGCCGATGACCAAAACACACTTAAAGCCGGAAGCAGGGGCCCCTCTCTGCTTGAAGACTTCCATTTTCTGGAAAAAATGGCTCATTTTGACCAGGAGCGGATACCGGAACGCGTGGTTCACGCAAGAGGTTCCGGGGCACATGGCTATTTTCAGGTATACAAATCCCTTTCCAAGTACACCAAGGCGGGCTTTCTGCAGGATCCGGGAGAAAAGACTCCGGTCTTTGTGCGTTTTTCCAACGTGCAGGGCTTCAGAGGATCTCCGGATACGGTGAGGGACATCCGCGGCTTCGCCACCAAATTCTATACTAAGGAAGGCAACTATGACCTGGTGGGCAATGACACGCCCGTCTTCTTCATTCAGGACGCCATTAAATTCCCGGACTTCATCCATGCCGTGAAGCCGGAACCCCACAATGAAATGCCGCAGGGGCAGACGGCCCATGATTCCTTCTGGGACTATGTTTCACTCCAGCCGGAAACACTGCACAACGTCATGTGGCTCATGTCCGACCGGGGCATCCCCAGAAGCTACAGAACCATTGAGGGCTTCGGCATCCATACGTACAAGCTGGTCAATGCGGAAGGGAAAAGCACTTTCGTCCGCTTTCACTGGAAGCCGGCGTATGGCAAGAAATCCCTGATCTGGGATGAGGCCCAGGCGTTGACAGGGCGTGATCCGGACTTCCACCGCAAGGACCTCTGGCAATCCATTGAAGGCGGAGACTATCCGGAATTCGAGCTCGGCCTGCAGCTTATCCCGGAAGAGGACGCGGATCAATTCGACTTTGACATTCTGGACGCCACCAAGCTCATTCCGGAAGCGCTTGTCCCCGTGGAAATCGTCGGCAAGATGGTGCTGGACCGCAACCCGGACAACTTCTTTGCGGAAACGGAACAAGTCGCCTTCTGCCCCGCCAATACTGTGCCGGGCATTGATTTTTCCGACGATCCGCTGCTCCAGGGCCGCATCTTCTCCTACAGCGACACCCAGCGGCACCGCCTGGGAGGAGCCAACTTTACGGAGATTCCCATCAACCGCCCCGTCTGCCCCTTCCACAATAACCAGAGGGACGGCTTCCACCGCATGCAGATAGACACCGCCCCCGCCAATTATGACCCCAACTCCATCGGAGACAACTGGCCGCGTGAAACGCCGCCGGAAGACGGCGGCTTTGCCACCAGCCCCCAGCCGGTAACGGGAGTCAAGGAGCGCCTCCGGAGCCCCTCCTTTGCGGAATACTATGCCCAGCCCCGCCTGTTCTGGATGAGCCAGACTCCCGTGGAGCAAAGGCACATCATTGACGCCTTCAGCTTTGAAGTAGGCAAGGTGACGCGCCTGTACATCCGGGAACGGGTGGTGGACCTGCTGACGCGCATCGATCCGGACCTGGCCGCCGGGGTAGCCAAGAACCTGGGCATCGAACTCACGAAGGAACAGCTTAACCGGGAACTTCCCAAGCCGGTATGCGGCCTGGAAAAAGACCCAACCCTGAGCCTGTATGCCAATCCGGACGGCAACCTCAAGGGCATGCGCGTTTCCCTGCTCGTAGCGGACGGAGTGAACCTGAAGTCCGTGGATGAAATCTGCAGCGCCCTGAACAAGGAGGGAGTGCATCCCCAGGTGCTCGCCCCCCACATGGGCTCCGTCAAGACGGAGGACGGGGAAGACCTCCACGTGGACGGAACCCTGTCCGGCAATCCGTCCGTGCTTTTTGACGCCGTCATCGTCCCGGAAGGAGCGCAGAGCATTCAGACGCTGCTGATGAACGGAGACGCCAAATACCACCTGCGCCAGGCATACCGGCACCTGAAGTCCATCGGCCTGCCCGGTGGCGCCAGTGAAATGCTGGAAGCAACGGACCTGCCCCAGGACATGGACGATCCAGGCCTGCTTACGCCGAAGGATACCAAGGCGCTGATGAAGCCCTTCATCACGGCCATGAAGCAGCACCGTGTCTGGGCCCGCGAATCCAGGGCGCTGGACTTCGGAGCCTGATTCCTGCCCATTCAGGAACTGATTCAAATATAATCATAAAACAGGGGCTGCCCACCAAAAGGTGAGGCAGCCCTTTTTTATCCGCAATGCCAGGCACCCAAATAATGGTTCAAGTAAATTGAAGCGGAAAGGATAGGCATTAAAAAGAAACCCGGGAGAACCAGTCCCGATAAACTGGATCGAAGTAACATTCCTGCGGTCTTAACGTTACACACGGGATGATTTTTCTCCGGACTGGGCGTAGATTTTCTCCGAAGTGGTTTTCAACCGTTTTCTTATCCTTGAAAAGTAAATAACTTACGGTAAGCACTCTATGAATCAAAATCCAGAATCCGGAGGAAAGGAAAAAGAATTGAGAGGAGTCTTGACCGTTGAAGAAGTCAATCCGCAGGGAGGGCGCAAGCTTTTCTTACAAGGATGATCCGGAGTTCACCATCATGGACAAGAAGGCGGCAAAGTTGTTCAACTACCTCACTACAAACGACAACAATAAACAGAAATCATGAATAAAATTACCTCTATCAACGGGATTTTACTAACACCTCAGAATGATTTTTATCAGCATGAGAAAAACAGTTCCGCTCACATCACGGAGGACGAACGAACGGCCTGGAACTCCAAGGCTGAAGCATCTGAAGTTAATTCCAAAGTAAGCACGGAAACATTCGATGCCCACAAAGCGGACGCGTCAGTCCATATCACGGACGAGGAACGTACCCGGTGGAATACCGCTCCCCAATTGGATGAGAGCGGCAATATGACGCTTGCCGGAAGTCTGACAACGGCAGGGACCTACAACGCCAACGGCGGCATCAATATTCCCGTTGATCCTGTCACGGAAACGGATGCGGCGCGAAAACATGAGGTCAGGGTACTTAACGAGATTGCCAATGGAGCAGCATGTAACTATTTCAATTTTTCCACTCCTCCGTTCGGTAGATTGTTATCGCCGTTTTCCTGGCTGGCTACCTACTGGCCCAAACCGGCAACGGAAAATGGCTGGGTGGATTTTAATTTCCGATGCTTGCCTTTTGGGCAGCAAAGCGACCGGGGCGGCTCTTATTCCGCAGCAACCGGAATTTTTTTCCCACTGTCTACCGGCTTGGGATATCAACGCATGTTCCAGGTTGTTGCCGGGGGGCTGCTTAATGTAACGCTTAATGAAGCGTGGGCCACTCCTGATGACCATCCTTTTTCCGAACCTGCAAATGGCGTCGCCATGTGGTGGGATGTTTATTTTGGAGACACACTCACGGACCAGGGCAACAAGATTCCTGCGCGCGGGCGGCTTTGCCGATTCAATCATAATACCAACCAAGTAGAGCTATTCAGCAAGACGGCGTTATTGCCTGAAAATTTCCGGTTGCGGGGAATTGCGATAGCATGGGGAAATGAAAACGATCATGGAGGTATCTGGGTGGTTGGAGCAAATGAGGCAACGGGAGGCAGACTGGAGGCCTACCGTATTTGTGAAAAAACCTGGCTCACCTCTTCCTATCAAAATTGTGTCGACCTGCAAAATATAAGATTATTATGCAATAGGGAAGCGTTGGAAGTAGGAGTCGAGCCGCTGAAAACTTACACAGGGCTTTACGGGCAAAAATCCGTAGTGGCTGAATGGTGTGAAATGATGGAGGTTAAATAAGGATGAAAGCACAATTACAATTTCAATTTCCCGAACCCGGCAACTGGGGAAAGTTTATCCTGACAGCAGTATTCCCGGATGCCAATGGCTTCGTTCAATCTCGACGCTTTTCGCAGGATGATATTTCCCAGGAACAGGCAGAAACTTTCCATGAAGTGGTAACACACGTTGCCGTTTTATCCAACGAATGGAAAGCTCTTCAAGTCCGGGTACGGCTGGACCAGGTCATCGTCAACCTACTCCCGGAGGAAGGGGAAGTATCCCCGGAATCCAGGGATGCGGTCGTTTTAACCGTGGAAGCGGTCAATGCCCGGAGAGGACGCAGGCTTTTCACCAGTCAGGATTATTCGGAGTTCACGATGATGGACGAGGCGGCAGTGGCGTTTTTCAACTACTTCATAACAAACACTAGCAATCAATAATAATCATGAATACTACTAATATTCTCAACGGGGTCACTCTGGCATCCCGTGATGAAGTAACCGAGCACACCGAAAATGCGACAGTGCATCTCACGGAGGAGGAACGTAACACCTGGAACGCCAAGGCGGATGCTTCTGCTCTTGCCGGCAAGGTGGATACGGGCACGTTCACGGCCCATGAAACCGACCCTACAGTTCATGTGTCACAAGAAGAGCGCGAGAAATGGAACGCCCGTACCACGAAGGGTGTGGTGGCGGCTACGCAGGATGGACTCGACGAGCATACGGAGAACACGACTGTGCACATCACGGAAGAAGAACGTATCACATGGAATGCGAAAGTCGATTCTTCTGAACTTAATTCCAAGGTGAGTACAGACACCTTCAATACTCATAAAAACGACTCTACGGTTCATATCACTGCTCAGGAAAGGAATAGGTGGAATACGACCGCTCCGGCCAATCTTGCTACTATTAATGGTAACAACAATTTCACGGGTGGGAACACCCACGCGGGAACCGAAACATTCAAAGGTTCTCTCATGATTAGCGGTTCAACACAGAAAACCACACTTGAAAGTGCTGATACATCGTTACAAACGTTGAGAAGTACCCAAGCCATTATCCGCATGCAGTCGGTTTACGACTCTTTTTTTGGGTCCTCCTCTCAAGCAGATTATCACGTAGGAGGCTGTTGGACAAATGCGTCTGCCATTCCTCAAAAAGGAGTTTTGACGCAAATCAATGGGGAAGGACATAAAGATGATGGGAGCAACTCTCATTGGATTCACGTCGAATGTCCCGCTAAGTGTGTTGTACACTTTGGGTCTAGCAATTCGTCCTCCATTATTCAAGGCGGTGCATCCGGAACTCCAAGTACGTGGGACGAGGCTCCCTGGGCTTTGCATTTATCAATTCCTGACGTTAATGGATGGGGTATTGGGTATGCTCATAATTCATGTATCTGGACGCTGATCGGGAAAAACTACTGTGGCAATAATCTTCCGGTGCTAATCGCCTATAACGTAACTGTCCATAAACCTGTACTTGCCGCGATACTTTGGGACAGAACTTATTTTCCATTGCATACCACATGGGGCATCCATGATACACCAGATCATGATCCTGATTATGGAAGTGATATTATCCCTTATCGTTGGCGTTATAGCGTCAGTCTCGCATTACCTGCTTCCAAGGAGTACAACCTATTAGGATATGCTGACGTACACTGTCTCGGCAAACCTTATATGTACGGAGGAGGTTCAACTACTGCCGCTGTTGATGGTATAACATCTAAAGCTATTATCCGAACGCATTCCGGACACGTAAACACTGAAGAATCAACCTTTGAGGAGGCTATATTGTGTAAAATGTACAATTTAAAGAGGGTGGAACCTTCCAATTGGGAGGATAGTTTTGAAACCGCTTATAATATCGAACCGGCGGGTGGAACAATCACAGGGGATGTTAATTGCGATGGAGAGAATCGTTTGGATTATGGCTGGGGTGGCGCGATTATCAGTCTTGCAGAATGGGTTCACCTATCACAATTCTCTGTACATAAAGACAACAGTGGTCCCAGAGATATTATTGTTGATCCGAACGAAACTGGGAAGGAACGTTGGTGTTATGTACTAACAGGACTAAGCAACCGGCGAGCTTCTAAAATCATTAAAATTACGCAAAAGGCATCATGAACTACCATTATAAATAAACGGCATACTCACATGGTAACAAAACAATCCAACAAAGGTAGATGTAGTTCTATCTTTGAAGTATTAATACAAAGTACACGTATTAGATGGAAGCTTATAGCCAAGCTATACTAGTCCCTGTTTTCTGATGTGGAAAAGGGACTAATTATTACAAACCGTATATTTTGAATATCAACTTGAAATCCCGTTTCTTAATATTAGCACACCGAAAGTATCCATATATTTATTAAACCACCCACAAAAGAAAACCCCGCAAGCCGTTAAGCTTGCGGGGTTTATTAGTGGTACACGGAGAGGGACTCGAACCCCCGACCAACTGCGTGTAAAACAGCCGCTCTACCACTGAGCTATCCGTGCATGAGGTGGTGGGAATATATACCGGGGAACCGGGAACGGCAAGGAGAAAATGAGAAAAGTGCGTTCCCTTCCCTCCCCACATGCCCCATCCGGCCTGACCCGGAAGGTTCCGGGAATAGCCAAGGGGCATGGGCCCTGTTCGCTGCCCGGGCCCCGGGTTATTTCCAGATCATTTCCGGCTTTTTTCGCGCCTCTTACCTAATTTCCACGCGCCGGAGCGCGCGGTAGTGCAGGATGATGAAGAGGACGCACAGAACGGCCTCAGACCAGTAAAAGATGTCCAGAGCGTCCCGCCCGGAGGTGAAGCCGTAGGAGTGCAGCCCCACGCCCAGCATGTTGACCCCCCACCAGGCAAAGGCGATGATGACGCCGCCCACCACGTTGCTGAAGTGAAGCAGCCAGGGGGAGAGCCACCCGGCTTTCCGCGCGTGAAGTACGACCAATTGCCACAGCACGATCATCAGCGCCCCGTTTTCCTTGGGGTCCCAGCCCCAGAAGCGCCCCCAGGATTCATTGCCCCAGATGCCGCCGAAGACCGTTCCCACCAGCGTGAATACCAGGGAGAAACACAGGATGCCGTAGGCCATGCGGTCCAGGGACAGTTCCGTTTTCCTGCCGATCAGGCGCAGGGGGGAGGCCAGCAGGTACACATGGGAGAGCACCGCCGCCAGCAGTCCCGCCGCGTACCCCAGCACAATGGTGATGACATGGGTGGAGAGCAGGAAGTTGGAGCGCAGGATGGCTACCAGCGGGTCCATGTGGTCCACGGCCTGGGAGGATTCATACAGAATGCCCATTTGGCAGGAGAGGGCCCCCAGCACCAGCCCCGCCGCCAGCACGATGCCTTTTTTGCTGAACAGCTCCGCCACCAGGGCGCAGAGCACGCCCATGCAGGCAATGAAGGCGATGGTTTCATACGTGTTGCCCACCGGGGATCTCATGGTGATCATCACGCGGATGGCCAGGGCCGCCACAAGCACGCCGGTTCCCGCCGCTCCCAGCAGCCACGCCAGGCTGAACCCGCCGGGCCGCAGGCAGCGCCGCCACAGCGGAGCGTTGTCGGAAGGGCGGAAGAGGGCGCAGAGCAGCAGGCACACGAATGCCGCTACAAAGACGGCCAGGGAGACGTAAAGAGGGTCCAGGCGGTAGTAGAAGATTTCCCTTTCCAGGCTGTGCCTCGCGCCGGCGGAGGCGGCTTCATTGGGCTGCGCCAGTTTTTCCAGCAGCAGGCCCTCCGCCTTCATCCGCAGTCCGGACGCATCCTTCCCTTCCATGCCGATGGCCTTGCGCTCCAGCAGGGAGGCCATCGCCAAAAAGGCCCCGGTGGATTTGTCCGGGGCAGCCGTCCACAAGTGTTCCCCATTCCGGCCCGCAGACGGGAACCATTGGGGGAATTCCATCCGTTCCATGGCGGAAGGGTCTTCCAGCATGATCCGGGAGCCAAGCATCCACCCGCGCACCACGTCAAAGTTGCGGGAAAGGGCCAGGATTTCCTTCTGGGTTTCCGTGAGGCTCCCTTCCCCCAGCATCCGGATTTCCCGGACGGCACGGGTGATTTCATGCCAGCGCTCCGCAAGCTGCGCGTAGGAGTATTTTTTCCGCTTGTCCGCCTGGTCAGGCAGGTGCAGCTGACTGACCACCTCTTCCCGGTTGACCAGAAAGACGGGGTACTGCTCCGCCAGTTCCGGACGGAACATGCAGTCCAGCATCCATTCCACCGGGGAGAGCTTCCTCTTACCCTCCGGCGTACTGATGGAGAAGCTTCTTTTGCCCAGGGTCCGGAGCAAATGAAAACCCGCATACGTAGAGACGGGCTTCAGCCGCCCGCCGTCCTGCACGGCCATTCCCCCGGCGCGTTCCACCAGGAAGGAGGACCAGGGCACGTAGTTCTTCACTTCAACCAGATGAGCGGCAGGCCGGGCCGCCAGCATGCCGACTCCGAAGATGGCGGCCACCAGCAGGCAAACGCCTATCAGCCGCAGGCGGCGCCTTCCGCCGGGAACCAGCGGTTCCAGCTGTTCCTTGGCCGCCTCCGTTCCTGCGGGAACCTGCCCCGGCTTGCGGCGCAGGTATCTTCCGAAGACGAGGCCGAAGTGCCACAACAGCCCCGCCGCAATGATGTAGGAGGACCATTTGGGCATTTGCTCCAGGGGGTTGTGGGAGGCGCGGAGAATGGAGATGAGCCTGCCGGGGTGCAGGGAGTCCTGCCCCCAGCTCATCTGGTACAGCGTCCAGCCGGAGAGGCGCAGCGGCTCATTCATGCGGATGACGGCGTCATACTGGCCGCCGGATTCCGGAAAGACGGTTACCTGGGATTCATAGGATTTGGGCTTGGAGGTGCCGGGATAGAATTCCGGCACAAAGCGGTTCAGGCGCAAGTCAAACGGCAGGGCCCGCTCATGCACGCGGTCCCCCTGGGGCAGTTCCACCTGGTCCACAGCCACCGTCATTTTATTGCCCAGCATGATGCCCGCCAGCAGGAGCAGAATGCCGCCATGGGCCACCAGGATGCCCGCGTGCTTCCACGTCCACCTGACGCGGAACATGCCGCCTATGAGCAGGTTGATGAACAGAAGGGTGCATGTGATGCCCATGCCGGGCAGCGGGAGGGAGATGAGGGAGTGCTCCCCGCCCAGGGGAATCAGCACATACGGCGCGCCGAAGAAGGATTCTATGGCGGCTTCCGTCCCCATGGAGGAGGACAGCCGCACCTGGTGCAGCGTGCCGGCAAACGTAAGCACCAGCAGTATCAGCATCAGGGCTATGCCCAGACCGTAGCTTCCGGCAAATTTCCAGAGCCGCCGGCCATAGTCCCTCCATCCCGTATCCGTGTGCTTCCTGTCCATCAGTGTAACGCGTCCGTATGTAAAAAAGGCGGGACCGATCACACGATCAGCTCGTGAAACCGGCCCCGATCAAGTTCTTGGAGAAAGGAGGATTAGAAGTTGTCCGCCAGTTCTTCAAAGTGCGCCTGGGGATGCGCGCAGGCCGGGCACACCTTGGGGGCGGTGGCTCCGGTGTGCACGTAACCGCAGTTGCGGCACTTCCACTGGATTTCCTTATCCTTGGCAAATACCTTGCCGTCGCGCACGTTTTCAGCCAGCTTCAGGTAGCGGGCTTCATGGTGCTGTTCCACGGTGGCAATCTTGCGGAAGGTTTCCGCAATGGCGGGGAAGCCTTCCCTGTCCGCCACTTCGGCAAACGTGGGGTACATGTCGGACCATTCGTCATGCTCGCCGGCTGCGGCGGCCAGCAGGCATTCCTCCGTGGATTCCAGGGGAGCCGTGCAGACGGTGTGGGTCACTTCAATGCAGGCGTCTTTAAGCAGTTTGAAAAACACCTTGGCGTGTTCCTTTTCATTGTCAGCCGTTTCCAGGAAGATGGCCGCAATCTGCTCATAGCCGGCTTTCTTGGCCACACCGGCAAAATAGGTGTAACGGTTGCGCGCTTCGGATTCCCCGGCAAATGCCTTGAGGAGATTCTTTTCTGTTTCTGTGCCTTTGATGGATTTCATAAATTAGTCATCTGGTTGCGTAAGCGGGATTATCCTAATGCGGACTTGCCGAAAAACAAGCTTTTATTGAATGAATCTAAAAAATCATTTTCCTGCCGATTTTCCGGAAAAAGCCTCGCGCCACGGGTCATCCAGCCTGCCCGGAATGTTGTCCAGCTCCCGCAGGATTTTTTCCCGTTCCCGGGAAATGCGCTCCTGCTCCGCGGAGTCAGGCACAGGCGCCTCCCCGGGCATGGGAAGCAGGCCGTCCGGCGTCTTGCCGCTGTCCGGGGTAATCGGAGGGGTAATATCCTTGTTGTCTTCATCCGGTTTGGGGGCCGGATTGTCCGGGTCCTGGTCATCCTTCTTCCCGGAGCTTTCCGGAGCGGCCAGGTTGCGGTACAGGAACACCAGGTCCCCCGCCTCCACGGCGCCGCTGCGTATGTCCGCCGGAATGCGCGCCCGGCCCAGCCGTTCCTCCGTCACGACCAGGTTGGCAACCCTCCGGTTTTCCTCCAGCCCCGGAGACTGGGAGATCAGCACAGTGCCCGGCTCATAAACATTACCGGCCAGCGCGATCAGCACATAGTTGTGGCTGGGGTACACCTGCTCCACCTTCCCCACGTACACCGGGGGCCGGGGGGCCTTTTTAACAGGCTTCACCTGCTGGGAGCAGGAGGCGCCCAGCAGCGCGCACGCCGCCAGGACCGGCAGGGAAAGGAAGCGTTTCATGGGAGGGAGCAGTTTTTTGTCATTTATTCCACCAGCACCTTGCGCGGACGGTTGGTATTGTCCGCAGGCGCAATGATTCCCCGTGATTCCAGCAGGTCCATCATGCGGGCCGCACGCCCGTACCCGATGCTCAGGCGCCGCTGCAGCAGGGACGTGCTCACCTTGCGCTCAATGAGGGCCACTTCCAGGCATTTGGAGTAGCATTCCTCCTCCGCGTCGTCCAGCGGACTGTCCGCCCCCCCGTGGGAAGGCTCTTCCAGGGATTTCTGAACCTCTTCATGGAATTTCTGCCTGGCCTGGGAGGCGCAGTGGGCCACCAAGGCCTCCACCTCGTCATCAGAGATAAAGGCGCCCTGCGCCCGCTCCACCTGGGCGGAACCCGGCGGCAGGTACAGCAGGTCCCCCTTGCCCACCAGTTTTTCCGCGCCCTGCCTGTCCAGAATAACGCGGCTGTCCGTGCCGCTGGCCACCTGGAAGGCGATGCGCGTGGGTATGTTGGCCTTGATGGTCCCCGTGACCACCTGCCTTCTGGGCGTCTGCGTAGCCACTATGAGGTGGATGCCCGCGGCGCGGGCCTTCTGGGTCAGGCGGCCGATGTTCGTTTCAATATCCGCGCCCACCGTCTGCATCAGGTCCGCAAGTTCGTCAATGATGATGACGATGTAGGGGAAGCGTTCAGGGATGACGCCGTCATCATCCAGGTCCAGTTCATCATCATCTTCCGCAGGCCATTCCCCCTGGGATTCAAATTCCCGGGCAACGGCTTCCGCCAGGGCCTCGTCCCCCTCCCCGTTTTCCGGTTCTTCAGGTTCTTCCGCTGGCGCGTCCGGCGGACGCTTGTTGAAGGCTTCAAAGTTGCGCACGCCCACCTTGGCAAAGCAGTGGTAGCGGTGCTCCATTTCATTTACGCACCAGCGCAGGGCATTGGGCACTTTCTTGGGGTCCGTCACCACGGGCACGATCAGGTGCGGCAGCTTGGAATAGGGCTGCATTTCCACCACCTTGGGGTCCACCAGGATGAGCCTCAGTTCATCCGGACGGAATTTCAGGAGCATGGAGGAGATAATGCTGTTGATGCAGACGGATTTGCCGGACCCGGTGGCCCCGGCCACCAGCAGGTGCGGCATGGATGCCAGGTCCCCGATCACGGTGCGGCCATACACGTCCTTCCCCAGAGCCAGCGGTATTTTCTTCTTGGGGGAGCAGAAGCCGGGGTCCTGGAGCAGTTCCCGCAGGGGCACGGCAACCTTCTTCCGGTTGACAATTTCAATGCCCACCGTGTCCTTGCCAGGTATGGGCGCCACGATGTTCACGCTTTCCGCCTTCGTCGCCAGCGCAATGTCCTTGGCATACTGGTCAAAGGTGTTCACGCGCACGCCGCGCGCGGGATAAACTTCATAGCGGGTGATGGTCGGGCCGCGGGTGATATCCCCCGGCGTCACGTCCACGCGGAATGTCGTCAGCGTATCAATAATCTTCTGCTGAATTTCCAGCATTTCATCCTTGTCCTCCTCCGTGGGGCCGTCCGGCTTTTCCTCATAATGCAGCAGTTCAAAGGGGGGAAGCTCATAATTGCGGAATTCCTCCGTGGGCGGGGTGGAGAGCTTGGAGAAGGGCTGTTCTTTGGGCGCGGGCTTGATTTCCGCCGGTTCCGCCACGGTAATCCTGGGCTTGGGCGTCAGGGGAAGATGCCCCTGCGTGCGCGGAGCCCGGGAGGGCGCGGCAGGCTTCGCAGGGGCCGCCGCGGTGACTTCACTGTATAAACCTTCCAGATCGTCCCCGGTACGCTGCAGGCGGGCGGATGAGGAAGCCCTGCTCTTCCGGTCCGGCCTGGGGGCGGACAGGGCGGCGTCTTCCATGCTGGCCCTTACGCGGGCTGCCTCCCTGGCAAGCTGGTCGGACCGCCGCTTCATCTTCTTTTCCTTCCGGTTCATGCGCCACACGCGCCATTCACGCAGCACGGCACGGAACAGCGGGCGGGGGTGCATGCCCGCCGCGTAAATCAGGGCCGCCAGGTAACCCAGGCCGGAAAAAACCAGCACGGCAGAGGTGCCGGCCAGGGGAATCAGCAGGCTGGTTCCCAGCAGATAGCCCGCCAGGCCGCCGGAACCCGCCACCTGGTGGCGCGCCACCCATTCCTCTCCCGGCACATGCCCGGCCGTCAGGAACAGGCACCCGCACAGCAGCAGGAAAAGGCCTCCATATACCACGCCCCGGGGCAGTCTTCCACGGTGCACCAGACGGTAAAAGCCCCACCATTCCAGCAGGATGACCAGCATCCAGGCCATGCCGCCCAGCGCCCAGTAAAGAATTCCCGCGGCATACAGTCCCGGCACGCCCAGCACATTGGATGTTCCGGGAACCACGTGCCCGGACTTGTTTAAATAACTCCAGCCTATTTCCCGCACGTCAAACGTCAGCATGGCCGCCAGCAGCGCCGCGCCGCCCAGCAGGGACACGACACCCCACACCATTCCTATCCAAACCGGGGGGCGCTCCTCTCCATGCTCAAATGCATGATGCTCCTGCACATCCAATGCCATACCTGTTTTCCATCTTAACAACTCCGCGCGCGCAACTCAAGGCTAAACAAAAGGCGGAAGGCCGGGTGGAGAAGAATTTACTTGGAGGTGACGAAAAACAGAGTTCCATGAGAGAAAAAACCAGGTAAACGCCCCTCCCCTCCTCCCCTTCTGACGGCTCCGTGCATACTCCTTCCATTACCTGTACAAACGCCGCCATCCCCCTTCAAACCAATACAAGCACAGCAATGTCCAATTCCGTCTTCCTATCTTACTGAATAAGTTAATTCAACATTCTTTCTATTATAAAAAGACATGTTATTCAATTCTTCGCCTTCCGGTACAAAATATCCAGCGGATTGCAAATCCTATCAAAATAATAGGGTAGAATAAATTTTATTATAAACCGCTTTATTTCATTAGGTTATGTATTAAAAATATTGATTTACGTTAAATTTTTTTACTTTTTTAAGACTCGGGGAACTTAAATAAGTAATTTTTCTTTAATGATTACTATTGACATCGGATTTGCAATCCGCTAATTCTGCCGCGGCGCTTATGTACATACATATCTGCAAACCGTTTCTTGGAAGTCTCATTGCCGGAACTGCTCTCATTATCCTTCTTCCGCTGCTACTGATCGTTTCGGGACTTCTTGTACTTTCTACAGGGAAATCCCCGTTTTTTCTGCAAACGCGCGTAGGTTACAGGGGAAGGCTGTTCAAGATCATCAAATTCAAAACGATGACCGACGAGAAGGATGAACACGGCAACCTGCTCCCCGATGAACAGAGGATGTTCCGGCTGGGGAGTTTTCTCCGCCGCTCCTCCCTGGATGAACTTCCCCAGTTAATCAACATCCTGAAAGGAGACATGGCTTTTGTAGGCCCGCGGCCCTGGATTCCCTCCCAGATGGCCGCCTTCCCGCCCAGCTACTGCCAGAGGCGCTGCTCCGTGCGTCCGGGCATCACCGGCATGGCGCAGATCCACGGCCGCAACGGCATCCCCTTCTACCGCCGCCTCTGCTATGACCTGATTTACGTTAACAACATTAATCTGAAGCTGGACCTCGCCCTTATTTTCCAGACGGCTCGCACGGTATTGATCCGTGAAGGAATCCAGCAGTGCAACGAGGCATTCCAGAACAAGCTGGGGAAAACCCTGGTTCATAACGATCTTTCCCTGCCTTCCTCCACCCCCTCTCCCAACCGCTCGTTCTAACTCCCTTCATCCAACCTCTCTCCAACCAATGAATATACACCACCTCATCAGCAAAGCCGCCGTCTGCTCCGCAGTCCTGGCCGCATCCTCTCTCCTTCCTTCCTGCGTCAGCCCCAAGGAAGTCCTCTACATCCAGGACGTCTCCGGACAGACGAATGAACGGATCAAGGGGAATTACCAGACCCTCATCCAGAAGGATGACCAGCTCTCCATCACCGTGAGCAGCAAGCAGCCTGAACTGACCGCCCCCTTCGCCGTCTCGGAGATAGGCTCCAACACCCAGGGCGCCTCTTCCCGGAAGGGCTACCTGGTAGATTCAAACGGCTACATCGTTCTTCCGGTCATCGGCAAGATCAAGGCGGCCGGCAAGACCTGCTCCCAGCTGGGGGATGACATTGCCGCCACCCTGAGGAGCAGGGATTACATCAGCGACGCCTCCGTCAACGTTCAAATCACCAACTTCAAATTCTCCGTCCTGGGCGAGGTGGCCTCCCCCGGCACCTACACGGTGGACGGCCAGCGCCTGACGATTCTGGAAGCCATCAGCCGCGCCGGAGACCTGAATATTGACGGCAACCGGGACATCACCCTGATCCGGGAAACCAACGGCCGCCGCCAGATCGCCACCGTGGACCTCCGCAGCAAGGACCTCTTCCAGTCCCCCTATTACTACATTCAGCAGAATGACACCCTTTACGTCACGCCTGCCGAACGCAAGATCAACACCCGCAGTGATACTGTCCAGTACATCGGCTGGACGGCTTCCGGCCTGGGCCTGATCCTCGGCATCGTCGCCCTGTGCGCCCTGTAACCACACGCTGCCCATTCCTCCGGCTTTCCGTTCGGCGGAAAGCCGGCACCTTTCTTGACCGCTCCCTCTTTTATGCCAGATACTTCTGCTCCCCCCGCCGTCCCGCCCGCCGAGGAATCAGAATCCTCCCTTTCCCTGGATGTCATTACCGGCATTCTTCTCAGACGCTGGTACTGGATCCTGCTCTTTGCCCTGATCGGGGGCGGCGCGGCCTACTACATGACCGGCAGGCAGAATTACATCTTTGAAAAAACAGCCAGCGTCATCATGAGGGAGTCCAGCAAGGAATCCACTTCCGACCGCATCAAGGTGGACCTGGGCATGGATTCCGGAGCCGCCAACCTGGCTAATGAAAGCTTCATCCTCCGCTCCAGCACGGTGATGCGGAGCACGGTGGAAGACCTGGCGCTGAATATTTCCTACTGGAAGCAGCAGGACCTGCGCCAGATAGACCTGTACAGGGACAGCCCCATCACCGTCACGTTTGACGGCATCGCGGAGAACCGCTTCTGCAACGTTGACATCACCTTGCAGGAGGGCAACACCCTGGTGCTGACGTACCATGACATCAACGGCAATCCCGTCCAGGAGAAAGGGACCTTCCATTCCCCCATCCATCTTCCCTTCGCCACGGTTACGGTTTACCCCACGTCCAACATGACGGAGGCCGTCCCCGGCACCACCATCACCGTGCGCCGCACTCCCGTGAACGCAGCCGCGGACCAGCTTCTTGCCAATTTTACGGTCATGCGCCCGGACGCCAAGGAGTCCAGCATCCTGCAAATGACGCTGACTTCCACCAATCCGGTCAAAGCCGCCGATACGCTGAACAAGCTGATTGCGGTTTACAATGACCACTCCACGGCGGAACGCCGCACCACCGCGGTAAAAACAAAGGATTTCATCCGGGAACAACGCGCGCAAGTCGGCGCGGACCTCAAGCAAGTGGACCAGAAAATGGATGATATTAAGATCAAGAATGATATCATCGCAGACACGGAGGCGTCCATTTCCGCAGACTTCAATGCGGCCCAGACCCTGGATAATTCCATCTTTGAGCTCCAGACGCAGATGAAACTGGCGGACGGCCTGAAGGAAAGCCTGAATGCCCTGGGCCAGAAGGCAGGCCTCATTTCCCTGGATACCGGCATTGCGGATTCCGGCGTCTCCCGCCAGATTGAAGCCTATAACACCGCCTATCTGGAATACCAGAAAGTAGCCGGCAGCGCAGGGGGGCAGAACCCCATTGTGGTCACCCTGACCAAGAAGATGGACGCCACCCGCAGCGCGGCGGCCCGTTCCCTGGACAATCTCCGCAATAACCAGAAACTTCAGCTTCAGGAACTCACCAAGAAGCGTGAAAACATCGGTAAAAGACTGACAGCCACTTCCGGAAAGGCCCGGGAACTGACGCCCCTGGACCGTGAACACCGGGTGAAGGAGGAACTTTACCTCACGTTATTGAGCAAGGAACTGGAAAATGACCTGACGCTGGCCCTGACGGAATCTTCCGCACGCGTGCTGGAGGCGGCCCACGGCTCGGACTCCCCCATCGCACCCAACACCAGGAAATCCGTGCTGACCGCGGCGGCGGGAGGCGCCATTGTCTGCATTCTCGGGTTCCTCGGCCTGGCCCTGCTCAACAACAAGGTGAAGAACAAAAAGGACCTGAACGCCATCACCTCCCTTCCCGTGGTAGCGGAGCTCCCGGCCATGACCAAGAAGGAGCAGAGGCAGGTGGCCCGCATGTTCACGGATGAGCATTCCGTCATTTCAGAGTATTTCCAGATCCTGTGCCACAATGCGGACTCCATGCTTCCGGTCACCCGGAACCAGGGGCACGTCATCCTCCTTACCTCCACCATGCAGGGGGAAGGGAAAACCTTCATCTCCGCAAACCTGGCCCTGGCCTTTGCCAACATCGGCAAACGCGTGCTGGTCATTGACGGAGACCTGCGCAAGGCGTCCCTGTCCAAGCAGTTGGACGGCAAGGGACGCAAAGGGCTGAGCACCATCCTACTGCGCAAGGTGGAAGACCCGTTTTCCGTCATCCGCACCCTGCCGGAACACGCCGGGGTGGACATCCTGTACGCCGGGCCGCACGTTCCCAACCCCGTCACCCTTCTCTCCCTGCCGGAGCTGGGAACGCTCATCCAGATGTTCAAGGAACGCTATGACGCCGTCATCATTGACTCCCCCCCGTACGGCATCCTGGCAGATACGGCCATCCTCGCCGGCCATGCGGACATCTCCCTGTACGTCGTCCGCAGCAACAGGATAGACAAGCGGCACATCTCCACCGTCCAGCAGCTTGCGGATTCCGGCCAGCTTCCCAATCTGGGCTTCATTATCAACGCCGTGGATTTCAAAGCCGGCAGCTACAGTTATTACGGCTACGGCTACCACTACGGCAACACCTCCAAGAACGCTCATTCCTGACCTCCAGCCTTGTTCTCCTCCCTCTTTCAACCCAGGCTCAAGACCGCTGAACTCTGTCCTGACGGGATGGACATGCACTGCCACCTGCTGTGGGGCGTGGACGACGGGGCGCACACCCTCCAGGACAGCAGGGACATCATTTCCCTGCTGAAAGCCAGGGGCTTTCACGGCGCCTACTGCACCCCGCACATCATCAGCCGCTATCCCTCCAATACTCCGTCCAGCCTGAAGGCCCGCTTCCGGGAGCTTCTGGACTCCCTGCCGGACCGGGATTTCGACCTCAGGCTGTCGGCGGAGTACATGCTTGACGAGAACTTCGAGCGGATGATTACGGAGGAAGAGCCGCTCAGCCATGACGGCACGCACCTGCTCGTGGAGCTTCCGCAGTTCCGCCTGCCGAACGCGTGGATGGATATGCTCCAACTGGTCCTGGACAGAGGGTTCATTCCCGTGCTGGCCCATCCGGAGCGGTACGGAAAGATCATGCCTCCGGAGGAACTGGCCGCCCTGGCCACACGGGGCATCCGCTTCCAGGGGAATATAGGCTCCCTGTTCGGCCTTTACGGGAAAACCTGCCAGGCGGTCGCCCGGCAGTTCCGGAAGGAAAACCTGTACCTGTGGTGGGGGACGGACGCCCACAATGCCAGCATGCTGAAAAAACTGCGCCTGTAATCCCGTCCAGGCCCCGCCATATGAAAATCACCGTCGTCACCGTCTGCCGCAATAGCGCCTCCACTCTCCGGGACACCCTGGAGAGCGTGCTCGCGCAGTCCTGGACCGATTACGAATACCTGGTGGTGGACGGCGGCAGCACGGACGGCACCAGGGAAATGCTCCAGGCCTTTGAAGAACGCTTCCGCGGACGGCTGAAATGGATTTCCGAACCGGACAACGGCATTTACGATGCCATGAACAAGGGTATCCGCATGAGCACCGGGGACGTCATCGGCTTCCTGAACGCAGATGACTATTACCAGGACAACGGCGTTCTGAAGACCATTGCGGAAGCTTTCGCCCGGCACGGGGCGGACGCCGTCCACGGCAACCTGCATTATATTGACGGAGCCCGTAAAATCGTCCGCACGTGGCGCGGCACGGGCTACCGCCCCGGCGCCTTCCAGCGCGGGTGGTGCCCGGCGCATCCTACGTTTTACTGCAAAAAAGAATGCTTCACCCGCTACGGCGGCTTTGACCCCGCCATCGGCAGCGCGGCGGATTTTGAACTGATGCTCCGTTTCATTGAAAAAAACGGCATCTCCACGGCTTACATGGACCGCAACATGGTGTTCATGCGCCCCGGCGGTTCCAGCACGGCGGGCCTGCGCGCCATCCTGCGCAATACGCGGCAGAACAGGGAAGCCTTTCGGAAGAACCGTCTCCCGTGCCCCTGGCATTATGGCGTCACGCGCCTGCTGTCCAAGGCCGCCTCCACACGCAACCCCCTTCATTACTTTTTCAAAGCCCGGTAACCTTCCCTTTCCTCACTTTTTTCCCGTTTGCACCTCCGTTCCGCCGCCATGAACCTGATCTTTTACTTTGACCACCCCATTCTGCCCCATGCAGGGGGAACGGAACGGGCGGCATACCTTCTGGCGGAGGCCCTGTCACGGCACGGCCACCGGGTTTCCTTCCTGTCCCTACGGCGGGGGGACTCCCTCCCCGCATCCGCGCCTTACCTTTACCTCCCACGGACAGACACGCTCTCCTGCGCGGAAAACAGGGAGTACGTGGAAACCCTGTGCGCCGGGCAAGGGATTGACTGCATCATCAACTGCGGGGCCAACCAGGACGACTCCTTCTTTTTCAGCCATGAACGCCTTTCCGTGCAGGCGTCCATCATCTCCTGGATTTCCTTTGACGTCCGCACCGGGCTGGACTACTTTTCCGCCCTGCTCCGGAAGGATTTCAGCACCTGGGGCAATGCCGTGAAAACCCTGCTGCGCCGGGCCATTCTCCCGTACAGGAAATACCAGGCCGTGAGCGCCAAGAGGAAGAAATACCGGGACATGTTCCGCGGCTCGGACAAGGTGGTCTTCCTTTCCAGCCGTTATGCGCAGGATGCCCTTCAACTGGCCGGAACGCCGGAAAGGGCGCGGCTGTATTCCATCCCCAACCTGCTGACCTATGAGCCTGCGGAAACGGGATACTGCCGCAAGGAGAACGCCGTCCTCTACGTAGGGCGGCTGGTGGATTCCCCCAAGAAGGTGGACCGCCTGCTGCATGTCTGGAAGAGAGTCCGCCCCCGGCACCCGGACTGGAGCCTGTACCTGCTGGGGGACGGCCCGGAACGCGCCGCCCTGGAACGGCTGGCGGCGCGGCTGAAACTGGAAAACGTCCATTTTGAAGGCGTGCAGGACCCGGCCCCCTATTACAGGAAGGCCAGAATCCTGTGCCTCACCTCCACACATGAAGGCATGCCCATGGTGATTAACGAGGCTCTTTCCCACGGTTGCATTCCTGTCGCCTTCAACAGCTTCCACGCCGCCGCGGAAATGCTGCCGGACCGGGAGACGGGACGGCTTATCCCCCCTTTCAGCCTGCGCCTGTTCGCCCGGGAGCTGGACGAACTGATGAGCGGCCCCCATGTGCCGCCCCGCACGGACGTATTAACCCGTTACCAGCCGGAAAAAGTGATTCCCCAGTGGCTGGAATGCCTGCAAGAACAACCATGAGCAACATCGTCATCTATCTCCCCAACGAGCCTCTGGGCAAGCAGGGCGGCATGGAACGCGCCACTCATGGCCTGGCGGAAATGCTGCGCGGCGCCGGGCACCGCGTCCTGCTGCTTTGCCGTGAGAAAAACAGGCTGGGGGAAACGTATTTCCCGCCCGTTTCCCTGACCTTCCTGCCTCCGGGCCTTTCCCGCAGGGAGGAGCAGGATTACCTGCGGAAATTGCTGTGGGAGGAAAAGACGGACGTCCTCATTGACCAGACGGAGGGCGGCATCACCGGCCGCTGGGGCATCTTCAAAAACCGCCGCCAGATGGAGGAGGATTCACTGAAGCTGGTTGCCGTACAGCACAGCTCCCAGTATTCCTCCCTCCGTTATTACCGTCTTGTCCACAAGCGCCGGGGCGCACGCACGTTCCCGGGGAAACTGCGGAATTTCCTGTTCAACGCCCTGGTGCTCCCCGTCAAGCAGCGGAGGGCGTGGCGCCTGCAAAAGAGCCTGTTCCGGGACCTGGCGGCCAATTATGACCACATTGTCACCCTTTCCAGCGGCGGCATGGAGGAGTTCCGTCTTCTGGCCCCCGGCACCCCCGCGGAAAAACTGGCGGCCATTCCGAATGCGCTTGCCCCGCTTGAAGACGCGCCCGTTCCGCAGGAAAAGGAAAAACGCGTCCTCTTCGTCGGCAGGCTGGACAACTCCGTCAAGGGAGTGGACAGGCTCCTGAGGATATGGGCGCGCGCCGGAAAGGCCCTGCCGGACTGGCGCCTGGACATTGTGGGAGACGGGCCGGACGCCGCACGCCTGAAGGAGCTGGCGCAGCGCCTGCAACTGTCCAATGTTTCCTTTGAGGGGTTCCGGAATCCGGCCCCCTATTACCGCCGTTCCTCCATCCTCTGCCTGGCCTCCACCTTTGAGGGCTTCGGGCTGGTACTGCCGGAAGCCATGCAGCACGGCTGCGTCCCCATGGCCTTCAACAGTTATGCCGCCGTGCGCGACCTCGTCATTCCGGACCGCACGGGCATCCTGGTCCGGCCCTTTGACGAGGAGGAGTACGCGCGCCAGCTCATCCGCCTCACGCAGGACGCCCCCCTCCGCGCCGCCATGGCGCAGGCCGGCCCGCAGCATGCAGCCCTCTTCTCCCCGGCGTGCGTCGTCCGGGAATGGAACTCCCTGTTTCAACGCTAACCAGCCAATATTCCAATGAAGATTCTCTTTTGTTTCATGGGTACGCTTAACCCCTCCTGCGGCGGGGTGGAACGCACCATGTGCAATCTGATCCATGAATTGCAGGACCGCGGGTACGAATGCACGGTCGTGGGCTGGTACCGGAACGCCCCTTACGCTCCTTTTTCAAATATTCAGAAGATACTGCCCACCGGGGCCAGGGAGCAGCGGCAGCAGGGCTTCCGGCAGGTCATGGAGGAACAGGCGCCGGACATCATCATCCATGACGGGGAACTGCTGGGGGCATATGCCCTTTTTCCCGGCCTGGCCGGGAGAAAGCGCCTTCTGAAGGCCTTTCCCGGAAAAGCTCCGGTCATTATCGACATGCACCACTCGGACATCCGGGGACGCCTCCGCGCGCCTTTCCTGAAAAGAATGTACTACGGCCTCACATGGCGCAGGAACTTTTACCTCCGCATCGCGCATGCGGATGCCTTCGTCGTCCTGTCTGATTCCTTCAGGAAGGATTTTTACGGCTTCCTGCCGGGAGTCCGCAGGAAGAAGATCACCGCCATCCCGAACATGAATTCCTTTGAAAACGCGAGCATCCCTTCCGGAAAAGAAAAGGAAGTGCTGTTTGTGGGAAGGCTGGACAATCCCGTGAAGGGCGTAGACCGCCTGCTGAAAATATGGAGTGAGGTCTGCCGCCGGGAACCGGGCTGGTTCCTCCGCATCGTGGGGGACGGCCCGGACCGGGAATATCTGGCCGCACTGGCTCAGGAATGCGGCTGCTCCAATTACTCCTTTGAGGGCAGTTCCGACCACCCGGAGGAATATTACCGCAGGGCTTCCATCCTGTGCATGACGTCCACCTTTGAGGGCTTCGGCATGGTCCTGATTGAAGGCATGCAGCACGGCTGCGTCCCCATGGCTTTTGAATCCTTTACCGCCGTGCGGGATATCATTGACCCGGACCGGACGGGCATCCTGGTCCCTCCCTTTGACCTGGATCAGTACGCCGCACGGCTCCTGGACCTCATGAGGGACAGCGGGAAGAGGGAGGCCATGTCCGGGGCCAGCTTCCGGAGCAGCCGCAAATTCAGCAAATCCCGCATCACCGGCCTGTGGGAAGGCCTGTTCTCCGCGCTGGCGGAAACGTCCAGATGAACCGCTCCCTTTTCCTTTCCATCATCCTTTCCTTTTATTTATGAAGATTTGTTTCATCGCCTGGGAACGTTTCGGCGTGGGGGGAGTTTCCCGCGTCCTGACGCGCGTCATGAACGCGCTGGCACGGGAACATGAAATCAGCGTGTACTGCCTGAGGCAGCCCCCGCTGGAAAACGCATACGGGCTGAACCTGGACAGGATACGCTTTTTCCACCATGAAATGAGTCTTTACGAGAAAATAAGGCGCTCCGTGATGGACAGGCTGGTCACCCGCACCCCGCTGTTCTCCTCCGCCGCCGGAGCCCGCGCGTACGCCCTCCTGCGGTACACGCGCGCCTTTAAAAAACGCCTCGCCAATCATATCAACAGCCAGCGGTATGACGCCGTCGTCTTCGGCTCCGGGTTTGAAGACTCCCTCCTGCTCGCCCTGGTCCAGCCGCGCCTTTCCCCCGGCACCAGGACCATTTCCTGGTCCCATGCGGCGTATGAAGACTACTTCGGGTTCAAGGGACCGCATTTCGCCCGTTACTTCCGCCACGCGCTCCAGCGGTTCTACCACCGTTTTGACCAAATCATCGTCCTGTCAGACCACGACAGGGAGAACTTTGAAAAGCGGCACTGGCTGAAGACACGCCGCATTTACAATCCGGCCAGCTTCACGGCTGCGGAACATTCCGCGCTGACGTCAAAGACGTTCGTCTTTGCGGGCTCCCTCTCCTCCCACAAGGGGGCGGACCTGGCCCTGGAGGCGTTTGAGGAGTTCTCCCGCCGGAACGGGGAATGGAACCTGCACATGTACGGAGAAGGCCCGCTGCGCCCGTGGATGGAGGGCTTCATCCAGGAGCACGGCCTGCAATCCCGCGTGCGCCTGCACGGCAGCCACGGAGCCATGGAGCGGGAATACCCCAAACATGCCGTTCTGCTGTTCCCCTCCCGGTGCGAGGGCTTCGGCCTCGTCCAGATTGAGGCCATGAGCTGCGGCCTTCCGGTCCTCGCCGCGGACATCCCCATCTGCCGGGAACTCATCCGGGACAGCGGGGCGGGACGCCTGTTCCCCGCCGGAGACAGCCACGCCCTGTGCGCGGCCATGCTCACCATGGCCGCGGAGGACCTGGCCCCGTACGCCCGGAAAGCGCGCGAACAGGAACCGCGCTTTACGCTGGAACGGATCATCCGTGAATGGAACGAGATACTCAGGGGGGAAAACTCATGAAAAAGCTTCTTCTGCTGGAACCTGTCAGGAAAAAGGGGAACCACCAGTTCTTCATGGACTGGTTTGCCCGGGCGTGGCAGAGGGCCGGCGGCGGCGTGAAACGCAGGCGTGCCATGCCGTGGCCCGCGCTCCTGATGATTGCCCGGCTGAAGCTGTCCGCAAACCTGCCCCCGCTTTCCTCTCGCCGGAATGCCCTGCTGGTCCCCGGCGCGGGCTATCCGGACTCCTTTGCATGGCCGTACGCCTACACGCATGAAATCGTCCCCATGCTGTGGGACGTGTGGCCCCGGTACTGGCCGCGCCTCATCTCCTCCCTGAAACGCCACCGCGTCCGCACTTTCCTGTGCACCTCTTCCCAGGTCTGCGAATATGTCCGGAAGGAACTGCCCCATGTCCGGGCCGTTCATGTTCCGGAAGGCATTGACCCGGCGGGCTACCTGCCCGGAAAGGACCTCCGGGAAAGGCCCGTGGATATTCTGGAGCTCGGCAGGCAGATGCCCTTCTTCCACCGCGCCGCCGTCCGGGCCTGCCGGAAGCATCCGGAATGGGTCCATCTGTCCCCCGCCGCGGAGGGGCCGCTCCTGTTCCCGGATTTCCGCTCCCTCTGCGAAGGGCTGGCCTCCGCAAAAATCACCGTCTCCTACCCCCGGTGCGACACACACCCGGCCATGGCCGGAGAGGTGGAAACCCTGACACAGCGCTACTGGGAGTGCATGCTGTCACGCACGCTTCCGGCAGGCAGGGCACCGCAGGAGCTGATTGACCTGCTGGGGTATAATCCCGTTATGGAAGTGAGCGAACGGAACGCCCATGAACAGATCACCCGCCTTTTAACGAATATCTCCTCCTGCCAGGACCTGGTGGATAAGAACTACCGGGCAGCGCTCCGGCACGCCCCGTGGGAGGCGCGCCTGTCCGCCCTGCTGCCGCAGCTGGCCCTGCTGGGCTACCAGCCATGAATTCCCGCTCCGCATGATTTCCCATTCCTGAACCACATGGCACCCCTTCTCCAATACATCAGAAAACACGGAACATGGTCATTCGCGGCCATGGTGGCGATTGCCGCCACCATGACGGGGTCCATCTCCTTTCTTTCCCCCCTGTATCCGGTGATGCTGGCGGTGTGCGCCGCCGTGTGCGTGACAAAGGCGAAGAAGACCAGCCTGGCCCTGATTCTCATGGCGGCGGCCTGCGTCCTGAGCCTGGTGTTCAACCAGCCGCCCGCCGTTTTCAAGCCCTGGTACCGCCTGGGTTATTTCCTCATCCTCCTGCTGGCGCTCACCCCGCTGACCTCCTCCCGCTCCTTGAACGCCTTCCGCCTGAACTTGTTCTTGTGGCTCATGCGTTTCTGCGTCTTCATCGGCGCAGGGTCCTTCATCGGCTACTTTCTGGGGATCAACTACATGCGCCACAACGCCAGCGGAATGATCAATGTAGCGGGCCTCTTCGGGGGGCTGGTCTGGCAATCCATCACGCTGGGGCTGCTCGCGGGGCTGGGGCTGGTTTACCTGACCGTTATTCACATGGAAAACCGGAATCCCGGCAAAAAGGAACTTTATATCCGCCTGGGCCTGATGGTCGCCTGCCTGGGCTCCATCCTGCTCTCCGCCTCCCGCTCCGCCCTGGTAGCTACCCTGATGGGGGTGGGCTACGTCTTCTTCATGTACTTCAGGCATTCCCCCAAAAAACTGTTCAGGACGCTGCTGGCCCTGTTCTTCCTGGGAATCATCCTGGTGCCTTTCGTCCAGCACTTCGGCGCCAATACGCTTGCCAAGCAGCAAGCCAACGTAAACATGGGCAGCGCCATATCCTCCCGCTCCCACCTGTGGGAGGACCGGGAGAACGAATTCCTCTCCTCCCCCCTGTACGGCGTGGGATTCGCCTCCCAGAAAATCATTTCATTCAAGCAGTCCCTGGTCACCGGCATCATTGAGCCGGGCACGTCCTACGGGGCCGTCTTCGCCATGACGGGCCTGCTGGGCGGCGCCCCCTTCCTCTTCATCCTGTTCGGCAACCTGCTCAAGCGCCCGTTCCGCACGCCCGGCGCCCCGCCCGTTTCACCGGCGCAGGCGGCGCTGGCCCTCTTCTCCGTCCACATGGTCGCGGAGGGGTACGTCTTTGCCGCCGGCTCCGGACTGTCCGCCGTCTTCTGGGCCACCATCGGCGGGGCCTATGCCTTCCGCAACCTTCCCAATGGAGGAAAATAACACCATGGAATTCGTCTTCTGGCAAAACATGCTCAGCATCCACCAGTCAGCCCTGATCAAGGCGCTGGCGCGGAAACATGACGTCCTGCTGGCGGTTCAAACGGATTTTGAAGGGGAACGGCGCGCCAGCGGCTGGACGGTGCCGGACATGGGGAATGCCCGCATCCTCCTTTCCCCCTCCCCCCGGGAGGCGGAGGAAACCGTGCGCGCCCATCCCGCCGCCATCCATGTATTTTCCGGCATCAGCACTTACCCCATGGTTTACGCGGCTTTTAAACAGGCCGTCCGCAGCGGGCTGAACACCATGGTTTACGCGGAGCCCTACCGCCGCCAGGGGTGGCGCGGCGCGCTGAGAACCTTCAAGTACCGCCTTCTCCACGCCCGGTACGGGAAGAAAATAACGGCCCTGCTGGCTACGGGCAGGCTGGGCGTGGAATGCTACCGCCGCGCCGGATTCCCGGAGAATTCCATTTTTGAATGGGGCTATTTTACGGAATCCGCAGAGCCCGCGGGTACTTCCTCCGCCCCGGCCCCTGCTCCGGGGGAAAAACCGGACCTTCTATTCGTGGGCCAGCTCATTCCGCGCAAAAACGTTCTTCCCTTCCTCCGCGCCGCGCGGCAGTGCGGCGGAGCCTTCCGCCGCTGCCATGTGGTGGGGGATGGGCCCCTGAGGGAGCAGGCCGCCCTGGAGGCGCAGGGCTGCGCGCAGATTTCCCTGCTGGGCACGCAGGGGAATGAAGAAACGCGTAAGCTGATGCGCCGGTGTGACCTGCTCGTCCTCCCCAGCCTGTTTGACGGGTGGGGAGCCGTGGTGAATGAGGCCCTCCAGGCCGGAATGAGGGTGTTATGCTCCACCGCGTGCGGAGCCGCCAGCCTGCTGGACGGCCATCTGCGCGGCGGCACGTTTGACCCGGACCGTCCGGAGAACCTGCCCCGCGCCCTTCAGGAGTGGCTGGGTAAAGGCCCCCTCACCCCCGCGGAACGGAACGCTATTTCCGCCTGGGCGGAACAACACGCCGGAGGAGCCGCCGCGGCCCGTTATCTGGAACAAATCGCCGCCTGGACGGAGGGCCGGGAACGGAACCGCCCCGTGGCTCCCTGGGCACAGATCAAAGGAACGGAATCATGAAGATACTGCATACCATCGCCTCCATGTCCTCCCGGTCCGGGGGAACCACGGCCTGCACCCGCGAGCTGGTCCGGGCCCTGAACGATGCAGGCTGCCCTACGGATGTCCTCACTGTGGAGGACAGCGCCGGGAGCGCCCCGGAGGAGGAAAGCGCCTTCATCCACGCCGTCCCTAACGACCTGCGCACCCCGCTGGGCATTTCCCGCAACCTGCGCTGCCGGCTGAAAAACTGGCAGGATTATGACCTTTACCACACCAACGGCCTGTGGCTGGACGTGAACCACGCCACCTGCGCGGAGGCCAGAAAGACGGGCAAGCCCTGCGTGGTCTCCCCCCACGGGATGCTTTACCCCCAGGCCCTGGCCATCAAGCCCGGGAGAAAAAAACTCATGCTGGCGCTGGGCCACCGCCGGGACCTGTCCCATGCGGACTGCATCCACGCCACCTGCCGGGAAGAGGCGGTGCACCTGCGCGGGCTGGGCTTTACCAACCCCGTGGCGGTCATCCCCAATCCGGTGGCCGTGCCTCCGTGGATTGACCAGATCCGGCGGAGCACGGGCGGGCGCTTCCGCGCCGGGTTCCTGGGCCGCTTCCACCCCATTAAAAATCTGGAAAGCCTTATCCGCGCGTGGGGCTCCCTCCACCTCCGGAACGGGGAACTCCTCCTCATCGGCGACGGCCCCGCGGATTACGTGGCGCACCTGAAGCGGCTGGCCGCGGAGGAGGGCGGGGAAAGCATCCGCTTCGCGGGCTTCGCCTCAGGGAGGGAAAAATATGAACTGCTTGCCTCCCTCAACGTCCTCTGCGCCCCCAGCCATCAGGAAAACTTCGGCATGGGCATTGCGGAAGGGCTGCTGGCGGGCACCCCCGTCATCGCAAGCACGGGCACCCCGTGGGAGGAACTCCGCACGCGCCGGTGCGGCTGGTGGTGCGGCAGCGGGACCGCATCCCTGGCCGCCGCGCTGGAAGAGGCCCGCAGCCTCACGCCGGAGGAAAGCCGCGCCATGGGGGAACGGGGCCGCTCCCTCATCATGGAAACGTACGCCTCCCACCATGTGGCCGCCAGCATGAAGAGCCTGTACGGCTACCTGCTGGGGCGGGAACCCAAACCGGACTTCCTTGACCTGTCATGAACATCCTCTTCCTGCTTGGGAAATTCCCCTCCATCGGCGGCGTGGAGACCGTCACCACCATCCTGGCGAATGAATTTTCCGCCCTGGGGCATGAGGTGCACGTGGTCTCCTTTGAACAGGCGGCGGAAACGCCCGCCCCCGCGCTGGACAGCCGGGTCACCCTGCACCGCTTAAGCTACCCCGTCTCCGGCCGGGCCAATATTTCCACCCTCCGGGACATCCTTTCCTCCCGCCGCATTGACGTCATCATCAACCAGTGGTGCCTGCCCTTCCACGTCACCCGCCTGTGCCGGAAGGCCATGCGGGGCCTCCCCTGCCTTCTGCTGGCCGTGCACCATAACGCGCCGGACTGCAACAAGAGGCTGGAAGGCCTCCGGATGCGGCTGGCCCGGACGGGGAACCCGGTAACAAGGGTCTTCCTGCGCCTCCTGCTGAAAGGCTGCGCCATGGCTACCGGGGCCAGCCTGCGTTACGTTTATGCCCATAGCGACCGTTACATCCTCCTTTCCGACAGCTTCCACCGGGCCTTCCGGAACATCACCGGACTGAAGAATACCGGAAAGCTCCTGACGATTCCCAACCCCGTCACCGTGGAAAACCGGGAATTCCGCTATGATCCGTCCTTCAAGAAGAAAGAGGTTCTCTTTGTGGGGCGGCTGGAACCCAACCAGAAACGAGTCTCCCGCGTGCTGGAGACGTGGGCGCTGCTGGAACCCCGCTTCCCGGACTGGACCCTCCGCCTGGTGGGAGACGGGCCGGAAAAGGAGGCCCTTCAGGCATTCTGCGCGGAACACCGTCTGGAACACGTCTCTTTTGAGGGCTTCCAGGACCCGGCCCCGTATTACGAACAGGCTTCCCTGCTTTTTTTAACCTCGGAATATGAGGGATTCGGCCTGGTCATTGTGGAGGGCATGTCCTTCGGCGTCACCCCTATCGTTTACGGAAGTTTTTCCGCCGCCTATGACCTGGTGGACCACGGGAAGAACGGCTGCATCCTGCCGGCGTCCGGCGGGTTCCAGGCGCGGCAGATGGCTGACATGGCCGCCGGGCTGATGCAGTCCCCCTCCGCCCTGCACGCCATGGCGCGGGAAGCCGCCGCCAAAAGCCGGAAATTCACGCGCGAACACGTCGTCCGCCAGTGGGAGGAAGTCTTCCGCAATAACACGCCCACCCCCTAGCAGAACTTCATTCAGCCACCTCATGGAACAAATACGGAAAAAAACAGACATTGTGTTCACCATCAGCGGCAAGCTCCTGGCTTCCTGCGCCGTGGCCTATATGGCGCTGCCTACCATCCTCTTCCTGCTGGGCTGGGTCAGGCCCCTGTTCTCCGTTCCGGCGGCCATGGCCGTGGCGGCGGCTTCCGTCCTGCTGTGCGTAAAGCTCCCGGTCCCCTCGCTTCATTTCACCAGGCGGCAACTGGCCGGTTACCTCTGCGCCCTTCTTATCTCCCTCCTGTGGCTGCTGGCGGGGGGCATTACGGGCGTGGTGCTCCAGCACGCGGACTTTGTCGTCCGCAACCCCATTTATGACACTCTCATCCGGTGTGACTGGCCCCTGGTGAACGCGGAAGGCAGGCACTTCATTTACTACCATGCCTTCTGGCTGCCTCCGGCCCTGATATGCAAATGCTTCTCCTGCTCGGACGTCTTCACTGTCAACTACGTTCTGACCGCCTGGATTGAACTGGGCCTGGCGCTGGCGCTCACGGTCCTTTGGGGCAAATTCCGCATGGCTACCCTGCTCTTCCTGGTCCTGCTCATCTTCCAGGGCCCGCTGGACGGAATAGTCAGATGGAGCGTGCATTTATTCAACCCGCAGGGGCAGACTGCCCATGAACTCTACCTGACGGTGCTGGCCTTCTTCGGCGGCGTGGCCTCCACCATGCAATTGCACTACACCTTCCACCATACCACGCTGCTGTGGCTGTTCGTCGCCATGGCCTTTGCCTGGAACATTCCGCCCCGCTACCAGCTCTTCCTGGCCTCCCTGTGCCTGCTCGCCTCCCCCATCGGTTCGCTGGGCCTGCTGGTCTTCATCGCCGTCCGCGCACTGGTCCGCCACACTTCCGCCAGGCAGTATTTCTCCTCCTGGACGGTGCTGGCGGGCGGCGCGCTTGTCCTGCTGGCGGGAATCTACTTCACGAGCAGCAACGGGAACAACCGCATCCGCCTGACGTGGGAGGATTCCCCCTTTGACCTGCTCCGGCACGGCGGCTGGAAATTCTGGGGCGCGCTGGCCGGGTCCTGGCTGCTGACGGTCGGCGCTCCGGCGGTCCTACTGTTCCGCCGCTTTAAAAAAGACGCCCTCTTCTGGACCGCGCTGACCGTTCTGACCCTCACCTACTTCATTTACATAGGGTCCGTGGGCGGCTACAATGAATTCTGCTACAAGGCCTCAAGCGTCAGCTTCTTCTGCCTGGCTCTCCTTTTCACCCGCATCTTTGCGGAGCCGGTGGGCACCCGCCCATGGCGCGCCTGGTGCGTCTGCTACCTGGCGCTGGCGGCCCTGCCCAGCCTCTCCGTCTTCGCCAAGGCCGCGCCCACGCTCGCCTTCACGGAGCCCGCGCAGCTTGCCAACATGCAGCGGCTGTGGGAGGGCCACCTCCACCATCCGGAGCATCCCTGGAACACCCCGCTGTGGGGCAACGGAGAGGGAGCCGCCTTCCGGGCCGTCTATTTCCAGAAGGCGGGCCAGTCCGCGGACGGCCCGCTGAGCCCATTTTCCACCGGAATAAGAACGGACATGGAGCCTGCTACCGCCCCGCGGCCATAATCACCTTTCACCATTTACTCCCATCCCCCGCCATGGATCTTTCCCGTTACCAGGAACACTACTCCCTCAGCCACCGCCTCAAACGGTACGGCTGGTACATTGTCAACCGGACCCTCTTCCGGATCATGGTCACCAACACCATGAAAGTCCCCCGGAATCTTCTGCTGCGCCTGTTCGGGGCAAAAATACCGCTCGTCTCCCTCGTGTATCCCAGCAGCAGGATCTGGGCGCCGTGGAACCTCTCCATGGGGGAATACGCCTGCATCGGCCCCGACACGGAAATCTACAACAAGGCCCCCATCACCATCGGGAACCACGCCGTCATCTCCCAGGGGGCTTTCCTCTGCACGGCCTCCCATGATATCTCGGACCCCCGCCACCCCCTCATCTGCGCCCCCATTACCGTGGAAGACCAGGCATGGGTGGCGGCCCAGGCCTTCGTGGGCATGGGGGTGACAATAAGCAATGGCGCGGTGGTGGGAGCAAGATCTGCCGTGTTCAAAGATGTAGAACCATGGACGGTTGTCGGGGGAAATCCTGCCAAATTCATTAAGAAAAGGGAACTCTCAAACAATAAGGATTAGAATATGCCTGCCATCTGTTTATCTATCATCATTCCTGTTTATAATGCGGAAGCTTTCTTAAAGCGGTGCCTTGACAGCATCTTATCACAAAATATTGATAACATTGAAATTATATGTATCAATGATGGCTCTACTGACAATAGCAGGGAGGTCCTGGATCAATATCAAGTTGCATACGGCCCGGTTATAACTGTCATCAATCAGCCAAATAAAGGAGTTAGTGCCGCGAGGAATGCAGGGATAGATAAGGCGGCAGGCCAATATATTATGTTTGTAGATGCTGATGACTACTTACTTCCAGACACATTAAAAACCGGGTTATCTGAAGTACAGGAATTTGATTCTGATTTGACGATATTTAGTACGCAGCATTCCACAAGAAATGGAAAATTGCATACAAATGTGACAGCAAAGAAACAATATAATTCGCCGCTGGCATGTTTTAAAGTCCTTCTTGATTTAGATGATCTGACTTTTGGTTCTCTATGGTCTAAAGTATACAAAAAGGAGATTATCAAACAACATAACCTGAAGCTTGATCCCCAGTTAAGGTTGCATGAAGATGCATGTTTCAACTATTGTTATTTAAAAAAATGTACATGCGTACAAACACTGCCATTAGTCCTCTATTGCTATGATATAAGTTTTTCAAATACCACTTGCAAATTTTATGGAGATGTATTTTTTAGCTGTGAAAAAATACATCTTGATGCTATAAGGGATGTCTGTAATTTTTATGCAAAACAGTATTGCAGCGAAAATTTTACAACTATTCTTCTAGAAAGAAAATTGCAAGTTTTCTCATATAATATCGTATTTCAGATCTATAACCTGTTCCGTTCAAGGGAAAATAAAAAGTATTATCATCTGACACGCCTGTCTCAATTTGCAAATGAGCAATTTCCAAATTGGAGTTACAATCTTGAATCCGGAATACCAAAAATTGTTGGCATTCTTTCTCGCCATCATCTATTTATATTATACTTATTCCTATCACTCGTCTTCTTTGTAGAAAGAAATAAGAAACAAAAGAAAATAAAAAAGAATTATTTTCTTTAGCCTTGCCGAGACCGACCTCTCCGATTCTTCCATTTCAGATCATTGATAAACAACATCAGAATTTTATCGTTATCATCTGAATACCGTTGATAGAGAATAAAAATAGCGTGACAAGGCTACTCTATATAAAATCTCGAAATAAAATATGCTCGACCTCTCCGTCATCATCCTTGCCAAGAATGAGGAACTTCACATCCGCCGCTGCCTGGAGAACATCCTCCCTGCGGCCAAAGAGGTTTTCGTCATCGACTGCTTTTCCACGGACAACACCGCCGCCATCTGCCGGGAATACCCCCGGGTGCAGGTCATCCAGCACGAATGGCCCGGCCTTTACGCCCCGCAGTTCAACTGGGCGCTGGACAACTGCCCCATCCGGACCGCCTGGGTTCTGCGCCTGGATGCGGACGAGTGGTTCATGCCGGAAGCCCTGGAGGAACTGAAGGAGAAACTCCCCTCCCTGCCGGAAGACGTCACCGGAGTCATCCACAAGCGCAGGCACATCTTCCTGGGCCGGTGGATGAAGCACGGCGTTTACCCCGTCAAGCTGCTGCGCCTGTTCCGGTATGGCGCGGCCAGATGCGAACAGCGCTATATGGACGAACACATGGAGCTCAGCCGCGGGCGCGCCGTGGAGTTCGAGCACGACTTCGTGGACGAGAACCTGAACGGCCTGGGCTGGTGGGCGCACAAGCACGTGGACTACTCCGCCCGGGAGCTGGCGGACCTGGAAGACATCCTCTCCGCCGCCGCCGCGGACTCCGGCATCAACGGGCAGGCGGAAAGGAAGCGCGCCATGAAGGAACGCTACGCCCGGCAGCCGCTCTTCTGGCGCTCCTTCGCCTACTTCTGCTACCGCTACTTCCTCAAACTGGGTTTTCTGGACGGCCGGGAAGGATTTTTGTGGCATTTCATGCAGGGATGGTGGTACAGGACCCTCGTGGACGCCCGGCAATTTGAGAAACAGAAAAAAGACTCCGGCAAGACGGCGCGCTGACCTCCCATTCCTTCCCGCTTTTCCATGACCCCCTTCTTTTCCATCATCATTCCCGTTTACCGTTCCGGCCCCTTTCTCCGGGACTGCCTGGATTCCGTCAGGAACCAGACTATGACGGACTGGGAATGCATCTGCATCAATGACGGCTCCCCGGACGGGAGCGGCGCCATCCTGGACGAATACGCCCGGAAGGACGCGCGCTTCACCGCCATCCACCAGGACAACCAGGGCGTGAGCGCCGCCCGCAATGCGGGCCTTTCCCGGGCGCGGGGAACCTGGACCGCCTTCGTGGACGGGGACGACTCCGTGGAGCCGGACATGCTGGCCTGCCTTCATGACGCCGCCCTCCGCACGCCGGAAGCCGCGCTCCACTGCTACGGAATCAGCAAGGACTTCCACACGGGCAGCCGCCTCATCCGTACGGAAACCACGCTGCCCAGCCGGGACCAGTACATTCCCGCGGAGGAAACGGGCGCCTTCCTGCGCTACCTGCTCACCAGCCTGGACATGGAATCCGCCTGCAACAAATTGTTCCGCACGGAGCTTCTGAAAAAAAACGGCCTCCGGTTCAACGCCTCCGCGGTGGTGTTTGAAGACTTCCAGTTCGTCCTGGACTACTTCTCCGCCTGCGCTCCGGGCATCAACCTGGTGAAAAGGGCCTTCTACCACTACCAAGCGCGGGAGGAGGAAAACGGAGCGGCCAAGCGCAGCCGCTTTAACCTCGTGCAGGACATAGACACTCTGGTAGCCAAGTTCCTGGCGTGGACGGACGCCCTTGCCATCCCGCGGGAAGACGCTTCCGCAGTCAGGAGCTACATCCTGCAAAAGACCAACGTGATCTTCCACGCCCTCCGGCAGCAGCCCTACGCCTCCCGCAAACAGGTTTTCAGGGATTTTCTTTCCAGCGGGCTTGCGGCCCGCAAGGCTGAACTGCGCCTGTGCGGCCCGTACTTCCACCTGGTTTGCCGCCTGCTGGCCGCGCGCAGGTACCGCATGGCCCATCTCCTGCTGAAAACAAGGCATCTTTAATGCCGTGCCCTCTCAACCTTCCACTCTCCTTCCCTTTTCCAGCCATGCAAGCCGCCATTGACAGCGCCCTTCCCCCGCACGCAGCCGCGCCCGGCAAGCAACGGATTCCTCAAGTGGACTACCTCAAGGGCATTCTGATCACCCTGATGGTCCTTTTCCACCTGTCCTGGTTTTCCACATACTACCTGGACGTCACGCGGTACGTGTACGTCTTCCACATGTCCGGTTTCATCATCCTTTCCGGCTTCTTTGCCAATACGGACAAGACCCCGGGCCAGTTCCTGAAAACATGGCTGGGCATTCTGGTTCCGTACCTGGTCTTTGAATCGCTGTACTACCTGGCCCTGGCCCATCTGCCCGCCTCCATTCCCGCCAGCAACCGCCTGGAACCCGCGTTCACGGCCTTCTGGAAAACGCTGCTGCTGGCCCCGGCGGGAACGTACTGGTACCTCTATCTCCTGGTGGTGTGCCTGGGCGTTTATTATCTCGTCTCCCGCATTCCGCGGCTCTCCCCTCCGGCCCGGCTGGCCGTAACCGCCGCCATCCTGGCGGCGGTTTCCTGGCTTAACCCGGCGTTCCAAATGATTCACGTCGCTTACTTTCTCCTGGGGGCCTTCTTCCGGACGACCGGGCTTCCCATCCTGAAATGCTTCTTCCCCACCCTGTGGGCGGCTGTCCCCGCCGCCGCGCTCTGCCTCCTTTTCCCCCTCCCCGCCCGGGACGGCATGCTGGGGCTGTGCCTGTGCATGCTGACGCTCAGTTTTCTGGTAAAAACGCATGACTTCGCGGGAGAGGCCGTCCGGCGGCTGTTCACCTACCTGGGAAGGAATTCCCTGTCCATCGTAATCTTTTCCCCAGCCTTCACGCTCCTGTGCAAGCCGCTGGCCCCGGTGCTGGCCTTTGATTCCAGCAGAATCTGCTTTGCCGTCCTGTCCGTGACGCTGGTGCTGGCGGCCTGCCTGGGAGCCACCAGACTATGCGACGCCCTGGGCTGGAGCAGGTTCCTGTTCTTCAAAAAGAAGATGTACTCTCCCCTTGCCCTTTCCGTTGAACCGGCCGCCCCCCTGACTTACCCTTCATGACCCTGGACGCATACACCTCCCTGTTCAGCATCATCATCCCGGTGTACCGGAATGAAAAGCAGCTTGCGGCCTGCCTGGATTCCATCCGGAGCCAGACCCTGGAGGATTGGGAGTGCATCTGCATTAATGGCGGCTCTACGGACGGGAGAGCGGATATTCTGGACGGCTATTCCCTGCGGGACAAGCTCCCTTCAGGCGTTCCACTTGCGGCAAACAATAATGTTCCGGCCTGCCGGGGCAGGATATATAAAAAAGAATTTCCGGTAAAAAATAAGATAAAATTCCCGGAAAGATTCAAATTTGCGGAAGATCTTTATCTTACGGCTCAATATTTCTGCATTTGCACCTCCGCAACCGTCATCAGCAAGCCTTTTTATCAATATTCCACCAACGGGGAAACCGGAGCTACAAGAGGCTTCTTCAACCGGAGGAAACCTCCGGAGGATTTCCGCACCGCCCTTCAACCCGTCCTGGATTTGAGCAAATGCCTGAACGGGCGTTCCCCGTACAGCAGGAACTACTTTCTCCGGAACAGAAGCCTGCTCGCCCTGTTCACGCTCTCCTATTCAGACTATAAACTCATTTCAGACAGAATGAAAATCCTCTATCCGGAGCATGAAAAAATACGCAACACTTGCAAACCTGCCTCTGACACTTTACTTTTTTCTTAAATCAAATTACGGGCGCACCTTTAAAAACTGGCTGGCCGGCAAAAAGCACATTTCCACATGAATAACATCAAGAAGGAAACCCGGATGACGAACCCTCTCTCAAGCGGCGGCGCGGCAAATGCCTCCGGCCTATGCGCCTCCGCCGGCCCCTGTTCCTGCGCCCGGCAAGTGCGGAACGGACAAAACCCGCCCGCATTCCTTTCCAGCCCTATGCTCCAGCCCCTCGTCAGCATCATCATTCCCGTCTTCAAGGTGGAGGAGCACCTGCGCCAATGCCTGGATTCCGTCCTCAGCCAGACGGTGGAAGAATGGGAGTGCATCTGCATTGACGACGGCTCCCCGGACGGGAGCGGCGCCATTCTGGATGAATACGGCGCCAGGGACGCGCGGTTCCGCATCATCCACAAGCGGAATGAAGGCGTATCCGCCGCACGCAACCTGGGCATGGAACTGGCCTCCGCGCCCTGGCTGACGTTCGTGGATTCCGACGACTGGATGGAACCTGACGCGCTGGAATGCCTGCTGGCTTCCATGAAGGAAAGCCGCGCGGACATGGCGGTGTGTTCCATCTTCATTCACCAGTCAAACCGGGAAGACGCCTATACGGAAATTCCCCACCGCCCTCTTGGAAATCTTCCGGAATGCCCGGTTACCAATGAGGCCTTTTCCGGCTCCTCCCTGGTGGACGTATCCGCTTGTGCCAAGCTCTTCAAAACGGAAACCATCAGACGTAACGGGATTCATTTCATCCCGGACCTCAAGGTTTCAGAAGACATGGAATTCTCCACCCGGCTGCTCTGCCACTGCAACCGCATCTCCATCATTCCGCGCCCCCTGTACCATTACCGGACGGGCCATGAAAGCAGCATCATGAACAATCTCATGAACGGAAGGATGAGCACGGCGGATTTCATCAACTCCATCAGGGCCATTTACCACCTGTACCAGTGCGTTCCCTGCGGCCTGCCCGGGAAGGAACGCCGGGAACGCGTCACGGGCACGCTGCGCAGGGCCCTGGCGGGGAAGAATTTTTACGGGCAGGTGCTCCGGGGGCTTGCGCGGGAAGACCGCGCGGCCATCCTTGGCAGCACCGCCTTTCCATATTCAACCTATCTGCGGAAGGGGAAAAAAATGACGTCACTGCGCCTGATGTTCCGGCATTGGAGAATGCAGGCGGGCATCGGAACGCGGCTCCAATCCCTGCTGAATAGAACCAGAACCCCTTTCCAGAGCGGACGCCCATGAAGATAGGCATCATCACCATTCATTACTCATTCATCACCAGCAATTACGGTTCCCTGCTGCAATTGTACGCCATGCAGCGCGTGCTGGGCGGCATGTCCATTCAATCCGCGCTGATCAAGCAACTTCCGGCTTTGCCCCCCGTCCCCGCTCCACCCTCCGCCCGGCAGAAGCTGGCCTATTATCTTCACCATCCCCTCCATTTTCTTGCACGCTGCGCGCGTTCTCTCGCCCCCCGGAGAAAAACACCCCTTCCTCCCCCGCCGTTCGACGCCTTTCTGGAGAAGGAAATCCGCAGCCTGCCCCCGGTCTTCCGTCCGGGGGAACTCCATGCGGAAGAACTGGATTTTGACCTGTACCTGGCGGGAAGCGACCAGATATGGACCTCCTGCGAGCCGGAAAAACTCCTGGACTTCGCCCCCCCCGGCAAGCGCATCGCGTACGCCGCCAGCGCCGCTTGGGGAGAACAGGCGCCGGAATGGTTCATGCACGCGCAGAGGGAATTCCCCAGGTTTGCCGCCATTTCCGTGCGTGAAAAAAACGGAGTGGATATCTGCCGGAAAGCCGGAGCGGAAAAGGTGGACGTGGTGCTGGACCCCACGCTGCTTCTTGACCGCCGGGAGTACGGCAGGCTGCTGGAAGGCCGCCCCCCCTACCTGGCCGCCCCTTATGTGCTGGGGTACTTTCTCAACATAAGCAGCCTTTCCCAACTGCCGTGGAGAGAAGTGAAAGCCGTGAGCAGGAGGATGCACGCCCCTCTTCATGTGATTCCCCTCCAGGGGGCGGAATACTGCATTCCAGAAAAATACGCCATCACCCCGGACCCCTACCAATTTTTGCAGGCTTTTCAGGAAGCCTCCTGCGTCATCACCAATTCATTCCACGGGACGGTATTTGCCATCATCATGCAAAAGCCCTTCCTGACCATCCTCCAGAACGGACACACGGCCACCCAGAACGCCCGCGCCTTTTCCCTTCTGGAAGCCTTGGGCCTGGAGGACAGGATATACCGCCCGGAACAGGGCTCCATGAACGCGCAACTGGAGCGCCCCATCAACTGGGAAGCCACGGAGCGGAACCTGGAAGCCCTGCGCCGCCATTCCATGGACTTCCTGGGGAATGCCATTCAACAATGCACCCCCTGTCCCCGCCATGACTGAAGAAAACAGCAACAGGCGCATTGCGCGCAATACCATGCTGCTCTATTCCCGCTCGCTGATCAATCTGCTCATCGGGCTGTACACCTCGCGCCTTACGCTTGACGCCCTGGGCATAGCGGATTATGGGATTTACAACGTGGTGGGCAGCCTGGTGGCCCTTTTCGGCCTGTTCAACGGAAGCCTGAATACGGCCATCAGCCGGTTCATCACCTATGAGCTGGGAAAGAACAACCACGAGAAGCTGAACAAGGTTTTTTCCTCCTCCCTGAGCATCCTGTTCCTCTTTGCCCTTGTCATTTTCATTCTGGGGGAAACGGTGGGGCTTTGGGCGGTCAATTACCACATGGTTTTTCCCGCGGACCGCATGACGGCCGTCAACTGGGTTTACCAGCTCTCCCTGATGACCTTCCTGGTCAGCGTGCTCAACGTAGCTTACTCCGCCACGCTGGCGGCCCATGAGAATTTCCGCATTATGGCGTCCGTGGACATCACGCTGACCGTGGTCAAGGTCGTCTGCGTGATCCTGCTGTACTACGTCCCCATGGACCGGCTGATTTACTTTGCCGGGTACTGTTTCCTGTTCACCCTGGCTTCAAGCGGCTTTTACATCTTTTACTGCAAGAGGCATTACCCGAGCTGCCGCTACCGCCTTATTCTGGACAAGCCCTTCCTTAAAGAAATGGGGGCGTTTTACTCCTGGAACCTGTTCGGTTCCGTGGCATGGTTGCTGAAAGGGTCCGGCATCAACGTCGTCATCAACCTCTTCTTCGGGGTTCTCATCAATGCCGCCCAGGCTGTGGCTTCCCAGGTATCCATGGGGGTGACGGCCCTGATGGGGAGCTTTTCCAGCGCCGTGCAGCCCCAAATCATCAAGAGCTATGCCTCCGGCGACTATGGGCACATGTGGAAACTCGTCTTCAACGGAACGCGCTACAGTTTCTTCCTGCTGGCCGTTTTCATCATCCCGCTATGCTTCAACATTGATTTCATCCTGTCCCTCTGGCTCAAGGAAATCCCCACGTACACCAATATCTTCATTATCCTTTTCCTGACGAACGTCCTGATGGAAAGCTACTCCTCCTATTTGATCACCGTGATGCTGGCTACGGGTAAAATTGCGTTTTACCAGGTCAGCGTAGGCACCATCCTCCTGCTCAATATTCCCTTGAGCTATCTGGCCTTCAAATGGGGATACGGCCCCACAAGCTTCCTGGTGGTATCCATCCTGCTGACGCTCGCGGCGTCCGGCCTTCGGCTTTTCCTGTTAAAGAAAATGTTCTCTCTCTCCATCACGTTCTTCGTCCGCTCCGTTTTTCTTAAAACGCTTTCCGTCGTCCTTCTGATCTGCGCCTTGAATTCCGTTCTTCTCTTCCTCTTCCCTGATATTCCCTACGGCAACATCATCATACTTCTCCTGTCCTGCTGCATTTCCATGGCGGGCATTTACTTCCTGGGCCTGACCTCCACGGAACGCCGTATTGTCCTCCAGCAGGCAAGAAAATATCTTCATTGTTAATCTTCATCCACGAACATGATCACTCTGGAAAGCAAACAGGACTGCTGCGGCTGCCATGCCTGCGTGACCATCTGCCCCCGGAAATGCATTTCCATGCATGCAGATGAAGAAGGTTTCCTGTACCCCTCAACGGATTTGAATCTCTGCGTGGACTGCCATTTGTGCGAACGCGCCTGCCCGATGATCTCCCCTCCCGTCCCGCCATCTACCGTGCCGGATGGAGGGGACTCCTCCATCAAGGCCTATGCGGCGCGGTGCAGGGATGAACGGCTCAAAAGCAACAGCGCCTCGGGAGGCATCTTCCCTGTTCTGGCTGAACAGGTGCTGAAGGAAGGCGGCGTTGTCTTCGGCGCCAGGTGGGATGAGGATTTCATGGCCGTGCGCCATGATTTCATCACAGACATGAAAGATTTGCACCTCCTTCAGGGCAGCAAGTATATTCAATCCTCCATGGGAAATGCGTTTCTCCTGGTCCAGGACTTTCTGAAACAAGGCCGTAAGGTCTTATTTTCCGGAACTCCATGCCAGATTTCGGGTTTAAGAAAGGTCATCCGGAAGCATTCCGATCGGCTGATCACCGTAGATGTTGCCTGCCACAGCGTGCCTTCCCCCAAAGTCTGGCAGGCCTTTTTCCGCGACCTGATGTCCAGAAACAAGATTTCCGGGGCAACAGGCGTTTTCATGAGAAAAAGGACCTTTGATCCACAGCGCGGCTGGAGATGTGATTCCTTTCTGGTGGAATCAGGCCATTCCGGCAAACCTGCATTCCAGGATTCCATTTACCAGACTTCCTACGGACTCGGTTTTCTGGAAGGACTCTTTTCCCGCCCATCATGTGAACGATGCCCCGCCAAAAACATGGCAAGCGGCAGTGACATCACCTTGGGTGACTTCTGGGGGGTGGAAAACTATTTTCCGGACTTGTCCATGCAGGAAGGCCTTTCCATCATAATCTGCAAATCGCCGAAAGCTCATGCATTGCTGGACTTGGTACGTGATGCCTTTTCCATTTTACGGTCCGCGGAATATGAACAGGCCGCAACTCATAACGAAGGCCTGCGTTTTGACCCCAGAAAAAATCCCGGTCGGGATTCTTTTTTCCGGCGATTGGTTAAATGCCGGTCTGACCGGGCCGCAGTCAGGCTCATGGACTCCTATTTCAAGCCCACTCTTTTCACAAAAGTGAAAACAAAGCTGAAATCCATCTTGAAACGTATCATTTTAATGAGCTCCTTCCAGAACCTTATCCACTGATTCAATATTTATTTCCGACCCCGTTGGAAAACTCTCTCAACATGGAAATACCGAAAAAGCGCGTCGTATGGATTGACGTATCAAGAGTGCTTGCAGCGCTCCTGATCATGTACGTCCACCTGTCCTCCCCCTGCTCAAGACAACGGGAATCCATCTCTTCTACAATGGCCGGGTTCCCTTTTTCCTGGTACTGGCAGGGTACTTCCTGGGCAGAAACATCACCTGGAACAAGGCTTTTGACCGGGCTTTATGGCTATTCATCCCGTACATGCTCTGGAACGTGCTGTACCTGTTCTTTCTTTCCCGCCACGGCGGTCGGGAGCGAGCCTCATGACGTTCCCCCCATCGGCCCCTCCTGGTTCCTGCGGGACATCATCATTCTTACCCTGCTGACGCCGCTGCTGGCCCGCATTAAATACTGCTGCCCGCGCTGCTCCTCTTTTTCTCCTTCTGCAACATGGCTCCCGATCCTCTCGTGACGCTCTCCGTGGGGTCCTGCGCCTTCTACCTGCTGGGCGTCGTGCTCAGCTCCCGCCGGATTGACGACATCCACCTGGTGCTGAACAAAAAATTCGGCATCGTCTTCTGCGCAAGCATTCTCGTTTCCTCCGCGATGGTTCTGCTGCATTCCGCCGGAATCCTCTCCCTGTGGACGGAAACGGTCGCGGGCATGCTGCTGGGAGTCATGCTGGTTATGTACGCGGGCATCTGGATGGAAAAGCGCCTGCCCGGCGTGGCCGCCAGAATAGCCCTGCTGGCTCCCGCCTGCTTTCTGACGTTCATGCTGCACATGCCCATTTACAAATGCCTTCCTCCCTCCATGAAATTCGGCGCGTTCGCCCTGTTCACGCCGTTGCTGACATTCACGGCCATTGTGCTGTTTTACGTTGCCTTGAAACGTTTCGCCCCGTTCCTGCTGCCGTATCTGGCCCATGTTAAACGGTCGTCAGGAAAGCCGTCGTAAAGGGCAAATGCCCCATTAAAAACAAGCGGCACGGCCATTCCCGCCCGGGGAAGCCCTTATCCCATGGCCGCTTTCCCCGGATACGTCCGCCAGGTCCCTGCCCTCTCTGCAAACATAGCGGGCGGAACCTGAACGTGCACGGAGACTTTAATTCCAGCAATAAAATTGCGGGGAACCGGGAACGCCCTAACGTGGCAAACAAGGACTGCGAGCCGCAGCAAAAACACTGCCCACGGTTTTTTATTCATTTCTGATCAACGGATAAAGTCCCCAGAAAAGAACGGAAGCCAAATGGCTCTGTCCAAAAAAACAGCTGCCTCTCCGTGAAACAGCCGCATTCATTGACGGCATTCATCCTTTATTGTGTTCAATAAGGACATTCATTGAGCGATTATCAATCATACTCAGCTCAAAATCTTTGATTCACCATTACAATGAGCAAAGTTCCCCACATGGAAGAACCTCTTGTGGATATTCTGCAGCTGGGGCGTTGGATGGCTGAAAATCATATCAGCCGCTCCGCGCTGGCTTCAGCCATTGGCATGAACAGAAGCGCCATTGACAATTATTTTGTCAGAAAAAAACTCTCCCGCCACGCTCAAATCCTCATCAAGCGGTTTATGGAAGGCCAGGAGGCCGTGGGCGGCGCCCCTCATGAGATTTCCTCCCTCATCACGGTTCCCCTGAGCAACAGGGTACTCAACCTTGCCATGAAGGCGGCCGTCCGGCAAAACCTCACGATGGAGGAATTCCTGTCACGGGCTGTGGAAGCGGCCGCGAAGAACCTCACAGACGGAGAGGACGGAGCCCAATGAACCGCCGGAAAGAAGTGACCGCAGACGCGGCAGGCTCCGGCGTGGACAACTCCGCGCCCCTGGTACTGCCCATGGGTGGGCCGGCCCATTCCAGAAACTACGGCATTGATTTTCTCAGATGCCTGTCCATGTTCTTCGTGGTTCTTCTGCACGTGCTCAAATGGGGGGAGGCCGGCAATCTGGCCAACAACACCCTGGGAACTCCCAATTACGCCGTTTCATGGTTTCTTGAGCTCAGCGCCTTCTGCGCGGTCAACAGTTTTGCGCTTATTACAGGTTATGTGGGCGTCAGGGTGCCGCACCGCATTTCCCGTTTTATCAATTTATGGTTTCAGGTTTTCTTTTACACCGTTGGAATAACCTTTTTATTTAAATGGCTCATGCCGGGAAGCGTAAACCTTAAGGGAATGTTCCAGGCCTTCTTTCCCGTTTTGCGCATGGCCTATTGGTACTTTACGGCTTATGCCGTCCTTTTTTTCTTTATTCCCTTCCTGAATACGCTCATCCGCTCCCTTGGCAGGGAATCCGCCAAATGGCTTTGCCTGCTGATCTTCATTATTTTCTCCCTCCTGTCCACCATCTCCGGAAATGAAGACTGGCTCAGCCACGGCGGATACAGCGCCATCTGGCTGGGCTGCCTGTATGTTGCGGGAGGCTGCATCAGCCATTTCCAGTTATGGAGCACGTTAAAGCGGCCCGCGTTTTATTACCTCCTTTGCTGCCTTCTGGCTACGGCGGGCATGCTGGCATGGGATTATCTTCCCTTCCGGCAGGGCATTTCGGAAAAACTCTTTGCCGTTTATACGGCGCCGTTCTGCTGCCTGTGCTCCTTCTTCCTGCTCCAGGCCTGCGCGCGCATGCGGATCACCAGCAGGGCGGCCATCCGCCTGATTTCCCTCCTTGCCCCGTTTTCCTTTGCCGTTTACCTGATTCACTCCAATCCCCTTGTGTGGCATCATGTCATGAAGGGACGGTTTGCCGTGCTGCAGGATTCCCCCTGGTACATCATGGCCGCGGGAGCGCTGGGAATCAGCCTGGGCATCTACCTGGCATGCAGCATGATCGACTCCGTCCGGAGCGTCCTGTTCCGCCTGCTCCATATCCGGGAACTCTCCGTTAAACTGGAGGCTGTCCTGTCAAAATTGAAGCAATGGATTCTCCGGAGCATTCCATCATAACTTCCGGGCCTAAATTTAACTGTAAATTCTTTCAATTTCCTAAAGAATGTCTTGCGGAATTGAACGGCATCATTATTATGGCCGCAAAACATGCAATATACAACTATTACCTCTGCCGTGTGCGCGGCGGCCTTCTCTCTCTCCGGCATGGCCTCCGCAGATATTCATGTCCCCCTGCGGGCGCTGAATGCATCCTATGACGCCTCCCGCCCGTTTTCCGCCATGCTGGCGACGGGCTATGCTACAGAATACATCAGCCGTGGCCTTTCCTTTGAGTTTTCCGGCACCAACCACGTGATTCCCGTGGCGGCCGTCGGCTCCTATGACCTCAATGACAAATACGCCCTGCTTGCGGGGTTGAAATACGAGTGGCTGACCCAGAACAACCTGACCCACAGCCACATCGGCATCTCTGATGAATCTACGGCCCTGCTGGGCGTCACCCGCAAGTTCAGCGACTATACCATGGTTTCCCTGGGCTACCAGTTCGTCAACGGCGGCCTGCCCGGCCTGATGAACGGCCACCTGGGCCAGACCTCCGGCTTCCCGGCGTTTGACCACGCCCGCGCGGAAGAGCACAGCTTCGTCATGGACCTCCATCACGACTTCGGCAAGGGGCTTGAAAACTTCTTCTGGGACTGCCGCGTCCAGTACACCTTCCGCTGGATGTCCGGCTGGTGGTTCACCAACACCCTGGGTTACAAATATGACTTTAACCAGGCCGTCTCCCTGATCGTAGCGGGAACGTGGAATGCCACCGCCGGCTATTTTGACCGGACTTCCATCAATGACAACGGAACGCAGGGCATCGGCGTGACCGTGGCCGTCCCCTTCAAAACCGTAGACCGCCTGGTCCTCACCCCGTTCATCAGCACCGTCTGGCTGGGCAACGGCGGCAGAACGGCCAACCACCGCATCTATACCGAACGTTATTCCCTGGGAGCCCCCATCCAGATCTACCATAACTTCACGTTTGTGGCGGGCCTGGGGGTTACCTACTCCTTCTAAGCCTCCATTCATCCATACCCCTGCGGCCCCCGGCGCTTCCAAGCAACGCGCCGGGGGCCTGCTTCTCTCCCCTGCCATGCCCCTGTCCGCCGTTTTCCATACTGATTCCCTCCAGGAACAGGTTGCCGCCCTGGGCGACGCCTTCGCCATTGCCGGGGAATTCCTCCATTGCGATACCATCAACAGCGGCCATATCAACCTGACCTTCCGGGCCACCTACCGGAAAATGGACGGCACCACGGACCGCTACATCTTCCAGCGCGTCAATGACGCCGTTTTCCAATGCCCCCGGGACGTGATGCACAATGTGGAAAAGGTGACCAACCACATCCGGTGGAAAATGCTCCGGGTGCTGAAAACGCCCTTCCGCCAGACGCTTAACCTGTATTCCGCCCGCGGAGGCCGCAAGTACCTGGAAATTCCCGGCTCCGGCTTCTGGCGCTGCTACAACTGCATTGAAAGCACCCACACGTTTGACGTGGCGGAACATCCCCGCCAGGCTTATGAAGCGGCCCGCGCTTTCGGCGCCTTCCAGCAGCTCCTGTGCGACATGAATCCGGAGGATATTCATGAGACCATCCCGTTTTTCCACCACACCCGCAGGCGCTTTGACCGCCTGGAAAAAGCGGCAGCCCGTGATTCCCGCGGAAGGCTGGACTCCTGCCGGAGGGAGCTGGAGTTCATCCGCCGCCGTGAACGGTACGTGGACGTTCTGCTGGACCTTCAGGAACAGGGGGAGCTCCCCGTCAGAATCGTGCACAATGATACCAAGATCAACAACGTGATGCTGGACAAGGAAACGGACAAGGCCGTCTGCGTCATTGACCTGGACACGGTTATGCCCGGCAGCGTGCTGTACGACTTTGGAGACATGGTGCGCACCATGACCTCCCCCGCGGCGGAAGATGAGGAAGACCTGGATAAAACCTTCCTGCGCATGCCCATGTTTGAAGCTGTGGTCAGGGGATACCTGGACGCCGCCAGGAACTTCATCACGCCGCTGGAAGTCTCCAAACTGGCCTTTTCCGGAGTGCTCATCACGCTGGAAACCGGAATCCGCTTCCTGACGGACTACCTGGAGGGGGACGTTTACTTTAAAACGGAGCGGGACCGCCACAACCTGCACCGGGCGCGCACCCAGCTCAAGCTGGTGGAAAGCATGGAAGAGCAAATGCCGGAAATGGAAGAATGCATCCGGCGCTGTTTTCACGCGGCCTCCCACTGACGGAAACCTAATTAACGGACGCCTGATTTTGTGATCGTCTCAGAACGCGGGTGTTTGGTATACTCCCGCGCATGTTAAAAAATATTTCTCCCCTCATCAGCCCCTCCCTGCTGAAAATCCTGGCGGAAATGGGGCATGGCGATGAAATCGTCTTTTCAGACGCCCATTTTCCCGGCCATACCTTCAACCCCACGGTACTGAGGGCGGACGGGCTGGGAGCGGACGCCCTGCTGGCCGCCGTCATCCCCCTCCTTGAACTGGACGCGTACGCCACTCCCGTCATCATGATGGCTCCGGTTCCGGGAGACTCCCTGGACCCCGCGGTGGAGGCCAAGTACCGCAAGGCCCTGAACTATGAAGGAGACATTGAACAAATGGAGCGCTACGCCTTTTATGAACGGGCCAGAAAGGCCTATGCCGTGGTCATCACCGGAGAAACCGCCAAATACGGCAATATCATCCTGAAAAAGGGCGTTACCCCCATCTCCTGACACTTGCCTACGCAGACAGACAAATCCATGCAGTACGACTTTGACGAAGTGATCGACCGCCGCGGCACCGGCGCCCTGAAATATGAAGCCCTGCTGCCCCGCTGGGGCCGGGATGACCTGCTCCCCCTGTGGGTGGCGGACATGGACTTTAAAACGCCTCCGTTCATCATGGAGGCCATCCGGCGCCGCTGTGAGCATGAGATCCTGGGGTATACCGTCAAGCCGCGCGCCTTCTTTGAAGCCATCCGGGACTGGGTGGGGCGCCGCCACGGCTGGGAGGTGCGCGCCTCGGAAATCGGCTTCGCGCCTGGCATCGTTCCCGGCATATCCAGCGCCATCCAGTGCTTCACGGAACCGGGGGACAAGATCATGATCCAGCCCCCGGTGTACCATCCCTTTGCCATGATTATCCGGGAAAACGGACGGGAAATCGTGAACAACCCCCTTATTCTGGAAGAAGGGCGCTACCGCATGGACTTTGACCGCATGCAGGAGGCCGTCCGCGGCTGCCGCATGTTCATCCTGTGCAATCCCCACAACCCCGGAGGCCGCGTGTGGAGCCGGGAGGAACTGCGCCGCGTGGCGGAAATCTGCGCGGAAAGCGGCACGCTGGTTGTCTCTGACGAGATTCACGCGGACCTGGCCCTCCCCGGCCACACGCACACCGTGTTCGCCACCGTCTCCGGGCAGGCGCGCATGAACTCCATCACCTACATGGCGCCCAGCAAGGCCTTCAACGTGCCCGGCCTGGGCAGTTCCTACCTGGTTTGCCAGAATCCGGCCCTCTTCGGGAAATACCAGAGCTTTGTCAGCGGCAGGGAGCTGGCGGAAGGCCACGTCTTTGCGTATGAGGGGCTCATCAGCGCCTACTCCGGCCCGGAAGGGGAGGAATGGCTCCAGCAGGCGCTGGACTACATTCAGGAAAACATCCGCTTCATTGACCGGGAACTGCGCCGCCGCATGCCCAAAATCAAGGCCATGATTCCGGACGCCTCCTACCTGGTTTTCCTGGACTGCCGGGAACTGGACCTCTCGCAGAAGGAGCTGGTGGAATTCTTCGTAGACGGAGCGCATCTGGCCCTGAATGACGGCTCCATCTTCGGCAAAGAGGGAGAAGGCTTCATGCGCCTGAACGCGGGCTGCCCGCGCTCCATCCTGGAACGCGCGCTCAACCAGCTGGAAGAAGCGTACCGGAACCGCGGCTTCTGACGCGAGAAGCTTCAAGGCCGTCCGGCACGGTTGACGCCAGCAGAGGGAACGCCTGGTTTCCGGCCGGTCACAGCCGGAGCCCGGGAAAAGAGTTGGAAAACCCATTTACACGGAAAATCCATCACTAAATGGTTGTTCCCAGGAAAAAATGGATTACGATGGCGGATGATATGAATAGAATTGCCTTTTCCGTTATTTTTGGGTTCTCTCTGGTAACTACCGCACTGACAATAGGTTCAACTGGTGGAGATGAAAAAATGGTTGCCTTTTTCTCCCTCCTGCTTGCTGTTGTTTCATTCATCTTTTTCATCATTTCCTACGCGAAGCAGAATTAACCCTGTTCACATCAGGCACAGGCACGGTCAAGCGCTCTTTTCCGTGGCATTCAGGGGTTGTCCGGAAAAAACTGAGGGGAACGCCGCAGTCTTTTGTGGTATTAAAAAATACACGGTTAAAGGCTACGCTCAGGAGAATTCCTCCTTGTTCATCTTCGTTCTCCTGCGCTCATTTTCTTTTCAGTTGCAGCAAGGGCCTTCCACGCTCCTGACGGCTTGCATTCAAACACGGCCTTTCGCTTCCCAAACACTGGCAGGGAGTGACTTTACTTGCAAAATAAAAGGAAAGGAGTATCGTTCCCCGCATGTACTACATCACCACGGCCATTGATTACACCAACGGACCGCCCCACATCGGGCACGCCTATGAAAAAGTCCTTGCGGACGTTCTTGCGCGCTGGCACCGGATGAAGGGGGAGGAAGTCTATTTCCTGACCGGGGTGGACCAGCACGGGCAGAAAGTACAGCAGACGGCGGAAAAACTGGGCATTACGCCGCAGGAGCATGTAAACAACATCACGGCCAAATTCCTGGCCCTGTGGGAGCGCCTGGGCATCAGCAATGACGGGTGGGCCTCCACCACGGACCCGCGCCACAAGGCCTGCGTGCAGAAAATCCTGACGAACCTGAAGGACAAGGGGCAGCTTTACAAAAAATCCTACAAGGGATTCTACTCCGTGCGGCAGGAACAATTCCTGACGGACAAGGAACGGGACGCGGAAGGCAACTTTGGCCCGGAATGGGGTGAAGTGGTGGAACTGGAGGAAGAAAACTGGTACTTCCGCCTCACGGACCATGTGGAGTGGATGAAGCAGTTTATGGAAAAGAGCAGCAGCTTCGTTCTTCCGGCCTTCCGGAAGGCGGAAGTGCTCAACGCCATTGACTTTGACTCGGATCTCTGCATTTCCCGCCCCAAGAGCCGCCTTTCCTGGGGAATCGAACTCCCGTTTGACCCGGAATTCGTCACCTACGTCTGGTTTGACGCCCTGATCAACTACGTCTCCTTCGCCGGTTATCTGGCGGAACCGGACAGCGGGCTGCCGGAATTCTCCAAACTCTGGCCTGCGGACTGCGAAGTGATAGGCAAGGACATCCTGGTGCCCGCCCACGGCGTGTACTGGCCCGCCATGCTGCATGCCATGGGCTTCTCCGATGAGGAAATGCCCACCCTGCTTGTGCACGGATGGTGGAACATCAACGGGGAAAAAATGTCCAAGTCCATCGGCAACGTGGTGGACCCCAACCTGCTGGCGGAACAGTTCGGCCCGGAACCCGTGCGCTATTACCTGGTGCGGGACATCACCACCGGGAAGGACGCCAACTTTGACGCGGACCGCCTGGTCATGCTGTACAATACGGAGCTGGCCAACGACCTGGGCAACCTGTGCAACCGCTCCATCAACATGACGCGCCGCTACTGCGACTCCGTCATCTCCGGAGAAGAGGAGTATGATGACGAGGCCTCCAAGGCCCTGCGCGTCACCATGGACCAGGCCGTCACCCTGTTCTCCAAATCCATGGATGACAACATGGTCTCAGACGCCCTGGCGGCCCTGAACGCCCAGGTTTCCGCCTGCAACGCGTACATTGAACAGCAGCAGCCCTGGCAGCTTGCCAAGGATGAGGCCGCCGCGCCGCGCCTCCGCTGCGTGCTGCGCCACCTGCTGGAATGCTGCGCCCAGACGGGCTACCTCATCGGCTGCGTCCTGCCGGACGCTTCCGCCCGCATCCTGGACCAGTTGAACGCCGCGGACCTGTTCCGGGACCGCACGCCGTCCTCCCTGGCCTGGGGAATCCTCCCCTCCGGGCACCGCATCAATGACCCGGCCCCCGTCTTCCCCCGCATTCTCTCGGAAGAGGAAAAGGCCAAACTGGCTGAAAAAGCGGCCAAGGCGGCCAAAAAACAAGGCTGATTCCCGTGAGTTCCTCCGCTTCCTTCGTCAAATCCCTGCTGGCCCAGTGCTGCCTGGGCGGCATCTGTGAATGGGTGGTCTGCCCCGGCGCGCGCAACATGGCGCTGCTCCAGGTGCTGGCCGCCGCGGAGGACCTGGTGAAATGGACCCACTTTGACGAACGGTCCGCCGCCTTCTTCGCGCTGGGCCGCATTCAGGACATGGGGTTGCCCGTGGCCGTGGTCACCACCTCCGGAACGGCGGCGGCGGAACTGCTCCCGGCCGTAGTGGAGGCATACTATGAGCGCCGCCCCCTGCTCCTGCTCACGGCGGACCGCCCGGCGGACTACCGCGGCTCCGCCGCTCCGCAGGCCATTGAACAGGCGGACATCTTCGGCGTTTACGCGCCCACGATTGACCTGGAAACGACGGACAGCCTGCCGGAAGACATTCTGGAAGACTGGGATTACGCCTCCCCCCTGCACATCAACGTCTGCCTGCCGGACCCGGACCCCGCCTGGAACCCCGGCGACTGCGACCTTTACCCGGCGGAACCGCCGGAAGACAGCGGCTTCCGCGGCTCCCTGGCGGAACTGGCCCGGGCCCTGCGCTTCAAATCGCGCGACGGGCTGGTGGTCATGCTCGGCGGACTGGACCCCACGGAACAGGCTCCTGCCCTGTGGCTGGCGAATGAACTGAAAGCCCCTGTGGTGGCGGACGCCACCTCCGGCCTGCGGGAGGAACTGGCGCACCTGGCCCTGACGGACGCGGACGCCCTGCTGCGGGAAAACCCGCCCGCCGTCCTGCTCAGAATAGGGGACGTGCCCGTGGCCCGCTTCTGGCGTGACCTGGAGGACATCCCCTCCACGGAAGTTTTTTCCATCACCCGCACCGGTTTTTCCGGACTGGCCCGCCCCTCCACCGTCGTCACCGGAGGCCTGGAAGACATTCTGCACGCGCTGGGGGATGTGGACACCGTGGGGGACGTCAACGGCCTGCGCGCCATGAACAAGCGCAAAAAAGCCCTGATGGAGGAACTGCTCATCACCTGCCCGGACAGCGAGCAGGCCATGGTGCGCGCCTTCTCCTGCTTTGCCGCGGACGGCGACTGCATTTACCTGGGCAACTCCATGCCCGTGCGGCACTGGAACAGCTTTGCCCAGACGGCCATCCCCACGGAAAACGTACGCGCCAACCGGGGGGCCAACGGCATCGACGGGCAAATCGCCTCCTTTCTGGGCGTCTCCGCCCGGTGCTCCCGCTCCTGGGCCCTCGTGGGAGACCTGACTGCCATGTACGACTCCAACGCGCTGGCCCTCCTACCCCAGCTGGACAAGGGAACCCGCGTTCTCGGCGTCATCAACAACGGCGGCGGCGGCATCTTCCGCGCCCTGCCCGGAGCGGCCAGCCATACGGAAGCCATGCGGAAGCTGCTCGTGCAGCCCCACGCCCATTCCTTCAAGGCCATTGCGGAACAATGGGGCATGCGTTACCTGGCGGTCCGCACGGCGGAGGACTTCGACCAGCTTGACTCCCTGGCTGAAAACAGCCAGACGCTTGTGGAGCTCATCCCGGACACGGAGCAAACGGAACACGTCAGAACCGCGCTGGCGGAAAGTTGAAGATACGGTTTGCTTGCCGGCGTGGTTGCTAAATTCCTCCGTTGCGCTCCGCATGGAATTCAGGTATGAAGAGCGGGAAACCGGGATATCCCGGTTGCCTGGAATGCGCCGAATGAAGCCCGTCCCTGTCTACAGACGCATGGAGCGTTGCAAGCCATCACCGCTTTTCCGTATTGATGCGGGCAGCAGCTTCACAGCCTCTCCTGTTACCCTCCGTCAACTCAACCTGCCCATCCCGGCGGCGCGGGCTTTTCCCGCTGCCTTTCCGCATACGGTGCAAAACGGTACAGGAGTTTCAGCATCCGCCGCTCTTCCCCATTCCGCGCTTTCCTCTCTCTTGCCGCCATGGCGGCGGCATCCATGCGCGGCTGGAAAAACCAGGATTGCCTTCTGTCCAGCACTCCATCCCGGTAGACCAGCAGGGCCGTACCGTGACCGGAAGCGTCGTAAAACAGGCACCGGGATTCCTTCTTCTCCACATTCTCATTAATTTGCAGGGAAGGATGCGGGCCGCCCTTTTCCGGAAAGTACATGACGGAAACATAAACAGCCTGCTGCCGCCCCTGTTCCCGGTGGTCCGGGAGCTCCTTGTCCGGCAAGGGAATCTCCTCTATTCTCCACCAGAGTAGACGCCCGTCTTTCATGCCCCAGGTATGGCGGGTATACGACCGGAGGCCGGAGAGGGCCCAGGATTCATCCCTGCATGCAAAAAGCCCCTCAGGTTTGTGGGAAAAGGTCCACTCATTGAAGTTCCGTCCGTCCGGGAAGGAGACGTCGCAAATTTCCCCCATCCTCTTCCCTTTCGGGTCAAAGCAATAGGACGTGCGGTACAGCGCCTTGGCCCTGCCCGCCTTCCACGCGCCGTATCCCAGCCTGACCACCGTGGAGGAACGGTGATCCACCGTCACCCGGCACAGCCCCGGAAAGAATGGCTCCGGAATGCCCACCTCATCAAAAAGAATGAAGGACACGGTGCCGTCCAGGTGAACCTGCACCGCTTTCCAGCCTTCCTCCTCCTTCCAGGCGGCATCCGGCACCAGGCCCAGGCCGTCCTTCTTCGCCTTCAGGGCGCAAGGATCATTCGCCAGCCGTCCCGCCGCCAGATAACGGTCACAATCCTCCCAAGTCCGGGGAACAGCCTCTTCCCACTTCTCCGCCAGCATTTCCGCCATCGGCAGGCAGTCGGAAGACGGGAGCACGGGAGCAGGTTCCGCCGGAGCGGCGGAAAGCGCCCAGGCGGATGAGGCACAGACAGCTAAAATAACATTCAACAAGGCAGCACCATGAACAGACATGTCTGCCCATTTCATACGGCAGGAAGCCCCGGTCCGCAATCCTCTTTTCCGCCTCCGGGCATATTTGAAGCGAAGCGGTATCCCTGCCATTAAAAAACCTCCCTGCCCGGCAAAAAAAACCGGGCGGAACATGACGTTCCCCCGGTTCCGTGCAGCCAGCGGCATGCGTTTTCCGGCCCTGCGCCGGAGACGGTTAAAGGTAGCTGCGCACCACGCCGGAGACGCGCTCCCGGGCGGCGGCAATGCGCTTGCGCAGTTCAAGCGTATAGGCCTCCATGTCCCGGATGGGGGACTGGGCCACTCCGGAGATCATGGCCGCCTGGGCCACTGCCGGGCATTCCCATTCAATGATGCGGGGATCAATGGGCTTGGGAATCACGTAGTCAATGCCAAAGCTGAGGGGAGCGCCCCCGTAGAGGTCAACCACCTCCTGCGGAACAGGTTCCTTCGCCAGATCAGCCAGGGCGCGCGCGGCCGCAATCTTCATCTGTTCATTAATGACGGTAGCGTGCACGTCCAGCGCGGCGCGGAAAATGAAGGGGAAGCAGGAGACGTTGTTCACCTGGTTGGGCCAGTCGGAACGGCCGGAACCCATGATGCAGTCCGGACGGGCCTTCTTGGCGTCCTGGTACGTGATTTCCGGGTCCGGATTCGCGCAGGCGAAGATGATGGGGGAAGGAGCCATGAGCTTCACCATGTCCTGCGTGAGCAGCCCCTTGGTGGAAAGCCCCAGGAACACGTCCGCCCCGGTCAGGGCTTCATCCAGCGAGCAGTCCTCCGACTGGGAGAACTGGGCCTTGGTGGCGTGCAGGTCAATGCGTCCGGTATGAATCAACCCCTTGGAGTCAAACATGTAAATGTGTTCACGGCGAACGCCCAGCGTCATGTAGAACCGGGCGCAGGAGATGCCGGCAGCCCCGGCTCCAACGACCACCACCTTCATATCTTCCAGCTTGCGGCCCGTCAGTTCCGCGGCGTTCAGGAGGGCCGCGCCGGAGATCACGGCCGTGCCGTGCTGGTCGTCATGAAAGACGGGGATGTTCATTTCTTCCCGCAGGCGGTCCTCCACCATGAAGCATTCCGGGGCCTTGATGTCTTCCAGGTTGATGGCGCCGAAGGTGGGCTCCATCGTCTTGATAACCTCAATCAGCTTTTCCGGCTCCTTCACGTTCAGCTCAATGTCAAAAACGTCAATGTCCGCGAACACCTTGAACAGGACCCCCTTGCCTTCCATCACAGGCTTGGCGGCGTCCGGCCCGATGTTGCCCAGGCCCAGCACGGCGGTGCCGTTGGTCACCACGCCCACCAGGTTGGAGCGGCCCGTGTACAGGGCGCTCTGGGAGGGGTCCTCCTTGATGCGGAGGCAGGGTTCGGCCACGCCCGGGGAATAGGCGAGCGTCAAATCCCGCTGCGAAAAGCAGGGCTTGCAGGGCAGCGTCTCCACCTTGCCGGGGCGGGGCTGGGAATGGTACTGCAAGGCATCTAATCTGATATCGGAACTCATGATCGTAATGAAAAAACGGAAAATCGAGCCTTGCTTGCACCACATAATCACCATGGGTTCAAGCAAATAATCATTTAATCGCGTCACACGCCGGGATTGAAAAACGGCTTTTTACATTGAAAGAGGCCTCCGGGTGTGGTAATAACTAGCCGGATTATCAATTGCCTCGTGACCATGGAAACTACGCCTCCACTGCCTTCCGGATTTAACATCAACGGCTATCTTATTCAGTCCCTGAAGCAGACGGATTCCCTCTGCCACGTTTACTACGCATCGGACGCCAACCACGTCCAGTACCTGGTCCGCGAGTTCTGCCCGCAGGGTCTCGCCGTGCGCGACCCTGAAAGCGGAAAACTGCGTTATCCGGAAACCACGGACATTGAACAGGAAGTCCTCCCCCTGAAAAACGATTTTGAAGCCCAGTTCCGCACCGGCTCCCTGGGGGAAATCCCCGCCCTGGGCACCCTGTACCTGGTTTATGCCCTGCCCGGCGTCCATCCTGGCGCGGAACAGTCCGCGGCTCCGGCTGGACCGGTGGAACCCCTCCAGCGCGACCAGAGAACCCTGGCCACTCCCGGTCCGTCGGCAGCCCCGGCACACGCCATCCCTCTTCCCCAGGCCCGGAAAAAGAAAAGCTCCGCCGGGCTATGGATTCTCCTCCTGATTCTGCTGGGAGCCGCCTACGGCCTTTACCACTACACGCAGACCCCGGCAGAAGAACCCGCCGCTCCGCAGGAGTCCGCCAAGCCCCAGCACAGGAAGGAAAAGAAGGAAGCCCCCAAGGCGGAAAAGAAAGCCGCCCAGCCCGCCGTGGAGGCGGAAGACCCCTTTGAACAGGAAACCGCCGCCGCGGAAAATAATGCGCCCGCAGCGGAAGAACAGCCGCAAGAAGCCCCGCCTGCAGATGCCCCTGCGGAGGAGGACGGGAACGGTTCCGCCGTTTCAGCCGATGAACCTGCTCCGGAACCTGAAGAAGCAGCGGAAGATTCCGAAGCGCCCGCTGCGGATGCCGCCGCGGAAGAAAAACCGGAACCCGCCGTTCCCGTCAAACAGAAGGAAACTCCCTCCGCCGCCCCGGCGGCACACGCCGCCGCCAAGCCTGCACCCGCTGCGCGCCCGCGCGGAAAAGCCGTAAAGCAGACCACCAACATGGGGGACGTGAACGCCTACGTGAAGAAATTCGCCAAGGCGATGACGCTCAACCAATGGAGAAAGCAGTACGCCAACATGTACACCAGCTGGTTCGGCGGCAATGAAGAAGTAGCCAAGGGCTGGATCACCACCTTCGGCCCGCTGGGCTTCCGCGCCCGCGGACTGGACTCCTCCTGGCCGGACGCCAATTTCCGGAGCTTCGTCCCCAAGCCCCTTCAGGATCCCAACGGAGAACCGATCGCCAACATGTACGTGGTCACCCAGGTGATTGAAGGCTCCCCCGCAGAAAAATACGTGAAGGAAGGCGACGTCATCCTGGGGATTGACGGCCAGCCCTTCAAGACGTCCCTCAGCCTGGACGTGCCGTACGGCCCCTACCAGCACCAGGACAGGCGCGGCCTGGACATGCACGCGGGCCTTCTGGTGGACAAGGCGGAAGGCGCAGGAAAAATCACCCTCAATGTCATCCCCGCGGAAAACGTGGAAAAAATCCAGGGCGTTCCCCCGCTCTGGAAGGAAGTCTTCCGGGAGGAACGGGCCAAAAAGCCCATTGCCCTCTCCATTCCGGTAAAGGGCGGGCAGCAGCTCCGCCTCCATGTGGATGACGGAGGCAACGGCATCGGCAGTGACGGCTTTGAATGGTCGGACCTGAGGCTGGAAGGTTCCGGCGCGCCCATTCCGCTGACCAAGCTTAAGCCGCTGCAATACAGCGTGGGTTACGGGGCGGCCAAATACGATCCCGAACGCAAGGTGTGGCTGGCCCACGCCGTCTCCTCCCTGGTCTTTGACATCCCCAAGGGGGACTGGAAGCTGAAAGGCACCGGAACGCCCGGCGGCGCGGCTTCCGTAGGCGTCACGGTGCAGGTGGGCGGCTCCTCATCCCTGCCGGATGAAGTGAAAAAATACGTGAAGAATGTCACGTTCAAGATTCCCCAGCTGGGCACGTACGCGCCCGGTTTCCCCAAAAACTGCGCCAAGAGCAAGGCCGTGGTCCACATGATGAGTGAATGGCTGGCCGCCCAGCAGCGGGAGGACGGCTCCTGGGAACGCCCGGGCGGCTATTGCGGCAACCATTATGATACGGGCTGGGCCGGACTGGCCCTGATGGCCACGGGCAACCCGAAGTATGACCCCGTCATCAAAAAAGCCGCTCAGTATATCGCCTTCTCCGGCTCCCAGTGCTGGTGGGCGGTCCCCCAGGCCTCCGCGGGCATCTTCCTGTGCGAATACTGGCTGCGCTACCGGGACAACTCCGTGCTTCCGGCCATCCGCAACGGCGTGCAGCGCATGAAGAATGAAGTCCTTTACGGGGACTTCGTCACCGGGCATGGCATCCACCCCGGCTACGCGGGCACCGGCGTCAGCATCGGCGGCTCCCACATGTGCCTGTTTCTGGCGCTGGCCAGCAAGACCCCGGCACGGACGGAAGACGACGTGCTGGACAAGATGATGGACCACGCCCAGTCCATCTGCCCCACCGGCATGGGACCGTACGGCCGCATGACGGAGGCCTTCACCTTTGAGCCCAACCGCCAGTGCGGGGGCACCTACTCCGGCCGCCACGGTCCGTACTACATTGCCTCCCTCATTTGCGGGGGGCCGGAGCTGTACACCAAGAACAGCCGCATCATGTATGGTGAAGGCCCCATCGGCGGGTGCGACCAGGGCCACTCCTCAGAGACGCTCTCCATCATGTGGGCCCTCCCCGCCTACTGGCGCACGAGTCCGGAAGTGTACTACAAAAACATGGAGGCCTTCCGCTGGAAGCTCACGCTCCTGCGCCCGTTTGACGGCGGCATGATGCAAAACCCCAACCGCCTGGAACTGATGACGGCGGACCCCGTCATAGGCACCTACATCCGCACCAGCGTCTGGATCACGGCGCTGTGCGCGGAACGCCAGAACCTGGCGATCACGGGCAAGCCGGAATTCCAGGCAAAATCCTTCCGCAAGGTCCCCCCCATTATTGACACGGAATCCCGCTTCCTGAATACCTACGTCCGCAACTGGTCCATGGTGAACGCGGCGCTGGGAGCCAAGGCGCCCGGTTCCCTGAAATCCGCCATCCGGGAGCTGAAAAACGTTCCGGTGGAACAGGGCAGCCGCTTCAAGCTCATGAGCATCGTCAACTCCCGGGCGCTTCCCATCGCCAAGGCCATCATGGGCATTCCCGGCCTGGACCAGCTCACCAAGGCCACCTGTGCGGAAATGATCCTGGGCATGGACGTGCGTATCTTCTTTGAACCCAAGCGGAAGGACGACAAGCCCCAGCCCGGGGAATACTCCCTGAACGTGGACGTCCAGCAGCCGCTGGGAGGCCGCGCTCTGGGGCTCCAGCGTGACAAGGAGCTGGAAGGCAAGGCCAACTCCGCCTACAAGTACGACTTTGCCGGCACGGTGCAGTTCAGTGATACAACCACCTTCTCCCCCATGGAGACCATCTCCTGGACTCCCGGTTCCAAATTCGGCGGCCAGTGGAACGTATACTCCTACAAGAAGGAACTCAGCGGCCCCTCCCAGCCGGGCGTACAGAAAATGAGCGCTAAAATCAAATGGCGCGTGAATGATCTGGACGTGGAATATGACCGCCCCATCGCCGTGGGCGGCTTTGAAGTGGGATGCGGTGAAAAAGCCCATCCGGTCACCAACTGCAACCACCTGTGGGTGCCGGGCATCCTGATCCGCGACCACGGCAACTGGGGCTGCTCCTTCCACCTGCCGGACGGCACGTACATCTCCGCCGCCTCCCAGGGCAACCAGATTGAGGTGTATGATGAAACGGAGAAGAAGAAGGAAAAAACCTGGGTCTCCCCGAACGATTCCTGCCTGACGCAGGGCTCCCGCTGCCTGTTCCGCGTTTCCACGGACTGGCACGGCCTGGAATGCCGCGTGCGCGAACTGAAGCTGCTGGGGAGCACCACGGAGGAAGTCACGGACTACAAGCTGAAAGCCTCCACCGGAGGCCATGTGGACACCGCCAAACTGCTGGACCGGGACGCCACCACCATTGAGGAACTGGAAGCCTCCCCCACGGAAGACGAGCCCCTGGTGCTGGAACTCACCTTGAAATCCCCCGCCTCCCTGCGCGCCGTGGACATCAAGATTGAAAAAGGCTACAACCGCCTCGTCATTGAAGCCAACAAGGGCGGCAAGTGGATTCCCATTCACTGGGGTTCCCTGGGAGCCGCCACCGCCGGCGTCAGTGATGCGCAGAAAGCCATGTACGCCAATGAGCCGGAGGTGCTGCGCATGCTCCAGCTTCCGGGCAACGGATTCATCAAGTGCATGAGGACGTTTGAACCCGTTACCACCAACAGGCTGCGCGTCAAGCTCTTCCAAAAGGGCGGCAAGGTCCGCCTGGCGGAACTGCACGTGTACAAGGCGGACACCGCCAAACCGGCCGCTTCCAGGCAAATAGCCACAGCCAACTGAAGCAGCCCCCCTTCCCCTCCAGGCGCCGCCGCACCCATGGTGAGGCGGCGCCTTTTAATGGAAGTCCGGGAAAATGCCGCATGCCCATGCGGAACTCCCGGCACGTTTTTTCCGGAATATCAGTACTTCTGCACGGGGGAGGAAGGCAAGCCGTTCTCCGCGCCGTCATCCGCCAGCCGGCACAGAGCCTCCGCACGGCGCAGGCAGGAATCCCACAGGGAGGAATTTTCCGGGAATGGGAAGCACAGGGCGTCGCTCAGCTTCTCCACCCGTTTGGAGGAATCCTCCCGGTCGTAGGCGTTTATATCCTCCAGGCGGGCGGCCAGACCGTCCAGCCAGGGGAGGGGTTCATGGCAGATCAGGGGGAGGTCGCACCCGGCCCTGAGGGAAAGCAGGGCGGCTTCATCCGGAGCATACTGCGCCGTAATGGCCCCCATGCACAGGTCATCCGTAAACACCACGCCCTTGAAACCGAGCCGGTCCCGCAGTAGAGTCCCGATTACCCGCCCGGAAAGGGTGGCCGGATAATCCGGATCAATCTGCGGCAGCATGATATGGGCGGACATGATGGCGGGCAGTTCCGGACACAGCGCCAGGAAAGGCAGCAGGTCCGTCTCAAACAACTCCCGTTCATTCAGGTCAACCACGGGAAGACCGAAATGGGGGTCCGCCTGGGCGCGCCCCATGCCGGGAAAATGCTTGCCGCAGCTCTCCACGCCGCCCCGGCGCAGATTGGCGGAGTAAACGCCTCCGCGTGAAATCACGTCCTGGGCGTTATCCCCCCAGCAGCGGCCCGGCAGCGCGTTGGGGGCGGAAGGATCATGGCAGATGTCCAGCACCGGGGCAAAGTTCAGGTTCACTCCCAGGCAGCGGAGCGCCAGGGCCGTCACGGCGCCCAGCTCCACGATGCCGTTAAAACCGCTCCGCCGCGCCAGAGAAGCCGGGGAAGGAAGATTCAGGCCCAGGGCTGCGGTGCGCACCACCCGGCCCCCCTCCTGGTCAATGGCAATGACGGGATGGTGGCGGCAAAGCTTCCGCAGCGTTTCCGTCAGCCTCCGCACCTGCTCCACGGAAGCCACGTTCCGGGAAAACAGGACGAAGCCGGCCGGCTGCAAACGCAGGATGGCCGCCTCCTCTTCCGCGCCCACTTCATGGCCGCTAATGCCGATCAGGGCGGGGAGCATGAACGGAAAAAAGATTATTTGCCCAGGAGGGACGTCCGGGTGTACAGGGTATACACGGGAATACCGCGTTCCTCAATCGCCTGGCGGCCGCCTTCCTCACGGTCCAGCAGCACCAGAGCAGCGGCAACCCTGCCCCCCTCCGCCTCAATGGCGTCAATCGCCTTCAAGGTGGAACCGCCCGTGGTAATAACGTCGTCCACGACGATGACGGTATCCCCCGCCTGGAAATTGCCCTCAATGCGGCGGCCGCGGCCATGGTCCTTCGGCTCCTTGCGCACGGTGAATACCTGGAGCTTCCTTTCTGCCCCCTCCAGGGCGCTGGTCATGCCGACGGCCAGGGAAATGGGGTCAGCACCCATGGTCATGCCGCCGATGGCCGCAACCTCCGGAAAACGGGGAAGAATTTCCTCCTTCGCCAGCTTCCAGCCCAGCGCGCCCACCAGCGTGGCCCCTACAGGGTCCAGGGCGGTCATGCGGCAGTCCACATACAGGTCGGAAACCTTGCCGGAGGCCAGCGTGAAAGTTCCCGTACGCACGGATTTTTCCAGAAGAATGCTTTTCAGAAGGTCGTATTGTTCGCTCATGAAGATAGGGATGGATGAAATGGCTCCGCCGTGTATAGCAGATGCCCCCGGAATAAGCAACGGATAACAGCATGCAAATCTTGACAAAAAGGCGGAGAGGCTCCATAACCTGCCTGTCATTCCCCCGTTCCCATGAAATCCGGCATACTGGCATTAGTTTCTATCAGTTCCATTCTCGTTTCCTGCAATCCGTACGGAAGGCCCCCGCTCTTTGATAAAATAGCCGGGAAAATTCAGGGCGCGTCCGGACAGGACAGCTACCTGTCCGGCGTGGGGACCACCTCCGGCGTCAACACGGAGCTTCCGCCGGAAGCCCGCCTGGGCCAGGGATACTGGGACCTGCCGTCAGGCATCCAGGGGGAAAAGCACATCATCATTGACCTCAAGCAGCAGAAAGTCTTCTACTACGTAGGCGCCACGCTGGTGGGCGTATCCCCCATGTCCTCCGGCAAGGAAGGCTACGGCACCCCCAGGGGCACCTACAAGATCATCCAGAAAGACGCCAACTACAAGTCCGGCACTTACGGCGTTCTGCGCAGCAGGGCCACCGGAGCCGTGGTAAACGGGGACTATAACGCCCGGTCCAGCGGCGCGCCCGCGGGAACATACTTTGATCCGGCGCCCATGCCCTACTGGATGCGGATTACGGGCGGCTACGGCATGCACGTGGGCTTCGTCACCGGGTACCCGGTCAGCCACGGCTGCGTGCGGCTCCCGGCAGACATGGCCAAGACGTTCTTTGAACACACTCCCCTGGGCACCAAAGTCACCATCCGGTAGCCCACGTCTGCGCCCTCCCGCCGCAGGGATGGCAAAGGCCCCCCTTCCAGCTTCCGTAAAACGGGACGTTCCGCGTCCCGGAGGCGTTCCGTTTCATCCTCCGGCTTATGGCACAGCTTCCGCACTCCGGAATTGACAAACGGTTCAGTATCTTTTTAAATACATGAGTCTTTGATCTTTTGATTCGTCATGACAATCCCTCAAACCCCAGCCCTCCCGTCCCACTTCAACATAGGCGGTTATAGAATCACGGCGCTTGTGGAAAGCGGTCCGGACTACAACCTGTACCAGGCCCTTTCCCCGGAAGGCCAGGCCGTGCTGGTGCGTGAATTCTGCCCCCAGGGCCTCGTCACCCGTGACCTGGCCAGCGGGGAACTTTCCCCCGCTCCGGGAAATGAAGCTCAATTCGCCCAGGCGCAGGAAACCTTTGAAGCCCAGTACTCCGCCAATGCGGAAGGCAAGCTGAGGGGCTTCGGCACCGTACTTTTCCTCTACCCGCTGGCACAGCCGCAGGTTCAGGCTGCGGCACAGCCCCAGCCGGCCGTAGCGCACGCCCAGGCCTTGCGCCCGGCCAAAAAGCCGCAGCAGCCCCAGCTCCGGAAACCCGTGGCCGGGCCGATCACTCCCGGCGCGCCGCTGCCCAAGGTAAAGCGCTCCGGCGGCTTCCCCGTCATCACGGTCATCGTTACCGGGATGCTCGTCCTCTTCGGCTTCCTGGGCTACCAGATACTCAAGGACAAAAAGGAACCCGTCGCCAAAACCGTCGCGCCCCCGGTAGTGGCTCCGCCCAAGCCCAAACCCAAGCCCGCTCCGCCCAAGCCGGAACCCGTGGTGGTTGCCCCGGAACCGGAACCCATCGTCGTGGCTCCTGAACCGGAACCTGAGCCCGAGCCGGAACCGGTCGCGCCCGATCTTTCCCCCTCTCCGCAAGTCATCGCCATGGAAAAGGCGCTGCGGGAGGAAGCCATGGCCTCCAAGGGCAAATTTTCTGAAAAACTTCTGGCTAAATACCCCCTTTATGCGGAAGCCTACGTGCGCGACTACGTGAAAAAGCGCGGCGGCGCCTTCTCCCCGGACTTTGAAAAATGGCTGAAAAACACGAAAAACAACCGTGAAGTCTTCGCCATGTTTTTCCCGCCGGACCCCAGCGTCGCCACCAATGTGGCCTTCATGATTGATGAACTGGGCCTGGAAACAACGGAAAAATACAACCAGCTCGTGCTGGCCTTTGCGGTGGGACGCCGCGAATTCGGCATGGGCGCGTTCGACCTTACCCAGCAGGGCCGCTATATTGACGCCCTGGGCAAACTGAACGGCCTGAGGTCCTCCGGCGCCATGCCCCCCCCTGCGGACCTGTACTGCGCCGGAAAGCCCCCCGTGAACTGGTACGGGAACGCTCCGCGCACGGTGGATGAAGAATGCTACAAGAAGGTGGAAGCCTACCTGGACCGCAAGAAAATCACGCCCAAGCAGGCCTGGATCAACAAATACCCCACCGTCTCGGAAATCGGGGACACTGCCATCACGGAAGGCAACCTGGCCGGGTTCCTGCATGAATACCTGTACCGCCACGGCCAGCTGAGGCGCAAGAGGGACCCGTTCCCCACCCCGGTGGAATTTTTCACCTACCTGGTGGACAAATATGAAAACTGCAGCAAGCTGCGGGACGTGGACCACAAGCGCGTGGAATGGACCGGCGTCTCCCTGGAAGGGACGCCCTGGCCAGCCATGATGGCCCTTTCCGAAACGCGCCCCCTGCGGGAATGCGACAGCGTATGGGAACGCTACATGGGCCAGCGCGGCCCCACGCGCCTGTGGCTGTACGGCCCCTACCGCATGGATGACGACAAGGAGCCCCCCATCCTCTTCAGCTTTGACCCGGACCCGGAATGGTCCCGTGAATCCAATGAACGCAAGCTCCATGAAGGCGGCGTGTGCGGCACCATGTCCCTCATCTCCCGCAACTCCCAGATTGCCCGCGGCATTCCCGCCGCCCCCGCCGGACAACCCGGCCACGGCAACCTGATGACCACCAATTTCAACGGCAACGGCTGCTGGCTGAGCGTAGGCCAGAGCGTGGACACCCTGAAAGCCACCACGGGATTCTGGTACTTCCGGGACTCCAAGGCGCCGCGCACCGGCAACGCGGAATACCAGTCCGGGCTGGCCCTGTCCATGAACATTGACTACGAGAAATTCATCGACAGCCGCTTCGCCATGAACATCTACAAGCTGGCAGGCAAAAACTCCTCCACGGAAGAAGCGGAAGACGCCTCCGCCGCCCTTCCCAAGGAATTCACCCAGACCGCCATGAGAACCATCCTCAAGGCCAACCCGTTCTATACGGAAGCCTGGTACACCCTCTTCAAGCAGGCTCCCCAGGACCTCATGGGGGCTACCAAGATGGTGGATGAAGTACGTGAGGCCCTTCCGGACGGCATGGGCATCAGAAAGCTCTGGAAAACGCGCAAATACGTCTCCTCCGTAGGCCGCGGGGACAAAAACGGCAAGGAAATGCTGGCCAACCACGCCAAGGAATACGTCAATGTGCTCTGCTCCGTGATTCTGGAAAACGCCCTGAAGCAGGAACATGACTACAAGACCTTCCAGTGGGCGGACCTCATGTCCTGGCTCAAGTCCGAGTCCAAGCGCAACTCCTACCCGGAACCCCAGGCCGCCTACCAGATAGCCTATGCCAAGGCCCAGGGCACGGACAGACTCAAGAGGACCGTGGACAGGGGCTTCAAGAAAGCCGTCAACTTCTACCGGGATGAAAACAACGTTCTGAACGCTCCCAAGGACGTGGATCAGGAGGAAATGTCCTTCTCCCTGGACGCCCTGTGCCTGGCCCTGCCCAAGGAGGAACTGATACCCTGGATGAAAAACATGGTGGACACCTGCCCGGACGGTTTCAGGTACAAGCCCAAGAACAAGAAGGAAACGAAAATTCACCCCTTCTACAGTGCCCTGACGAAGAACTACATGTCCCTGGCCGACGGTACGGAAAAATCCCGCGTCAAGAAGGAGATGAAGGACTCTTCCGACAGGATTCTGGAACTCTCCCAGAAAAAGAAGGGCGAGGGGGAAGAAAACTCCGGACGCCGCCGGAGACGCTGATTCCCCTCCGTCCCCGTGCATCTTTACGTTCACATCCCCTTCTGCCACCGCATCTGCCCGTACTGCGCCTTCTTCAAGCACACGCCGGCCTCCACGGACATGAAGCTCTTCATCCGTGCGCTGGCGCGGGAGGCTGAATCCCGCGCCGCGGCCCTGTCCATGGACCGCGGGGGGGAAACGGCCACACTCTACTTCGGCGGCGGAACGCCCTCCATGCTCTCGGACACCCATCTGGGGCGCCTGATGGAAACCCTGGACCGGCTGATTCCCGTGGACAGGCTGGACGAATTCTCCTTTGAGGCCAACCCCGCCACCTTTACGGAAAAAAAAGTGCGTTTCTGGCGCAGCCTGGGCATGAACCGTATCTCCCTGGGCGTGCAAACCCTGGATGCGCGCATCCTGCGCCTGCTGGGGCGGGAGCACACGCCGGAACAAGCCCTCCACTCCGTGGAAATGCTGAAAAACGCGGGCATGCCCCAGGTCAACATGGACCTCATGTTCGCCATTCCGGGGCAGACGCTCTCCACCTGGGAGGCCACCCTGCGTGAAGCCGTCCGCGCCGGAACGGACCACGTCTCCGCCTACAACCTCACTTATGAGGAAGACACGGAATTCTTCCGGAGCCTGCTCAGCGGGGAAAAAAAGCAGGATCCGGACGAAGACGCGGCCTACTTTGAACTGGCGGAAACCATCTTGGAAACGGCGGGCATGCGCCATTATGAAACCTCCAACTACGCACGGGAAGGCTGCCTCTCCCCCCATAACATGGCTTATTGGAAAGGCGAGGACTACGTGGGCATAGGCCCCGGCGCGGTCAGCACCATCAACGGCGTGCGGTACTCCAACACGCGGGATACGGACGCCTACATACGCAGCACGCTGGAAACCGGCCTTCCCCTCTCCGACCGGGAACCCGTCACCGCGGAAGACTACCGCCTGGAACGCATCGCCCTGATGCTCCGGACGGATGAAGGGCTTCCGCTGAAATACATCCTCCCGGAATCCCTCCCCCTGCTGGAACAATACCGGGAACTGGGCTTGGCGGATATTTCCCCGGAACAACGGCTCATCCTGAAAGGCCGCGGCCGCCTGCTGGTGGACGCCATTGCCGCGGAGCTGTGCTGAATGGCATTATTTTTCCAACTTAATATCAATAAGTTGGAAATAAATTAAAAAATGTTTAAAATTGATTTCTTGACATTTTTCAATTTTTTATCTTCCATTATACCATAAATAGACAGATATGTTCCATGCATCCGCTGTTCAGCATTTCCTCTATTTCTTTTCTGGCAGGACTTGTTCTCCTGTTGCAGGCCTCCTTTAACCACGCATGGGGAAGTAGTAAGCCGTCGGCATCACCACAGGAGCCCCAAACGTTCATCCTGCCCCTTTACCTGGAATCCGCGCCTCTTTCTGAAAAAAGGCAGGTCTTCCGGAAATCCCTATCCGCCTTTCCTTTTGCTAAAAAGAACCCGAGAATCCATCAATTTGTCCGGGAATATCCGGCTTTGACCTTTGACGAAGGCGTATCTCTTTTCGTTCAACGGACCGCCATGGGACAAACGCCTGGTGATGTTTGTGCCCGCCTCAATGAATTGACAGCCCTGATGCAGCATAAAAATATGCAATCAAGGCAACGCCGCTCCTGCCTTACCGGATTTTTGGAAAATGCCTTTCTCCGGACGTACTCCGCCCGGTACTCCCCCATGGACATGGAAGCTTTATCGCTTTGCGCCCTGATGGAACTGGAAATGGAGGAAGGATGCCCATTGATCCTTCGCTCCCGCATTTTAAAAATTTGGGAAAGCGCGGCGATATCCATGGAAAAAGGAACCGGCCTGCAAAGAAAACTGGCGGCTCTTTTATTTATAAGGACACTGCGGTACGGAAAAGAAGATCCTTATTTAATGGCCCGTTGCGGATATCGGTTAGCCAATCTTTATATACGCATGAAAGAACCGCAAAAAGCCCAGTGGGCAGCATCCTTTATTCCGCCTATTCGGGGCATGGAAGGCTCCCGTGCTTTAATCCGGAAATGGACAACACCCGCTTCCAACAAAAAAAAGCGTAAAAAATAATCTCATTCAACCTGCCTGATCATCATATGGACAAAGCATTCATCTCCCGATGTTTTTTTCAAATGTCGGTTTTGCTTGCAGTTGCCGGCATTGCTGCACTATCTGCCCTCCACGCAAAAGGACAACAAGTTTATGAAGGGAAGACAACATTGGAATATTCCCTGTCTCCGGTTGAAGTGGTAGCCAATCTTTCCCAGCTTGCAGATAAATTGAAACAATGCTGCGCCGGAGAACTGAAAATTCCCAATACGACGGAAGTAACCGATCCCAAATCACCCTCCACGATCCCATATAACGGAAAAATTTCTCTCAAGGATTTTAAGGATGAACGTATTTCCCAACCTACCACGGTTGCCTGGCTTTCCCTGATTTCCGATGACGGCTGCGACATCACTTATACTACGGAACAAGGAGAAAAAACAGATTGGCTGAAGGAACATGGACAAGGACATGACATTTCCAAAGGACGCCGGGACTGCCCGCATGTCCTGAAAGCGGGATCTTATCAATTCCAAATCAAATATTCGCAAACCTATTACAATCCCAAACCGGGCACAAGTGACCTGGACGGCATCAGCCTTGTAGTCGCTCCCATTGTCGTTGATGTGTGCCTAGGGGAAAAAACGGTGCCCGCCCGCAAAAGCCATCTCTTTTTGGAGAAAAAAACCCAGCTCCGGCTTGCTATTAATAAAACTTACCTGGCGAATGGCCCTTCTGAAGATTCCGGAGGCGTCCCCATCAAATGGGAAGCTCAAACTTACTCCAAATGCCCTCAGCGATTTAATGGAGTCATTCTGGCACGCAACCATACGTTCCAACCCAACAATGGGGCCTGGAAACCCATCGGCAAAGGGCCGTGCATTACCTATACTCCGGCAGAAGTAGAACTAATCCGTGTAACAATTGGTGACAAAATCTTTTATTATGAAGGAATTCCCAATCGACTGGGTGAAGTTTACTGGGCTATTCGTCCGTGCCAGAATATGGGCATGGCAAATCATCACTTTCTACTCTTTGTCCCTGATGATCCAAAAAAATTTAACCTGCCCAATCCTGGACTTGCTGATTGCAAAGTGATTCCTGGAATGAAAATTATTACTATCGGAGGAGATGCCGGAACAGAAATTAAATATAGAAAAATAACTAAAGGGAATTTTGTGCTCGGAGCTTATGTTTATACAACTGTCATCGAACCCGTTCCTCCTCCATATAAAAAGGCAGGCATCATAGATAGATATATAGAAAGCTTAACTGATATGTCTTACCACAAGAATGACCAGCCTGATATATTAGCCGTTGAAAACTGGTACAAAAATCAACATAAACAAAAATTCACCAACTTTACTGATTTTAAGATTCTGGAAAATAAAGAATATTTTCAGAAAGTCCTCCATTTTTCTCAAAGCTATGATGAACAGGAAAGATATAACCTTCTTCCAAAAAACAATCAGAACCTTGATAAAAAATCTCCCTATTATGGTTCCAATTGTGCTTCTCTTGTTGCATCCATTTTACGCTATACAGGAGCAACTTTGGAACAAACCACTCAAGCTGCTGACACACAAGGGATAAATGTTGGAGAAAAACGCCTTGTCCCTCGCAATCATTTCAATCCATAATTATTCAATAACTTTACGGTCATGACATACTCAAAAACAATCATATGTGCATATACTTTTTTTTACTCTTCAATATGTTATGGAGATTCTTGCCTAATACATGGTCTGGAACCGGAAGTCTTGAAAAATCTTTCTTATGAGCCACCTGGGGAGGAATTGCTTTCCCGAGAACAGGATAAAAAAGCGTGGCAGACTTTCATTGAAACTTATGAAACGCCTGTAGGCAAAGTACAAAATTGGTATAACTCCATTGTTGACAAAGATTCTGCTGATAAGGCTGCAAAATCTTTTAATACGGAAGTTTTACCAATCCTAAAAAAACTCACAGGTTCTACTGCCGACATGAAAAAGCAGGTTCTGTCCATTCCTTCATCAGCGGAAATGCAGAAATTCATCCTGCTGCGTATCCTACAACTTCAAAGTCGGCTGCTCGTCATTTTCCTCCCTATGCAGGCTGAAAGAGAAACAGATGAAAATACTTGCTATCGAGGCAGTACATTGCTTTTTGAAACAATTCTTGGACCTAATACTCAATCTGCTCAGGACATTGCCCAATTTATTGATTCCCGGTATGAATCCCAAGAACACATAGAAGCTTCATTCAAAGAGCCTTGGTCCACGCCCTCCGAATAAACTCATTAACAGGGTAGCTATTCCAACCTTTATTCCGCGCAAAATGTGAAAAATACGGGAGGTTTCGCTTTTGGAGGATAGCAAGCTAACACGGAAATACATCCTACCGGAATTCCATCCGCTGTTGGAACAATACCGGGAACTGGATATGGCGGACATTTCCCTGGAAGAAAGGCTTACCCTGAAGGGCCGCGGCCGCCTGCTGGTGGACGCCATTGCCGCGGAGCTGTGCTGACGGAAGGGATTTTTCCCTGTAAAAAACGGCGAACCCCGGAATTCATGAAAAGCTGCCGTGGAAATATTCAGGCCGTACAATATTATTCTTGGCATTTTATGATTCAGAGACTATGCTTCTTACAGACAACGGTGTCTGCGTATTCGAATTTTGCCTTCTAATCCCGGCTCTTCGGGAATGCATTCAGGAGTAATCAGAGCACATTGTCTTTTGATCATATGAACACAAAAATGTACGTAGGGAATTTGTCCTTCAATGCCACCGAACAGGACCTGATGGATTTGTTTGGTTCCCATGGTGAAGTGACGGAAGTATTCATTCCGACCGACCGTGAATCCGGTAGACCCCGGGGTTTCGCATTCGTGACCATGGAATCCGCGGATGCCATGAACAGCGCCATTGAGGCCCTGAACGGCAATGAATTTCAGGGACGCCCCCTGGTTGTCAATGAAGCCAAGCCCCAGTCAAACACGGGCGGCGGTTTCCGCGGCAACGGCGGCGGCAGACGCGACAATAACGGCTACGGCCGCAATCGCCGCTAAGGGAAATTGAGGGAAGGGCATTTGCCTCTCCCTGATCACCACACTTCCAGTAAGGCCCGGTGCTTTCATGCTCCTGGCCTTATTATTTTTTATAGCCATCCACGGCACATATCTTTTCTTCCGGACTTCCCTGCTGCATGGGTGGAAGATACTCCCGGCGCCATTTAATGGATGGAATCTCCGGCTAAGCCGCTGCATTCCGGAGGACTGTTTTCCTCCCAACAGGGATTTCCCTCCGCGTTTAATCTATCCGGAACTGGCGCGCCATCTTCTTCAGCCACCAGTCCCGGTGCCGCATTTCATCCCTGCTGCGTTCCAGTTCCCGTAGCTCACTGCCGCGCAGGCCACCCCTCATGTACCGTTCATCCAGCTTGCGCGCTTCCGCGCGCGTATCCTTCCGCAGGGCTTTGTAAAACTGTGCTCCCGTCACCAGACCGGTAGCTGCCCCGCCCTGGCCCACCAAGTTCATGTAAAGCTTCCTCAGCCTGTTGTAATCCTCCACCACCCGGTTGTATTTCAGCGCGGCGTACTGGTAGCGCTCCTTCCAGTCCTCCGGACCGGGATTAACCAGGCGGTCCTCCACTGAGCCGGGTTCCGGCACGGGAGCCGGGGGGGCTTGCCCGCCGGAGGGCATAGGCGTGAGAGGGGGAGGCTGGGGAACGGGGCGGCGGCTTGTCCTGGGAATGCCGCTGCCCGTCATGGAAAGGGGGGAGCGTTCCGTCAGCAGGCTGTCCATGCGCACCTGCTCCAGCGTTTCCAGCAGATGGGCACGCTCCTTTTGCAGGGAGGCATTGGAATCACGCTCTTCTGAAAGAGATTTTTTCAGCGTCCCCATGCTGCCGGACATTTCCGAATAGATCAGAGCGTACGCCCCCACGCACCCCAGCAGAAAGCCCAGGCCCAGCATAACGCCCCTTTCCCGCCAGGGTCCGGGACTGCCCCCCGGAGCCGGTTCCGGAACGTCCGGCTCCGGCTCATCATGGGAAACAGTCAGGTAATGTTCCAGCGGTCCCTCTTCAGGCATGGGCTTGATTCAGGGTTGGGACGTGAAAAACGCCGGTTCAGGCCTGTTCCGGACGGATGCTGTCCGCGCCGAAGTACGGCACGAGCGCTTCCGGAATGCGGATGGAGCCGTCTGGCTGCTGGCAGGATTCCAGCAGGGCCACGTACAGGCGCGGCAGAGCCGTGCCGGAACCGTTCAGCGTGTGGCAGAATTGGTTCTTGCCGTCCGCGTCCTTGTAGCGCAGGCGCATGCGGCGCGCCTGGTAGTCCGTAAAGCAGGAGCAGGAGGAAACCTCCAGGTACTGTCCCTGGCCCGGCGCCCATACTTCAATGTCATACGTCTTGGCGGAGGAAAAGCCGAGGTCGCCCGTGCAAAGTTCAATCACGCGGTAGTGAAGCCCCAGCTTCTGAAGAATGGATTCCGCATGGCTGCGAAGTACTTCCAGCTCCCGGAAGGAGTCTTCCGGCTTCAGTATCTGCACCAGCTCCACCTTGTCAAACTGGTGGATGCGGATCATGCCGCGGTTGATGCGCCCGGCGCTCCCGGCTTCCCGGCGGAAGCAGGGCGTGTACGCCGCCATTTTGACGGGCAGCTCGCTTTCCTGTAAAATGGTGTCCCGGTACAGGTTGGTCACGGGCACCTCCGCGGTGGGAATCAGGAACATCTGCTGGTCTTCCGTGCCGTACATGTCTTCCTCAAATTTGGGGAGCTGTCCGGTGCCTTCCATGCACTCCCGCTTGACCACAAAGGGAACGCCCACTTCCTGATAGCCGTTCTCCCCGGTCTGCGTGTCCAGCAGGAAGTTGATCAGGGCGCGTTCCAGGCGCGCGCCCATTCCGCGGTACACCACAAAGCCGGAGCCTGTGATCCGCGCGCCGTCTTCAAAGGAAATCATGCCCAGGTTCGCGGCCAGCTCCACATGGTCCTTCGGGTTTTCAATGGCGGGTTTCTCTCCCCACAGCTTGACTTCCGGGTTGGCCGTTTCATCCGCGCCCACGGGGCATTCCAGGTGCGGCAGGTTGGGGATGTTCATCAGCAGGGAGGTGAGCTGGGCGGCGTTTTCCTCCGCCATGCGGTCCAGCTCCCGGATGCGGTCCCCGATCTCGCGCACGCGCGCTTCAATGGAGGAGGTGTCCTCCCCTTTCTTCTTGAGCATGCCGATCTGCTTGGAGGTGGCATTCCGCTCGGACTGCAAAGCCTGCTTTTCCGTCTCGGCATTGCGGCGCGCTTCATCGCACGCCAGAACGTCATCAACAAGCTTCCACGCTTCCCCGCTGCGGGGCTTCAGGCGCGCTTTCACTTCTTCCGGATTTTCTCGTATTACACGGATATCAAGCATAACGCGCACAGCTTGCACTCCATCCCTCCGCCACGCAAGCCAAATGAACGGACTTTCATGGAAAAACTTCACGCGCAACAACCTGCCTTGCACCCCGGCGCGCCACGGTTATTCTGAAAACGCGCAAGGCGCGCCGCATGCCCATGCGGCAACACCATTAACCGGGCGCAAGAGAGCTGTTTTCCTGAGAACGGGAAAGGGGTATCCTGCGGATTTGCCGCAGGGCATGCGGCGCTTCTGACGGCCTTTTGATGATCGTACGGGAATGCTTTTCCGTTCTCAGCAGGTTAATTCATCCCCCATCCTCATTTGTTCTTGAAGAGTTCGAACGGCAGAGGGTAGTGTAGGAACACTATGCAACAAACCGCACGCGCCGCTGTCCTGACAGCTCCCAAGACATTTGAAATCCGTGAGTACCCCATTCCCGCCATCGGGGATGATGAAATGCTGATCAAGGTGGAAGCCTGCGGCGTTTGCGGTACGGACGGCCACGAGTACAACCGGGATCCCTTCGGCCTCTGCCCTGTGGTGCTGGGCCATGAAGGCACGGGTGAAATCGTGGCCATGGGCAAGAATATCACGAAGGACACGGCGGGCAATCCGCTGGCCCTGGGGGACAAGATCGTCACCTGCATCATTCCCTGCGGCACCTGTGACGCCTGCCTGAATACCCCGGCCCGCACCAATCTGTGCGAGAACGTGGGCGTGTACGGCCTGATGCCTGACGATGACGTGCATTTGAACGGCTACTTCGGGGAGTACCTGGTCATCCGCAAGGGCTCCACGTTCTTCAACGTTTCCGGCATGACGCTGGACCAGCGCATTCTGGTGGAACCCGCCGCCGTGGTGGTCCATTCCCTGGAACGCGCCAAGTCCACCGGACTGCTCAAGTTCAATTCCGTGGTGCTCGTGCAGGGCTGCGGCCCCATCGGCCTGCTCCAGATCGCCGCTCTGCGCACGCTGGGCATTGAAACCATCATCGCCGTGGACGGCAATGATTCCCGCCTGGAACTGGCTAAGGAAATGGGAGCCGCGCGCACGTATAATTTCACCCATTACGCGGACCTGGACGGCCTCCTTGACGCCGTGAAGAAGGACAACGGCGGCCGCCTGGCGGATTTCGTCTTCCAGTGCACGGGCGTAGGCAAAGCCGGGGCCAACGCATGGAAGTTCGTGAAACGCGGCGGCGGCCTGTGTGAAGTGGGCTTTTTCATGGACGGCGGGGAGAGCGTCATCAACCACCATTACGACCTCTGCAACAAGGAAGTGACCGCCGTGGGCTCCTGGGTGTATTCGCCGCAGGATTACCCGACCACGTTCGACTTCCTGAAGCGCGCCTATGGCATCGGCCTGCCGCTGACCAAGCTGATTTCCCACCGCTTCAAGCTGGATGAAATCACGGAAGCCCTGGAAACGAACGTCCAGATGAAGGGCATCAAGATTGCCGTGATCTGCGGCTAAGCGCAGATTCATCTCCTTTTACCACACCGCCGTTCCTCCGGGAGCGGCGGTTTTTTACGCCATTTTCTCCAGTGGGGAGCGTCACTCATCCACCCGGAGGCAGCTACCCTCCCGGCATTCCCCGGAGGAAATCGAGGCCCCATTCACAGCACTGCCTTTCCACGGGATACCCGGAAACATGACTCCGGGTTCCCACAGGGTCACTTTCCCCACCGTTCCGTGATGCCGCCGTAGGAGTCTATGCGGCGGTCGCGGAAGAAGGGCCAGATGCGGCGGTGGTCTTCCAGGGCGGCCAGGTCCAGGTCCGCGTACAGGATGGCTTCATCGCTGACGGGGGCCTTGGCGACGATTTGGCCGTAGTAGTCCGCCACGAAGGACTGCCCCCAGAATTCGCTTTCCCCTTCCGTCCCCACGCGGTTGACGGCGCAGACGTAGCAGCCGTTGGCCACGGCGTGGCCGCGCTGCACGGTTTCCCACGCGCAGTGCTGCTGTTCCCCCAGCAGGGGTTTTTCCTCCGGCAGCCAGCCGATGGCCGTGGGGTAAAAGATGATTTCCGCCCCCTGCATGGCCGTCAGGCGCGCGGCTTCCGGGTACCACTGGTCCCAGCAGATGAGCACGCCGATGCGGCCGAATTTGGTGTCGAACGCCTTGTAGCCCAGGTCGCCGGGGGTGAAGTAGAATTTTTCCTCAAAGCCGGGATCCTGCGGTATGTGCATCTTGCGGTACATGCCCAGGAACGTTCCGTCCGCGTCCACCACCCAGGCGGTATTGTGGTACAGCCCGGTGGCGCGCTTTTCAAAGCCGGAGGCCACAATCACCACGCCCAGCTCCGCGGCCAGCTTGCAGTGGGCTTCCGTCAGCTCGCCGGGGATGGGTTCCGCCAGGTTGAATAAGTCGCATTCCTCCGTCCTGCAGAAGTATTCCGTGGTAAACAGTTCCTGGGTGCAGACGATCTGCGCGCCGCTGGCGGCGGCTTCCCGGATGGCGGCTTCCGTCTTTTCCTTGTTCACGGAGGGCCGGGCGTCTGCGGACAGTTGAATGAGTGCGATTTTCGGCATGCCCTTTCCTTACCCCGTTTCCCCTCCCATTCCAAGCAGGGAAAATGAATGCGGCGCGATTATTTGATGGAAAAGGGCATGAAAAGTGTTATGTACATGCAATATGGAACCCACCACCCCATCTCTGCCTGACGACGACGTAGCCGCCATTGACCGGCTCGGCGCCATTTACAAGGAGCTTTCCGCGGAATTGAGCAAGATCATCATCGGCCAGCAGCGCGTCGTGGAGCTGCTGAGCATCGCCCTGTTTTCCCGCGGGCACGCGCTCCTGATGGGTGTTCCCGGACTGGCGAAGACGCTGCTGATCAGCTCCGTGGCAAAAACGCTGGACCTCAGTTTCAACCGCATCCAGTTCACGCCGGACCTGATGCCCGCGGACATCACCGGAACGGACATTATCCAGGATGATTCCGCCGGAGGAAAGCGCCAGTTTGAGTTCATCAAGGGCCCCGTGTTCGCCAACATCGTGCTGGCGGACGAAATCAACCGAGCCCCCGCAAAAACCCAGTCCGCCCTGCTGGAAGCCATGCAGGAGCGCCGCGTCACCGTCATGGGCCGCACCTTCACCCTTCTGCCCCCCTTCTTCGTGCTCGCCACCCAGAACCCCATTGAGCAGGAAGGCACGTACCCCCTGCCGGAAGCCCAGCTTGACCGCTTCATGTTCCTGATTGAAGTGGATTACCCCACGGAGGAGGAGGAAATGCGCATCGCCCGTGAGACCACCGGAAACCGCAGCGAAGAGCTCAAGCACGTCCTCTCCGGGGAGGAAATCATCTTTTACCAGGACCTGGTGCGCCGCGTGCCCGTTCCGGAACATATTTACGAGTACGCCGTGAAGCTGGTGCGCTCCACCCGCCCCTCCCTGGAGACTTCTCCGGAATGGGTGAAGCAGTACGTGGCCTGGGGCGCAGGCCCCCGCGCCGTCCAGTTCCTCATTCTGGGGGCCAAGACGCGCGCCGCCCTCCAGGGCAGCTACATCGTCCGCAAGGAGGACATTGACGCCATTGTAGAGCCCGTGCTGATGCACCGCGTGGTCACCAACTTCGCCGCGGAGTCCCAGGGCATCACGCCCCGCAAGGCCGTGGCGCGCCTGGCGGCGGAGGTCTGACCGCCCCCGCGTTATCCACTCCCTTGCCCTGCCCACCCATGAAGTACCTGAACCACGACCTGCTCAGCCGCCTGGGGAATCTTCCCCTGGAAGCGCGCCACAGCATGACGGGGAACGTATCCGGCCGCCACAGGAGCGCCAACCGCGGCTCCTCCGTGGAGTTTGCGGAGTACCGCAAGTATGTGTCCGGGGATGATACGCGCCGCCTGGACTGGAAGGCGTACGCCCGGTCAGACAGGTATTACATCAAGGAGTTTGAGGCGGATACCAACCTGCGCGCCTACATCGTCATGGACCTTTCCGGCTCCATGAATTACCACCCGGAGCAGGTGGAGTCCAAGTACATGCGCGCGTGCAGGCTGGCGGCCAACCTGGCTTACATCGCCATCCGGCAGGGGGACGCCGTGGGGCTGAGTTTTTCCCGGCAGACGAAGGACGGCGCCACGCTGCACATTCCGGCCTCCCGCCGCCCCGCCCACCTGAACGTGCTCATCAGCCAGATGGATACGCAGTACCCCAAGGGGGAAACCGTGCTGGCGGAGACCCTGCATGAGCTGGCGGAACGCGTCAGCCGCCGCGCCCTGGTGCTGATTTTTTCCGACCTGTTCACGGATACGGAGGAACTTAAAAACGCCCTCCGCCACCTCCATTTCCGCAAGCATGACGTGGCCGTGTTCCATCTGGTGGACCAGTTGGAAATTGATTTTGACTTTGACCGCCCCATCCGCTTTGTGGACATGGAGGGCGGCGGCTCCCTGATTACGGAGCCGGACCTGATTGCGGACGAGTACCGCGCCATCGTGGCCAATTACCTGGAAGAAACGCGCAGCATCTGCACGGACATTAACGCGGACTACCGCCTGGTCAGGACCGGAGACGCCCTGGAGGACGTGCTGACCGGGTTCCTGATGGGCAGGCAGAAGAAGAAAGCGGGGAGATAACCTCCCGGCTGTCTCACGGAACGGTTGATCCCTCCGCGGAACGGGTGCAGGATTCCTGTGCGCTTTCCGCAGCCGGAGAGCGGCGGCTTCCATCCCTTTTTCCCATTTTTTTCATCTCGTGGACGCACCCGTTAAAATGATCGTGGGCCTGGGCAATCCGGGCAAGACTTATGAAGACACCCGCCATAACGCGGGCTTCATGGTGCTGGACCGCCTGGCCGCCGGGTGGGGCTGCGTGTTCAAGACGGACAAGCAGCGCAAGTGCGAGCTGGCGGCAGGCCCCGGCGTCCTGCTGGTGAAGCCCGCCACCTTCATGAATGAATCCGGCCTGTGCGTGGGGCCCATGATGCGCTTCTTCAAGCTGGACCCGCGCAGCGTGTTCGTCATCCATGATGAGGTGGATTTTCCGCTGGGCGTCATGAAACTGCGGGAAAAAGGCTCCGCCGGAGGCCACAACGGCCTCAAGTCGCTCATCGCCCACATGGGCACCCAGGAATTCCCGCGCCTGCGCTTCGGCATCGGACTGCCGCGCGGCAAGGGGGAAATGATCGGCCACGTGCTGGGCAAATTCCGCCCTGAGGAACGCGAGCTTCTGGACGTGATGCTGGGCAAGGCGGCGGACGCCGTGCTGTATACCATGGAGCATGGCCTTACCAAGGCAGGCAACATCTTTAACGCCGTGCAGGACCAGTAAGCCGTCCGGAGCGCCGCAAGCCCCTTGCGGCAGTTAACATATGCACATGGGGGAGCGCACGCTTTTTTCCTTAAAGCCGGCGCACCCTGCCGCCGCATGATGATTCCGTTGCCGCAGGGCCCTGCGGCGTTCCGCCGGCGTTCAGGAAGATTACGGGGAGCATGCCTTCTTTTTTCTCTCGTCAACAGTGTACGGTATTGCTAAACAAACGGAAATCCGTTAAGGTCCCCTCACGTTTTTCTCTCTCCCGGGACACATCCTGTTTCATCTTCATGGCTGAATTAAGTTCACAAGCTCCGCGCAGGCACATGCAGGCCAACAAAAGGCGCCAACCCAAGGCGAAGCCCCGGAAACGCTTCTGGAGCTTTGTCAAGAAGCTGATCCTGTGGTGCCTGGTCATGGCGGTCATCGGCGGGGCCGTAGGCTACTTCGGCTTCATGATGGCCTGGAAGCGCTATGACAACTGGGCGGCGGAGTTTGACCTGGAACGCATCAACGACCTGGAAAAACCCAGCATCATTTATGACCGGAACGGGGAGGAGATAGGCCGCATTTATGTGGAAAACCGCAGTTACGTCACGCTGGAAAAGATTTCTCCGGCCATGGTTAACGCACTGATCGCCCAGGAAGATTCCCGCTTCCGGGAACATCCGGGCTACGATTTCCTGGGGATTCTGCGCGCGGCGAAGGAATACCTCCATAACAGCGGGGACGCCAACCAGGGCGCCTCCTCCATTACCCAGCAGCTGGCCAGAAACGCGTATGACCTGAAAAACCGGGCCAAGGCCAGGAATGAAGGCAGCTTTGGCCGCAAGTTTGTGGAAATAGCCCTGGCGCGCCGCATTACGGAACGGTACAGCAAGGACCAGGTGCTGGAGTTTTACCTGAACCGCGTCTACTTCGGCAGCGGGTTCTACGGCATCCGCGCCGCCTCCCTGGGCTACTTCGGCAAGGAGCCGGCGGACCTGACCACGCGTGAGGCAGCCTCCATCGCCGCCCTGATCAAGAACCCGAACGGCCTTTCCCCCCTCAATAATCCGGAAAGCAACCTGAAATGGCGCAACCATGTGCTCAACCGCATGGCCAAGGAAAAATACATCACGGCGGATGAAGCGGAACGCCTTTCCGCCATGGACCTGGGGCTGGACTCCAAACCGCTGAAACGCGGCGTTTCCCACATTTACGACCGCATATCCGCGGAGATCACCGCCTACCTGGGGGAGGAGCGCGTGAATGCCGCCGGGCTCAAGATTTACACCACCATTGACAGGAAGCTTCAGGAGGCCACCGGAAAAGCCCTGGAACAGGCACTGGAAAATATTGAACAGCGCCCCGGCTACCGCCACCAGAAGGCCGCGGATTACCACAGCGCTTCCGGAGACAAGCCGCGCTATCTGGAAGGAGCCGTCCTGGTGGTGGACAACCAGTCCGGCGCCGTTCTGGCGTACCACGGCGGGCGCGACTACACCAAGCGGCAGTATGACGCCATCAAGGACGGCGCCCGCCCCACCGGCACCGCCGTGCTTCCCTTCCTGTACGCCACGGCCTTTGACACGGGCAAAAGCCCCGTCACCCACATTCTGGATGACGCCATTGACAACCGCCTGACGGGCATCGGCGGGTCGGAGGGCATTCTGGGGGAATGGGGAGCGGAAAGCTCCAAAAACCGTTATGAGGGCATGATTACAGCCCACCGCGGCCTGTCCGCCTCCAAGATTGCCGCCTCCCTGCGCATGGGCATGGACATGGGAACGCCGCCCTTCGTGAAAAAGCTGACGGATTTCGGCATCCGCAAGCCCGTGCGGGAAGCGGGGAGCACGGAAGTGAATCCCGTTTACCGCCCCAAGATCTTCGTGGGTACGGAACCCGCCTCCCTGAAGGAGATGACCCTGGCCTACACCGCCATCCCGAACGGCGGCTCCCGCCCGCAGGATATTTATTACCTGGACAGGATTGAGGATGAGAACGGCCAGCTTATCTGGGAGTCCACCCAGGCCATTGAAACCCGGAACAATTCCCAGGTGCGGAAAGGGGCCACCTCCACCGCTACGGCCTTCCAGCTTCACAACATCCTGCATTCCTCCCTGAAAAGCGGCTCCGCCCAGCGCGTAGCCCCGCACCTGCCGAAGGATTTCAAGGGCGGCGTGAAGACGGGCACCACGTACGATTTTGCGGACAACTGGCTGTTCGGCTATGACAGCCGCATCACCTGCGGCATCTGGGTGGGCTTCCTGGAAGGGAAAAAGCCCATTTACAACGGAGCCTTCTCTTCGGATACCTGCGCCCCGGTGCTGGGTACGGCCATCACCACGGCGGAACAATTGTTCCCCGCCGGGGAACTGGCCCCGCCCCCCAGCGTGGAGAGGGTGGAAATCTGCCTGACCACCGGGAAGAGGGCCACCCACAGCTGCTATGACATTGACCCGGTAGACAAGAAGTACCGCCGCCACACCATGTTTGAATACCTCCGCAAGGGGGATTCCAGCCTTCCCTTCTGCGACCTTCACGGGGAGGACATTTCCGCCCCCGTCTCCCCCTTCACGGCGCAGAACCGCATTCTCCCCCTGCCGCCCATCCTGCCCACCAAGGCCATCCTCCAGGGGGACGACCCCTACCACACGGAGGTGAACCAGGCGCCTGCCAACCGCAACTTTGAATTGCTGAGCGCGGGAGAAAACGTGCCGGAGGCTCAAGCTCTTTCCGCGGACCCCGTTTCCCAGGACCACGCGGATACGAACATCACGCTGCCCGCGCCCAAACCCATCAACATTCCCGTTCCGGAATTCATCCACCTGTAACTCCTTTTCTCACTCATGCCCTCCCCATCCCAGGATACGGTAGCCTGCACCTGCCCTTCATGCGGCAACCTCTTTGCCGTGGAAACGTCTTTTCTGGGACGCCAGGTCACCTGCCCCATCTGTTCCGCCCCGGTCACGGCCCGGAAGGAAGGGGAGGCCGCAACCCCGGCACCGGAGGAAAAGCCCTCCCGGGCAACGGAAGAACAGGCGCCCGCCACCCCGGCACGGAAGCCGGAACCTGAACACTCCCTTCCACAGAACAACGCGCAGCCGGAGGGAAAAAGCCCCTCTTCCGCATCCTCCCCTGTCCTGGCCCCTCAAAAAAAGGCGGACAGGCGCAGCATCACCGTTCCCGGCGCTCCCGCTCCCGCGGAGCACACCACAAAAATCCGTAAACGCAAGGAACAGGGAAACGCCGCGCCCGCCATCACCACCGCCCGCAACGCCTCCCTGGCGCAGGCGGAGCCGGAATACAAGCCCACCGCCATGGAGGCCGCCCGCACCGAGCGCCGCCCCACCTGGCACATCTGGCTGTTTATCACAGGCCTGGTTCTGGCCTCCCTGGGCGTGTTCATGTTCCTGCGCGGCAGGGACATGGAAGCGGAAAGCTCCAAGATTCTGAACATTTCAGACCGGTTTGTGGACCATGAAGCGGATTTCTCCCCGGAGGTGAACAAGGACCTGCTGAGAGAACTCCAGCAGAAGGAACAGCAGTACCGCCTGGCCGTCCGCTCCCGCAGCGGGGATGACCGGGAGGCGGAAGCCGTATCCGCCCACATCACGGCGGCCATGAACGAGCTGGCCCTGTACTGCATGGCCAAATCAGATGAAGAGAGGCTCAATTACGTGATGGACCCCGCCGCCACGCGGCCCAAAATGAAAAAGTGGGCCGCTTACGGGCAGTATAAGGATTACCTGCCCCAGGAAGCGGGCAAGAGCTCCAAGAACGGAGACCTGCTTCAAATCTCCGTGCTGATGGATGACAATACCATGCACCCCGCCGTCTTCCTGTATGACCGGGATTCCGCCAAGTGGAAGCTGGACTGGGAGGCCTGGGAGGGCTATTCCCCCATGGTCCCGGCGGAACTGGAAGCCAAACGGCCCTCCGCGCCCGTTCCCGTCAGGATAGCCCTCAGCATGTCCGGCCTTTACCAGGCGCCCTTCCTGGAGGAGTCCTCCGCGGAAAGCTACCGCAACACGGCCTACGTCAGCTTCAGCCTTGAATTCCCCAACGGCGAACGCCTGAACGCGTACGTGGACAGGTATTCCCCCCTGGCCCTGGAGCTGACCAAGCTGCTTTACAACGGCCCCGTGCGCGCCTGCGTGCTCATCCGCTATCCGGCGGACCTGCCCGGCAACCAGTCCGTTATTATTGACAGGCTGCTGTACTCCGGGTGGATGAGTGACGCCACCCGCAGCCTTCTTCCCACCGCCAACTGACAAATCCAGAACCGGTTCCCCGTCTTTCATGAGTTCCAAAGCACTAGCGCAAACACAGGACAAAGCCCTCCAGCTCAATCTGGCCACCACCATTTACGGCACCTTTGCGGAAATCGGCGCCGGGCAGGAAACGGCCAACTGGTTTTTCCGGGCCTCCGGGGCTGCCGGCACGGTGGCCAAGACCATCTCCGCCTATGACATGACCGTCAGCGACACGCTGTACGGCCCCGTCAAGCGCTACGTCTCTGAAGAACGCCTGAAAGGCATGCTGGATTACGAGTTCACCCAGCTCGTCAACCGCCTGGGGCCGCAGCGCGGGAAGGACACCCGTTTTTTCGCCTTCTGCAACACGGTGAAAGTGAAGGGCTACCGGGACAACGGACCGTGGCACGGGTGGATAGGCGTGCGCTTCCAGCTGAAGCCGGGGGCGGAACCTTCCGACCTGATCATCCACGTGCGCCTGAATGATCCGGACCACGACAGCCAGATGAAGGACCTGGGCATCCTGGGCGTCAACATCCTGCACGCCGTCTTTTTCAAAAGGGACCGGCTGGAGGAATTCATTGAATCCCTGATAGACAATCTGGACCCCAGGCTGGTGGAAATAGACGTCGTCCGTTTTGAGGGCCACGGCTTCTCCATGGTGGACAACCGCCTCTTTGCCCTCCAGCTGGTTCAATCCGGCCTGACCCCCGCCACCCTGTTCCTGGCAAACGGCCAGGTGGCCCAGGCGGCGGACGTGCTGTACAAGCGCCCCATCGTGCTGATGAGGGGCAGTTTCAACCCCGTCTGCAACCTGCATCTGGAGGTGATGTCGCAGGTGAAGAAGACCTTCCTCACCCACATTAATGAAACCCAGGCGGACCGCTGCCTGGAGATCTGTGAAATATCCATGAACAACCTGCTCCGCGGAGACGATGTGGACCACCTGGAGTTCCTGGACCGCGCGGACAGCCTGAAGGCCCTGGGCAAAAACGTGCTGATCACCAAGATGGCCCGGTTTGACAACCTGTCGGAACTCCTCGCGCGCTACACGAATGAGCCCATCGCTATCGCCCTCTCCATCGGCCTGCTGAATGAACTGTTCAAGGAAAAATGGACGGAGGACATCCCCGGCGGCATCCTGGAATCCTTCGGCCGCACCTTCCAGAACAAGACGCGCCTGTACGTCTCCCCCTGGCTCAACCGCAAATCCGGGGAATTCGTCACGGCCCGCACCTTCCGCGCCCCGGAGCAGTACGTGCACCTGTACCAGCATTTCCTGGCCAACGGCCTGGTGGTGGACGTCCCTTTCTTTAACGAATTCCTGCTGCGCCACACGCCGCGGGACATCCAGCGCATGATTGCCGCGGATGAAGACGTCTGGAAAACGCTGGTCCCGCAGGAGGCGCACCGCTCCGCCCTGCACTTCCGCTGACGCCCCGGCCTACGCGCCGCCCGGAAGGTTTGCCTGTAATATCAGGAAAACTTAATAACTTGGTAAGATTGTCTTGCCATAAGGCGGGAATATCATTAAGGTCTCCGAGTTCCATTTTTATCATGAATACCATTATTATCGGCTCCCAATGGGGCGACGAAGGCAAAGGCAAAATGATCGACTTCCTGACGGAATCTGCCGACGTGGTTGCACGCGGCCAGGGCGGCAACAACGCCGGCCATACCGTAATCGCCAACGGGAAGAAGTATATCCTGCACCTGGTCCCCTCCGGTATCCTGTGGCCCGGCAAGCTTTGCGTCATTGGTAATGGTGTGGTGCTGGACCCCATCGGCCTGGTGGAGGAAATCAATGAACTCCGCGGCCAGGGCGTCTCCATCACAAAGGACAATCTTCTCATTTCCGACCGCGCCCATGTGGTCCTTCCCTTCCACAAGGAAATGGACGCCGCCCAGGAATCCTCCCTCGGCAAAAAGGCCATCGGCACCACCAAGCGCGGCATCGGCCCCACGTACGCGGACAAGGCCCGCCGCATCGGCGTGCGCATGGCGGACATGAGGGACCCCCAGATTTTTGACGAAGTGCTGCGCCGCCGCATCAAGATGGCGAACGCGGAAATGGAGCGCATGGGCCTTCCCGCCATGGATGAAGAAAAGATGGTGAAGGAAGTGACCGCCGCCGCGGACGTGCTGCGCCCCCACATCACCAACACCATCCCGGTCATGCATGAAGCCGTGACCTCCGGAAAGAGCATCCTCTTTGAAGGCGCGCAGGGCGCGTACCTGGACGTGGACTTCGGCACCTACCCGTTCGTCACCTCCTCCAACACCTCTTCCGCCGGCGCCTGCACCGGCACGGGCGTGCCGCCGCACAAGATTGACCGCATCATCGGCGTGTGCAAGGCTTACACCACCCGCGTGGGTTCCGGCCCCTTCGTCACGGAGGATGAAGAAATCTCCAACCACCTGCACAGCATGGGCCGCGAGTTCGGCGCCACCACGGGCCGCCCCCGCCGCTGTGGCTGGGCTGACGGCGTGCTGCTCCGCTTCTCCGCCATGTTCAACGGCTTTGATGAAATGGCCATGACCAACCTGGACGGCTATGACAAGTGCCCGGAAATCAAGATCTGCACGGGCTATGACCTGGACGGTGAAATCCAGGCCTATCCGCCCGCCACGGTGGATGAATGGGAACGCTGCAAGCCCGTGTATGAGACCATGCCCGGCTGGATGCAGGACATCTCCGCCTGCCGCTCCTGGGAAGAGATTCCGGAAAACGCCAAGAAGTTCGTCAAGCGCATGAGCGAGCTCATCGGCTGCCCCGTCACCACGGTGGGCGTGGGCCCCGACCGCGAACAGACGATCGCCGTGAAATAACCCGGGGTTCCAAAACCTCCTTTAACCTTCAGGGCCGTTCCGTCACAACCGGAACGGCCTTTTCATATTCGGGAAACCGCCGGAGTCTTCAAGATACAACCAGCCGGGCACAAGGACCTCCGGTCCTTGAAAAACCATGTCACCGAAAAAGAATTCCCCTTCACCGCGCTCCGGATTTTATATGATACGCAAAAGCCGGAAGGCCGCCGTTCCCGGCTGGATTCCCCTGGACCACCAATTTTTTTCTTCCCAATCCCTTTTCCCTCAAGCCCGGAACGTGACGGCGGATTTGGAAATTCACACGAATGTACGGAGTAAAGCGGTTTTCCCTTTTTCCGGAAAGACGGGAAAAAACAGGTATTCGTGTCAGCATTTCAACTGAGTTATGACACTTCCGGGCGCGGCCTTGTCTGATTGTCTATATGAAACATGTCATGCTCCCCACCTTGTGCGCCGCCGCCGTCGTCACCTCCTGCAATCCCGTCCTGGCCCAGCAGGTTCCTCCGGTGACGACCACGCCTCCCTACCTGAACACGGAACGCGGCCTGCGCGTGAAAGCGCTGGAAGGCCGGGAGATAAGCCCGAGCCTGTTGAAGGGCATGCGCCCGGAAGAACAAATCACCAAGAGGACGCCCGGCGTCCCCACCAGGCCCAGCGTGCTGCTCCAGCATGAGGGCAGGCCCTCCACCCCCGGCATTGAATGGTTTGCGGCCAAGCCGCTCAAGATGATGCCGTACCTGGACAGTTCCTACGTCTTCGGCAATACCTGTGCGGAACCGAACGCCTGGATACGTGAAGACATGATCTCCACCGGGGCGCAGAAGATTAAGACCGCCCTGTCCAGGTACGGCATCACCTATTCCGCCCAGTTCGGCTTCAATTACACGGGCCTGACGGGCGGCGGCCTGAACGGGAAGACGGATTTCCCCTCCTATAACGGCTCCCTGCTGACCAATATCACCATTTTCCGCAATAACTCCACGGGCAGCGGCCTGTACCTGGCCTCCGAGTTCGACTTCGGCAACGGCTTTGATTTCAATGAAGGGAACAAGGGCCCCGCCACCACCCTGGGCTCCCTCCAGAATCCCACCAGCTCCTTCCAGGGACCGGACCCCCACCTCAGCAACCTGAGCCTGGCGTGGGTGGGCGCGGGCGGCAAGCTCCTGCTGATGGCGGGCCAGCTGGACACCACCAACTACATGGACCACAACGCCTACGCCAATTCCCACAATAACAACCTGACCAACAGCGTCTTCGGCAACAACCCCATGCTGCCCCTGACGGATAATTCCCTGGGGTTCCATTTTGCGTGGCAGCCCACTTCTTCCTTTTATGTAATGGGGGCCACCGCCGCCAACAACATGACCCAGAACCATAATCCGTTCAAGAACCTGAACTCCGACAACTGGACGAACGTGCTTGAATTCGGCTACGTGGCGGAGGACTTCTGCGGCATGGGTTCCGGCGTGTACCGCCTCCAGCCTTTCTTCACCACCAGCGGCGGGGATAACGGCGGCGGGGTGGCCGTGAACTTCCAGCAGCAGCTGGGCCGCGCCAGCCACCTGGGCTGGTTCTTCCGCGGCGGCTGGGCCAGCGATGACGCCGCCACCCTGACCGGCGTGCGCGTGGCGGCCACCACCGGGCTGGTTCTTCTCTCCCCCTTCCGGGGCAAGGGAGCTTCCAATGACGGGTACCTGGGCCTGGGCTTCCTCTGGCAGCAGGGCGCCAAAAAGAACGGGCCGTACGTGAACAAGAATGAATACGGCATTGAACTGACGTACGTGGCGCAGGTAACGCCCACCATGACGCTCCAGCCTGACATTCAGCTGGTCAAGAATCCCGTGAACGGCCGCAGGGGCCAGACGGCCATGGTTTTCCAAATCCAGAACGTCTGGTCCTGGTAAGGAGGCGCCCGGAAAAATTGGAAAATATTGATCGCATTTCCTGAAAATCGTGTCTAAATGGAAACGATTTACTTGGACCACGCACATGAAGCGCACTCAGCAACCTTCCATGCAGGAGGCGGAGCAGGCCTCCCTGAACCATGAGATATTAACCACCTGGCGCCCGGGGGAGACCCTGGGGGAACACATGGAGCGGCGCGGAGTCAGCCGGCGTGAGTTCAACAAGTGGTGCCTGAAGATGATCGCCCTGATGGGTGTGGCCACCGTGACGGGAGGCGTTTCCAACGCCCAGGAGATTGCGGACAAGATGGCCGCCCTGAAACGCCCGGTGGTCATCTGGCTCCAGCTCCAGGAGTGCACCGGGTGCCTGGAAAGCACCATCCGCAGTTATAACGAGGAGATCGGGGACATGGTGCTTTCCGCCGTCTCCATGCCTTACGTGGAGCTGCTGATGGCCCCCTCCGGGGACGCGGCCAACGCCGCGCTGGAAGAGGCCATCAAGGAACCCCATATCCTCGTCATCAACGGTTCCGTTCCGGTCAATGACGGCGGGGTGTACTGCACCGTGGCCGGGGATACGGTGGAGCACATGCTACGCCACTGCGCGGAAAACGCCTCCTACATCCTGGCGGTGGGCTCCTGCGCGTATTTCGGCTCCATCCAGGCCGCCCGCCCCAACCCCACCGGGGCCGTGGGCATCCGGGACATCCTGACGGACCGCACGGTGATCAACGTGCCGGGCTGCCCCCCCATCGGGGACGTGATCACTGCCGTCATCATGTACATCCTCACTTTTGACCGCGCCCCGGAATGCGACCTGGAGACGCGCCCCCTGATGGCGTACGGCACCCGCATCCATAACAACTGCCCGCGCCGCGCCCACTTTGACGCCGGCCAGTTCGTCAACGTGTTTGACGACGAGAACGCGCGGGAATGCTTCTGCCTGTACAAGGTAGGCTGCAAGGGGCCGGATACGTTTTCCCCCTGCCCCATCGTGAAATGGAATGGAGGCGTCAGCTTCCCCATCCAGTCCGGCCACCCCTGCATCGGCTGCACGGAGCTGTACTTCTTTGACCGCATGACTCCCTTCTACAAGACGCTGCCCAACGTGAACGGCTTCGGCGTGGAGGCGTCCGCCAACGTGATAGGGGCGGTGGGCGTAGCGGGCGCCGGCGCGGCCATCGCCGCCCATGCCGTGGGCTCCGCCATCCATTACAAGCGGCAGCACATGAAGGAGGAGGCGAACGTGTCCCTCCCCGCCTTCGGTGACGCGCCCGGCTCCCCGGACAAGGAAACGGAAGAATAAAACAGAAGCCCTTACCACCAGATTACCATGAGCAATTACACATCAGCGGACGTTCCGGAATCCAGCCGCGTAGTCATTGACCCCGTGACGCGCATTGAAGGCCACCTGCGCGTGGAGATGGAGGCCGGAGACGGCGTCATCAAGAACGCCTGGACCTCCACCACGCAGTACCGCGGCATTGAGGTGATCGCCTGCAAGCGGGACCCGCGGGACGTATGGGCCTTTGTGGAACGCATCTGCGGCGTATGCACAGGCACGCACGCCATTGCGGCCCTGGCCGCGGTGGAGGACGCCCTGCAATATCCCGTGCCCGTCCAGGCGCGCCTCATGCGGGACCTGGTCAGCGGCGCGCTGGGCATCCAGGACCACGTCATCCACTTTTACCAGCTCCAGGCCATGGACTGGGTGGACGTGATGTCCGCCCTGAAGGCGGACCCCAAGGAGACCGCCGCCATCGCCAAATCCCTTTCAGACTGGCCCCTGTCCTCCGCCACGTATTTTGCGGGCGTGCAGCAGAAGCTGAAGGATTCCATCGCTCACGGCCAATATTCCATTTTCACGAACGGCTACTGGGGCCACCCGGCCTACAAGCTGCCGCCGGAGGTGAACCTGCTGGGCGTGGCGCACTACCTCCAGGCCCTGGTCTGGCAGCGGGACATGATTAAGATCCACACCATCCTGGGCGGCAAGAACCCGCACCCGAACTTCCTGGTGGGCGGCATGGCCTGCGCCATCAACATGAACAATGACCAGGCCATCAACCAGTTTTCCCTGAGCTACCTGAAACAGCTCGTCCAGACCTGCCATGACTTCATCCACAAGGTGTATTATCCGGACATCGTGGCCATTGCCGGATTTTACAAGGATTACGCCCACATCGGCGCGTCCAACCCCAACTTTTTCTGTACCGGGGACCCGTCCGAAATCAATACCGGAGCCCCCGCCGGCAAGGGAACGATCAAGCCCGGCGTGCTGCTGAACGGGGATTACAAAAATGTGCTTCCCTTTGACCAGGACAAGATCAAGGAATTCGTCACCAGCGCCTGGTACAAGTACACGGAAGGCCGGGACGCGGGCCTGGCCCCGTACGACGGGGAGACGAACGCGGATTACAACGGCCCCCGGCCGCCCTACAAGTGGCTTTCCGACCACCCGCAGTACACCTGGGTGAAGGCCCCGCGCTATGACGGCCACGCCATGGCCGTGGGCCCGAACGCCCGCATGATGATCGGCTACGCCCAGGGGGTGCCCGCCATCGTGGAGCGGGTGGACGCCGCCTGCGACAAGCTGGGCATTCCCCGTGACAACGCCTTCCTGAACTCCACGCTGGGCCGCGTGTACGGCCGCTCCCTGGACGCCCTGATCAACGTGGACATGATGGTGGACCAGCTCCAGGAAATGACGGACCGCATCAAGAATGGAGAGACCGCCACCTTCAACCCGGAAAAATGGGAGCCGGAAACCTGGCCCTCCTCCTGCAAGGGCGTGGGCTGGGTGGAAGCGCCCCGCGGCAGCCTGAGCCACTGGGTGCGGATTGAAAACGGCCAGACGGTGAATTACCAGGCCGTGGTGCCCAGCACCTGGAACAGCTCCGGCCGCGACGCGGAGGGGCAGATGGGGCCGTACGAGTATTCCCTGGCCCATACCGGAAAACACCCGCTGGTGGACCCCACCCGCCCGGTGGAGCCCCTGCGCACCGTTCACAGCTATGATCCGTGCCAATCCTGCGCCGTCCATTTGTTTGACGAGGAAGGGGAGGCCATTCTGACCAGACAGGACCCGTGAAAACGATTCTCATAGACAATGACCTCACCCTGGTGGTGGAGGACGCCATTCCGGCCACCCCGGCAGATACGCCGCAGGAGGTCCTGGCCCTGGCCGTCTGCGCCTCTCCGGACGGCAGCGCGGACCCCGGGGACCTGGCCCTGCTCCACGCCGCCAAGGAGCGGAACGTGGCGCTCCCGTATGCCCAGCAGAAGGACTCCTGGGAGGCCCCCTCCCGGGAAAGGCCGTACAGCACGGTCATGCTGAAAGCCACGGACAGGGAGGACGCCGCCCCCTTCATGGTGGCGCGCGGCAGCCTGAGGGCCCTGGAAAAATTGTGTGAGGCGGGCCACCAGGAAAGGGAGCGCATCGGGAAGGCTTTTGAGGAGTTTTCCTCCTCCGGCTTTGAACCCGTGGCCATCGCCGTGCACCGCCCCGGCGCTCCATGGCAGCTGCTGGGCGTGGTGCCCATGCACGCCATGCGGGACGTGCGCAGCCTGGCCAAGGCCAAGGCGAACTTCCGCTACTTCCACGTATGGGACTGGCCGCTGCGCGTGCTGCACTGGACCTGGGTTTTCTGCATCATCGGCCTGGCGGCTACCGGCATCTGCATTGCGGAAGGGTGGTTCCTGAAAATGGGGGACCTGCACGGGGCCTTCCAGTTCGGCACGCTCCGCTTCGTGCACTATGCGCTGGGGTGGACCCTGGTGGTGGTGATGATGCTCCGCTTTTCCTGCTTCTTCATGGCGTCCAACAAGTACCAGAGCTTCCGCGCCCTTTTCCCCATTTCCAGGCAGCAGTGGAAGGACCTGTTCGCCACGGCGTGGGACTACGTGTGCGCCCGGAGCGCCCTGGCCCCCCGGTACATCGGCCATAATCCCCTGCAGCAGTGGACGTACACGGGCGTTTACGTCCTGTTCACCACCATGGTGGTGACCGGGCTGGCCCTGTATGCCCTGTATGAGCCGCGCCACTGGTTTTACCACTGGTTCATGCCGCTGAACGACCTGATAGGCATTCCGTACGTGCGCCTGGTGCACCTGATCGGCATGTGGTGCTTCATCATCTTCGCCATGATCCATGTGTACCTTTCCGTCCTCTCCGGGAACGTGGACCGGGACGGCACCATCTCCTCCATGTTCAGCGGCGGCCGCTGGCTGCGCAAGGGCGTCAAATTCCGGGATGAATAACTACCTTTCCCCCGCACTTTCCATGGAATCCGAGGAATATACGGAAGAACTCCGGGGCTGCCCCGTGAAGGGAAACGCCTATCCCGTGCTCGTGCTGGGCGTGGGCAACCCGCTGATGGGGGATGACGGCATAGGCGTGGAACTGGCGCACCGCCTCCAGGAGCGGGATTACGGCCCCCTGGTCCATGTGGAGGAAGGCGGCACGCTGGGCATGACCCTGCTGCCCCTGCTGGAAGACGCGGATACGGTCATCCTGCTGGACGCCGTCAGGACGGGAGCCCCTCCGGGGAGCGTGGTCACCCGCAGCAGGGATGAAATCCCGCGCCATTTTTCCCATGTCATTTCACCACACCAGATCGGCATGAAGGAGGTGCTGGGCGCGGCCCAGCTGTGCGGCACCCTGCCGCGCGCCATCACGCTGGTGGGAGTGGAGGCGGGGCATACGGACTTTTGCCAGCCCATGTCCGCAGAGGTGCGCGGTGCCGTGCCGCAGGCGCTGGAGCTGGTGGAAACCCTCATTTCCCGTGCGCTGGCGGAACAGGAGGCGCATAAAGACGCGCATGCATGAGGTAGGCATCATGGAAGGGGCGCTGGACATGGCCCGGCAGCTCATGGAAAAGAACGGGGGAACCCGGCTGATGCGCGTGCACATGACCATCGGCAGCCTGAGCGGCGTGGTGCCGGAGGCCCTTCAATCCGCCTTCCTGGCCCTGAGAGACGCTTATGCGGCGCAAGACGCCGCCCTGGACGTCACCTGGGTGGAAGCCCTGTGCCATTGCGACGCGTGCCGCGCGGATTTTTTCTTCACGGAACACGGCTACATCTGCCCCGGCTGCGGGGACCCCGCCCTGGCCATCCTGCGCGGGCGGGAGCTGGAGCTGACCCGCGTGGAGTGGGAGTAATCCGCCATGCGGAAAACTGCGTTTTCCCCCGCCCGGAAGAAAATAAGGTAAATTTACCCGAACATTTCTCCCTTCCGGACGGTCTAATACCATTGGCGCGCATCCACCGCGCCGCGAACGCCAACCCAGCTATAGGACCAACGCCATGAGCAATATCAACCCATTCATTCTAACAGGGATGATGCCGCTTTCAGCCTCATCCATGAACCGCGTCTCCTACATGTGCCCGGTCACCATCAGCAATGACGTGGTGCAGGGCCAGACAGACATTCAGGATTCCCTCACCGTTGATTCCGGCGGAAATCTTTACATCATTAACGCCCCCGTTTACGTGGGCGGCCCCAACCAGCCGGACCACGGGCACGGCACGGCGCACCTGGTCATCCGGAACGGAGGCACCCTGACCCTCCTGGGCAACCTGCCGGACCACATGACCGTGTTTCTGGGCAGCAAGGCCAAGGGAAGCCTGGAGATCAACGGAGGGCGCCTGCTGATGGGCCAGGGGCGCATCCAGGGCTCCAGGGAGCACGAAGGCAGGATCGTGATGACGGACGGCTGGCTGTTCGCTTCAGAAGTGGACCTGCCTGCCGAAAACTCGGAACTTGTCATTAAGCACGGCCTGATGCGCATCAGGAAGTTCTCCGGGAACGTCTCCACCCACATTTACGGCGGCGTGCTGCACGTGAAAGAGGAGGCCCATGCCAGCCGCATTCACCTGGTTAACGACGGGGTGCTACTGCTGGGCAGCGTCACCAGCCAGCCCTCCGCAGACGTGATGGCGGGCGCGGGCATCAATTTCCGCGGGGACGGCGGCGCGCTGGTTATCCGCGTGCCCCATCCGGAAAACGCTCTGACGCGCACGCGGGAGGCGGAGCACGTGTTTGACGAATTGCTCAGAAGGGGCAAGCTCTTCCATGACAGCGAACCCATGACCAGCTTCCTGGGGTTCAACATGCGGGAATTCACCGGGCATGACAGCCTGACGTATGCCGCGCTGCGCCCCGCCGCCCAATTGCGTGCGGAACAGAACCAGGTCACGCGCCTGCTGCACTCCTTCATGTACGGCGGCAGTGAAAAGGAACTTCCCATCTGAACCGTATCGGGACGGAAGCCCTCTGTACAAAAAAGCCGCCGGCAAAAAACGCCGGCGGCTTTTCCATGTAGTTAAAAACAGGAAGTATCCGTTATTTCAGGAACTTGATCGTGAGGGGCATCACATAATCGTAATCCCCGTTAGCCACCTTGATGGCATTGATGATGGAGAGGACGAGCCAGGCAATCACCACGATAATCAGCAGAGGAATGCCAATCAGCACCATGCACAGGAGGAGGCACACAAGCGTATAAATCGTCCAGGAAATCTGGGCGTTCAGAATATTCTTGCCCAGACGGTCCACCAGAGGATTTTCATTCTTCCAAATCAGCCAGCAGATCAGCGGGGCAATAATGTTTACGCCTACTGATGATCCAAAAAGGAGAGACACCAGCGGGGAAACGCCCGTAATGACCGCCTGGGTGGTATCAGGCTTTTTTTCAGGAGCGGGCTCCTGAACCGGTTCCGGCATTATTTGTTGTTCTTCGTCCATAAAATTCAAGGCGGTGGAGAAGCGGGGAGGGAACGGAACCCTTTTCCATTCATTTCCGCTTCATTCCATTTCTTTTTCCCACATTCCGCCCCGTAGTCAAGCTCCCAGACCGTTTCCCGGGTATAAAAAGCCTATCCGAGCAATCATCCTTGCCTCCACGGCGCCAAGGAGCTACACATGCAGGCCATGACCAACGCCCTGATGCCGCTCACCCTTTCCGTCTGCCTGGCGGCCTGTTCCCCCTGCGTGCCGGAGATTCTGCCTCCCGCCTCCTCCGTCACCCGCCGTGAAGCCCTTGAAATCAGCAGGGCTTACACCGCCATGGCCTGGAAGGGCTCCTCCCGGAACATCCGCCATGGAAAGGACCCGGACGGCATCCGCATTGACACGCCGGACGCGGATGCTCCCGGCGGCCATGCCGGCGCGTGGTGGCGGCCCGGCAAATGTTTCACGGGCATGCCGTACAAATGGGGCGGCTTTGACACTCCGCGCCAGTTCGCCGCCCGTTTGAAGGCGGACGCCGCCAGCGGAGGTGCACCTGCCGCCGCCGGAGACATGGGAACGGCGGAAAAACAGGCGGCGGGGGATGCAGCCGTCAGCCGCTTTGCCGCCGGGGTGGACTGCTCCGGCTTCGTCTCCCGCTGCTGGCGCCTGGACAGGCCCTTTTCCACGCGGGAGCTTCCGGCTCTTTCCGTACCCATTCCCTGGGAGGAACTCCGCACGGGGGACATCCTGATAGCTCCGGGACGCCATGTGCTCCTGTTCATCCAGTGGGAGGGAACGGAAAAAGGCAGGTTTCTGGGAAGCGAGGCAGGCCCCCTGCCCGTCTGGAAATGCGGGGAGCACGTTTTCAGCCGCCCCAGCCTGGAAAAGAACGGCTATCTTCCCATGAGATACAAGGGCATGCTGCCGGCCCACGGCCCTTCCAATGCCTGTTCCGGAAGCAAAGAGCGCCCCGCCATCCGGAGATGACGGGGCGCTGTAAAAGCCACGGCGCAGGCCGCTGCACGGAACAGGCAGTTACTGCGGCTGCACGTTCACGTTAAACACCTTCCCCTGGAAGGAAGAACCCAGTTCCTTCAGAGGGAGCACAAAGGTGGAGCGCACCCCCTTGGTGCGGGGTTCAAAGTTTTCGTTAGGGTTGCGGAAGCTCTTGAGGGTCATGGTCCCCGCGGGCTGCCCGTCAATGAGCAGGCTGGTTTTCTCCGGTTCACCCACAATCTCAACCTTCACCTTCTTGCCGACGGACAGCTTGGTTCCGAAGGAGAATTCCAGGGAATCATCACGGCGGAAGCCCATGGTGCCATCCTTCATGACGGCGAACAACTCCCCTTCAGGGCCGGAAAGCAGCACCTGTTCCTTCCCTTCCGGAGCGGCGGAAAGCTCAAGCTCCATGGTGAGGCGGTAGTTGGGCCCCAGGGCGGGCTGGTTCAGCTGCTGGGGCAGTTTGCCCGGAACCACGGAGAAGGGCTTGGAGTCCTTCCACTTGTGGAGGGGGTTGGTGCGGGGGGCTTCCCCGATGGTCTTCACCAGTTCACGGTGCTCTTCAAAAGAATCCGGAGCCTTGGCCTTGCCCCACATCTTCTGGGACAGCACGTCCATGGAGCCGGAAATAACGCCCCAAATGTCATAGGGAGCATAGCCGGAATGCTTGAGGTCCGTTTCATCATTCCAGACGGCAAAGGTCGCGCCGATGAGCTGGGGATGGCCGGAAGGCAGGGTTTCATTCCCGACGCGGTTGGGAATCCAGTTGTTATAAAGTCCCTTGTGGTTCCTGTCCATGCGGTAATAATTGGCGTAGGGCACCACGTACAGGGCGCTGTCATTGGTATTGATGACGTCGTAACCCAGGTTCACGGCTTCCCAGGCCCTCATCCATCCCGTACTCCAGAGGTTCATCTGAACGCCCTTGCTCACCACGGGGGTTTTGCCGGGCTTGGTGCTCAGGCTGCCCCAGATGCGGGGGGTATAGCCGCGCTTCAGGGCGTGCTTCAGCACGGCGTCCGCAAAGTGGCGGTAATCTTCCTTGTCCCCGTAAAACTCGTCCGCGCCCACATGCACCACCTTGCTGCCGAACACCGGGCGTCCCAGCTTGGGGTCTTTCAGCAAATACTCGTCAAATACCTTGCCCACCAGATTGATGGTTTCCGGGTTGGCGGCGTCCAGCATCTCGCTGCGGCGCTTTTCATGGTTCATGGGTCCCTTGTAAATAAGGTCCGGGCGCAGGCGGGTAAAGGAAAGCGCGTGCCCTGGAGTGTCAATCTCCGGAACGATGCTGATGCCGCGGCGCGCGGCGTAATCCACCAGTTCAACAAACTCCTTCTTGGTGTAGAAAAGGTCCTTGGCCGTAAGGGGAACGCCGTCCTTGCCCTTCATGTTGGACTCCAGGCGGAAGGCGGCATAGAGCTCCTTGAACGGGTCACGGCCCTTGTCCACATACATTTCATGGAAAATGAAGTTGTTGTTAATGACCAGGTGCAGATCGTTCATCTTGTACCAGGCCATGGTGCGGATCACATCCTTCAGGTAGCTGAGGGGATACGGCGTGCGCGCAACGTCCAGCATGAAGCCGCGCAGCTGGAAGCGGGGGAAGTCCACCGCCGTGCCGCAGGGAACGCTGCCGGGCGTCTGGCGGAGCATCTGCAGCAGGGTGCGCGTGCCCCAGAACAGGCCGGTAGGGGTGGCCGCGCCAATGCGGATTCCGTCCCTGGTCACCTGGAGCCGGTAGCCTTCCCCGCCCAGGTTGCCGCCCTTGAGCACGGAAAAGGAAATATCCGCCTTGGCGCCGGGAGCCACAAACTTGACCTTGCGCCCCAGCACGTCTTCCATATCCGCCGCAAACGTTTGCGCCAGCTCCTTTTCCGGGCACGCTACGGTAACGGTATTCCCCAGCTTGTATTCACCCTGGCCGCCCTTCCATTGCAGGATTTCCGGGATAATCCTGGGCTTCGGGTTGCCCTGGGAGGCGTTCGGAGCCTTGAGCATGATTTCATAATCCTTGCTGACGGCTTCCTTGCCGTCCTTGGTCACCTTGAAGCTGACGTTGACCGGAGTGTCTGAAATGACGGGAGCTATTTTCCCCTTGCTGTTGATGAGCTCTTCGTAATCGGCCCCCAGCAGCTTGATCTGGGCTCCGGAAGCGCTGGGCATCGGCAGCTGCCTTGCGCCCGCTTTCACCTCAGGGATGGAAAGGGAGTTCGCAATCTGCTGAGCATCCTGCCCCATCAGCGGAGACGCCGCAAAGGCGGCAAGCATCAGGAATATGTTCTTCTTCATTATGTTGGTTTGTTCCGGGGAAAAGGTAAGTCCGGGGTTTGTGCTAAGAAATACGCGGCTTTCCTTCATTTCTTGCACGGAAGCAGGAAAAAAGGCCGCGCGCCCCTTTCATATAACACAGGCGCTCCCCCATGTCTATTTTGAAAGAGCCGCGCTGCCCGGGAACGGTTGCCGCAGGGGCCCGCGCCGCTCCTTCACGTGCGGGGATTAAAAAGGGAGATGCCGCTTGCACGGCATCTCCCGGAAAGTTGGCCTGTCCCCGTCTTCCGGCGGGAAAACGGATCAGGCGCGGATGTCAATCACCTCACTGGCGGGGAAGCGCACCTTGGCCTCCCGGGCGTAATCGTCATCCTGCGCGCGGTAGCCCAGGGCCACGCTCACCACGGAGCGGTACGGCGTGCCGTCCAGCCCCAGGATCTCATCATACTTTTCACGGTCCATGCCGCCGATGGTGCAGGAATCCACCCGCAGGGCGGCCGCCGCGCTGAGCAGGAAGCCCACGGCAATGTATACCTGGCAGTCCAGCCAGGTGTGCATTTTTTCCGGCGTCAGGGATTTTACGTAGCCAGTATAGAAATCAGCGGAGGAAGCCAGCTTTTCCGCGGACGGGTGGCGCGTGAACTCAATCTGGGCCAGGTAGCGGTCCACATCCCGCTGGGTAGCCGTCCTGCGGGCGCACAGCACCACGTAATGGGAGCAATCCTCCACCTGGGGCTGGTTCCAGGAGACTTCCCGCAGGCGCGCCTTTAATTCCTTGTTCGTCACCACCACAAACTTCCAGAGCTGGAGCCCCAGGGAAGACGGGCTGAGGCGCAGGCTTTCCGCCAGCGCGTGCCACGTGGGTTTCTCAATACGGGCATCAGGGTCAAACTTCTTGCAGGCGTAGCGCCATTCAAGACCGTCAATGTATTGTTCAGGGGAGATCATAACAGGTGAGACAGGATGAACGCTTAAAATGTTTAAAGAACTTCCCTTAAAACTTCAATGCAGCGGGCATTTTCCGCGGGAGTGCCTATGCTGATGCGGATCCACTCCGGCAGGCCGTAGCCGTCCTGCGCGCGGACGATCACGCCCTTGGCCAGCATGTCGCTGAACACCTTCCGGCCCTGCCCCACCTTCACCAGGATGAAGTTGCCCTGGCTGGGAATCCATTCCAGGCCCATTTCCCTGAAGGCCTCTTCATAAAAACGCATGCCCGCGGCGTTGTTTTCCACCGTGCGGCGCACGTGCTCCGCGTCCGCCAGGGCGGCCAGGGCGGCCTCCTGCGCCAGCACATGCAGGTTGAACGGCGCGCGCGCCTTGTGCAGCATGCCGGTGACGTGTTCCGGCGCCACGCCGTAGCCCACGCGCAGCCCCGCCAGCCCGTAGGCCTTGGAGAAGGTGCGCAGCACGATCACGTTGCGGCCCTCCCGCACGAACTTCAGCGTGTCCGGAGGGTTGTCAGAAAACTCCCGGTACGCTTCGTCAAAGCACACCAGCACATGTTCCGGCACCTTGTCCATGAACTCGTCAATCTCCTGCTGGGTCACGACGGTGCCCACGGGGTTGGTGGGATTCGTGATGAAAATGATGCGCGTCCTGTCCGTAACGGCGTCCAGAAAGCCGTTCAGGTCATGCGTCCAGTCCGGCTTGTTGGGTACCTCCACGTACGTGGAACCGAACAGCTGGCTCATGACCGGGTACATGGAAAAGGCGTGCCTGGCGGCCACCACCTCCGCCTGGGGGTTCAGCAGGGCATGGCACATCAGTTCAATCACCTCGCTGCTGCCCGTTCCCACCACGGTCTGGCCAAACTCCACGCCGCAGAACTCCGCAATGGCGGAACGCAGCCGGAAAGCCGCGCCGTCCGGATAAATATTAACGTCGGCAGCCGCACGGGCAACGGCCTCCACCGCCTTGGGGGACGGCCCCAGCGGATTTTCATTGGACGCCAGTTTCACAATATCATGAGGGTCCAGGCCCAGTTCCCGGGCCGTCTCCTCAATCGGCTTGCCCGGCTGATAAGCCACCAATTCCAGCACATGCTGATTTGCGAAACTTTCAATACTCATAGCGGCGGAATGTTACCGCCATTCCCCCCTTCTGGCAATACGGATTTCCAGCCGGGAAATTCCCCTATCCCCGTGAACCAAAGGGAGCCGGCTCCCCTGCCCGCCCGGGGCGCTCCGGCGTTCAAAGACCGCCTTACGGAACGTACCTGCCCGGCATTTCCTCCCGCGCCCGGCGGGTCATGGCCGTGATGAGCTCCGTTTTCCCTTCCGTATAAGCGTCACGGTTGAACTCAAACTTCTCTTTTAAAGAGCGTTTGAGCGCGGCGTATTTCCGCGCCTCTTCCGGGTGGGCGGCCAGGTAGTCCCGGAAGTAGAGTTCATCCCAATCCCGCCAGGGGCGCACATGCAGGTGGAAGGCCTGCCCCCGGAAGCCTTTCTCCGTATACCCCTTCACCAGCACCAGGCGCATCTGCTCCTGGTCACGGTGCATCTCCCGGTAACCGCACTTCTCCACCAGGGAAGGAATTTCAAAAACCAAGGAATCCGGCCCCACCTCCAGCAGAATGTCAATGGTGGGTTTGGCCGCCAGGCCGGGAACGGATGTACTGCCGAAGTGGGAAAGGCGCCGGATGCAATGGCCCGGCACGGCGGATTCCAGGGCATCCTTTTCCCTCCGGTAGATTTCCGCCCATTCCGGCCTGGGATCACTTAATATAACAGGGAACAGCCGCCAAAGCTCTTCAAGGTTCATGGAGGGCAAAGCGGATTCATCCGGAAGACGGCTGGACATTCCCGGAAGATACGGGAGGCGGGGGGAGAAGTCAATTTCCCCGGCGCCCCTGCCCGGCAGCCGCCGGGGAAGCGCCCCCCTTCTTCCCGGATTCCCCCGCCTGCCCTGCCCATTCCCGCACCGGGGGCGGCACCGCAGCGCCTGGTATCCCGCCACGATAAAGGCGAAGGCGGTCACCGCCAGGAAGGAGCGGAACAGCCAGGCCAGCAGTTCCCAATAAATCTCTTGAGTCATGCGGAAGGTTTTTTACCGGAGGACGATCCGTTGCCCACATCTTCCCGGAGACGTTTGACAGCAGAGGCAATCAGGGTAGCTTTATCCAGCAGGCAACGGTCCACCTGGAGAGCTTCAGCTTCCGCATCCCGGAAAAAATGGACGGATAACGGCATTTTCCCCTTGATTTGAATTTTTTTCTGACTCTTTTTTTTATTTCCCGCCTTCATAAAAATCCTTCTTTTGGTGCAATAATGGCCTCAACAGCCCTCTTACGCTGCCATAATGCACCTGAAATGGTATTTCAGTCAACGAAAATATACCATTAAAGTTACCTTTTACAAAAAAGGTTGAAAAATCGCACCATTCCCGTTATAAATTATTACATGAGTGAGAATCAGGATGAACTCAAGGTGCAGATCAAGGCTTGGCTGAAAGCCCAGAACATCCCGCGCAATGAATTTGCGGCGGCATGCTTCGTCTCCCCCAACACGCTCCGCAACTGGCTTGCCAAGGTGGCCATTCCCAAGGACAAGGAAGCTCTCATCCGGCTCATGATGGAAAAGACGGAAGGGGAGAAAAAACTGAAGGAGGCGGCAAGAGCCAATTGGAAACCCTTTGCCGTTCTGCTGAGCGCAGAGGATTACAAGCTCATTGAAGAAGCTGCCAAAAGAGACAACATGACGGTGGAGGAATGGGCGGAGGCCACTCTGATTAAAGATGCCCAGAAGAGGATGAAGAATTATTACGACGACGAGAGCAGCATCCTGAACGATACGCCCATGGCCGCGGAAATTCCGGAGGAATACGGCGCTCCCAAGCCTTCTTCCCCTTCCAGTTCTTCGTCCTCCGCCCCCTCTTCTCCCCGCCGCAAACCGCGGCGGTAAACTGCAGGGGATATGAAACGCCCTTCCGGAACAGGAAGGGCCGCCCTCTGACGGTTCCCTTGACTCAAATCCCCCGGCGCCCTGCGGTTCCGGGGGATTTTTATTCCGGCACCCGGCGTGCCGCAAGGGTTTGCGGCAACTGAACCGGGAATGGGCATGAGCGGACGGTCTTAATATAAAAGGCGCGTCCTGCGGGCCATGTTGGGGAAATTACCGCAAAGGGTTGCTGTGCCTCAGTTTGTTTTTTCTTGCCTGGCATGTCCAGGGAGTTCTATCATATTAACGATGAGACAACTACTCTGCCTGCTGCTCCTTTCCGCCTTCTGGCTCCCGCTTTCCGCCCTGGCGGAAACGGTCCAGCCCCCTCCGTCCATTGCCGTCAGGATAGTGCATCCGGACAGCCTGACGCTGGCCCGGGAAGGGAAACCGGCCCCGGAAGGGTACACGCCTTATGTGTATGAATTCCTCACCCGCGACGGAAAAATGCAGCGGGAACGGCTGTTTCTGAAAGACGAACCTGTCATTACGGAGATGGAGGTGGAACGGGCAGACGCCGACCTGAGCACACCGGGACAGATCAACATCACCCTGAACACACGGGGCGGAAGGGAGATGAAAAAGACGACCTCCTCCATGGACCTGGGGCGTGACCGTCTGGCGGTTCTGGTCCATGGAAGGGTAACCATGGCTCCCGTCGTGCAGGCCATTCTTTCCAATACCTTCGTCATCTCCGGACTGGACAAGGCAAATGAAGCTGAAAACCTGGCTGAACTGCTCAACCGCAGGGCTGCCGCCGGAAAGGCTGCTTCCTTTACTCCCCGTGACCTGGCACTGTACGCCGTTCATCCGGACAGCGACCGGCTGGTGAAAGAAGGAACACTCTCCGTACCGGGCTACCGGCTTTGGAGCCGCCCCGGCACGGAGGAAGGAAAGAACGCGGAGAAGGAATACCTGTTTCTGGGGAACGCCCCCATCGTCACCGGGGATTACGCCCAGTCCGCACGCCCCAATCCGGATTATCCGGGGCATCTGAACATCGTTTGGAATGAAGAAGCTACCAGAAACCTGGAACAGGCCTGCGCCACCCTCCGGCCCGGCAGGGACAGAATGGCCGTGGTCCTGCGCGGAGACATCCTGTCCACGCCCGTGCTCCATGGAATGCCCTCCCACAACACCCTCATTTCCGTACCGGGGGATGACCGCCGGCTGGATGACCTCTGCACGGCCATCAATACCCAGCTTCCGCCGCTCACGGAACAGCAGCAGAGGAAAGCGAAAGAGGAGCTGGCCGTTTATCCCGTGCATCCCCGCAGCGCGGAGCTGGAACAGCGGTTCCTTCCGGAACTCCGGCAAGGGAAAACCATTCATCTGAAAAGCGGGTTCCGCTCCGTCCCTTACACCCGCCCTGATTTCCCGGAGCCTGTTCCATCCTGGGCCTTTATCCGGCAGGAATCCCTGATCGGCCCGGAGGATGTCCGGTACGCGGCACGGGAACAGGACGGAACCATCATGTACAGCCTGCTGCCCCAGGCGTGGAAGAAGCTGCGTTCCTTCATGGACGGAAGTCCAGCGGGAACCGTGGCCGTGGCGATTGTCTTCCAGGGGAAAATACACCAGGTATTCAACATCAAAAACAACTTGTGGCAGATGTGGGGAATCCCCCTGATCACTTCCATTCAGCCCATTTCCGTCATTTACATCCTCACTCTGGAAGAGGAACGGCGCATGCACCGGGAATTCCTGTATCACGTCTTCAGGGATATGCTGTTTCCCGTCAGCCCGTGGTTCTTTAAAAACTGCGTTCCTTTCCGTACGCTGGGTGAACAGAAGCCTTTTTTAATGATTGATTCCGGCCTGGAACGCCCCTGATTTTTTTGCTCGAACCGGGGGCGGCGCTCCGCTATATTGCCACCCGTTATGGCAACACCGGATTTTCATTACCAGGATCCTTTTCCCATTGAAAAGGATGACACCCAGTACCGCCTCATCACGTCCGACTACGTGAGCGTGGGGGACTTTGAAGGGCACCCCATGCTCAAGGTACAGCCGGAGGGCCTGCGCCTGCTGGCCGCGGAAGCCTTCCATGACGTGGCCTTTTTCCTGCGCCCCGCCCACCTGAAGCAGGTGGCCGCCATTCTGGATGATCCGGAAGCCAGCGCCAATGACAAGAGCGTGGCCCTGACGATGCTCCGCAACGCGGAGGTGGCCTCCGCCGGAATCCTGCCCTTCTGCCAGGACACGGGCACCGCCACCATCGTGGGCAAGAAGGGCCAGCAGGTCTGGACCGGCTGCGATGACTGCGAACAGCTTTCCCACGGCGTTTACGACGCTTACACCCAGAACAACCTGCGCTATTCCCAGACGGTGGCGCTGGACATGTACACGGAAAAGAACACCGGGACCAACCTGCCCGCCCAGATTGACATTGAAGCCGTGGAAGGCATGAAGTACTCCTTCCTCTTCGTCGCCAAGGGCGGCGGCTCCGCCAACAAGACCTACCTTTACCAGGAAACGAAGGCCCTGCTGAATCCGGCCACGCTGAAGAAGTTCCTGGTGGAGAAGATGAGCACGCTGGGCACGGCGGCCTGCCCGCCCTACCACATCGCCTTCGTCATCGGCGGCACGTCCGCGGAAAAGTGCCTGAAGACGGTGAAGATGGCTTCCACCAAGTATTATGACAACCTGCCCACCACGGGCAACGAGTACGGCCGCGCCTTCCGCGACCTGGAGCTGGAAAAGGAACTGCATGAAGAAGCCTGCAAGCTGGGCCTGGGCGCCCAGTTCGGCGGCAAGTGGTATGCGCTGGACGTGCGCGTCATCCGCCTGCCCCGCCACGGAGCCTCCTGCCCGGTGGGCCTGGGCGTCTCCTGCTCCGCGGACCGCAACGCGAAGGCCAAGATCACGCCGGAAGGCATCTTCATTGAGCAGCTGGAAACCAACCCCGGACAGTACATTCCGGAAGCGCTGCGCATGACCTCCAGCGAGTCCGTCTCCATTGACCTGAACCGCCCGATGAAGGAAGTGCTGGCGGAACTGAGCAAGTACCCCGTCACCACGCGCCTGAGCCTGAACGGCACCATCATCGTGGCGCGCGACATTGCCCACGCCAAGCTGAAGGAACGCCTGGAAAAGGGTGAAGGCATGCCCCAGTACATGAAGGACCATCCCGTGTACTACGCCGGTCCGGCCAAGACCCCGGAAGGGTATCCCTCCGGCTCCTTCGGCCCCACCACCGCGGGCCGCATGGATTCCTACGTGGACCTGTTCCAGGAAAACGGCGGCTCCATGATCATGATCGCCAAGGGCAACCGCAGCCAGCAGGTGACGGACGCCTGCCAGAAGCACGGTGGCTTTTACCTGGGCTCCATCGGCGGTCCCGCCGCCATCCTGGCCAAGGACAACATCAAGAAGGTGGAACTGCTGGAATACCCGGAACTGGGCATGGAAGCCATCTGGAAGATTGAGGTGGAGGACTTCCCCGCCTTCATTCTGGTGGACGACAAGGGCAACGATTTCTTCGCGAAGATCCGCGAAGGCTGGGCCTGCGCCGGCTGCGGCCATTAAGCCGACCCGGACAGAACGCCTGATTTTTTCTCCCTGTTCCGCCATGCCGCGCGGAACAGGGATTTTTTATGGCCCCTTTACGGGAAAACCCGTTTCATCTCCCCTCCTTTTTCCTTTAAGCTTTTGGGTAGATTCTCCCGAACATCCCCGGCCTGCCGTTTCAAGCATTCATTAAATCCGGAAGGAGGAAGAAGCGCAGATATAAATAGGTGGAATCCTCCACCCGTTACAGGGAGAATCTCCAGCCTTCAAAAAACCGTTTGTAAGACATTGCCGGAAGTTTTTCCCGCTTGACTATTTATGGAAATTTTTCATAGTGGTTCCGGTTAGTATCATACAAATCACATTTACCTCTAATAAATCGCCCCGTCCTGTGTCAGCAGGACGGGGCCTTTCGTTAGCTGAACATTACAATGAGTAACTCAATCAGCCTGGTTAGCATGATACAGTAATTCACATGGTACACCTCCTTTTTAATCCGGGATCAACCCGGCGCGGAGATTTTACAGAAAAACAATATTATTTCAATATTTTCAATTTCAGCAAATTTCCCCGTCCCGGAGAGTATTCCTGTCTTTCCACGCCATTCTCCCATGCCCGGGGCAGGCGTTTCAGGGAAAGAACGGCAATAGAGCCCGTCCATTCCAACAACTCCGGAAATGGCCGCCAGGCTGGCAGGGCAAGGCGTTTACCCATTGCAGCAGATGCCCGGAAAGCCCCCAGGCCGGGGAACACGCCGGATACACAGTGCACCCGCTTCACGCAAGCAGGGAATAAAGCAGCATCAGCGCCAGATTGGCCGCGGCGGCCAGCAGCAGCCTGCCCGGCTTCAAATACCGTGCCTTTCCCAGGAAAACCGTCAGCACCGTGAAGACGGCATACAGGGATATCCACATCAGGAAGAATTCCGTCAGATTCCTTCCATTCCCGGGATTGTCCAGGGGCATTTTCCAACCGGAAAACAGGAGGGGCAACGCCGGAAGCACGGCATAAACGGCATATACCCAGTTCCTCACTACCGGCCTGAAGACGACTGTCAGAGGGTCCCTGCCAAACAGGATATTCCTGGAATGGGCACTCTGCACCTTTTCCTTCCGCAGGGCGAAGGGAAGGTAGAGGAGGAGAAGCATCGGCAGCAGAACAGGCCAGGCGTACCAGACCGTGGCCGCCCCCAGCATGAAGACGAAGAAGGCGGTAAAAATGATGGGAATGCCCGCCATGAGCAGGAAAAGGAGGCTTGTCCCGCGATCCGATTTTTCTCCCATTTTCAGGAAGGACCATGAAAGATAGGCCATAGGGTAAACGGCTGGTTTTTCAAAGGTTGACAGAATTCACACCCGCACGCAAGGAAAAGCCGCCCACCGCCGGCCATATCCATAACGAACTCCTTCCGCATACGGAAAGCGGGTACGCAGACAGACTCTGATTGGGATTGCCCGCCGCCCCTTCCCACGCTATCCTGCCTTCATGGCCTACCGAATCTGCAAATCCATTGAACTGGAAAGCGGGCACCTCCTGTCCAAACACCCCGGCAATTGCAAATTCCCCCACGGCCATACGCGCTCCGTGGAGATGGTGTTCCGGGCGGATACGCTGGACGCCAATGACATGGTGCTGGATTTCAAGGCCGTCAAGCAGATGGTGGGGGATTTTCTCCAGCAGTTTGACCATTCCCTGTGCGTGAATACGGAAGACCCCAATTACGCCGCCTTTGTGGCCGCGTACGGGGAGCGCATCATTCCGTTTGACCGGGAAGACCCCACCAGCGAGGTGATGGCGCGCACCATTTTCAACTTCGCCCGGCATGCGCTGGAAAAAGCCAAGGAAGGCTGCGGCGAATACCCCGTGCGGGACTGCGTCACCCTGGAGCGCGTGCGCGTGTGGGAGACCAGCAGTTCCTGGGCGGAATACGGAGAATAGCAGGGACAAGCCCCTTCCCGCCGGTCACACGATCCGCCGGAAATGCTGTTCCAGCCACGTTTCACGGCTTGCCTTTCAGGACGGTTACCCGGCGCGCTGGCAGTTCCCCGGGAAATTCGACCAGATAAAAATCCTCGCTTCCGGGCAGGCTGCGCACGGCGGCTCCCTCCACGACGGGCCTGCCTCCCTCCCGGTAGATCAGGACGCTGGCCGAATCCTTCAAGGTAAAGGTCATTTTCCCGTCCGTACGGATGATTCCCTCTTCTATGCAGGCGGGGGAAAGGTATTTGTCCGGATTGCCCAGGACCGCCCACCCCTTTTCAATAGGGGCCAGAAGGTAGAAGATGTCCTGCATGACGCCGTTCCGGAGGCTGGGCAGGCTCAGGGGAATTCCCCCGTCCGGCAGTTTGACGCCCTTCCGGTTTCTCCAATCATAAGCGGCCAGCCCCTCCGCGGGAACGCTCCAGGAGGAAGCCGCTCCCGGCCCCTGCATCATGGAGGGGGCCCATTCATATACGGAAGGCAGCAGCCGCCCGCTGCGGGTGGTAGGTTCCGTGTTCAGGTTATAGTACGCCACGGCCGCGCATTTGTTGTGGAGCGGGGCAATGGCGCCGTACAGGGAGGCGCTCTCCAGGGGATGGATGAAGCAGGATTCCGGCAGGGCCACGGCCGGAGCCAGGGGGCGCAGGATTTTCCCCTCCCTGTTGACCAGGGGCCAGATTCTGCGCGGCTGGAAGTCCTCCGGCTTGTCGGACAAATAGACGGGGGCGCCGGAGAGCGCCTTGGAGAGGGCCATCACATCCCCGCAGACAGGATCGGAGGAATGGAACATGTCGTGGTCCGGCCACACCGTCTGCCCCAGAAGAAGAGTGTTGGTATAAGACTGGAAAAGGTGGCTGCGGGAGGCGTCCAGGTTGTTCAGGGAGTAGTCTATGCTGCACCGGGTGACGGGGCTGGTTCCCGTGTTGAAGATATGAAGCGTTCCCTGCGCCATGCAGTTGATCATGCCCAGCAGCCCGGAAGAGTCCACCGCCTGGTTCAGGGACCGGGAACACCAGACCGACTGCCTGGCAGGGTTTCCGGTGCCTTTCACCCTCTTGAGGTATTCCGTCTGGTAGTCCACCTTGACAAAGTCAAAGCCCTTCCCGTCCCGCCCGCGGACGGAGTTCATGAAGTCCATGTAGAATTCCTGCGTGTCTTTCATGCTTTTTCCGGGAAAATACGTACCGCCTTTCCGGATGAACCTGGAGTCCGTCCCCAGATCATTTTTCACGTCAATGCCCCCCTTGTCTCCATAAAAGCAGTGCCACAAGCCCATCCACCGGATTTTGCCGGGGCGGGAAGAATCACGCTGTTTCAGGAGGGGGGCCCATCCCTGCGGGAATTTTTTCCCGTCAGGCAGGAAGGAGCGCAACTGGAATTGCCTGCTGGTATTCTGGAACCCCGCGTCCACCAGCAGCCAGCGTACAGGGAGGGGGGAGGCATCAATGGCGCGGGAGGCGCGCAGAAGCAGGTCCGCATTAATGTTCCGGCGGTACTGTTCCCAACTGCACCATCCCAGGTAACGGAAAGGCTCCGGATACCGGGCATCCTTGGCGCATCTCCAGAGGGAATGCCCCTTCAACCGCGGATGGGAGGCGGCTTTTCCCCAGGCCACGCGCATGGCTTCATACAGGTTGCGGGAAAGAGCGAAGCAGAGCAAGGGCTCCTTTTTATCCTCCATGGCTTCAGTACCCAGGGTCCCGCTTTTCACCTTCAGCGCGTTTCCCTCCGCCTCCAGCCAGGAGACGGACCCGCTGCCGCACAGGGGCAGCATGACGAGGTAATGGCCGTTTTCCAGCCGGAACAGGGCCAGCATGCCGTGGGGGTCCGGACTGCCCCCGGCAGCCGGGTTCCGCAAGTTCAGCGCACGTTCCAGTGAAGCCGCGCTCCATGGCAGCACTCTGTTGCATCCGGACGGCCAGCGTCCGGCTTCCGCCGCAAACCATGTAACGCTTTCATAGGGAGGAAGATTAATCCGGAGTTCATATTCTTCCCCCTCCACGGCGGGAGTAATTTTCCCGGCGGCGGAGACTTCCAGAAGGACGGGAACCTTCTCCGTTCCCCGGATGTCCAGGGAACGTCCCGTTCCCCCCGCCGGACCCGGAACGGGGGTCAAGACCACGCCATTCAGGGAGCCGAAGCCGCCTTCCGCCTTTACCGTGAAAGCCAGGGAACGGGAATCAGGAGAGACCGTGACCGTCCTGTTGAAATAAAGACCGCGTTCATTTTCCTCCGTCCCGGCGGCACAGCTTCCGCTGACGGACAGTCCCGGAACGCCGTCCACGGCAATCGTCATGCGCCCCGCTCCTTCAGCAGAACGTCCCGCAAAGATTTCAAGCTTGTAGGCGCCCGGCTTCAGGTTGGAAAAAGTCCATGTCAGGGAGCCGTCTTTCAGAAAGATTCCATCCCCCGCGGCGGAGGCAGGCCACTCCGCCACTGCCGTTCCGCCCAGGGCCATGCCGGGAACGTCCTCCGCCACCCGGGCATATTTTTTCTGGGCCAGTCCGGGCGTGCCGTACATGCCGCCCTTCCCGGTCACCGCCAGGGAAAGGGGAGCCGTGCCCGGACCAGCTCCCAGAGAAGAAGCGGCAAAAATGGCAGTCTGCCCGGCTTCTCCGGAAGCGGGATTGTCCAGGTACAGGAGAATCTTTTTCCCGGCAGCTCCGTCCTGGTCCTTCAAGGCGACCTGGTGCCAGCCTTCCCGTTCCGTGCGTCCCGCATAACGGCCCAGATCAAGCCGCAGGGATTCCGCTCCGGCGGCGCTTGAAGCCAGAACGCAGCAAACCGCACAAAGTAAATTAAATATATTCCTTGAAAGAGCCTCTTGCCAATTGGTCCGGAACAGCATCATTTTTTTACTTACTTGCCGGCAATACGTTTTCTTTCATTGAGCCATGCATTTCTGCAATTATGCCCCGAACCGTACAGAACCGCCAAAAGAGCGTTTTCCGGCGGCTACAGGCTTTCATCCCTTACCCGCATTCCTTTTTGAAAAATCCGGCGGCAAAGCAGCCTCCGCCGGGCGGGGCTTCCGCCCATTCTTTAAAAGGGATTGATGGAGATCATGCGTTTAGGCGTCTTGTGCCCGTAGGTGGAGGAATACACATCCGTAATTTCCCGGGACCATTCGTCAATGGTGCGCTGATGGTGGGCGTATTTTTTAAAGTCCTTGGCATCCACGCCCAGCAGGGAGCTGTGGTCTTCCTCGTAATCCGCAAATTCGGAAACGATGCGGCCGTTTTCATCACGCAGGCGCCCCGCCATGGCAATGTGGCCTTTCTTGATAAATCTCTTGACCAGGCCGCCCCCCTTGATGCCGCTCAACGCCGTGACAAAGATGCCGGCCCTGGCGTTCGTGGGCGTGATGGAGATGATGGCGAGCTCCAGCGTGTAGGCACCCCTGGTGCCTACGGGGACCATGTCAAAGTTCGGGTTTTTGGCAACTTCCTTCTCCATGCTGTCCGTCACGCTCTTCTGGAAGTACGCCGCCAAATTGCGCAGGGCGTCAAACCCTTCACTACTCTCCGGCCTCACATCCATGTGAACCGTATCCACCGGAACGACGGCCATCATCACTTTTTTGCCATTCACGCCGTTTACCCTGTCATTCCATATCTTGTCATCCGGGGCGTTCCAGTATGCATCAAAGGGGATGTGGGAGTCCTCATTCTTCACATGATGCTCCACAAATCCCGTTTGGGGCACATGCTTGAAGTTGTTGGAGCAGGCCACTACGGCCATGCCGCCGAGCAGGACGAGCGTTATCAGGGAAGCCAGAAACAGAAACCGGTATTTTTTCATAAACAGGCAATCAGCTAGAGTCATTTCATACATGACCCGGCATCTTCTGTCAATAAAACCCCAGGAAACGGGACTCCCATGAGCGGAAACAGGCGGAGAGGCGCGGAATATTCCGGAAACCGGATTAAAAGAACGTCCGTTCCGGGGAGGCCTTAATCGTCTTCATCCATGGGGCGGTATTTCACGGCCAGTTTTTCCAGGAGTTTCAGGGCCAGGGCCGCGCGGCTGCGGAAGGATTTGTAGTCCCGCGGGTCGCAGTCGCTCCAGGCGCGTTCGGCCAGCGCCAGGGCGCGGGGCCACGCCATGTATTCCACCAGCCCCATATTGTACAGGTATTCCGTCCAGATGTTGGCCTGGAGGCCGCGCACCCTGGCGGCCTCCTCCGGGGAGAGTTCCGGCAGTTCATAGCCGTACACCTGCCTGAGCGGTATCAGCCCCCCGATGGCCTTCGGCTCCGTGGGCGCGGCGGACTGGTAGTAGTCAAAGTAGAAGTGGGAACAGGGAGCCAGGATGACCGGGTGCCCCTTTCTGGCCGCCGCCGCGGCAAAGTCATTGCCGCGCCATGCCATGACGAAGATGTGCTTGTCCGCCTCCAGTTCCCCGGCCTCATCCCAGACGATGGCGTCATAACCGTCCTTCCGCACGTAGTCCGCAATTTGCTGCAGGAAGTCCCGGCTCAGCGCCTTGAGATCCGTCTCATTCAGGTTCTTCAAACGGTCCTGGCAGTACCGGCATTTTTTCCATGCTTCCGCGGATACCTCGTCATGGCCCAGATGGATGGGGGAGCCGGGCGGGAAAACGGACTTGAGTTCATCCACCACGTCTTTTACAAAGCGGAGCGTTTCCGGACGCCCCATGCAGACGGCGTCCCGGCCTTTTTTGCCTTCCACGGGAAAGTCCACCCCGTCGCAAATCAAATCCCCGTAGGCATGCATGGCCGCGTAGGAATGGCCGGGAAGGTCTATTTCCGGCACAATGGCGACTTGGCGGCTGCGGGCGTAAGCGATGATTTCCCGCATTTGATCCTGGGTGTAAAAGCCGCCGTAGGTGGCCTCCGGGTCATGCTCCTGGATGGCCAGCTTCACTTCCTGCCAGTTCCATTCCCCGTTGGCCAGCGGCACGCGCCACGCGCTCATGGACGTGAGGAGGGGGTATTTTTTAATTTCCATCCGCCAGCCGGGGCCGTCCGTCAGGTGCAGGTGAAGCCGGTTGAGCTTGAACAGGGACATGGTGTCAATCATGCGCTTGACCTCCGCCATGGTGAAGAAGTGGCGGGAGACGTCCAGCATGATGCCCCGCCATTCAAAGCGGGGAACGTCCCTGATGGAGAAAACGGGCACGGAGAAGCCTTCCTCCGTCCGGTTGGCGTTCAGTACCTGCACCATGCTCTGCCACGCGTAGAAGAGGCCCCGCGGAGACGCCGCTTTGAGGCGCAGCACGCCCCGGCCTTCCTTCCCGGCATCCAGGCGCGCCTCATACCCTTCCCCCGTTCCCGCAGGGGTTCCTTCCACGGAACACACCACGTCTGCGGATTCCCTGTCCCCGGTCATGGAAAGACCGGACAAAACGCCCTGGGCGTTGAGCACATTAAGGAGAGCCTCCACCGCCGGAACATCCTTTTCCAGCGCATAGACCGCCAGCCGCAGCGGGAGACGCGCCACAGCGGACCGGTCAGACCTGCATGCGGAGGGCGCGGGGAGCAGCACCTCCTCCGCCGGGACGGCATTACCTCTTTCCGCATTCAGTAAGCCGGCGAGAACCAGCACAGCCGCCACCCGGTAAAACCGCCTTTTATCCGTCATTCCCGGAGTACGGGAACGCCCCGGCCGTTCTTTCATCTAAAGGAGAGCCGCCGGGGGCCGCCACGCGCCACGCAGACAAATAAAAAGGCGCGGCTGACTGCACAGCCGCGCCTCTGGCCATAACCGTTATTTGCGGCCGCCGAAGAGGCCGCCCAAACCTCCGCCGAGTCCGCCAAGACCTTTCAGGGCGCCCAGTCCGCCACCCATGCCGGGAAGGCCGGGCATCTTGCCGCCCTTACCCTTCATGGAGGCCATCTGCTTCATCATGGCGCCCATCTTGCCCTTGCCGGACATCATCTTGCGCATCTCGGAAAAGTTCTTGATGAGCTTGTTCACCTCCATCAGGGAGCGTCCGCAGCCGGCGGCAATGCGTCGGCGTCGGGACGGGTTCAGCAGGTTGGGATTGCTCCTTTCCTTCGCCGTCATGGAGAGCACGATGGCTTCCATGTGTTTCATCCTCTTGGGGTCCAGCGCGCCGTCCGGAAGCTGCTTCTTGATTTTGCCGAAGCCGGGGAGCAGGCCCAGCAGGCCTTCCAGCGGCCCCAGGTTCTGCATCATCTTCATCTGGTCCAGGAAGTCGTTGAAGTCAAATTTGCCGGACATCATGCGGTCCATGGATTTGGCCGCCTGTTCCTCGTCAATGCGGGCGGCGGCATGCTCCACCAGACCCACGATGTCACCCATGCCCAGGATGCGGTCCGCCATGCGGCCGGGGACGAAGGGGCCGAACTGGTCCAGCTTTTCCCCCTCACCGGAGAATTTGATGGGCTTGCCCGTCACGGAACGCATGGAGAGGGCAGCGCCCCCGCGGGCGTCCCCGTCCAGCTTGGTCAGGACGATGCCCGTCACGTTTACGGCCCGGTCAAAGGTCTGGGCCACGTTCACGGCCTGCTGGCCCGTGGCGGCGTCCACCACCAGGAGGGTTTCACGCGGGGAGAGGAAGGCGTGCAGGTGGCGCAGCTCGTCAATCAGGGCTTCGTCCACTTCCTGGCGGCCCGCCGTGTCAAAAATCATCACGGTCCCGTTCTGGGTCCGGGCCCATTCCAGGGCCTCACGCGCCACGGCCACCACATCCCGGCTGCCGGGAGCGGGCTTGTACACGGGCACTTCTATTTGTGCCGCCAGCGTAGCCAGCTGGTCCACGGCGGCGGGGCGCACCAGGTCACAGGCCACCAGCAGGGGGCGGCGCCCCTCGTTTTTCAGGCGCAGGGCCAGCTTTGCGCTGGTAGTGGTCTTGCCCGCGCCGTTCAGGCCAACCACCATGATTCTGGCGGGGTCCGTCAGGTCCAGCCCCACGGCGTCGCCACCCAGCAGGGCGGCGATTTCATCCCGGAAGATTTTGACGATCTGTTCCCCGGGCTTGATGGATTTGAGCACTTCCTGCCCCATGGCCCGCTCCTTCACGCGGCCGATGAATTCCCGGGCCACGCCAAACTCCACGTCCGCTTCCAGCAACGCCAGCCGGATGTCCCGCAGGGCGTCCGCAATGTTCTTCTCTGAAATCTTGCCCAGGCCCCGCAGCTTCCGGAACGTGTTATCCAGTTTATCAGCTAAAAGTGAAAACATAATCGTATGATGCGCCAGACTGTGCCACATTTCCCGCCCCCCGTCAACAAGTGCGCCCTGCATGGGACATGATGCTTGACTTGCCGGGGGCTTCACCCCATCTTTTCCCGCATGGCACCCTTTGACCTGAAAGAGGAAATTTTACGCCTGAAAAAAGAACGCAACGCCATCATTCTGGCACACAGCTACCAGACCGGGGACATCCAGGACATGGCCGACTACGTGGGCGATTCCCTGGGGCTGGCCTACAAGGCGCAGAATACGGATTGCGACGTGATCGCCTTCTGCGGCGTCCATTTCATGGCGGAGACCGCCAAGATCCTCAATCCGGACAAAACCGTCATCCTGCCGGACGCGGACGCCGGCTGCTCCCTGGAAGCTTCCTGCGACGCCGGGGACCTGGAAGCTTTCCTGAAGGCAAACGCCCACAAGAATTATTACGTGGTGGCGTACGTGAACTGCTCCATCGGCGTGAAGGCGCTGGCGGACGTGATCGTCACCTCCGGGAACGCCGTGAAGATTGTCTCCCAGGCTCCGGAGAACCGCCCCATCCTGTTCGTGCCGGACCAGAACCTGGGCGCCTGGGTAGGCCGCCAGCTGGGCCGCCCCATGGAGTTGTGGAACGGGGCCTGCCACGTGCACATGGAGTTCACGCGGGACCAGATCCTGGCCCTGAAGGAGAAGCACCCCGGCGCGCTGGTGGTGGCCCACCCGGAATGCACGGAGGCCGTGCGCCTGCTGGCGGACCACATCTGCTCCACGGAGAAGATGATTCCCTACTGCACGGAAAGCCCGGCTTCCTCCTTCATCATCGTCACGGAATCCGGCATCCTGCACCGCCTGCGCAAGCTGGTGCCGGGCAAGGAGTTCATTCCCGCCCCCACGGAGCAGTGTTCCTGCAGCACCTGCCCGTACATGAAGATGAACACGCTGGAAAAACTGTACCTGGCTCTCCGGGACCTTTCCCCGGCCGTGGAACTGCCGGAAGACCTGCGCAAGAGGGCGGAAGCCCCGCTGCTGCGCATGCTGGAGCAGTCCAAATCCTGACCCGTTTTCCGCGCATGATACGCCTTTCCGACCACATCGCGGCCGCCGGCGGCTGGCTTTCCCTGGAAGCCTTCATGCAGCTGGCCCTGCACCACCCGCAGGAGGGGTATTACTCCGCCGCCATTGAGAACATCGGGAGCCGCGGGGATTTTTCCACCACTCCCACGCTGTCCCCCATTCTGGCAAAGGCCGTCGCCGCGCGCTGGAAGGAGGCCTGCGCCCGCTGCGGCAAGCGGCTGCCTCTGCTGGAGATAGGCGCCGGCTCCGGAGCCCTGGCCGTCAAGGTTCTGGAGCAACTTGGGTTCTGGAACCGCCTGAATACGGATTACGTGATTGTGGAGTCCTCCCCCCGGCTGCGCGAATTCCAGCACCTTCTGCTGGGAAGCCAGGCCAAGATTTACTCCACCATGGAAAAGGCGCTGAAGCACTGCGGCGGGAAAGCCTTCATTTTCTCCAACGAGCTGGTGGACGCCTTCCCGGCCCGCGTGTTTGAGTACACGGAACAGGGCTGGCGGGAAGTGGGGCTTACCGTGAAGGACGGAGCCGTGCGGGAGGAGTTGCGCCCCGTCCGCCAACAGCCGCTTTTCTCCCACATGCTGGAATATGATTCCCAGCCGGGGCAGCGTCTGGAGATTCATGATTCCTACGCACGCTGGTTCACCGGGTGGCTGCCCCTGTGGAGCATGGGGGTCATGACGGTGATTGACTACGGGGATGAAATGGAGCGGCTGTACTACCGCCGCCCCCAGGGCTCCCTGCGCGGGTATAAAAGCCACCAGGTGCTGACCGGGGAGGAACTGTACCGGCACCCCGGCCTGACGGACCTGACGTGCGACGTGAATTTTACGGACCTGCTGGAGCTTTCCCGGAATTGCCTGGGGGACACGGCCACCCTGATGACCCAGAGGGATTACCTGCTCCCCTACGCGGAGAACACGCCGCAGGACGCCTTCCTGACGAATGAGGATGGCGCGGGCGGCCATTTCCACGTGCTGATTCAGGAACGGCTGTAGGATTGCCGCTGCGGCGCTCCGGACAAGTCCAGGCGCACCCCTCCCGGAAACCGGGCTTGCCTGGCGGAACGCAATGCCAGGCATGAAGAACTGCCCCCGGTCCCTTCAGGTAATGAAATTCTTCAAAACATTCATCTTCAATGAATCATAAATCCGTTTCCGCTCCTCTGTCATAAATTTTCCCGCTTTTTGAACACAATGCCGCCACCGGGACTCTAACCTGCATCAGTAACAAACCGGGCGGCGGGAGGTAGAGAGACCGCCACCCATAATGGGGAGTTCTGAGTTTCATAGGTAATATAGTTGGATAAAAACCCGCACGGGGGAAACCCTGTGCGGGTTTATTCATCCCCGCTCCGGACCGCCCGGAAAACAAGGCCGGAACAGGCCGCAGAAAATCATGGCTGAACCAAATTAAGGCTTGAGAGTTGAAGGCATCTCGTTAATCTGGCTCCAGCAAGAATCATCTGTTATCATGGCCACCACGAACGAACCGAATATTTACGAAACAGGAGTATTGGACTCCAACGCGGAAGGCAGTTTTGTCTATACCACCCTGGACGCCGCCATCAACTGGATTCGTAAAAATTCCCTCTGGCCCATGCCGATGGGGCTTTCCTGCTGCGCCATTGAGTTCATGGCCGTGGCGTGCTCCCGGTATGACCTTTCCCGCTTCGGTTCCGAAGTGACGCGCTTTTCCCCCCGCCAGGCCGACGTGATGATCGTGGCCGGCACCGTTACCTACAAGATGGCCCTGGCCGTCCGGCGCATCTGGGACCAGATGCCGGAGCCCAAGTGGTGCATCGCCATGGGCGCCTGCGCCTCCACCGGCGGCATGTTCCGCTCCTATTCCGTGCTTCAGGGCGTGGACAAGATCATTCCCGTGGACGTTTACATTTCCGGCTGCCCTCCCCGCCCGGAAGCCATCCTGGAAGCGCTGCTTACCCTGCGCAAGAAGCTGGATACCCAGCAGCCCGCACGCACCTTCTTCAAGAAGGAGGAACCGCGCGAAGCGAACGCCCCCGTTCCGGTAGAAACGGAAATGCCTCTTGAATAATCCGCCAGCACCGACTGTTTTCATACCGTTCCACCTTTTACCATTCCTTTTTTCATGCCTTCTCTAGAATCACAGATCAAGACCGCCGCAGACAACGCCCAGAAACGCTTTGGGAAAGATGTCATCACGGACCGCTATGAGTTCCGCGGAGACGTTACGCTGACCGTCGCACGCCATGCCGTGGCGGACGTCGTACGCTGGCTGCGGGATTCCGCCGGATTTGACATGATCGTGAACCTTTGCTCCGTGGACAATATGGGGGAAAGCCCCCGCTTTGAAGTCAACTACACGCTGACGCAGGCGGAAACGGGCGTGAACCTGAGCCTCAAGACGAAGGTGGACGACGGGGAGGAAGTGCCCTCCGTCAGTGAACTCTTCCAGTCCGCCAACTGGCACGAGCGCGAAGTGTGGGACCTGATGGGCATTAAATTCTCCGGCCACCCGGATTTACGCCGGATTCTGATGTGGGAAGGCTATCCTTATTTCCCCCTGCGAAAGGATTTCCCGGTTCAGGGCGTACCTACTGAGTTGCCCGGCGTCGCCTTTACGGAGGCAGCCCCCACGCAGGGAGCGCCATTCGCCACGGAACAGGGCCGCTGCCCCAGCGCGTGCCGCGAACCCCGGTCCCATAAATTCTAGCCCATTTTCCAGCTCCGCAAGGCGGGGCCCATCCCATGATCCGACTCCCCCTCATTCTGCCCGTGTGTATCATCAGCCTGCTCAGCGGCTGCCAGGAAGCAAACCCGGCAGAGCAGGAATGGAGGGACCAGTTGTATAAAAATCTGGCGATCGTGGGAGCCAGAAACTGGATTGTCATTGCGGAATCCTCCTTCCCCGCCTATACGGGTACGGGCATCAAGACCATGGTTTCCGACAAGACGTCCGATGAAGTGCTCATGGACGTGCTGAACATGCTGGAGGAGGAGGCCCATGTGGTTCCCCGCATCATGGTCAGCTCCGAACTGCGCAGCGTTACGGAGGATTACGCCCCCGGCGTCAAGCGCTACCGTAATAATATCAATAAGATGCTTCCGGGACGCCAGCATTTTGAATTGATGAGCCGCACGATCAATTCCCTGATCGAAGACGCCGCCAAGCAGTTCAACGTGCTGGTCATCAAGACAAGAACGTCCCTGCCTTATTCCAACATCTACATTGAACTGGATTCCGGGTACTGGAATTCGGAATCGGAGACGGCTCTCCGCAAGTCCCTGGAGGCCAAGGACGCAGTCAACCGCCGCGCGGCACAGGACAGGGTGCTGGACGTACCCCTCACTCCGGGAGCGGCCCCCGCGCCCGCGCCGCAGGCCCCCAAGGCAGGCACGCAGACGCCGGGCACGCCCGCCGCCCCCATGGACAACCTGCCGGAGCTGCCCCGGGAAAACGGCCAGCCGGCCTCCCCCGCCGGGGACAAGGCTCCGGGAATCGCCCCTCCCCCCATGAAGGACCCGCTGGGCGGCAAGACCTCCATGGCAAGACTTTCATGAACCATCATCATATGGACAAGGCCACAGAAGAGCGCCTCCGCGTAGAGGCATGGGTAGGGGACGCCATTCTGGCGCTGTATGTCAGGGAATGGATTCTGGCGGAGGAAGGAGCGATCAATGGAAAGCTTTTCATCGAATTCACCAGTAATGATTTCCTGCGCCGCACCGGCAACGCCACAGGCGTGGAAGCGGAAATAGGCCGCACCTTCAAGACGGGCGGCCTGGAGGCGGCTTATGCGTGGATTGAGCACCATCTGAAACCCCGCATGGAGGAGCGCTGGCATACCCTGCGCAGAAACGCCTCCCGGTAAATAGCCGCCACCGCCATGTCCGCCTCCGGAACATCCCTGCCCTGGGACCGGGACAACGGCCCCTGCGTGATGGCGCCGCCCCATTTGAGGGACTGGGGGGAGCGCGCCGCCGCCTTTCTTTCCCGCCAGGGGATGGACAAGGCCGTTGCCTTTGCCACCTCCGGTTCTTCCGGTTCTCCGCCCAAAGCCATTTTATTCACCCGCCGCGCCCTGGACGCCTGCGCCCGCGGCGCGCTGGACCACCTGCGCGCGGAACGCGGGGACTGGTGCTGCCCGCTGCCCGTCTGGCACGTGGGAGGCGCCATGATCCACCTGCGCGCCGCCCTGGCCGGGACCGCCGTCCACACGCTTCACGGCAGGTGGAATCCGCATGCCTATGCGGACCTGATGAAAAGTTCCGGTGCCCGCTGGTCCTCCCTGGTCCCCACGCAGGTTGTTGACCTGGTCAGCCACCGCCTCCAGGCTCCGGCCACCGCCGGATGCATCATTGTGGGCGGGGGCTCCCTGGACCTGGAAACGGGGCGGAAGGCACGCGCCCTGGGCTGGCCCGTGGTGCAGAGCTACGGCATGACGGAGTCCGGCTCCCAGCTGGCTACGGCCCTTCCCGGTGATCCCTACCACACGGACCGCCTTTCCCTTCTGCCGCACTGGGAGGCGGCAACGGATGAAGGAGGGCTCCTGCGCTTCCAGGGGGAAGGCAAGCTGTGCGGCCGCCTGCTGACGCAGCCCAACGGAGAATTTCTGCTGGAACGGGTGGACCCGCGGGAGTGGTGGCAAACCCGCGACCTGGTGCGCCTGGAAGGCCGCCTGCTGACCTTCCTGCGCCGGGCGGACAGGCTCGTCAAAGTCCTGGGGGAACTGGTGGACCCGGACGCCGTCCAGGACGCCCTGCGCCGCAGTGTCCCGGAGGCCGTCGTGGAGGCCGTCCCGCATCCGCGGGCCGGAATGGAGCTGGTCGCCTGCGGACCTTCCGCGGCATTGCTGGAACAGGCCTGCCGTGAATGGAATGCGGCGGCTCCCGGCCCCCAGCGCATCCGTTCCATCATGGTGCTGCCCATTCCCCTGACGGTGATGGGGAAACTGGACCGCAGCCGGCTGCAAGCCCTGCTGCGGGAACAGACGGAAAAACGACGGGAGGTTTAGTGCGGCTCCCTCCGGAGGTTTTTCTCTAAAAAATCCGGACTTCATGGACCGAGTGAACACAGTGGAATTACTTTGTCCATTCCGTCACTCCTGCCCATGAATTCCGCCTCTGTTTCCCTCCACCTTGCGGGCTGCCGTACCCGTGCCTGAAACCTCCCGGAGCCGTTTCATGAGCCTGCTTTAATAAAGAACGTGACATAATAAATAGTTAAACATTCAGTCACGTGAAAAACGCTTGTAGGGCAGAGGTTTTTCCTGCTAGAAAAGAGCTGACCCATGCGTGCCCGTCTTCTGCTTATTCCCTTTATTTTTTCCCTCCCGGTTTACGCCCAGGACGCTTCATCCCAGGCGGCGGCAAATCCCCCCGGGCAGACAGAGTCCGCCCCGGTCCGGGACCTTTCCCAACTGCCCATGGACGGCGGCTGGACGTATGGGGAACTGCTTGACAAGGCCGTCACGGGAGATTTCCGGGCCAACATGCTGGCCGGGGAGTACTGGATGGGGCTTTATTACCTGAACCGCGGGGACCTGCCGCTGGCCTGCCTGGAACACATGCAGCATTTTTTCCGTGACGCGGCGACCGCATCCGGGCATCCGGCTCCCAGGCTCATGATGACGGACCCCTACGGGATTTTCGGCATTTTCAAGGCGCAACCCATGCAGCCGGAGCACGCGGAATGGCTGGAGGCCTGCCGCAAGCTGGCCGGGAAAGGGGACATGGACGCCGTCACCGCTCTGTATACCGTTACGGACCTGCCGGAGGCAGAGTTGAGGCGCTACCTGGCCCCGCTGGAGAAGAAGGCCGCCTCCGGCGACCAGGACGCGCTGGCCCAGCTCGCCTTCATCAAGGTGGACTGGCTGAAGGAGGACCCGGCCGCCGTTCTGGATTCCCTGATGAAGCACTGGAAAAACGCCAAACCGGTTCTTCTGGCCCGGATGGGGGAACTGGCCCATTTTCTGGCAAAGACGGCTGCCCCGGACCATCCGCGCCGGAAGGAGTGGCAGGAACTGGCCTTTGCGACGCTTTCCAAGGCGGCAGAGGCGGGGCACGCCACGGCCATCACCATGCTTCCCACGCTGCCTGAAGAAATCCGCGGCGAGCTCAGCCATGAATACTTCACGGAACTTCTGGAGAGGGGGGATCTTCCCACCATGCTGGCCCTGATTTCCCGGGGTGCCAATGGACTCCCCAAGCTGGAGAACGGGCAGGTAAAGCTCGTCTGTGACAAAGCCCGGAAGCTGGGGAGCAATAATGCCTGTGCCTGGTACGCGCAGTGGATTTCCGAACAGAAGCCCCCGCAGGAGCAGGAGCTGCGCAAGGCCGCCCTGGACCTGCTGGCCCTTCATGACGAACGGGGCATGCCCTTCCTGAAGGAACCGCTTACCCTGCCCCAGAAAAAGCTTAACCAGCTCCCGCCCTACGCCAAAACGCACAAGGAGCTGGAACTGGCCTCCCAGCTGGGAGACGCGGATTCAAGCGTCCAACTGGGCGAGCTGTGGAAGGAGGAGCTTGCCAACACCATGGATTCCGTGGGGAAGGCCCATGAAGCGCGGGAGAATATGCGCACATGGTACAAGCAGGCGGCGGAAGAAGGCCATCCCCTGGCCAGGCTGCGCCTGGCCCAGATGGAGGACCCGGAGTTGATGGACAGGCCTGCCATGGAACCGGCCAAAACCCTGCTGAATGATTGCCTGGCGAAAGCCGCCTCCGGGGATTTCATCACGCTGAGAGGCATTTCCGAATACGTCACTCCGGAACAGTGGGAAGACCTGACCGCCGTTCTCCGCAAAAAAGCGCAGGAAGGGGACGCCCGCAGCCAGGCGGACCTGGCCTACCTGATGCTGTTCAGCTACAGGAGCGAGGAGTCCGGCTACCCGGAAGCCCTGGCCTGGGCCCGGCTTTCCGCCGGACAGGGGGACCCCTGCGGCATGTACGTGCTCGGCCGCGCCCTCATCTATGAATTCGGTCTGGAGAAACGCATGGCGGAGGGGGATTCCTGGATGTTCCGGGGAGCCCTGAAAGGCCATGTGGATGCGGCGGACATGTGGAGTTCCAATAATGAAAACCTCCAGCCTTACAGCGCCATGATGCACGGCCTGGCGGCGCGCGGGCATATTCCCTCCCTGCTTTTCCTGGCCAACCAGGCAGCCTATCCCCAGAATCTGGAGGAAGCGGCGGCGCAGGGCATCCGGCAGAATCCCGCCGGCTCCCCCTACCAGCAGGTGAAGCTGACCCTGAACGGGGCGGATGAAGATACTCCCCCGTGGCTCAAAAAGCCGGGCGCAAAGGATAAGGCGGAAGGTACCCTGACAGACGCCGGAGCCGTCCCGCCCTGGATGACGCCGTCCGGCAAGGAACGCCAGGCCCCCGCGCCGCAGGCCATCAACCCGGAGGCCGTGAAGCTCTGGGAACAGGCCGTGGAGCTGGGCAGCCTTACCGCCCTGGACGAGCTGGCCAATTATTATGAAACCGTGGCCGGGAACATGAAAGACCCTGCGGAACGGCAGCAGCTCCTGGCTTCCGCCATGACGGCAGCCACCGCGCTGGTGAAGAAGGAGGATGTGCGCGGCCTCAAGAGGCTGGCCCGGTATTACGAGCAGGGAATCGGCGTGCAGCCGAACAAGGAGCTGCACAAGGATTACGTGCTGAAGGCCGCGGAGACCAAGGACCCGGAAGCCCTGGTGGAAAAGGCGCGCCTGCTCATCAAGGGAGAGGACATGGAGCCGGACCCCAAGGCGGCGCTGGATATTCTGACCAAGCTGGAGCAGAACCAGACGCATGCCGTTCCGGGCATGTATTTCCTGCTGGGCTACCTGCATGAGGAAGGTCTGGGAATACCGCAGGATACGGCCCTGGCCTACCAGTTTTACATCAAGGGCGCGGAACAGGATGACGCCAAGTCCATGAATAACCTGGGTTCCATGTATGAACGCGGAACGGGCGTGGCCAAGGATCTGGCCGAAGCCCAGAAGTGGTACGAACAGGCGGCGGAACTGGGGAATGAAGACGCCCGCGCCAATGTGGAGCGGGTGAAGGAAAAGATTAAGAAGAAGGGGAAGTAGCCTGCGTTATCCCGCAACGGGCCTGAAGGGTTCCGGAAGCGCCGCAGTCCTGCGGGGGCGGCCTTAAGAATAAACGCGGGCGCAGAGAATGCGCTTTTCCAGAACATCAGCGCATTTTTACGGATGCGCTGATTGTCCAGCCTGCCGTTCTGCGGGGAAGAGGTGTCAAAGTCCCGGAGCTATTCCCGCGTCACCTTCAAGCGCAAGAAGCGGCGTTTCATTCCACTCTCCTGCACGGGTTCCGCGTCCCGGAATTCCGCAGATGTTTTTCCGGCGGTCTCCACTTCCCCCAGGGATATCCAGCTGACCAGGTCCGGGGAGACTTCCACTTCATGCTTTACCTCCGCCGCCTGCGGATTTACGGGCCACCGCAGCACCAGATGCCTGTTCCCGTCTGCACCTTCTTCCACGGATACTTTCGTCACGCTTCCGCAGGGTTTCAGCGGGTCCAGGCCCGTGGCGTATTTCATCAGGTTGGTGACGCCGTCCCCGGCGGGAGCGGCATCCGCCGCCGTCCGGTCCGCCGTGGCGTCCGGCGGGAAGGTGTCCTGCACCCACTTGTCATAGCCCGCCAGGTCTGCCCCGGCCTGCGTCACGGTGACGGCGCATTCCTGCTTGTCGGAAGCGCGGAATACCACCGTTCCGGACCGTCCGGCGGCGGATTTGTTTTCCGACGCCGTCAGGATGACCGTGGTCCGGCCGATGCCGGAAGAGGCGGAAACGGAAATCCATTCCGGGGATTCCGCCACCACCCAGCCCAGGGCTTCCTCTTCCATCTGCACTTCCACATCCACCGCCCCTCCTGCGGCGGGAACGGACGCCCCCACCCGGGACAAGCCGAACGGGGAAGCCGTAACGGGGAACGACGTGGAAGACACGTAGCGGTTGGCGGCGCGCAGCAGGGAACGCTGGTCAAAGTAGTTGCTTTCATTCCGGGAGTCGGAGATGTCGCCGCCCAAATCCCAGTACATGAAGCCAGCCAGTTTTTGATCACTGATGTATTTGTTTTTCTTCCGCGTCGTGTCTACTCCATTGTAATAGTATTTTTTACCATTGCTGTTCAGGGTGAGCTGGTCCAGTGCGGGATCGTTAAGTTCCTCCTCTCCCTTCAGGTCACGGTACAGCATGGCATCTGTGGCGCCGGAGGCACCAGTTACTCCGTAAAAAGGACCGCTGAGCTGGATTTTGGAATCCGGATACCCCCAGGATCTAAATAAATTACAGGCGGAAACCATGGTGTTATAGGTGCCGGCGCTGCTGCTGGGTCCATAATTCTGGAACGGGAAGAAATCCACAAATTGAATCTTGTCCTTGGGGAACCAGTAGGCCACCGTGTGCAGCGTGATGGTAAAAACAGGCCCGGAGCCGATTTTCCGCCTGATGGCTTCAGCCAGCGCCCCATAGCCGTTCCACAGGGAATCCCCCTGGTAAAGCCATTCAAAGTCCAGGTCCACGCCATCCAGCAAATCGCCGTATTCGTTCAGCATTTCTGCAATTTGTGTAGCGAATTTGTTTCTGGCCGCTTCATTGCCCAGCATCTTTTTCCAATCGGAACCGCCTGAAACACAGAGACGGATGTTTATTCCTTCCACTTCTGCCGTGAGTTCGCGCAGATAGCGCAGGTCGCTCACCCAGGAAGCGGTGTCATAGTCTTCTACGTCACTGTCTCCCCAGTAGGCGACAATCTGGCGGTCCGCCCAGGCGTGCTGGACGGCCTTTCCCAGTTTTCCGGCGGCACGGGCTTCCACCCAGATGCGCATCTCGTCAATGTTGCCGACCAGATTGCTTCCAACGACTGCATTGGCCGTCTGGCTGTCCAGATCATTTCCAGCGGCGGCAGCCACGGTTTCTACGGCCGTGTTGTTCAGATAGAAGGTTCCCGTATCGTTATTACGCACAAAGGCGATCCAGAAATATTCGTTGAGGGGTATGTCGGGCAAGTCGGCTTCCCAGGCCTTGGAGGTTCCCACCTGGATGCGCGCGCGGTAATGGTCAGCCGTCCAAGAGATTGTCAGAGAGACGTTGTCGTTGCCAAACAGAATGAAATTTTCCCGTTCGGCGGAAAGGAGCATGTCAGCCTCAATGGTGAAGGCGGCAGGATCGCCGCCCAGCAGGCCGCCCCCTACACGCATGGAGGCATTAGGCCCGGTAAAGCGGTAGATGCTGGTCCGGGTTCCTTCCCGGGGGAGAAACGTAACGCCGTTTTTTTCCTTTACGTCATTATCCGGCCGCCAGTGAGTGATGGTTCCATCTGCGGTGAGGCCTGTTACGCCGATGTAGATGAGGTCATTGTTGTTAATGATATGGGAGCGGGAAAGCCAGCGGTAGCGCAGGTGGCTATCCCGTACATAAGCTGTCATGAGCATGTACCGGAAGGTATTGTTGTCCGTGACGATGGAGAATTCCGTGCCGGACGGCGTCACCGCCTGGTACGGGCGGGTGAAGGAGCTGCCCGTTTTATCCGCGAATTCCGTCCACTTGGCGTCCCGGAAGTCTCCGTCCAGCCGCCACAGCCCCACCAGGCGGCCATACCTGGGGTGGGCCATAGGCAGCGGCCCCGTCAGGAAAAAGTCGTCCGCCCCGGTCCCCAGCTCCGCATTCCAGAACCGCAGTTCGTCCCGGGCGCCCTTGAACTGCGCAGCCAGCACCAGGCCTGTCCAGCCGTTTTTCATGGAGGCCAGGTAAGGCGCGGCAGGAGCGGTTCCCGCCAATGTTCCGTCCACATACAGGCTGACGTTTTCCGTTCCCAGGGCCACGGCCACATGGTGCCAGGTTCCGGCGGCGAAGGGCTGGCCGGAAGCCTCCACGGAGGCGGGAGCTTCCGCATTCCCGGATTCCAGATGCAGACGGCCTGCGTTCAGGGAGAGCGTGGAAGCCCCCAGGGAAAGAATAGCACCGGAGGCGGCGTCCCCATCCGGCCTGACCCAAAGTTCGCAAGTCATTTCCCCCGTTCCGGTCCAGGCATCCGCAGGCACGGGAAGCGCCACCGGGGAGGGAAGAACGGTCAGCGCCCTGTTGTGGAGCACGCTGACGGGCTTCGGCTCCGGAGCGGGAGGGGCCGGGGTATCATCCGTGCGGACAGTCAGCGCATTCAGATTCAGGGCTCCGGTTCCGGCGGAGTTGCCTTCCTTCACCACGTCAAAAACGAGCGTCCCGGCTTCATCCGCTGCCGCGGTCCATTCCACCGCCATGTAGGTATCCGCGTCCGCCGTGTTGACGCCCCCTTTCCACGTCTCTTCCGTGCGGGAACCGGTGGAGGTCTGAAGCGCCTTTACGTCCACATGAGCGCCGGATACCAGGTAAACGGACTGGTACGCGGGCTTGCCGCTGCCCAGGAAAAAAGAAACGGAATATTCCTTGCCGGGCTGCAGTCCGGAGAGGGAAACGCGCACCGTGCCGGCCCGGACCGCCATGCCGTTGGTAAACAATTGCAAACTCGTATTCAGGGCTTCCCCATGATTCGGAAAGGAGAAGGCGCTTTCCGCCTGCAGCACGCCGCCCGGCTGCCCTCCGCGGGTTTCCCCCTTTTCCCGCCACGTTGAATTGGCGTTGTTATAGCACATGTTTCCCACGCTCGCTTCCGATTTGGCCGTTACCGCCAGATAAACGGAGCGGCCAAACAGCGTTCCGGCCAGCACGGGGGAGGAAGAGGCTTCCAGGTTATTCCTCCGCAGGGGCACGCTTTTCAGCGTGGAAGACGGCGTGACGGTCACCACCCCCATATTCGTCCAGCCCGGCTGTGCCGCAGAAGCCGCATTGCCGAAGTCCACGCCGAAGGATTCCACCGTTCCCGCACCCTGCCCCGGATTCCCCAGAGCGGAGAGAGCCACCGCCACAAGGATGCCGAAGAGAGATTTCTTTTTCATAGATATAAGACTATTAAATAATCTAACAGATAGACTTCTGCAAATAAAAAATGCCGGAAAGAAGGGATGAAAAACATGGGCGGTTCCATCCCTTCTCTCCGGACATCTCGTCAAAGATAATGCTGAATGCTCCCTAGTTTTTGCGCCGCCGCAACAGCAGCGCCGCCAGTCCGAGCAATCCCAGGGATGCCGTGGCCGGTTCGGGAATGGGCTCGGTTGCCAGCATGAACCCGTTCAAATTAATATCCCCGCTTAAAACATCTGCGGCCACCCCGGCGGAGCGTTCATAAGTGAGCGTCACCCGGCCCGAACTGTCTGTGGTGAACATCCATTCCATCCCCACGCCGGAAGAATCCGTCGTCCCCTGGAAGGTTGAACCGGCCATCGTCCCCGCTCCTTCATAGCCGTCCATCAGGCTGCCGGTGACATCGCTGACACCGCCCGAGAGGGCCATGCTGGTTTTATTGGTGGAAAAGCCGCTGTTGCCCAGAACGTAGAGATAATAGGTGGTATTGGCCGCCAGGCCGTTCAGCGTGAATTGAAGGCCGACGGTCTGCCCTTTCACCCCGTTGCACTTGCCGGAGATGGAAGACTGCGCCATGCTGTCCGGAAACAGGGAGTTCAGGGAGGGTGACGTGCCTGCCGCGTCCAGGTAACCCGCATTCACGGCGGCGGTGCTTTTGTACGCCATGGTGAGCGTGACGTCCTGACCGTCCAGATTGCCGAGAACCACGGACGGGGAAACATTTCCCCCGTTTTTGCTCAAGGAAGCAATGGAGGCGTAGGAGGTGGCTTTTCCTCCCGTAACGGAGGAAGCCTGGGTAGCCACACTGATCCAATCCGAATCCCCGGCGGAGGAAGAACCCAGATTAATTTTCAGGGAAGCCGCAGAAGCCGCGGAAACGGCGCCTGCCAATAATAGCAGAATGAATGATTTCTTCATGGTTTTAGCCAATTCACAAGATATATGCCGGATTTGGAATCCGGTATGGATGTTACAGCCGTGAAAAATTGTTCTTCCTGATGCTCTGCAACATTTCCCCATCCCCTTTCCACAGCCTTATACCGCCGGCCCTGACGGCTACCGCCGCCAAAATGCAAAGACAGTTAGTAATGATTGCCGGAACAAAAAGAAAGCCTGTTACATCAGGAACTCCCTACGGCAATTTCCAGGATATTGCCAAGCCCAATTTCCTTAAAACGTTTTTCTTTCAATTTTGTAGGCTTGACTCCGGATTCCAAATCCGTCCGTTTTATAACCCTATCCTGACCAATAAGTTATTTTTTATCATTTAAAACCGGAATATTTATGATTTCCAGACTTGACCAAATATTCCTTTTATGCATCTCCATGAATTCCATCAATTATTCCGTTTTTCATGGAGGAAGATGGTTGCAGCCACCTCCGGTTCCACATCCGGAACCAGCAATAAAAAACGGACGGTTTCCCGTCCGTTTTCTGGAAATTGAAGTGTTGAACTACCGGATCAGTAGTCCAGTTCACCTCTCATGACCCGGCGCTCGAATTCGGCCACGTCCACCACCTGGCCGGTCAGCCGGGCGTGTTCCGTGGCAAAGGCCATTACATGGGAGTGGGCGGATTCTTCAATGGAGGTGGTCATGTCCGCCGGGGAGGGAACCGTCAGCATGTCATCGTAAAGGGCTTCCACCAGCCCCCAGTCACCGCCGCCGTGGCCCTGGTAGCCGCCGGCCAGTTCCTCCAGCTCCACCACGCGGGTTTTACCGCCAAAGTGGGGCGTCACGGTGATTTCACCAGGGCCGTTTTCCTTGTAGAAGGCTCCGGCGCGGATTTTGCCTTTGGTGCCGTATACTTCAATATGGCGGCCCTGCTCAAAGGCCGTCATCGTGAAGGTGCCGGTCAGGCCGCCTTCAAAGCGCATGATGGAAACCTGGTGGTCCGGCTGGTCGTTGTCGCACTGGAGGTAGTCCCTGCCCCACGGGGAGGTTTCAAGCCATTCGCAGATTTCCTCCGCGGTGGCTTCCTGCGCGCGGTCATAGACCATGCCCAGCCAGCGCTTGCATTCGTCGTCCGTGGCGTATTTGCGGGCGTCCCAGGGGTCTTCCCCCACCGGGGTGGTCCAGTCCGTGCAGCGTTCCGGACGGGGGGAGGAGAGCGTTTTTTTCGTGAAGAAGGTGAGCTCCCCGAAGCTGGCTACGGAGAGGCATTTGCGCCTGCCCATGAGCCAGTAAAGGATGTCCATGTCATGGCAGCATTTGGCCACGATCATGGGGGTGGAGGTCTTGCTGTTGCCCCAGTGCCCGCGCACGAAGGAGTGGGCGAAGTGCCACGCCCCCACGCCTTCGTTGGCGTTGAAGGTGATGACGTCCCCGATTTCCCCGCTGCTGATGATTTTTTTCAGGGTGCGGTAGAACTGGGTGTAGCGCAGCACGTGGCACACGGCCACGCGGCGTTTCAGCAGGCGCGCCAGGTCGCGCAGTTCCAGCGCTTCCTTCAGCGTCTTGGCGATGGGTTTTTCCAGCAGGACGTGGTAGCCCAGCTCCATGGCCTTTTTGCACGGGGCGTAGTGGTAGTCGTCCTGCGTGCCGATGATGGCTACGTCCGCCAGGCGCGGTTCCTCCAGCAGGGAGGCGGCGTCCTTGAACAGGCGGATGGAGTCCCGCTCCTCCTCCGGGGCAAAGTCACGCACGGCTTCCGTGCGCTGCTTTACGGGGTCCGCCGCGGCGGCGATGCGGTAGCGGTTTTTTTGTTCCATGGCCAGCTTCATGTAGGTGCGCGTGCGGGAGCCGCACCCGATTCCGGCGAGAGAGAGTCTTTTTTGTTCAGGCATGAGGATTGTGTTAGAGAGATTGATTTAAAGGACGCCGGATTTGACAAGCAGCGCTTCCGCGTCCGGATCACGGCCCATGAAGTCGCGGTAGAGTTCCGCGGCAGGCTTGCTGTTGCCCTTGCTGAGGATGCAGCGGCGGAAGTCGCGCCCGGTCTGCGGATTGAGCACCCCTTCCTTCAGGAAGCGGCTGAAGGCGTCCGCTTCCAGCACTTCCGCCCATTTGTAGGAGTAGTAACCGGAGGCATAACCCGTGGGGTCCGCGAAGATGTGGGTCAGGCGGCGCGCCACGGAGGGGCCGCGGTGGGTCATGGGCACCCGGTAGTCCGCCAGGATGCGTTCATCCGTTTCCTCCAGCGGAGCGCCCTTGTACTGCGGCCAGTTCACGTGAAGCTCCAGGTCCAGCTTGCCGAAGCAGAGCTGGCGCATGAAATCCGTGCCGCTCATGTAGTTGCGGGCGGCGCGCATTTTGGAGAACAGTTCGTCCGGGATTGTTTCACCCGTTTCATAGTGCGCGGCGAAGAGGTCCACGGATTCCCGCTCCCAGCACCAGTTTTCATTGATCTGGGAGGGCAGTTCCACAAAGTCCCAGGCCACGTTGGTGCCAGCCAGGGATTTCACCTCCACATCAGAGAGGAGCTGGTGCAGCAGGTGGCCGAATTCATGGAAGATGGTTTCCACCTCCCGGTGGGACAGCAGCGCGGGCTTGTCCCCCACGGGCTTGGTCATGTTGCCGACCATGAGGCCCAGATGGGGCACGCGGGGCTTGCCGCCGTGCGGGGGTTCCCCCACGCTGAGGTAGTTCATCCACGCCCCGGCGCGCTTGGAGTCCCGCGGATGCCAGTCCGCATAAAAGGAACCGAGATGCTCCCCGCTTTCCGCATCATGCAGTTCATAGAACAGCACGTCCGGGTGCCATACCTCCACCGCGCCTTCCGGCACTTCCCCGGGTTCCCCCGGCTTGAAGGCTACTGTGGGGCGCGGCGTCACCGTGATGCCGTACAGGCCGGAGTAGATGGAGAAGAGGCCGTCCATCACCTTTTCCACGGAGTAGTACGGGCGCAGGTCTTCCTCATCAAAGGAGTACAGTTCCCGGCGGCGTTTTTCAGACCAGTAGCCGGTTTCCCACGGAGAGAGTTTTTCCACGGGTTTCCCGGTCTTTTCCTCCTTATACCCGCGGACGGCTTCCATGTCTTTCAGGAAGGAGGGTTTCACCTTGTCATGCAGGTCATTAATGAAGTCCAGGGCGTTGGCTCCGCTCCCGGCCATGCGGCGGGAGGTGGCGTAGTCCGCAAAGCAGCCGTAGCCCAGCAGGCGGGCCTTTTTATCCCGCAGTTCCAGGATTTCCGCAATGAGGGCCTCATTGTCATATTCCCCGTCCTTACCTATGGAGCAGGAGCCTTCCCACATCCTGCGGCGCAGTCCGTCCGAGTCCGCAAACTGCATGACGGGCTGGAGGGAGGTGAATTTCTGCGTGAAGCGCCAGCGGGGGGCTTCTTCCGTGCCGTGCCCATTGGCCAGGGCGTCCAGCCGGGCGGCCTCCTTCGCGGAGTCCGGCAGGCCGGAGAGTTCCGCTTCATCTTCCACAATGAGCTCCCAGGCGTTGGTGGAGTCCAGCACGTTTTCCGCGAATTTCTTGGTCTTCAGGGAGAGCTGGGCTTCTATTTCCGCATATTCCGGCTTTACCTCGTCCGGCAGGTCCGCCCCGCTTTCACGGAAGTCCGCCAGCGTTTCCTGAATGAAGCGCTGCCTGACGGGGGAGAGGTCTTTCACCCAGTCACAGGCTGCGGCGGCTTTCAGGACCGTCCACAGGCACGGGTTCAGCGGCACGGAGGAGGAGAAGGCCACCACCTCCGGCAGCATTTCACCGATGGCTTCCCGCTGGGCGGGTTCATCATTCACGGAGTCCAGGTGCATGGCGCGGCCCCAGCCGAGGTGCAGGTCCTCAGAGGCTTTTTCCAGAGCGCCGAAGGTGTTTTCATAAGTCAGGGAGTCCAGCGGCTGGCCGCAGATGGCCTGAATGTTGGCCCTGGCGCGGGAGATGGCTTCCGTGACGTCAGGCTTGATGGCGTCCGGCGTGAGCCGTGACCAGGAAACCAGGAAGGAGGGGTCCAGATAGGGATGGTTCATATTTGATTGATGTATGTGGTTATTGAAAATGAATGCTTGCCGGAATGTGCAGCGTCAGGAGCCAAGGCGCCCGTCAGGGAAATTCAGTGTTTCACAGGTCTCCATGTTATTTGATCCGGTTCTTTTTCCGCGCTTGCACAGCGGGAGCGGCATTTTCTTTGCCGCGGGCCTGTTTCATGGTGGCCAGCACCCCGGCGTGGTTGGGAAAGCGTTTCAGCGCCTCTCCGCACATGTCCGCGCATTCCCGGTATTTGCCGCCCCGCAGGTAAGCCTGGGCCAGTTTCCATTCCGCGGGGTACGGCACCACGGGCGGCAGCAGCAGGGAGGAATAACGCTGGCTCCGGATAGCTTCCGACATCCAGACATTGGCGGAGTCCGGGAACATCAGGGCACGGATTTCCGAGGAGTAAAGGCTCCCCATTTGAAGACAGCGCGCCCAGTAGGAGACGCTCATCTGGCGCCGGGCCACTTCCGCACCCTCCATGAACAGGCGCAGGATGCCGGACAGTTTGTCAAAGCCGGCCGCTACGGCGCCCGGCCTGCCCTGCCCGGCCGCGCAACAGGCGCCCATGTACTGGGTGACCACCGCCGTCATGCCGTTGCTCAAGTCCGGAAATCCCTTGGGGAGCGGCCCCGGAGACGCCTTCAGCAGATATGCCTGCGCGGGAAGGGAGGGCCTGGCCAGCATCAGGCGCACGGGCAATGTCCTGGCCTCCCATAGTTGAAGGAGCGTTCCGGGAGCCAGCGGGTGTTTCCCGTCCAACGGGACGGAGGCGGCCCTGGAGGCGATGGCCTCCGCCTTTTTGTAATGGCCCGCGCAGAATTCAGAGACGGCACGGTAGAGGATGGAACGGAAGTAGGCATCATTCAGCGCCCGGGGAACGTTTTCCGTTTTTTCCCACGCCAGGCACAGGTTTTCAGAGGACTGGAAGGCGGCGGAAGCTCCTTCATAGTCCCCCGTGCGGAACAGGCAGTGCCCCAGCAGGTGCTGGGCGGAAGCGGAGAGGGGGTTGGCCGCGGCGGCCTTGCGGGCGGTTTCCACCGTTTCCGGAGAGATGACCGGGGCCACCTCCTCCAGCAGGACGCGCATGAACAGGGCCGCCTGGGAGTCCGGACGCTCTTTCAGGACGGCGTCCACCACGCGGACGGCCTCCTTCTGCCCTTCCCCGGGGTTGCCGTTCCCGTCAAAGCCGTCGCGCAGGAGCATGGCGTAAAAGAGGGGGGCGTAGGGATCGCGCTTCCAGGTGGAACAGATGTTTTTCCATGATTCCCGCGCCTTTTCCGGACCGTTCATCAGCAGCACGGCCAGGGCGTCCGCATAGGCGCGCTCCTGTTCCGGGCAGTCCGGGCGCAGCGCCAGCTCCTTCATGCGCTTCATGGACTGGACGCGCTGGGCCTGGAACTCGGGGCCCGCGCCCATCAGGCTCATGCACCGCCCCCAGTGGGCCATTAGGCAGTCCGGGTCCAGGCGGAGGGCGTCATCAAATTTCAGGGAGGCGCGCATGTCCCCGAAGGTGAGCAGATGCGTCATTCCCTCCAGCACCAGAATCTGCACGGCCGGAGAGGAGGAGCCTATCATCATCATCTCCACGCCGGGCGGCAGTACGGCAGGCTGGGCCGGAACGCCGGCGCGGAAGACGGCCTCCCGCCAGCCGTTCAGGGACGGACTGCTCATCCAGTACCCGTGTTCCCCGTCCGGAGCGGCGGAACAGCAGCCCGCCATGGCGGCGGACAGGAGAACATGACGGAAGGAGGCTTTCATACCGGGAAAAGGTTACATTCTGTCCGGAAGCTGGATGCCCAGCAGGCCCAGGCCGTGCTTGAGGGTGCGGGCCGTCAGCTCGCACAGGGCCAGGCGGGAGTGCCGCACTGCCCCTTCCGATTTCAGGACCGGGCAGGCCTCATAGAAGGAGTGGAAGGCGCGGGCCAGGTCAAACAGGTAGGCGGCCAGCACATTCGGGCGGCAGTCATCCAGCACCTGCGGCACCACTTCCCCGTAGCGGGCCAGGAGACGGGCCAGGTGGATTTCCGCATCTTCTGAAAGCTGAATGGGGGCGGACCAGTCCAGCGGGGCGCCGTCCAGCTTGCGGAAGATGGAGCGGACGCGCACATAGGAGTTCTGGAGGTAGGGGGCCGTGTCCCCCTGGAGGGCCAGCATTTTGTCCCAGTTGAAGACGTAATCCGTCATGCGGTTCTGGGAGAGCTCCGCGAACTTCACGGCGCCTATGCCCACGACCTCCGCCACGCGCTTCTTTTCCTCCTCCGGCATGTCCGGGCTCTTTTCCTCCACCACGCGGGCGGCGCGTTCAATGGCTTCATCCAGCACGTCCTGGAGGGAGACAGTGTCCCCGGAGCGCGTTTTAAAAGGCTTGCGGTCGTCCCCCAGGATGGAGCCGAAGGCGATGTGACGGTAATCCCCGTCCATGCCGCGGCGGCGCTGCGTGGAGAAAATCTGCCGGAAATGCAGGGCCTGGGGAGCGCCCACCACGTACCAGATGGAATCCGCCCCCCACGTCTTGATGCGGTGGTCCAGCGTCGCGAGGTCCGTAGTGGCGTACAGGAAGCCGCCGTCCGCCTTGCGGATGATGCAGGGGTTGGCGCGCCATTCCCCCTTGTCCTGCACCAGGAAGGGGTCTTCATTGGGCGGCACGGAGCCGTCGGAAAACACGCAGATGGCGCCGTCGCTCTCACGGGCCATTCCGGCGGCGATCATGCCGTCCACCAGCGGAGCCAGGGCATCGTTGTAAAAGCTTTCCCCCAGCCAGTAGTCAAAGTGGATGTCAAGCTGGCCGTAGATTTTGGAAAGGCCGGATTTGGAGACTTCCACGCAGCGCTTCCAGATCGCCAGGTTTTCCCCGTCCCCGGCCTGGAGCTTCACCAGCTCCGCCTTGCAGGTATCCAGCAGTTCCGGCTTTTCCCTGCACATCAGGTTCACGTCCTTGTACACCCGCAGCAGCTCGTCAATGGGGTTGGCGGCCAGGGCCTGCTCGTCCAGAATGTTCTTCCAGCCCCACAGGATCATGCCGAACTGGGTGCCCCAGTCACCGATATGGTTGTCCGTAATGACGTTGTGCCCCACAAAGCGGGCCACGCGGGAGAGGGCGTCCCCGATGATGGTGGAACGGATATGGCCCACGTGCATCGGCTTGGCGACGTTGGGCGCGGAAAAGTCAATGACGATGGTTTTGGGGTCCGGCACCTTCTCCACCCCCAGACGGTCATCCGCCAGCATGGCCAGCAGGCGCGCGGCGTAAAATTCCGGCTTGATGCGGAAGTTGATGAAGCCGGGCCCGGCGATTTCCAGGGAACAAACGCCGTCCTGCCCCATCCGGTCCACCACCTGCTGGGCCAGAGCGCGGGGATTCGTGCGGCACCGCTTGGCAAGCACCATGGCGGCGTTGCTCTGGTAGTCCCCGAACCGCAAATCCGCGGACGGCGTCACACTGGCGCAAAAATCAGCGGGAAGCTCCTCCCCCAACACCGCTTTCAACGCGGCGGACAACTTTTCTTCAAGAATTCCGGGTATGGTCATGTCTGCTCAGATGAACGGACATTCCACCGCCGTAGTCAAGGCGCAACTGTCATGAAGACATACCTTTTCCGGTAAAAACAACAGGACGGAGATTCCATCCCCGTCCCTCCCGGCGAACCGGGCGTCCAGCGCCCGAATCCGCCTTTTCCGTCAGCGTGCCTTTCCTAGAAGGACCGCATTCTGGAAGCCTTCAGCCAGTCTTCCAGTTTCCTGGAGGCCTTCACCTCTTTTTCACGCTTCTTTTCCGGCACGGACTTTCCGGAGAAAGCCTTCGCCAGAACCAATGCCAGTTTTCTTTTCATTTTCATTCTATTTTTCTATAGGGTTTGCTCCCCCCGGAGCGGAGGCATTCAGGAAGAATCCCTGCCGTCCCCTCGGGGAACGCCGCCTACTTACTGTATAAAGGAAGTTTAGTCCAATAGAAAAAAACGCTTCCTTGTCATACCAAATACAATAAGTAATTCAGACCGTACAAGCTTTTAATCAAGAGACTTTTCCAGCAGATCCGCATCCTTGGCCGCAGAGGGGTCAAAGGGGCGATCTATTTTTTTCATCTCCATTTCCACCCGCTGGTGTGACGAATTGTCCTCCATCATAACGTCCAGGGAACGTTTCAGGGAGGCCAGATTGGAGGTGTACAACTTCTGCCGCGCCGCCGAGCGGGAGGCCAGCACGCCCTGCCGGTCAAACAGGGCCAGCACCGTATAGACGTCTCCGTTTTTGCCGCCGGCGATCAGATTGACGCCAAAGAGGGGGATGTTCCCCAGGAAGTTGTTTTTAGCCTTGCGGTAGCGGTAAGTCCACAGCGTCCCGTTTTTCATAGTGACCGCGTCGGAGGGCTGCCCCAGGACGTCGTAAACGTTCGCCTTGGAGGATTTTCCCGGAACCAGGGCGCCGTAGGCCGCCGGGGACGCCACGGATTTGTTGCCGTAGGTGACGGAACAGGCGGACAGCGCCAGACAAAAGGCGGCCATGGAGGCAAACAGGACGTAACGCATCTGCATGGTGAAAAGGTACGTTGCCGGGGCTTCAAGTCAATCCCTCAGCCCACCATTCCCCTCATGCGCCGGAAATATCCGGACCGGAGGTAAGCGCTCTTCAGGCCTTCCCTTTTCCGCCAAAGTCATATTTTTCCGTTTTCCAGAGGAACATGCGGCGGTAGAGATGGTATTCCGTCACGCAGAGGATGGGCATGCCGATGGTTCCGATGAAAGGCAGAAGGCGGAAGAGGTGGCGGCACAGGTAGAGCACCACCATCAGGAAGCTTTCCCTGAATACGGTCATGTACAGGGAGTACGGGTTGACGAGCGTTCTCTTGTACAGGGAGGAGGCCAGCAGGGGACCGAGAATGGGGATGATGCCCAGCACCACCACGGCCGCAAAGGTCCACCCCCTGCGCCGGGCAATGTAATCATCATAACGGTCCACGGATTGCTCCCCCTGGAGCACCGCTTTTCCGCAGGCAGGGCAGTTCTGTTCCAGCGTAGGTTCATGGAGAGGCTGCCCGCAGTAAAAGCACCGCCGGTAGCTGCGGAGCACTTCCTCATGCCTTTTCCATCCGGTGGCCGGGATCACGGTGCGCAGCCTGGAATAACCAATCCAGTTCAGGGCGCGGGGTTTGGGATTGGGTGTGCCGCACTTGGGGCAGTGCAGGCCGCACGGGTACATCATGGTGCCGCATTTGGAGCAGAAAATGCGGTGGTCGTATTCCCGGCGGCGGCAAAAAAGGTAGTAGGCTCCCAGGGCCAGGCCGCCCAGCAACCCCAGGGCGATCACCACCCACGGGTACAGCAGGCAGTAGGCTACCAAGTATTCCGTCCAGGAATGGTCGGAGTGATGAATGAAGGATTCCGGGCTGATGGGGTTCTGCGCCACATCCGGAAGCTGGCTTACGTATTTTTCCCCCATGTCCCTGAGCGGCCCGGCAGGGAGCCATTGTTGTATGGGAATGGGTTCTTTCATGGTCTGGCGCGCATGCGGGGTACACCATACAGACAGGTTCCACCCCGGGTTCCGTTAAAAAAGCCTGTGCCATCCAGCATAAAACGCCTCCGCCGGAATAGGGAGGGGAAAGTAGGCCATGCCCGGAAATTCCACAGGGAACCGGGAAGAGGCCCTTTTCATCCGGCCTTTTTCCGTGTAGTATTTCCGCCATGCCTACACTCCGCCAAGCCACCAAAGACGACATCATGCTTATTCATGAACTGGCCGGGCAGGCTTTCCCCGCCACCTACCGGGACCTCCTTTCCCCGGAGCAGATGGAGTTCATGATGGACTGGATGTATTCCCCCGCCAACCTGGAGCAGCAGATGGAGGAGGGGCATGTGTATTTCATCGCCTCCCATGACGGGAAGCACTGCGGCTATCTGTCCGTCCAGCCAGAAGGCCCCGGCGTTTTCCACTTGCAGAAGATTTACGTTCTGCCCGGTTTCCAGGGCCTGCACATCGGCAGCTACCTGTTCCGCCAGGCCGTCAGCTACATCAGGAGCATTCATCCGGAACCGTGCCTGATGCGCCTGAACGTCAACCGCTACAACACCCGGGCGGTGGAGTTCTACCGGCACATGGGCATGAGGGAACTGGAACGCGGGGATTTCCACATCGGCCACGGCTATTACATGACGGATTACATCATGGGGCTGGATATTGCCTGAGACGCTTTTCCCACAGGAACGGGCAGCCGGGGAGTCCGGCGCGGGGAGCGGTCTTCCTTCTTGACACTCAATGCGGGATTCTGCATCATCCATCCTATGAAAACCTTTACTGCCCTCTTTCTGTCCGGGAGCATCGCCGCCATGACGGCCCCGGCTTTCATCCATGCAGCGGATAATGGCGCCGGAGCCAAAGTCACCTACCCTTCCTTTGACGACAGCAGCCACCTCCACGGACCTAAAATCAAGGCTTCCGACCTGAAGGGGAAGGTGGTGTTTTTTGAGTACTGGGGCATCAACTGCCCGCCCTGCATCGCCAGCATGCCGCATTTGCAGGAATTACAGGACAAATTCCAGTCCAAGGGTTTCACCGTGGTTGGCAGCCACCGCCAGGGGCTGACCCCCAGGGTGAAGCAGTTCCTGGAGGAAAAGAAGATTACCTTTCCCGTTTACCAGGGGCTGGATATTCCGGCGGCCTCCTGCCCGGGCGGCCTGCCGCATGCCGTGCTGATCGGAGCCAACGGCAAAGTGGTGGCCAAGGGGCATCCCACCCAGCTTTACGACCTGGTGAAAAAGGAGGTGATGAAGGTGGAGCGCGGCCTTCCCATTCTGGAAGGCGTGGAGCTGGACAAGTACAAGTCCCTGGCCAAGACAGTCGTTTCCAACGGCAGCAACATCGAGTCCAAGATTACGCCCCTGCGGAAGAAAACGGACGACGAGGAGGCTCAGGCCGTCTGCGCCGCTTTTGACGAATGGCTGGGAGACGCCAAGGACATGGTGCAGGCCCAGATCCAGTCCAACCCGCTGGAAGCGGTGACGGCCATCACGCGCCTGAAGACGGCGGTCCCCTCCGTCAAGGAGTTTGACGAACCGCTGGCGGCTCTGAAGGCGAACAAGGACCTGCCGAAGCTGGCCGACCTCAACAAGAAGATTTCCGCCCTGGAGCAGCGCAAGGCGAAAGGCCGCAAGGTTTCGGAAGCCGACCTTAAGTCCCTGGCGCAGGCCGTGGACAAATTCGCGGAGTCTGACAATGAAGCCACGCAGACCGTTGCGGGCAATCTGAAAAAGAGCCTTTCTTCCCTGGCCGTGCAGGAGTCTCCGGAAGATAAATAAGCCTTTCAGACGAACGGCATTTCATCCGGCACTAACAGGCGTTTACGGACGCCTGTTTCTTTTTTCTCCGGAAGCTTTTTTCTTCTTCCCGGATAAAACATCCGGAGCGGAGAGGACGGAACAGGTTTCCCGGACAAAGGAGGAGAGAGCCCGGTCATCATCCAGCTCCGTCATCAGGAAATGCGGCCTGGCGCCGGGATAGGGACTGCCCTGCTCCTGCTGCGGCAGCATGTTCAGGCCCGGCTCCGTGATTTTGACAAACAATTGGTTGTCACATACCAGGCCAAAAAACTTCCGGTCACAGTACAGGCCGTATTCTCCAAACATTTTTTTGAAGGAAATATCCCCGGCATGCCGGAGCTGGAAACAAATATATTCTACTACATCCGGGGAAGAGGCCATATCCCCATGCTCTCACACCGGCCCCGCCCACGGCAAGCAGCAAACGCCTGCCTGCGGACTGCCGGGCTGGAAATCCGCAGTCTAGCAGCCGGAGCCGCGCGCCTTTTTCCGGGGCGGCTGAGCAGGCGGCTTTTACCCGTTCATGCACCTTTTCCACTGCTCGCCGGAAATCCGGCGGCGTTCTAATAAACATTGACACTGACGGCTAAAAACGCCATTAAACACGCCGAAGCAACGGGGAATTCCGTGAGAGCCGGAAACAGTCGCGCTGCGGTATCGGGTTACAAACCCTCAGGGAACGTTTTTCACCAGGCGTTCTATCAGCCAGTCCTCCCATTCCGGAGGGTGAAGGCGAGGGGGAGGTTGGAGACCCGGAGTCCGAATATCCTTGCTTCGGTTCACCATACCTCATCAACGCATGATTGAAACATCCTCTTACCTTCCGGGGGCGTTCCTGCCCTTTTCCTCCGTTTTTCTTGCCGGGCTCACCCTGTTTTCCCTGCCCGCGCTTTCCACCGCCCCATGCAGGGCGGAGGCGTCCCCCGCCCCGGCGGAACAGGCGGCAGTACCGCAACAGGAAGGGCTGCTTCTCGTCGCCTTCGGGACCAGCCACCAGGACGCCACCGTCTCCTACAGGGAGCTGGAAAAGGACATGCTGCCCCATTATGCTCCGGACCGCCTGAAGTGGAGCTACACCTCAAGCATCATCCGCAAGAAGCTTGCCGGACGCGGAACCCCCGTTCCCTCCGTGGAGGAGAATCTGGACCGCATGGCCCGCGAAGGCATCCGCACGCTGCGCGTCCAGTCCCTCCACATCGCCCCCGGAGAGGAATTCTCCCGGATGGAGAGGCAGATCGTCAGCTTCCTGGCGCGTCACCCGGACAGCTTTGACCACGTGTTCATCGGCCGCCCCCTGCTGGAAAGCGAGCGGGACAGGGACGAGGCGGTCACGGCCTTTTTACGGCATTTCCCCGCGGAACGGAAGAAGGATGAAGCCATCCTGCTCATGGGGCACGGCCAGCAGGAGGGACGCTGCGACATGGTGCTTTCCGATTTTGCCCGCGAGCTGAATGATCGCGACAACCTTGCGTTTTTCGCCACCGTGGAAGGCACGCGCGGCGTGGCCCCCATCCTGGAGCAGCTTAAAAAGTCCGGCGCAAAAACCGTCTGGCTGGCCCCCTTCATGCTGGTGGCCGGAGACCACGCCAAGAATGACCTGGGCGGGGATGAGGAAGATTCCTGGGCCTCCATGCTCAGGAAGGAGGGGTTCACCGTTAAAACCCACCTGAAGGGCCTGGGGGAAAACCCGGGCATCCGCGCCGTTTTCTCCCGCCATGCCCGGACCACGGCGGACGACCTCATGACTCCCAAACAAGCGCATTGACATGTCCTCCCCCGGAAAATTTTATGGAGTGGGCATAGGCCCCGGCAATCCGGAATACCTCACGCTCAGGGCCGTCAACGTGTTCCGGTCCGTGGACGTGGTGTTTACCGTGACGGGCCCCAACAGCGATTTCAGCATTTCCGAAGCAGTGGTGCGGTCCGTGGGCGGCGTGAAGGCCCGATTCCACAAGCTGGTTTTCAGCATGTCCCGCGACGCCAGAACCCGGCAGGAGCAGATTGAAAGGAATACGGCCGTTATTGAGGAGGCCCTTTCCCGCGGCCTTGACTGCGCCTTTGCCACGCTGGGAGACGCCATGACGTACAGCACCTTAGGCTATATCCTGAGCCTCCTGCTCAGCCGGAATCCGGACCTGCACACGGAGGTGGTGCCGGGGATTACCTCCTATTGCACCCTGGCGGCCCACAGCCGCCAGATCCTGGTGGAAAACGGGGAGCGGCTCCGGGTTGTTCCCGCCTTCAGGCCGGAGATGGCGGATTCCCTGGAGTTCCCGCCCGGAACCACCACCGTTCTCATGAAGACCTACCGCAGCCGCGCGCGCCTGATGGAGCGCATCCGGCGGGAGAAGGATATCCGCGTTATTTACGGGGAAAGACTGGGCATGCCCGACGAGTTTATTACGGACGATATTGACGTCATCGCCGCCAGGCCGGAAGAATACCTTTCCCTGATGTTCGTCAAGAAGGCATGAACGGCACCAGGCACTCCCGCACTTATCCCTGGAGCCAGCCTTTCCGCTGGCTCTGGCTGGTGCTGGCCCTGGCGGCCTCCGGAGTCATGATTGTGAAGATGCCCGCGGGCATGGACGCCTCCGCATCCGGAAAGCCTCGCATGGCCATGAAGCCCGCGGAAGAAGCCCCGGCGGGAACACGCGGGGAAGGAAAAGGAAAGGAAGAAGCCCCCGCTGCCAGCCCAGCCCCGGCGCCCAAAAAACGCCATCATTCCCGGAGCGCACAGGCTCCGGAAACAGGCGCGGGAAAAATTCTGGCGCGCCTGCCCCAGATAGGCAGCCTGATCGGCCTGGTGGCCCTGGCGGCCTTCATCGGCGGTATTGCAGAAATCTTCCGCTTTCATTTTGCCCTGGGCAAGCTGTTCGGCGGACTGGCGCGCTGGGCACACCTGCCGGAAATCATCAGCCTGTCCATCCCAACGGCCCTTTACTCCAACGCCGCGGCCAACGGCATGCTGGTGAGCAGCCATGCGGAAGGCAAAATCACCCATTCCAATCTGATTGCAGGGGGCATGATGAACAGCTACCTGTCTTTCGTCTCCCATTCCCTGCGGGTGGCGTATCCCGTCATCGGCGCGGTGGGTTTGCCCGCCATCTGCTACTTCGGCTGGCAGATGGGCTTCGGCTTCCTGTTCATTGCGGGCGTGCTGTTCCTCCACCGCAGGAAAAGCCCCCCTGCCGTTCCGGAGGCGGCGGCTTCCGGGGAGGCTCCCGCCGCCGGGCGCCCCTCCCCGGAATGGCGCAAATCCCTGCGGCAGACGTGCCTGCGGGTACTCGCGCTCGTTTTCCGCATGCTTTGCCTGACGGTTCCCCTGATGATCGGCGTGGAGTGGCTGATGAAAAACGGCCTGTTTTCCTGGTGGGAGGAACACGTGCCGGACTGGGTCAACCGCATTTTTCCCGCGGAGCTCATGAGCATCGTGGCCGCGCAGATGGGCGGCCTGGTCCAGGCCGCCGGGGTGGCCGCCAACCTCCGCAGCCACGGCATGGTCACTTCCTCACAGATTCTGCTTGCCATGCTGGTAGCCAGCGCCATCGGCAACCCCATCCGCGCCCTGCGGCGCAACCTTCCCTCCGCCATGGGCATTTTCCCCACACGGGACGCCCTGACCATCGTGCTCGTCATGCAGCTTTCCCGCATGATCGGGGCCATTCTTCTGATTGCCCTGACGGGCCTTTTCATCCATTATACCCACTGACGCCTCATGACCGCCGAACCTGACATCCGCTGGGACATGTCCCCCGCCGCCATTGAGGCGGAAAGCTTCGCCGCCATTGAACGGGAGTTCCAGGGCTGGGAAGAGGTGCCGCCGTCCGAATGGAAGGTCATGCGCAGGCTTATCCACACCACGGCGGACCTTTCCATTGCCGCGGGGCTGGCCTTCCGCCATGACCCCATACCCTCCGCCCTGGCGGCCCTCCGCGGCCACTGCCCCATTTTTTGTGATTCCAACATGATCCGGGCCGGGCTTTCCGTGGAACGCCTGAGGTGCGCCCACCCCGGTTACAGCAAGGAGGATATCCACTGCTACATTGCCGATGCGGACATCGCCGCACAGGCCAAAGCCACCGGGAGGACGCGGGCCATCTGCGCCGCGGAAAAGGCGCGCCCCATCCTGGACGGAGCCATCGTCCTCATCGGGAACGCCCCTCTTTCCCTGGCCCGCATCTCCCGGTATGTGCTGGAGGAGGGCATCAGGCCCGCCCTGATCGTCGGCATGCCTGTGGGCTTCGTCAACGTGGTGGAATCCAAATTGCTGACGGGGACCTGCCCCGCGCCCCAGATCGTTCTGGACGGGCGGCGCGGCGGGAGCGCCCTGGCCGTCACCACGCTGCACGCCATTCTGGAGAACCTGCCCGCCGCCTGATTTTTTCCGCATTCTTCCCCATCCGCCGAATTCCGTTCCATGTCCTCTCCCTCTCTCCATCCGCTCCGGAAAGGATTTTCCACCGGGGCCAATGCCGCCGCCGCCATCACGGCCGCGTGGAGGACGCTGAACGGAGAGAATATCAGTGAATCCATTCCCCTGCTTTTCCCGGACGGAGAAACGAGAATGCTCCCGCTGGCGGCCAGTGAGCCGGGATTTTCCAGAATTATCAAGGATGGAGGGGACGACCCGGACTGCACCCACGGCGCCGTGATGGAGGCGCGCGTCCGGGCGGCTGTTCCGGAGGAAGCCGCCCCGGAGGATTACCTTCTGTCCATCCGCGGAGCCACCCTTATCCTGCGCTCCGCCGGGGGCATAGGCCTGTGCACGCTGCCGGGCCTGGACTGCGAGCAGCACAAATGGGCCATCAACCAGGGACCGCGGCGCATGATTGCGGACAACCTGGCCCGCTCCGGCATGCGGGAAGGGTGCTGGCTGGCGGAAATCCGCGTGCGGGACGGGGAACGGCTTGCCGGGAAAACGCTCAATCCCCTGCTTGGCGTGGTGGGGGGCATCTCCATTTTAGGCACCAGCGGCATCGTGCGCCCGTACAGCCATGAAGCCTATATTGCCACCATCCGCATCTGCGTGCGCTCCACCCGGCTCTCCGGCTTTGACAAGGCGGTCTTCTGCACGGGGGGAAGGACGGCCGCGCTGGCCAGGTCCCTTCTGCCGGGATACCCCTCCATTTCCTTCATCTGCATCGGCGATTTCATTGCGGAAAGCCTTCAGAGCGCAGGAGAACAGGGCATGGCGGAAGCCGTGGTGGCCTGCATGCCGGGCAAGCTCTGCAAGTACGCCGCCGGATTTGCCAATACCCACGCCCACAAGGTGGCGCAGGATATGCCGCTCTTTCTCCGCACGGCGGAACGCCACGCCGCGCTGGCGGATGAAGCGCGCCGGAGCATCCTGGCCTGTTCCTCCGTACGCCAGGCGCTGGCGCTGGTTCCGGAAGAGACCCACCTTTCCCTGTACCGGGACCTGGCCGCGGAAGCCCGGCGCCAGTTCCAGCGCCACGTGCCCGGCCTGCCCGTCCGTTTCCTGATCTCCGGTTTTTCCGGCAACCTTCTTCTCGACATACCTCCATGCCTCCCCTGACCGTTTTTTCCTGCGGCATAGGTCCGCTTCACCCCTCCCAAGCCCTGCTGGACAAACTGGCGGAAGCTCAGAGCCTGTACGCTTCCGCCGCCCTGCTGAAGGAGTGCCCGCCCTGCAACGCACGGCGCATCCCCATCGGCAGGAACGCGCGGGAACAGGCGCGGGAAGCGCTGGAAGAAGCCCGGCAGGGCGGAAACGTGGTGGTGCTGGCTTCCGGAGACGCCCTGTTCCACGGGATGGGAGGCACGCTCCAATCCCTGACCTGTGACGAAGACCGGCTGGAATTCATCCCGGCCCCCACCGCGTTCCAGGCGCTGTTCCACCGCCTGGGCATGCCGTGGGACCGCGCCCGGTGCTTCAGCGCGCACAGCACGGAAGAGATTCCGTGGGGGGACATTCTGGCCCAGCCGCTTCCCGTCCTTTACGGAGGCCACCCTTTCACCGCGTGCCGCCTGGCAGGGGCGGCCATCCAATTCCACCCCCCGGCGGCTCAACGTTCCGCCGTGGCGGCGGAATGCCTGGGTACTCCCGGGGAACGCATCCTGAAAGGGACCCTGGCGGAACTGGCCCGGGAAGAATGCGCCCCCACCTCCATGCTCCTGCTGCTGCCGGACGAACGTTCCGGAGCTGCGCCCATCCTGCCGCTGGGACTACCGGCGGACTTTTATGAAAAGGAGAACAACCTGATTACCGCGGAGGAGGTGCGGGCCGTCATCCTGTCCAAGCTCCGCCTCCCTGCCTGGGGCGTGCTGTGGGACGTGGGAGCCGGAAGCGGCTCCATCGGCCTGGAAGCCGCCGCCCTGCGCCCCGGGCTCTCCGTGTACGGACTGGAACGGCAGGAGTCCCGCCTGGAACTGATCCGCCGGAACTGCCGGAAGCTGGGGTGCGTGAATTACGCCTGCATGCAGGGAGAAGCGCCGGAAGCCCTGGCAGCCCTGCCCGCGCCCGACCGCGTTTTCCTGGGAGGCGGGGGCGCTGCCCTTGAATCCATCCTCCAGGCGTGTTTTGACGCCCTGAACCCCGGCGGCCTTCTGGCGGCCTCCGCCGTGACCACGGAAAGCGAACACCTGCTTTACGGCTGGAACGCCGCCGCCCGCACGGGCATGTTCTCCCTGGACATCGCCTCCGAATCTCCCATTGCCGGAACCTACCACCATCTGCGGCACGGCAACCGCATCACCCTTTTCACCTATTCCCGCGCATGAATACCGCCCGTTTTCCCATCCATTTCATAGGAGCCGGCCCCGGGGCCGAAGACCTGATTACCGAACGGGGCGCCGCCCTCCTGAAGGAGGCGGACGTGGTCGTCTACGCCGGCTCCCTGGTCAATCCGGGGCACCTCAAACGCTGCCGCCCGGAAGCGGAACTCCATGACAGCGCCAAAATGGACCTGGAGGAACAGGTGGAGGTCATGGCACGGGGGGTGCTGGAAGGAAAGAAGGTGGTGCGCCTCCACACGGGGGACCCGTCCATGTACGGAGCCATCGCGGAGCAATTCGACCTGCTTGACAAAAAGGGCATTGAATCCATTGTGGTGCCGGGAGTCAGCAGCGTTTTTGCCGCCGCCGCGGCCTTGCGCACGGAGCTGACCTATCCCGGAATTGCCCAGAGCCTGGTGCTGACGCGCACCCCGGGAAGAACGCCCATGCCCTCCGGGGAAGCCTGCGAGGCCTTTGCCAAAACGGGCGCCACGCTGGCATTCTTCCTCAGCGCGGGGAAGCTGGATGAACTGGCCGCACGGCTTATCTCCGCCGGGAAATCCCCCGATACGGCGGCGGCGGTAGTGTACCGCGCCACCTGGCCGGATGAAAAGATCATCCGCGGCACGCTGTCCACCATCGCGGGGGAAACGGCACGGGCGGGCATCGGCAGGCAGGCCCTCATCCTGGTGGGTGACGCCATCGGCGCGCACGACTGCGGGCAGTCCCTGCTCTACCACGGCCAATTCAGCCACGGCTACCGGAATGAAAAGGAAGACGAACGGTTCGACGGAAGCTGCGCGTTTTACGCTTTCACGGAAAAAGGAGTCCGCAAGGCGCAGGAGATTTCCCAGTCCCTGGGGAAAGCCGTTATCCATTCCGTAGGCAGGGCCGGGGAAACGGAAGGTGTCAAGCGGGTTTCCCCGGAGGACTTCGACCCGTTGCTTGCCCGGCAGTGGAACCTGTTTGACGCGCACGTTTTCATCGGGGCCACGGGAATTGCCGTCAGGAAAACGGCTCCCCTGCTCCGGGACAAGGCCACGGACCCGGCGGTAGTCTGCTGTTCGGAGTCCGGCTCCCACCTCATTCCCCTGCTTTCCGGCCACCTGGGCGGCGGCAACCGCCTGGCGCGCAGGCTGGCCCGCATCAGCGGCGGGGAGGCCGTCATCACCACCGCCACGGACACGCGGGGAATCACCGCCTTTGACGAAGCGGCGGCCAGGGAAAAGGCCTGCGTTCTCAACCCGGACGCCATCAAACCCCTGAACGCGGCCCTGCTTGACGGAGACACCGTATCTTTTCACGGTCCGCAGGAAATCCACGAACGGTACTGGCAGGACTGTCCCCAGGTCATTCCGGCGCGGGCGGATGGAGCGGAAGCCGCGGAAAAACCGCACGTTCCCGCCGTCTATTGGGATGAAGAGCCCCCGGAATCTGCAGGGGGAACTGCCGCCCTGCTTATTCAGTCATCCTCCTTCGTGCTTGGAATAGGCTGCAAAAAAGGAACGGAACCCGGGCTGCTGCAACAATACGCGGAAGGCTTTCTTGCCCGGCAGGGAATCTCCCGGTCCCGTATCAAAGCCCTTGCCTCCTGCACGCTCAAGGAGCAGGAACCGGCCATCCTGGCCCTGGCCGCAACATGGAACGTACCTTTCCATGTCTTTGAGCCCGCCGAGCTGGACGCGGTGGAAATTCCCACGCCGTCAGACGCCGTCTTTGAAAAAACGGGGACTCATTCCGTTTCCGAGGCTTCCGCCATTCTGGCCTCCGGGGGTAAAATCAACACTCCTAAAACCGTTTGGGGCGGGAACGTCACGCTGGCCCTGGCAACGTGCCCTCACGGCAGCCGGAACAAGGCCCGTCAAAAAGGTGGAAACGTCATCGTCATCGGGCTGGGGTCCGGGTCTCCGGGCCAGCTTACGCCGGAAACGGCTGCTGCCATGGAGCAATGCACCTGCATAGCCGGCTACACCAAATACCTGGATTTCATCCGGGAACGCATTCACGGGAAAAAAATGATCCAGACCGGGATGATGGGGGAAGTGCCGCGCTGCATGGCCGCACTGGAAGCGGCGCTGGCGGGGGAAAACGTCTGCATGGTCTGTTCCGGGGATCCCGGCATCCTGGCCATGGCCGGGCTGCTCTACGAAATGAGGAAGGAAAACGAACGCTTTTCCCCGGTCCGCATTGAAGTGCTCCCGGGAATTACGGCGGCCAGCATTTCCGCCTCCGCGCTGGGGGCGCCCCTCCAGAACGGCTTCTGCCTGCTCAGCCTGTCCGATCTGCTGGTGCCTGCGGAGGAGATCAGGGCCAACCTGGAGCAAGGCGCCGGAACGGCGCTGCCCGTGGTCCTTTACAACCCCGCCGGACGCAAACGCCGCCATCTGCTGGAGGAGGCCCTGCGTATCTTCCGGAACAAACGCGGTGGCCAAACCCTGTGCGCCTACGTGAAACACGCTGGACGCCCTGCCCAGCAAAAATGGGTGGGGACGCTGGACGAATTCCCGCTGGAGGACGTGGACATGTCCACGCTGGTGCTTCTGGGCGGCCCCCGGACCATCAGGGACGGAGACGTCCTTTTTGAACGGAGAGGCTACGCCGACAAGTACGGAATATCCTGACCTGATCCGGAAAGACAGCATCCGCAGAATTTGCCTGTTTCCCATGAATAAGCCTTTTCACGCCTTCTGCATCGCCTCCACCCAGTCCGGGGGAGGCAAGACCACGGTATCCCTCGCCCTGATGGCGGCGCTCTCCGCCCGGGGCTTACGCGTGCAGGCCTTCAAGTGCGGCCCGGACTACATCGACCCCTCCTTCCACCGACAGGCGACGGGATTGCCTTCCTTCAATCTGGATACGTGGATGATGGGGAAAAACGGGGTGCGGTCCCAGTGGGCGCGGCACGCCTCCTGCGCGGACATCGCCATCTGCGAGGGGGTCATGGGCCTCTTTGACGCCAGAACGCCGGAAAGCCTGGAAGGAAGCACGGCGGACTGCGCCCTCACGCTTGGCCTGCCCGTTCTGCTGGTGGTTCAGGCGCGAGGCATAGCGGGTTCCATTGCCGCCGTCGTCCGCGGCTTTTCCCAACACCACCCCGGCCTGAACATCGCTGGAGTGATTGCCAACGGCGTGGGAAGCGCCACGCACGCGGACCTTCTGCGCCGGGCGCTGGCCCATCACGGCCTGCCTCCGCTGGTGGCGGCGTTGCCCAGAAACGCGGAATGGACGCTCCCGGAACGGCAGCTGGGCCTTGTTCCCGCGGAAGAGGAAGCACGGCAGCAATCCTGGTTCCGCAGGCTGGCGGAAGCGGTGGAAAAGCACGTCAACTGGAAGCTGCTGATGGACATCACGGAAATTCCCCGTCCCGCTCCCCTGAAAGCCTCCATTCCGTCCGCCCCTGCCCGCGGCCGCCTGGCCGTGGCACGGGACAACGCCTTCTGCTTTTACTATGAGGACAACCTGGAACGGCTGAGGCAGGCGGGCTGGGAAATCACCTGCTTTTCTCCGCTGGAAGACACCGCCCTGCCGGAAGGAACCAGGGCCCTCTACCTGGGAGGCGGCTATCCGGAAACCTTCGCAAGCCGCCTGGAAAGCAATGAGGCCATGCGGAACGCCATCCTGGAATTTGCCCGGAACGGCGGAGAAATCTTTGCCGAATGCGGCGGTTACATGTACCTGTGCAAGGAACTGGCACTTCCGGACGGGACAAGCAGGAACATGTGCGGAGTCATTGACGGAACGGCGCGGATGGGGGAAAAACTCCGTTCCCTGGGATACCGGGAAGCCGTGATGGAAACGGAAGCCCCATTCGGGCTGCGTTTCACCCGCATCCGCGGCCATGAGTTCCACTGGTCCTCCATTACACTGAACCGCCCCTACCTGCCCCTTTACATGGTCGGGGGAAAGGATGGAAGCCTGAGTGCGGAAGGCGTGGCGGAAGGCAACGTGAAGGCCGGCTACATCCACCTGTACTGGGGGCACGAAAACCATGACCAGCCGCAAACGCCCCAGCCGCGGCAGGGACGCGTCATCCTGCTCAACGGGGCCTCCAGCGCGGGGAAAAGCACGCTGGCCCGGACCCTGCACCGCCTCATGGAGGAGGACTCCATGATCTTTTCCATGGATGACTACCTGGCCATGAGCCGGGGAAGGCATGAAAACGCCCTGGACGCCGTCCGGGAAACCGGACTCCCCTTCATCGAATCCTTTCACGCCGCCATTGCGGAGGCCGCGCGGAAAGGCGCCCTGGTCATCGTGGACCACGTCATCGGAGAATCCGCCCGCTGGATCCGGGACCTGCTGAACCGCCTGAGCGGCATCCCTTGCGCCCTCATCAAGGTGGACTGCCGGGAGGACATTCTGCTGGAACGCGAGCGGAACCGTACCGACCGGACTCCGGACCCGGCCCATGCGGAGCGTCAGCACGGAAGCATTCACCAACACTTTCCGCATGACTTCTCCATAGACACCACGGAAGCGACGCCCCGGGAATGCGCCCTGGAGCTCATGGGGCAGCTGCCGCCGGAATTCAGGGCGGCGCAGGAATGAAGAAAGGGAGGACCGACGGCGGAGAACAGCCTTATTTGTGAGGTTCCAGGGAGAAAGCCTTAAAACTCAACATTCCTCTGAGCCTTGACTCCCTGCTGAAAGGCATGCCTGACGCATTCAATCCGGCTCACGGTATCAGCCACGGCGGCAATTTCCTCCGGCGCATCCCGGCCTGTCAGGACCACGACCTTTCCGGGGGCAATTCTCTTCAAAGCATCCACGACTTCCGCAACGGGAATGAAGCCGTAATTCAGGGGGTAAAAAATCTCGTCCAGAATCACGGTTCCCACGGACTCATCCGCCAGCTTCTCCCAGGCCACCCTCCACCCGTCCCGGGCGGCGGAAGCATGGCGTTCGCGGGACTCTTCATCCCTGGCGCGGCCCGTAAACCCTTCACCGGAACACACTACCTCCGCATTCGGAAACTGCCGGAGAGCCACCACCTCCCCATAGGAACCGTCATGCTTGATAAACTGAACCACAGCCACCTTGCCGCCATGCCCCAAAGCGCGCAGGGCCATGCCGAAAGCGGAAGTAGTCTTTCCCTTGCCGGGTCCGGTCAGAACAAGAATGCGGGAACCTTTCATGCACGGCATTATACAGCCCCCAACAGCAATACCCAGCCCAAATTCCCATTGATTCCCTGCGTAAAATGCACTACCGGTCTCCGCATTCCCCTGCTGGTCACGAAGAAAGCATCTCCCCCGGCAGCACAAAATTTCATGAAGCACAAGCACTCATGCCATCTCCGCAAACCTGCGGGCAGACGTGAATAGGACTTTACAGAACCGCCCTCCTCACGGTAGCTTATGCCCGCGCTTGTTGCATGGAGAGATGGCAGAGCGGTTTAATGCAGCGGTCTTGAAAACCGCCGTGGGGCAACCCACCGTGGGTTCGAATCCCACTCTCTCCGCCACCTTACCCTATTTTACGGCGCCTTAAGCCGTTGATTGATCAAGGGTTTTACTTTCCGGGCCTTAATATTCCTCCCAGCGTTTTCCCAAGGCATTCCCGATTCCCAAAGAGCCAAGGCCCGCTGATTCCTTCTTTTGGACCCCTTATTTCCTGATACGGTAGGGAATGTTTTACAAAATACTCATCGTCAGCCTGCCCGGTTCACCCAAACGTGAAATCATGTCCCAGCGTCTTTCTGCCCAGGAGCTTTCCTGGGAATGGGTGGACGGGGTGCGCGTCGCTTCCATGGAGGACATCCCCTGGGAGGAAAGGAACGACCTGGAGGCCTACGGCATTCCCCGTCTCAAGCAGGCTCCGGAATACGTTTGCCGGGCCATCGGGTGCAAGCGGGCCATGCGCCGCGCCATTGACCATGCCGCCACCTGCGCGGAGGACTGGGTGCTTATCCTTCAGGATGATGCCGTACTGGCGGATTCTTTTGACTCCAAATTGAAGGAACTGCTCCATCGCGTTCCCTGTGAAACCGGATGTGTGATGCTACACCACGCGGGAAGCGGCGTGAAGGAAGTGGAGGGCTGGACACGCGTCACGGGCGATGTGCGCAGCATGACGGCTTTTGTGCTGCGCCCTTCGTTTGCCTTGTCCATGTCAAAAGCCCTCCTGCCGTGGGGAGGAGAAACGGACCGCATCTGGGAACACCTGGCCCGGCAGGGGGAGCTCATTATCATCCCTGCCGGGCCAGGACTTGTTTCATGCAGCCAGAAGGAAAGCGACATCATCGGAGGTATCCCGGAATTGCGCGAATTTTGGGAATGAAGGGAATAGACAGAAGCTCCGTACACCGTTTTATGCAGGATGAGGACCGCGGGGCCGTGCGGTTCAGGTATGCAACAACGATGACCTTCAAAGGAATGTGCAGCATTACAAGAATTGAATCAATCAAGCCGGTCCCTCCAAAAAAACAGCGCATGGATACATTTTTTAAATCAGGTCCGGAATGTGATTTTCCGGTTTAACTCCGGATTTGAGGCAGCCAGAAACCATGCGCAGGGAGAGCCATCAGGGAAGCGTGGATAAGAGTTTTTCCGGAAAATAAGCGATTGCACAGCAAACCGGCATCACCACTACTTAATCCAAACGGAGATGGGCATACGGACTTTTTGCCTCCTGCAATAACGGCAGAATCCGGGAGAGGAAACACTGCCGCAGAGCCGGATTGTGAGCAAGGGGGATCGTTTCATCATCATGAAATTCCCGGATGATATTCTTGTACTTAGCCGTTTTCATGAAGTGCATCCAGCAGGTATTGGGATAAGGTTTTACCTGCGGATGAACAGCTATATCCACTTCGTAAGGAGCTGTAATTCCAAAACGGGACAAGTTGTTCATGCCGCAGATGAGGTGGTCGCCGCCTCCATTTACGGGCGCAGGCCATAGATCATCAATCTTTGCTGATGAACCAGGGTATTGTGCCCCTGGATGGAGACGCAGTCCTCCGGGCCGGATATCATTTGAAAGGCCGCTTCCAGTTCCCGGGTAAAATAAATTTGGTCAGCGTCTATTTTAGAAACGCAAAACAGCAGCCCCTCATAAAGACGGCGAATGAATTCCATGCCGAAATTCAAGTAGATGTCAATTCTGCTTTCCCGGGGAAGGCTCCTCAAGTCATCCACGGAATGAGGAGGAACGACATGATGCGGATAATGAAGAAAGCTGACCCGGCATTGACAAGCCTGGCAAAGGTGATGTTCCCATCCCTTGATCAGATCAATGCTGCGGTCATCCATATCCGCCCAGAGCCCCCAACGTGGTCCAGAATCAACACACATGGGATAACGGCGTTTTCTTCATTGAGAACACGGAGAAAACCTATCCGTTTCATGTTTTCGGCCAATTTTGTTTTTTGTGATTGGCATTCCATTTTTTTGTTTAGGGATTTTTAAATATTGAGGGATCTTGCGAAACGCCTAGGCAGATATACACAGATTTCTCACCTCCTCATAATTCCCGCTTTCCGTTTCCATCATCCGGAACATTTCTTCAATCCAGGATTGAACCAATGCCGGCTTTTCTTTTACCAGGTGTACGATTTTTCCGTGAACAACAGTATGATGTTCCTTGCTGCCAGCCTGATGGGCATATGTTTTCAGAAGGTAAGGAGCCAATCTGTTCGTCGCTTCTTCATCAAGAGTCCAATGTTGACTGGTACTGTAAAAGGCAAACAAACAAAGTCCGGAGGATTCCGGCTGCTGAAGCAGTTTGAGAGGATCTCCATAACGCTCCAAAAGATTTTTAAACGGTCTTTTTTTCCTTATCTGTTCATGAGATGGGGAAACTCTTATTCCCCGGTATACAGGAGACTGTCCACTTAAATCCACCGGCCATGGGCATCCCCACACGCCAATATGAAGATGCGGGAAATACTTTTTCAATCGCTGCGCCAGAATAAGGGCTGCAAACGCATCCTTGCAAATCCCCATCAGCAGGACGGATTGAAGCCGGGGCATCTTTCGTACCCCTTTTTCAACATCACGATACATGCGTTCCAGCAGCAGCAACCCCTCCCATTGATGATACCTCATGCCGATAAAGGGACGGCTGGAATGCCGGAACACGGAGTTATACCCGTCATAAGGGTTGATAAGCAATTCCCGCGCGTATTTGTTCACTTCATTGATGGTAGAAGAATAATGATAGTCAAGGTACCGATATTTACCCTCTTCCATTCTCAGAAATTCTTCAGTCCCCCAGTTATCCCATTTAAGAACGAGTTTGTTTTCATCATGTTGAAGTATGGTTGCGTGGTCATTGCGGTGAAGCCGGCGTCCCCGTTTTTCATTCATCTGAAATTGGTCTGTCCACTGAGGATGGCTGATGAGAATGGTGTCCACAGGAAGCAAGTCCGGTGCGGGAACATTCCCCTGGGAAGAAACCGGCGGCGCCGGGGCGGAGTAATGAAATTCACCGGCGGCATCTTCCAGAATGGGAATGACTCTTCCGCTGTCAATGAGGGACTGCATGTAGGCATTTTCCGTTGGCGCATGATGCTTTGAAGAACCCGCGGCCCTCAGGTTCATATCCGTATCTCCCAAATAGTAAAGCTGGGCTTCAGGGAATAAATAGTCCGCCAGACAAAGCGCCTTGCTCAACGTGGTAAAATTGCCCGTGCTGCGGTGAACTTCCCCCGGCATGAATTTCCAGTTTTCCAGCCCTTCCCTACAAGCAAATTCATTGGAATAGCCCAATTCTTCATTGTTGAAGTAAATTTCCGGGACTCCGCGTAAAATTTCCATATGCCTTTCCTCAGGGGAAAAAGCCAGGTATCCGGCGAAGCAGGAAACAAGAACAATATCCGTCCTTTTTCCCGCCAGACCGGAATTCAAGTTATCCATTTTGCTGATTCTCATTACTTTGTCGCAAGAGTCGACAAAAGAGGAATAGTTGCGTTTCAAATCACGTTTATTTGAGACGATGCAAATACGTTTTTTATGCCCTTCTGAAGCCAGAAAACATTGACAGTCTTTAAATTCACCTAACCGTGACAAGACTTTCCACTCTTCTTCCGTATCAATTTGCAGACAACAGGGAAAATCGTTCGGGTAAGGGCAGGAGCCGTCATCAAACATCGTACCCGATTCCAGAAATTTTTTCCGGGTAACAACATTAATATTTCCGTCAAAAAAATAGAAAAATTTCTTGGCGTCCTGTTCCCGATGCGCAAGATAGAAATGTCCCTCCATGTGACCAATCATTTTGGTTTTGCGGGCCGTGTAGGCGGATTGAATTTTCCCTTTTTCCATGTCTTCCGCCATTTGACGAAGCAGACCCGGACGGCGGAAGGGAGAAGTCGGCTGCAGTACGGCGAACATCTGGCAGGAGAAGCAGGCCAGCACCTGGCGGATGCAATTTTCCATCCGGCGGTCGTCCACCGTCTCCCGGAAGCACTGGATGCCTTCCCGGCGGCAGCGTTCCATTATTTCTTCACTGTCCGTACTGACGACCGGAACAAATCCCTCCTGCAAGGCGTAGGAAACGGAATATAAAAACAAGGGCCTTCCATTCAACAAGCGCCTGTTTTTATTAGGACAGCGCACCGAATGTTTTTTAGCAGGAATGATGGCCAGTTTGCGGACAAAAGAGGCCAGAGTATGATCAGGAGGTTCGAATTCCGCCGGGAAATCCGCAAAAGCGGTACGTCTGGCCCCCCGGGTATTTATATCTGCTGCCTCACCCATGCATGACCTCCATGTTTTTGAAGAGATTTATCCTTCACGATCATTTTGGCTTTCGGTTTAATCGCCATAAGATTTTTTTGATTAAAGTCCAATGTTTCAGGAAACAAATATTCCGGAGATAAAACAAGAGGACGCCTGCCGATCATGTATTTGTTGAGATGGCTTTCATCATGCCAGACGGCAATGACGCCATCCTCAAGATCCCGTCTGACGGCATCGGCCAATTCCCGGCACATGCAAAGATAATCTTCAGCCCTTCCCCCATTGAAGCCTCCGGCGACATAATATTCTCCCTCGGAAGAGAGAACCCGTGCCCGGGACATTCCATTTCTTTCATAGGGGTAAGTGGAACGATGGCATTGGTAGTACCCCGGATGCAGCGTTACCGTAAGGCGTTGCCGGCTCGTCGGGAAAATTTCCCGCCCGATAGGTGCTACCGGAAGCAGAGTGCCGTTCATGAAATAAATGTAGTCGTATTGCTGTAATTCCTCCTGAACCTTTAAAAAAGTTTCAAACCTTCTCAAGGTTTCCATGGGCCATGGATAAAACGGTTTGCTGACAAGGGTAACGTCTTCTCCGGTTTTTACTTCTGCATGATCCGTGAACAGAAAATAATGCACATCATGCCCTGTCAAAAAATACTGTCTGGAAGCCACATAGAACTCCTCCCAGAATGTAATGTAACGCCCCGTGGCCATAAACAGGACAGCCACTTTTTTTCCGGATGGAGGAGAAGGTTCCTCACGCTTGCCGCTGCCTGACAAAAGGAAGACGCCGTCTTCCCTTTTTTTAAACGTCTCCACTCCCCAGCAGTCCCACTTAAGGGTTATTGCATCATCAGTGACGGAAAGAATATCGGCCTCGTCATCACGCTCAAAACGGCGCGCCCGGTTCCCAAGGATACGGATAACATCATGCCATTGGGGATGACGCACTTCCATGAGATGCTCCTCATTGTCCCGGTTAATGGAAATGTTCCAGTTTCTACCCTTAAAATCTCCCGGCACCAGTCCTCCGCGCATTACGGAGGCATTGCCGGTCTGGATCGCCAGATGCATCGGGAGGGACATTTCCTGTACATACCGGGTACGGTTGCAGCTTCCGGTATCCATCATGATCATGTGCATGAAGTTGTCTTCCGTAAAGCCGTATCCGGCATGACGGAGCCTGGGCGACATTTTGGATATCTGGTGCGGCTCCTGCTCACAAATCATTAATTTTTCCAGGACATCACGGCTAAAGACCAGGGTGGGACCAAAACAGCCGAAAAATCCATTTCCAGAGAAGGGATAGCCACCCCTGGCGCCCAGGTATTCTCCCGGTCCACAGTAAAAGCTGCTGAATTCAGGAGGAAGATGCCGATGGAAGTTATTGACTGACTTGAAATAATCCCTGCCGTACAAGTCATCATCATCAACTTTGGCAAAAAGATCGTACCCGGAAACGTCCAAATCCCTTACCGTATCCAGAAAATTGGAAAGCTGGTTCTTGTTGGGGAACAGCCGTATCGTCAAACGTCCTTCGTGAATAAAATGTTCAAACAGAGGCAGCACAGTCCTGCGGTACGTACCTTCCGGTATTCCTTTGACAGCTGCAAAAACATGCAGATTCGGATAGCTCTGATCCATCATGCACCAAATCTGCCTCTGCAAATCCGTCAAGCGCTTATAGGAGGAGATGCAGGCCGCAATCTTGCAATCCGGTCTCTGTTTGGAACGCTCATGCTGGTAGAATAAATTGTGGCGAGCCACCCGGATCTTGAGGTCTCCATGGCTGTTGGCAGCCTCTAGCGCTATATCAGTAGGCAACCGGTAATCGGCAAAAACCCGGGCCACCCTGGACCGCCGGGCGGCGGGAATGACAAAGGCATGTGTTCCCCATACGTAGGAGGTATTGGCATCCGTCTTTCCCGTTTTGAAATCTTCAAACAAGATTTCATCAGAGTCAGCGGGGGCTCCCTCCGGAGACCAGACCGCATGATGGAACAGCCGGAAAATATCCGTCTCCGGATGTTCCGTCATTTCCTTTCCGAGAGCCATTTCCAAACGGGAGGAAGCCACCATCGGCACGGCATCACTTTCACCGAAAATAATCAGATCATTTCCGGCATACCTCCTGTCCTCCAGAAGGCGTATGAAAGATGCCCTCAGTGAACGGACGTGCGAACGTTCCGCAGATGCAGGGGACCTTCCCAAGTAGGAGGAGCTTTCCTCTTCCCGGGTGTCCCTGAGGGCGGAAAGATCCCAGGTGGAGGGATAGAGCTCCAGCTCATAACCCAGCCGGTGTAATTCGGAAGCACCCTCCGCCTTTTCTTCGGACGATACAATCAAAACACATTTCATAAGATGCGACTGTTAAAGTTTAATCCATTGCGGGCAGAAGATGTCCTGCTCATCCTCAATTTTTCCGGCAAACCATTGTTTTTGAATAAAAACCCTCTGCTGGTCTCCCAGCCACGCCCCCCACCAGGAAAAGGAGGAACAGGAAAGGATGAGTTCCTGCATGGACGTCAACTCCCGGAGGGCGTCCAGCGTCTCATGCGCATCCATGATTATTTCAAAACGTTTTGCTTCCGGAACCCTCTCCATTAATTTCCGGGCCAAATCCGGAGAATCCGAAAAGATGACCAGCTTCCTGATGTTGTTGGAAAGCCTGCGTAAAGCTTCATCAAGGAAAGGAACATCCGGCGTGCGGTACATGTCCGCATGGTCAAGATAGTCCCCCATCCTTATATGGACGCCAGCGTAACCCTCCTGAACAGGAGAAATGAGAGGAGCAAACAAAGAACGGACTTCTTCCGCAACATCATTAAAATACCGCTCGCTCTGGAAATAACCTCTTAGGGCGCCACGGCGAACCGTGTGCGGAATGGGACGGTAGGAAAATGCGGGTTCCCTGTATGTCACGGGATCAGTATACCCGCCGTCCGGACACAGAGTGCAAGCCTCTCCCAAATAAGTCATCAGTTCCCAGGTTTCAGAACCGTGCCTCCAGGGGATACGGCATTCCACTCCTGTCCGGAGGGCATGCGCATAAGCGGCAGCTATCTGGAAGAGATGGTTGCCCGTACGCGATCCGGGCATGAACTGCGTAGTGACGTAATCAGGAGATACGGACACAGGGATACGACGCATGGATAAAAGCGCGCTGGAAGCGGCTCCTTCCGGTTTTACGGCATCCAGGCAGACGGTGCCCAGCAGGTCAAAGGGATGTTCATCCCTGTCAGCACGTCTTTCCAGGCATTGAAGATGCAAATGACGGGAAATACCCGGAGCGTGCTGGGAAACCTGGAATCCCAGCTCTTCCAGAACATAACTCAGAAAATCGGCAGACCACAGGGATTGTTGCCTGTAAACTTCCATAAATGTACACAAATCATTTCCCGGAACCGGATTTCCCTTCCCCCGGTCCTTCATGTACTGCCTGAACGCAGGCGTCATCATCCCGCGCATCAGGCGCACATCCCGGAAACTCAGACGTAAAACTCCCCCGGGTTTCAGAGAGCGGAAGGCCTCCGTAAAAAACCGGCAGGCCTCTGCAGCCGTTACCGAGCCAATGACGTGTTCCAGATAAAAGGCATCCACGGATCCGTCCTTCCACGGGAGCGGCCTGGTGATGTCATAATTGGGGGCGTCCAGATTCAACCAGCCATTCAATCTCCGCGTGCCGCACCCCAAGTGAATATACAGAAGGGGGGACTGGTCCATGATTTCCACATTGCCGGAAGAGAGACGGCGTTCAGCCCATAACTGGCCCAGGGACGGCATGTCCGGCCGCTGGCATATCTCCGTTTCCGATCCAATGTACCGCTCTCCTTCCAAAAGGAGCTGCTCCATAGGCCACATCTGCCATTTCAGCGTCAGTTCCCCTTTGGAGCCGATGCTCCACCAGCCATAGCAGGAAGTATCCTTCCTTCTGAATGCCCCATTAGAGTAAAACAGCATCTCCCCTTTCCAGTGAAGATGTGCAACATCACACACGGCGGAGGGAATTCTGTAATTGAAAGAATAAATGGCCTGCATGATGGAGGGAGAGCACCAGTGAGCCGTTACCATGTCGTTATCCATTTCCGGATAATAAACATTGGACATGTAAAGCCGTTTTGTGGATTTCAACCTGCCCCCCAGCTTGCCTACCAGTTCACCTACAATCACATCCTCCGCCCCGCATTCCGCAAAACCCGGTGCATCCACCAGCTTTTCCACCATGCTGCGCTTCAGCAGGTAACCAGCCCCTCCGCTGGGCGAGTTGCGAAGGGAAACCAGAGCATCCCCGATCAGATCGTAGTCTTCATCGATTAACGATGCCAAGCGGCCCAGTTCCAAATATGTGTCGTCATCACATTTGAAAAGCCAGTCGAATTCGTAGTGCTCCAGCGCATGACGAAAGAAGGATTTCACCTTTCCGGGCAGTTCGTTGTAGCCATCAGCCGCGTCAAGCCCCACCGTGTCCCCTTCCTCCCCCTCCGGCGCCCGGTTATCTCCCACAAAGAACATGCATTCGATGCCGTCCGCAGGATGGGAGAGCCACGTAGTGCGCACTGCCTCACGCTTATCCACCATTCCATGGCACGAGCAGATGCCTACGATTATGTTTGTTTTCTTTTTCATGGTTTTCCCCTCCATTTTTAGCCTGGCAATTTTTCCACCGCTTCAAAGACTTCCTCCCAGCTGGCGACAGACGCTTCCAGGCCACCGAGTTTCAGCCCCCGCTCCCGCGCGGCATGGGCCATGTCCGACCTCAAGCCGGGCTCATAAGCCATTTTACTGGCATAGTAGATGAAGTCCCTTTCATGGTCGCACAGCCACCCGGTTTTGCCATGCTCCACCATCTGCCTCCAACCTCCACGGTTATCCACCACCAGTACGCTTCCACTGGCCATGGATTCAAAGCCTACACGCGGCCAGTTTTCCGTCGTGTCCGTCGGCTGAAGTACGATCTGGCAATGCTTGTAGAAGTCCTGCTGGCTTACCTCCCTCTGATCGCGGGCCGTACGTATCCAACCGTAAGGCTCTCCGATCTTCTCCCGGCTTCTCTGGTCAAAACCCAGAAAGAGGCCGCGCTTAAAGACGGGGGCTACGAAATATTCATAGATGTGGAGCGTATTGGCCGCAAATTTGTCCGCATCCTGGCGCGAGATGCGCCCGCAGCCGAAGTATTCCTGCGTCCTCTCCTCAATAAAGGGGAAGGACTCGTTATGGAAATAGGGTTTGAAGGTCATAAAGGCAATGGAAGGATCGTCATTGCAGCGCTTGAGCAGGGGCATGTTTTTCTGCCTTACTTCCTCGTTCTGGTAAAGGAACATGGCAATAAGACCCTGCTTCATGAGTTCCTTTTCCTTGTTAAAGAGCCATGTCATGCAGTTGACAAAGATGGTGCGTTTGGTGTGCTGGCGAATGGCGGGCATGTTTTCCAGGAATTCCCCGTTGCAGAACCCGATGACGGCATCCCCTTCCTGCAGAACGGTCCAATCGTTGGGGGCGTGGATGTGGACGCCCAGACGGATCATTTCCAGATAAAGAGCTTCATTTTCAAATCCGCCATTGGTGGGGATGATGTGGACGTCAATGCCCATGTGGAGCCAGACCATGATCTGGTGGTGGAGTTCGGTTCCCGCTCCTCCGTAAAGGCTGGGGAACCCGTTGACATAGATCTTTTTCAAGGTGGTACTCATGGAATAATGGAGTTAAAGGTTGAACGAATTCATTGATGGACGCTAGCACGCCGCCTTTTAATCCGGCAATGGGTAAATTTTGAAAATATGGCAAAGAAATACGTGCCACCGGAGAGGAATACCCGCTCTTTTCCCACGTTGTCATCCGTCTTAAAAAACTTACCAAACATCATAACGTTCCCGGCGTGTTTACTTTGCTGGTTTTTGATTCATGGTAGTCGCAACCATTTCATAATTCTGAATTTAATACCATGAACAACACTTTCAACATTGGCGCCATGGACACCGTCTACCCCTTCATTCCCATGTACCCCAACGGCCAGCCCCAGGGCAACTTCCTGGTCAACGGCCTCACCGCTCCCGTCCTTATCCCCAAACGCGCTGCTTCCTCTCCTACCCGTCACGAATGGTTCGGATACCTCAAGGTCATGGCTCCCTCCACCTGTTTTCTCCACCTTCACGCCCGCTCCTCCATTTCCCTTTCCATCCCCGCCAAGGATCTGGAACTTGCCACGGCGGCCGGCTCTTCCACGCCTCTCTGCCGCCAGCTTCATTTCGAACAGGGATACTACTGGTGCCATATCGTCCATCAACACCAGCCCGACCAGGGGGCGCAAGAGGAGTTCTGCATTGCCTTAATGTGCGACAAGGAAGGAGAACCCGACCTGGACTATTACCTTTCAGAGGAGACGATGCCTCCCGGCAAGGAGGGAGAAACGGTGCTGACGCTGGTCAACCTGTACCAGGAAGAGGAAGAAGGGAACTCGTCTAGCAGTTCCTCGGCAGGGGGAGGAGATTCCTTTGAGTTTGACCCTAAGTCAAGCAGCAGCTCCAGTTCTTCTTCCAGCAGTTCCAGCTCTTCCTCTTCCAGCAGCTCGTCTTCCAGCTCCCAGCAGAGTTCCTGGGTTCCCGAGCTTCCGGATTCTTCTTCCAGTTCGTCTCTATCCAGCAGCTCCAGTTCTTCCTCATCTTCTTCCAGCAGCTGGTCGTCTTCCAGTTTCCACAGCAGTTCCTTGGTGCCCGAGACTCCAACTTCCTCCAGCAGCGCTCCGTCTTCCAGCTCTTCCTCGAGCAGTTCCAGCAGTTCTTCTTCCAGCTCGTCGTCCTCCAGCAGTTCGAGTTCTTCTTCGTCGAGTTCCTCAAGCAGCTCCAGCTCTTCCTCGTCAAGCAGTTCTTCCTGGTCCTCGTCAAGTTCATCGAGTTCTTCCAGTTCCTCTTCCAGCAGCAGTTCCAGTTCCCTCTCCTCTTCCTCCAGCGAGC